>Ga0326727_10002659_pt1 | contig 59941 bp, 57 predicted proteins | sample MB2enrmetagenome_FD_207643 | JGI IMG/M metagenome (GOLD analysis project Ga0326727, IMG submission 207643) | Lab enriched peat soil microbial communities from McLean, Ithaca, NY, United States - MB29MY | ecosystem: Environmental > Terrestrial > Soil > Wetlands > Peat | place: USA: New York...
TCTCTGCTGGCCGCGAAATGAACCTCGCAACCAGCCAACCGAGGTCGAAAACCAGAGTCTCGCCCGCCGGAAGGGCCCGGCAAAGGCAGATTCGATCAGCAAGGCAGGTTTTTCAGCAGCCTGCTAGCGCTTGTATCCGATTTTTCGCAGCAAATCGTGCCGCCAGGTGATGTCGGCCTCTGCCTCAATGCCTTTCGGTGAGCTGCCGTCAATCACGCCCATTACCCCTCTTCCGCGCTCGGTCTCTGCCACGACAATTTCGACCGGATTGGCCGTGGCACAGAATATCGAGCACACCTCCGGAACATTGCGGATGGCATTGAGGAGGTTGATCGGGTATGCATTCAGCATCACCAGAACAAAGACATGCCCCGCTCCTAATAGTTGGGCATTCTGCACCGCCAACTTGCGGAGCCCGTCATCATTTCCTTCCGAACGTATCAGGCAGTCACCCGAGCTTTCGTTGAAAGCCAATCCGAATCTGGCCTGGGGTGCGGTGGTTGCCACTGCCTCATAGAGGTCTTCTACGGTTTTTATGAAATGCGATTGGCCGACAATGATGTTGCCGTCGGTCGGAATCTCCATGGGCACCGCTTTCAGTTGGAGCACGGGTTGTTCCTCCATCCAATCTCCCGAAGAATCAAATCAACGGCAATTGTGCGCCACTTTTGGCGGATGTCAATGGGTGAGACCGAAGCCCGCCCGTGCTGCAGGGAACCACTGCGGCTTCTATGGTGGCGTCGGCAGTAGAGATGGCGGCGCAGGTACCATGGTTCATCAAGCCGGACTCGGGGTTAAGCTAATCGCCGATCACTGTGACGACCACGTTTCGCTGTCGCGAGCGCACGTCGCATTCCAGGTGGAAAATCTGCTGCCAAGTTCCAAGCGCCAGCTTTCCTTCGACGATGGGCACAGTCAGCGAAGGGCCGAGCAGCGTCGCCTGCAAATGCGAGTGGCCGTTGCCATCGTGCCACGCCTGCTCATGGCCATAACTGCGGCTGGGCGGAATGAGTTTGTCAAGGATTTCCGGCAAGTCCCGTTGCAGTCCCGGCTCAAACTCAACCGTGCCGACGGCGGCAGTGCTGCCGACCGTAAAGACGTTGGCCGTCCCTGTCGTGATGCCCGAGGCGTGCACAATGCGCTCCACCTGGCCGGTAAGGTCATGCATATGGCCGTGTCCGCTCGTCCGGATGGAAATTTGCTCCTGAAACGTCATCTTTGAATCCTTGTGCTCGTTGTTAAGCCCGCCTAAACTTCGGGTACACATTACAAGAAACCCCGCCGAAGGTACAATCACCCCAGTTGTGAGCGACTTTCTACCGGCCGATCTTGCGCTGTTTCGCTCGGGCGAACTTCAACGGCGCGCCCAAGCCGCAATCCATGAATTAGCGGAGCGCGCGCTCTGTCCACGCGCCTGCCATTCCGATCGCGTGCATGGCGTCGGAACAGTGTACCGGACCGGGCGCTATGCCGCAGTCTCCAATGCGTTTGCTCATTTTGGCGAAGAGTATTGTCTCAGCGGGACGCATGGTTCCGGGACGATCTTCCTCGGCTGGTGCAATCTGCATTGCGCCGTTTGTCAGAACTGGGAGCTCAGCGCCTGGTCTGCCCGATCTTTTGCACCAGTTCGATTGTTAGTGCAGCGCCGGGAGGAGGTCGCTCTCGTCATGTATTGGCAAAATGCCAATTGACGGATGACGGGCCGGGCAGAACAGGTTCAGAACAGCACAACTCTGGTATACTTCCGTTCGCTTGGGGGCAGAAAAGCGAAGATTCTGGCCAAGGGTGCCGCATCTTCCCTGCCTGTCACAACCAGCCACAAGGAGCACGACTATGACAAGTATGAAGCCAACCGAAGTGCTCGAACGCGAGCACCAGTTCATCACGCAAGTGACCGAGTGCATGGCGCTGCTGGCGGAAGATTTGGGCAAAGGACAGGAGGTATCGACAGCGATTTTCGCTGACATGCTGGAGTTCTTACATACCTTTGCCGATGAGTGCCATCATGGAAAAGAAGAGAGTTCTTTATTTCGAATGCTGGATAAGAAGGGCCTGCCAGCAAAAGAGTGTCCACTCGGTGCCCTTAGGATGGAGCATGATCAAGCTCGATCCCTCGTTGGCAAGCTCACGAATGTTTCCGCGCGATATGCGAAGGACGGTAGTGAAAGGGAGGCGCTGCGGACCACGTTGCTCCAGTTAGTGGAGCTTTATAGAGGTCACATCTTGAAAGAAAACGACCTCCTATTTCCAATGACGAACAAGGCTCTGTCAACTCAGGAGCAGGAGACACTTAGCCAGCAGTTCGAGCAGATGGATTCGCGTATGGGGACGGACGTTTCTAACGAGTTTGAAGAGCTCGCAGCCAAACTCCAGCATGAAGTCATGCACGAGTGATCCAAAGCCAGCGGAAAGTGTCAGCGATTGTGAATGCCCCGGCTGGGCGTAAACCAGCGAGCCTTTCAGGGCAATGCCACTGTGATGGTATTCGCCGTTTAAACCCGGTCGCACAGGATGTCCTTGTGAAACTCTGTTCACGTTGTATCAAGCGTGGCAGTGAATAGTTAAGTTCACGACCACGTCGCACATATTGCATATACAAGCGCATGATCCTGCGCAGTTCTTTGGCGTCTGGTGGTTGGTAGCCCATGCTGCGAAGACCATGTTCGGCTTCGGTCCGGTCAACCTGTGGACTGCAACGTCGCTCATGAACGATACTGCTACGGGCTTCGCTTCTTCGATACACTCAAAGCAGGAGATCCCTGCGCGTGTTCCTTTCTTTGATTCTGGTATGCCTTCTCTGGGCTGGCCTGCACGTTTACGTTGTCTCGCGGCTGCTCTCGATCCCATTCATCGCACACCACGTTCCGGCGCGGCTGTTGATTCCGGCGGTGATCCTGCTTGGGGCAAGTTACATCGTCTCGCGGGTGCTGGAGCACTACTCGATTGATGGGCTCTCGCACCTCCTTGAGATCGTCGGTGCCTATTGGGTGGGCGTATTCTTCCTCCTCTTTACGGCCTTTCTCGTCTGCGATCTCTGCACCGGTTTTGGCCTGTGGCTGCGTCCGCAGTTGCCTGCGCTGCGCACGGTCGCGTTGATCCTCGCGCTGCTGATGACGATCGTCGCGCTGGTCCAAGCGCGGCGCTCCCCGGTGGTGACTGGGTACGAGGTCGCCCTCGATGGACTGCCTCGCGAGGCCGATGGAACAGTGCTCGTGGTGGCCAGCGACATGCATCTGGGGGCCCTGCTGGGCCATGGCTGGGCGAGTGAACGTGCGGCTCAGTTTGAGTCGCTCCGTCCCGACCTTCTTCTGCTGGTGGGCGACATTTTTGAAGGCGATGAAACGACCTATTCCAACTGGCTGCCCATATTGCAGCAGTTCCGCGCTTCGCACGGCGTGTACGTTGTGACGGGAAATCACGAGTTCTACGCCGGAGGCACGAAGATCGTCGATCTGTTTCGCCGTGCGGGCTTTCACGTGCTGCGCGATGAAAGTATCGAACCTATCCCTGGGTTGGTCCTTACCGGAGTGGATGACGTAGCCTTCCGGGGACACGCGGCGCATGCGGAAATCCTGGGGAAGGTGCTGCGCCAGCGTCCCGAAGGCGCCAGCGGACTGCTCTCGCACACGCCGCTGGAAACCCAACGAGCGGCCAGCGCCGGCATCGGACTCATGCTCTCTGGTCATACCCACGAAGGGCAGATCTGGCCCTTCACCTACCTCGTGAAGCTCGCCTTCCCGATCCTGTCGGGGCGTTATCGTGTGCAGGACATGACCGCCATCGTCTGCCGGGGCACCGGAACCTGGGGACCGCGCATGCGCCTGTTCAAGCGAAGTGAACTGCTGCGCATTACAGTGCGCGCAAAGAGCTAACGGCCGTGACTCATGAGCAGTGTGGCGTATCCTGGTACCAATTCGTAGTTCTGATGTACTCAGGACCTGCCCTTCCGAAGCGTCGACTCAGATGCCAGCCGCCCGACGGGCCTCGCGGGCGATCATCAATTCTTCCATTGTATGGATGACAAGGAGCTTCGCCGGCGAGTCTGGCGCGGCCACATCGGCATCGGGGCGGCAAACTGCATTTCGCTCTGTGTCCAATCGAAGCCCAACACATTGGAGTCCTTCGCATGCAGCGGTTCGCAGAGCGGCAGAGCCTTCTCCGATGCGGTCCGTAAACACCAGCGCATCGATTCCTCCCATGCTCACGACCGACGCGCCGATGGCCGAGCGCACGCTATCGGCGAAGATTTCGAAGGCCATCCGCGCCCGGGTATTGCCTTTGCCGGCAGCCGCTTCAATCGCCGCCATGTCCGGCGACACACCGGAGATGCCCAATAGCCCGGAGTGATAATTCAACGCCTCGTCAATATCTTCGACCGTGAGTCCACAGTGACGCTGCAGGTGAATCAGTATGCCCGGATCAATGGAGCCCGACCGGGTTCCCATCATGATTCCCGCCAGCGGCGTCATTCCCATCGTGGTGGCAACAGGCACGCCGCCCCGCACAGCCGTTACCGAGCAGCCACCTCCGAGATGACAGGTGACAATGCGTAGTTCGGACAACCCACGGTCCAACATCTCTGCGGCACGGCCGGCGCAGTAGGCGTTGCTGATGCCGTGAAATCCGAAACGCCGCACGCCCCACTTCTCGTACCATTCGTACGGCAACGGAAACAGGTACGCGCGCTCCGGCAAAGCGGCGAAGAACCCAGTATCGAAAACCGCGACCTGTGGCACGCCCGGTAACGCAGCTTCGCAGGCTTGTATCGCCTGCAACGCGGGGGGATTGTGTAGCGGCGCAATCTCGGCGGAAGCAGTAATGGCCGCTTTCACGGTATCGTCGATCCGAGCGGCGCTCTGGGAATTCGCGCCTCCGTGCACCACTCTGTGCCCGACAACGTTGATGTTGTGCTCCTCGAGCAACACACGAATGGCGCATGTGGCGGCCGCGCGGTCATCGGCAACATCAACCGTCGATTGCGTCTGCTGCTGATGGCCGCAACCCAGCGTGAACTTTGCCCGGCGCCGGTTGCCGTCAGCCCAGTCGATCGCGCCCGAAACCAAAGTCGCAAGCGCCTCGGAATCGAACAACCCGAATTTCAGGCTGGTCGATCCCGCATTGAAGACAAGAATGCTCATCATTACACTCGCCAATGAATGGAAGCTGCTCTGCTTTCAGTCTACCGCTCGATTCCGGCACATTGTTACCCGTCGAGCAGGTCCTTCGCGCGCTCAAAGACCGAGAGGAACATCTTCTCCTTCAGCTTGCCTGTTGTGGTGTTCTGGATCCTTGGGCGCCGTTGGCCAGCAGCGTGACACCGTTCGGCATGCGGTATTCGGCGGCGTGCCCGAACTTGGCGTCGCTTCCGCCTCCTGAGTGGTGGCTGACACTACTTGGCGGCTGAACTCCAACAGCCGACACGTGAACTTCCATTCGCTAACGCAAAGTCGGCAATGCACTCCGAATGACATTGCGAGTGAGGTGCTCGAGAGGTGCGTCAATCGTTATCAATCTCGAATCGGTTGCATGCGGCTCCTCTCGGACGTGTCCAGAGGCGTTGATCGGATCAGCGTGAGGCCACTGCGAGCCTCTGAACTTGTACGCAAACTCCATCGCCTCCGGCTCGCGCAATGAAATCGGGGTCGAGCCGGCCGCTAGAACGGCCGGGGTAGGGCGGGACGCTGATGCAGCGGCAGCCGGCAGCGGCGAGCGGAACATTTTTCAGGATGTACTCCGAGGAGATGGACTTGACCAAGATCTGCTGCGCGGTCATCGGCTGGGTGTCGAGATTATAGGAGTCCTTGACGGAGTAGCCGATGCCGCTGAAGGCGGGAAAGATGCCGTAGTTGTCTTTGAGCCACTTGGCGAGTGCGGCGTGTTTGGCGTCGAAGATCACACCGGCGTAGTTGAAGCTGTTCGCCAACGACGTGGGCACGGATGTGGCCGGCAGGTCGCTGAAACCCCTGGCGTAGCAAGCGGCCTGGGTGGCTGGGTCAGTCGGCGTGGAAGTACAGGCGCTGGGGTCAAGTGGTACGTCACGCTGAATGGCGAGGAAGACGTTGGGCCAGGTTGCGAGCAGCGCGTCGACGGTCTCCGGATGCTCGGGACGGCAGCGCATGGCCACCAGCACATTGTCATCGTTGTTGACCAGGCCTGAATAGGCTGGAAGATCGGCGAGTTTGAGCGGCGGGGAGTAGAGCGACGTAGCGGTGACGAAGGCGCGCAAGGCGCCAGGGCGGGAGAGGCTAATGACCGGGACGCCGACGGGAAGAAAACTAACCCGGAGATAATCATTGGGCAACGCCTCGCGAATCGTTCCGGCTACAACGACCGGTGGCGGAACCACCGCGGCCGCGCCCCCTTGGACCCGACGAGCGGCGCACGCAGATAGCAGCAACAGGGTAGTAGAGAGAGCGAGAGACAGGGGAAGACGCACCGAGAGCCTGCAGGGATTCATTGTGTTCCGGCCGTGCGGAAATGAGTCATTCGTTTACAGGAATCATGCTAGCTTGCGCTAGGGTTGTCAACGGGGAACGCGGGGGAACTTGGATTCGTAGAGCTTGAGGTCGCAGCCTTTTGCACCGGCACCCGCCGCAATCTTGTTGCAGGACCCCTACGGCCAAGAACTCAGAACTGCAACGGCTTTTGCCGTTACCAATCCTGCCTGCAAGGCTGAACATTCAACGATCTTGTTGTAACGGGAAGCTGGCACAGACTCCCATACCGGCCCATTGCAGGCTGGTTTCATCGTGTCTGTTAACCCAAGAGTAACTACCGATTAGGCCACAATCCACCCAGAATCTCAGATCGTGGTTTCCCTGAATAACCGCGGAGTCAATTTTGTCTGGCCGCCAAGCTTGCGCCCAAAGCCGAATAGCCGCGGCTGTGATTTTTCTTCGGAATCAGCCTGGATTTTTAACATTGCTGTAACTAAGTTTTCATAGTTGATACACAAACTCCGCAATCGCTGGGAGTGATTTGTTACTCCAATCGAAGCAGGCCCTTAGCTCACTTCGAATCCAGGAGCAACTTCTATGAAAAGACTCGCAACCTGCCTTGCACTCTCTCTCTGCGTGCTGACCATCCCCACCTTGCTTTCGGCGCAAATTTCGCCGACGCACAAAGTCTCGCACGTTCTGCTCATCAGCGTGGATGGGCTTCACGCGCTCGATCTCACCAACTACATCGCCAGCCATCCCGATTCGACCCTCGCGCAACTCAGCTCCAGCGGGATCGCTTACGACAACGCCTCCACCTCGCAGCCCTCGGACTCCTTTCCGGGCCTGACTGCGCTCGTAACCGGCGGATCGCCCACCACCGCCGGCTTCTGGTATGACGTCACTTACAACCACCAGACCTCGCCTCCCAAGTCCACCACCCCCTATATCGCCGCTGTCGGCACGCCCGGCGGCCCCTGTCCCGGATCATTAACACCTGGGCGCCAAGTCGGCGGAGTCGTAGAGTATGACGAGGCGATCGATTCGGATCTAAAGCAGCTCAGCGGCGGAGCCTTGGTCAATGGAATGCCGATCAATCCCAACTTTTTGCCGCGCGATCCCTTCAACAACTGCGAGCCGATCTATCCGCACCAATATCTGCGGGTCAACACCATCTTCGAGGTGGTGAAGTTCCACGGCGGCTATACCGCCTGGACCGACAAGCATCCCTCCTACGAGTGGACCAAAGGTCCCAGCGGCTTCGGCGTGGACGATTTCTATGGCCCCGAGATTAACTCGGTCCCGGTTGCTCTGAGTTCGACGATGCTCCCCAGCCTTCCAACCACCGCGCCGTTCCCCAAGTGCACACCGGTCAACTTTGTGGATAGCACGGTAGACGACGGCTGGACCACCAATCTTCTCAACATTCAGTGCTATGACTTTACTCATGTGCAGGCCGTGCTCAACCAGATCAACGGACTCACTCACGACGGCTCGAGGAGAGCTCCGATCCCCACCCTGTTTGGAACCAATTTCCAATCGGTCAGCGTAGGCGAGAAGCTGAGCGCCTGTGGAACATCTGCCGCCGGCTATCCGTGGTGCGCAGGGCAAAACGGCTACACTGATGTGCTGGGCACCGCCTCTGCCGGCCTGACCAGTGAGTTGGATTTCGTGGACGCATCGCTCGGCCTGATGGTGGCCGCACTGCAGAAGACCGGCGTTTACAATCAGACGCTTATCATCGTCGGCGCCAAGCACGGCCAGTCGCCCGTCGATATCACCAAGCGTAAGGGCATTGGTAATGGGCAGCCCGGCACTTTGCTGGGAACATATGAGGCATTCGATATTTCGGATGACGGCTCGCTCATCTGGCTGGCAGACCAGACCAAGACCAACGATGTCGTGAAGTTGCTATCCGAACCGTCAAGTCAGGCGACCCTCGGGATTCAGGAGATCTTCGCCGGACCGGCCATGCTTGACAAGTTCAACAACCCGCTCGTCGACCCGCGCACGCCGGACATCGTTCTGAAGACCAACACCGGCGTGATCTTCACCGGCGGCTCCAAACTCGCCGAACATGGCGGCCTCAACGAGGATGACACCCACGTGGCGTTGCTGGCGTCCATGCCCGGCATTGCAGCCAAGCACGTGAAAACCTATGTCTTGAACCAGCAGGTTGCGCCGTCGATCGTCAAGGCGCTGGGCATCGATCCCTCCGAACTCGAAGCGGTGCAGGAAGAGGGCATCACGACTTTGCCGTCGTTGATCGAGTCACTGCCGTCCTCGTTCTAGAGGGCAAACCGAAAACACTGGCTTCCCCAGTTCCGCGCCGTGTGGTTCGCTGCCCTAAACTGGGGAACCACTTCGGAGTCACAAAGACGCTGGAACGGCAAAACCGCTTCAGCGTCTTTGACATTCGCCTGCCCGATCTTTTGAACCAGTTTGACGTGATCGGGCGACGGCAGTCTCAATTCTCGGATTGCTCCCGGATCACGGGCCATGCGTCACTTACCACTTGTGTACTACCCACACGGTTGTGGCGGGGAGGCAGTGCTGGGCATCGGGACAGTATCGGGTAGAACAAGAATCTGAATATTTGAACTACCTGTGACAGGCGTTAGAGCATCAGATCCGGTCATCAGATGGCGCAGTTTCAGAGGCAGGAAAAGGCGTCTGAAGCGTAGCCGAAGCAAAACGTCTTTATATCCACGGTGATCTCCTACAAAACGTGCGCCAACAGGGGCTGGAAACGATATATCACCAAATCCGGCGGTAGCGGATTCAGAGGTTTGCAACTATCGAAAACATATCGTTTCCCCTGGTTGCCAAGAGGTCAAAGTTGAGGTTGAGGTTATGCACCTAATTGGCGCCCATCGTCGGCAGATAGGGGCTCTGCACGGCCGTCATGGGGTCTACTCCTCGAGTCACAAACGTCGCCTGCATCTCGGTGACAGCGTCGTCGATTGAAATGCCCGAACCTTCGTTGAGGAGTTCCAGTCCGAATATCTTGGCACAGGCCATCGCACCGTATTCGTTGGCGCCCGCAAGAGTTACATCGAAGGGCAGCACCTGGTCGCTGTACCAAGGCTGGACTTCCTCGGAAGTAGCTCCAACGGAAGAAATGGACTGATTATCTATGGCATCGATGGTCGATCCGATGGATGGACCCAGATCACGAACGAGAGAAGATGAGAAGACTCCACTGGTAGATTCGCCGTTCTGGTACTGCGGACGGATCTCATCGGCATCGGCCAGAAAGGTGGCGCCGGCCTGCCAGAACAGGTTCAGTAGAGCATGACGGTCGAAGTTGACCCAGATGAGAGGGCCGGCGATGCCGCGCTTGTTACGGCTGTGGGCGCATACGTCGGGACATCCCATGGAGTAGATAGGAGTTTTCTCTCTTGTGATGGCCGCCTGGGGCTTTGGCTCGTGCTCATCTGAGTAGATACTCGGAATAGTTGCACATCCCAGCGATCCCACCAGTGGGGCGGTTGGTGCAGCATGAACGCTACTACGCGCTGATGCGGGCGCACAGACACACAGGGCGCGAGCGATTCGCAGCGATGATGCGACGGATTGCGATGCTGCCATTTCCGGAGAGCTAACCATGGTGCCGGAGTGGACAAAGCGAATCGCTGCGGATGAGATGAGAAACAAAGAAGAGAAAGTGGTGTCGAGAAATTTGGTGAGGATTGCTATGGTTAACGCACCAAATTCCAGAACGATAGGGAGCCGTCCCGCTTTTCGGCAGCAGGCCGACCTGGGTCCCGTGAAGTGGCTCAGAATTGGTAAGACTCGATAGAATCAGGGCTGAGGATGCAGTTTCTGGATCAAATCCGCTGTTTTTTCGATTGACAAGGAGAGGGGATTTGGATATTTTTTCCGTGAAAATATTTTCACGATAGTGAAATAACTTTCAGGAGCGACGGATTTCCGGGACGTGGCCTCCGGCCAGGAAATTCGGCTAGATGCTCGGATACGCCTCTCCTTTCAGGAGGAGAAACCGATGAACATAGATTCGATTCTTCAAGGCCTAAGCAACGTATTCAACACATTCGGGTCCGCTGTGTTCGTCCCGATGATCATTTTTGTGATCTGCCTGATCCTGGGAATTGAACTCAAGAAAGCAGCTTTCTCTGGCCTCTATGCGGGGATCGGTCTGACTGGCTTTGGCTGGTTGATCAGTTCGTATATTCCGATCATCGTCCCGGCGGTACAGAACTTCGTCAAAGCGACCGGCATCAACCTGCCCATCGTCGATATCGGCTGGCAGGCCACTTCGGTCATCGCTTACGCCACCAAGGCTGGCATGATGTTTCTTGGCTTTGGCCTGCTCTTCCAGGTGGCGCTCTTCCTGCTGAAGGTGACGAACGTCTTCATCCCCGGCGATCTGTGGAACAACTACTCCTACATGTTCTGGGGCTCGATGCTTTATGTGAGTACCAAGGATATCTGGCTTTCGCTGGCTTGCATGTTCATCATGGTGCTCTACAACGTCATATTCATCGAGATGAACTCTAAACGCTGGTCAACATATTACGGCTACCAGAACTGCACCATTCCGGCCCTGCACATTTGTCCCGGCACCCCCTTCGCTGTGGCTGGCAACTTTCTGCTGAACAAACTGGGCGCTTACAAGATCCGCTGGCGGCCCGAAGCCCTGCGCATTCGCTTGGGCTTCCTAGGCGAGCCGATTGTCTTGGGATTGATCCTCGGTTTGGCGCTCGGCATTCTGGGCCACCTGCGTGACCTGGGCACCCTAAAGGCCTGGGGTAATATCATGACCATCGCCATCTCCACCGCTGCCGTTATGGCCATCTTCCCGCGGGTTGCCAATATCTTTGCATCGGCCTTCATGCCCATCACCGAAGCTGCCCGGAAACGCAGCACCGCCGGCGTCCGCGAAGGCGACGACCTGTACATCGGCATCAATGACGCGACTGGTTACGGTGAACCCGCCACCTTGATCTCGGGCATCATCCTGATCCCGATCCTGCTACTGCTAGCCGTCATCCTGCCCGGCAACCGCACCTTGCCGCTGGTGGACCTCATCGCCATCTCCTTCATCATCCAGCCCTTCGTTGCCGCGACCAACGGCAATATCTTCAAGACGGTGGTGTTGAGCACAGTCTGGTTTGCGATTGGTCTGTACATCTGCACCATAACCGCTCCGCTATTCACCCAGGTTTACGCGCAGTTCGCCCCCACCCCACTGGCTGGAGGCACCATGGTCACCTCAGGCATGATCGCCAACAAACCTATTGTTGGGGGGTTAATTTTCTTGCCTATTCTGTACCTGAAGTGGATCGGCATTGCCATTCTCGGCGTGGTCTGGGTTCCGCTCTACTTCCTGTTCAAGAAGAACAAGGTTCGCATTCAGAACTTTATGGAAGAGCAGGCAGCATTGGACGTCATAGAATAGACTTTAGAAGTTCATTTCCGCGTGCGGGGCCACCAGACGAGGGCTGGCAGGTCCAGTTGTGTAAATATTGATCTTGGCGGAGACTTGAATGGCGGAAATCATTCTTTCGGAAACGTTGATAAGAATTGGGATGACGGAGACCGCAAAAGAAGATGCCATCCGGAGGCTTTCGGAGGGGCTTTATGCTCTGGATTGCGTCCGTGAAGGGTATGTTGAAAATGTCATCAAGCGCGAGGAGACGTTTCCCACCGGTCTGCCCACCAGTATTCCTGTGGCCATCTGCCACACGGAGGCGCAGTACGTGAAGCAAAGCGCACTCGCGGTGGGGACCCTGGTCACTCCGATCGCATTTCTGGAGATGGGAACACCGGAGCGCACGGTGAACGCCGAGATTATCTTCCTGCTCGCCCTGAACGATCCCAAACAGCAGGTCACCTGGCTGAAGAAAATGGTTACCATCTTCAAGGACCAGGCCACCCTTCGGCGCATCAGGGACGCCGAAGATCCATCGCAATTGCTGCAGATGCTGAAAAATCTATTTCGGGCAGAGGCCTGATCGTAACCTTGGTCATCATTCCAGAGGAGAACATGGCGCATAAACAAACTCTCACGGTTCTTGCAGTTTGCGGTTCTGGCGTGGTCAGCTCATCGATGATCGCGCAGAAACTTGAGGAAATTCTGAAACCTTTGGGGGTGGAACCCAAGGTGATCGGCCTGCTGCCGACCTCTGTACAAACCCATGTCGAGCAGGGCGGGATCGATTTCGTGGTTTCCACCAGCCCGATCCCTGGGAAGATTACGGTCCCGGTGATTAAGGGGGTGGCGCTGCTGACTGGTTTTGGCGAGGACGCCTGCATCGCCGAGATTACGCGGGTGGCCAAGGAGGTCCTTGCCAAGAAGGCGATCTGATCGGGTCTCCTGCGTTAGTCAGGCCAGGCAGTGTGCGGCCTCGCGGCTTGCCACAGAATCCTCCACGGATGAGGGAAGCATGTTCAGATGACTCCGAAACGGCTTGAGCTGGCCGCCGATGTGGCGCGCTTATATTACCTGGAACACATGAACGTGAAAGCGATCGCATCTCTGTTTAAGACGTCGCCCTCGTCTGTCTCGCGCCTGCTGCAAGAGGCTAAGGATCTGAAGATCGTTCAAGTCGTGATCCGTTATCCCTTCCTGACGGTTCCTTCGCTCGGCGAAAAGCTCAAGCAGCACCTGGCTCTGAAAGAAGCTTATGTGCTGCCTGACTTTCGCGGCAAATATCCGGAGCTGATGGAACGGGTGGGCCAGTTGGCTGCACGGGTGCTGGAGGAGCATCTTGAAGAAGGCATGACGATAGGGGTGTCGCTGGGCTTGGCGGTGGCCTGCACGGCGCGGGCCTTCACCATGACGCGCAACATCCACTGCACCGTGGTGCGGCTGCATGGTGCCAACGATAACGAGATTGTGGAGAGCAGGAATCTGGCCCAGGTATTCTCGGCTCAGCTTGGGAACCAGTTCAAGATCATTCCGTCGCCTTTGTTCCTGCAAAGCCGGTCTTCCTGTGAGCTGATCCTGCGCGAGCCCAGTGTGCGGGATGTGATCCGGATTGCCGAGGAAAGCGACATTGCGCTGGTGGGCCTGGGCTCGCTGGACCCCTCGGTTTCCACCCTGCTGCGCAATCACCTGCAAACCGAGGAAGAGCTGTTCCAGCTGCAGCAGGCCGGCGCGGTGGGCGAGGTTTGCGGAAAGTACTACGATGCCCGGGGGATGGTGATGGATACCGAGTTCAATGACCACACGGTTTCCATCGATATCCGAAAGCTGCGCCAGATGAAGTTTGTGATCGGAGTGGCGGCGAGCGCGGCCAAGGTGGAACCCATCCTGGGGGCCGTGCGCGGTGGGTTAATTAACATTCTGGTCACTGACGCGGATAGCGCGCGCTTACTGCTCAAGGCCTCACCCGGGCCCCTGTCCGAAGAGTGAAGAGAGGCTCCATGCCCGCCATAAAATTGACCATCAACAACGCCGTGGGCCTGCATGCCCGCCCGGCATCGCTGTTTGTACAGGAAGCCAATAAATTCACCAGCGACATCACGGTCTCGCTGGCAGAAACCGAAGCGGACGCCAAGAGCATCCTCGACCTGCTGCTGCTGGGCGCCAACCAGGGCTGCACCATCACGGTGCGCGCCGAGGGGCCTGATGCGGAAGCTGCCCTGGCGGCGCTGCAGAGCCTCCATGCACGCAATTTTGGGGAAAAAGAGTAAGCCGGTTGGTTGGCAACGTTGCGCCGGCCGCGGCAAGAGCTTCCAGCGCGAGTGCGTCCATGTGACGCAGCGGTAGCTCTAAAAGTAATCCTGCTTCACATGGAAAGCGGCGCAGATGGCACGAATTTCCTCCGCTCCCAGTCCATCGGCGATCGCGCCCGCACTTATATTCAAATATTCATAACGGGCGCTGGCTTCGGCGTATTCAATACGGTCGGCGGCGCGCTGCACCGAGGTATTCGAGCAGGCCATGACGCCATGTTTCGCCCACACAACGATGCGGTGGGAGCGGAGCTTGGTGACGTTCATGGCCAAGAGGTCGGCAGAGCCGGGGAGTTTGAAGGGTGCAAAGCCGATGCCTTCCGGCAGGTTGATGACGGTTTCCGGTTGCCAGCGGAGCAGGTGGGTGTTGAGGTAGTGCTCATCGCGGTAGCGGGCAATATGGCTGAGGAAGGTCAGGTAGGGCGGCTGGGCGTGGATGATGGCGTGGAAGTTGGTGGCGGTGGCGAGTATCCGGTCAGAATGCACCGCCAGGTGCGAGTTGAACTCGCTGGTCACGGGCTTAAAGCTGCGCTGCGGCGCGGTGAATTGGTTGGCGGTGATTCCGCCCTGGTCGACGAGCAGGCAGGCCAGGTTCGCGGTTGGCCGGTCAGCGATCTCGCGCAAGCGCCGGCCGGAACCGGAGACGATGATGGTTGCACCAGCCAGTTCGGGTACTTGCTGCGGCAGGGTGATTTTCTCCTCCAGCGGGAACAGGGAGCGCACATCCAATTCCCAGCGCACGCAGACCGAAATGTTGCCGGCCGCGCCTTCGCAGGCATCGATTTCGGACATGCGTTGGCCGGCATCGCCAATCAATGCCAGCAGGTTTTCCAGGCTGGGATAAGGCTTTTCGATCATCTCCGCTCCTATAAGGCCAGTTCATTTTCACCTGAACAACTTTGATCGGATGGGCGCCCTGGTCATGTCTAAGGCGATTGCCCTGCCGACCGGACTATTCACCCGTTGCTTGCTCTCCCTCCCACTGGCAGCGGCGCACCAACTGGCGCACCTCGGCAGCCGAATCCTGGAGCAGCGCGCTGCGCAGCAGGATTTCAGCCTGGGCAAGGGTCAGACGGCGGAGCAGGCACTTGGCATGCGGGATCAGACCCGGCGACATGCTCAATTCATCGACGCCGATGCCGGCCAGCAGAGGGATGGCCTCGGGGTCGCCTGCCATTTCGCCGCACACGCCTACCCGGATTCCGGCGTCATGCGCGGCGCGGGTGGTCTGCGCAATCAGGCGCAGCACGGCCGGATGGCAATGATCGCTCAAGTACGCGACCTTGGGGTTGGTGCGATCCGCAGCCATGCTGTACTGGGTCAAGTCGTTGGTACCGATGCTAAAAAAATCCACCTCCGGGGCAAAGCGGTCGGCCATGATGGCAGTGGAAGGAATTTCGACCATGATGCCCACCTGTAGCCGACCGGGGACGGCAAGACCGTGCGCCAGTACTTCCTGGCGGGCCTCGTTCAGCAGGAGTTTGGCCTGGCGCAACTCGTGCAGTGTGGCAATCATCGGGAACATGATGCGCAAATCGTGGCCAGCGCCCGCCCGCAGCAAGGCGCGCAGTTGCTGTTTGAAAAGATCTGGCTGCGCCAGGCAGAGGCGGATGGCTCGCCCGCCTAAAAACGGGTTGGTTTCGGCGGGCAGGTTCAGATAGGTCAGTTCCTTGTCGCCTCCGGCATCGAGGGTGCGGATGACGACGGGGCGCTGGCCCATCACGTCCAACACGGCCCCGTAAGACACCATCTGCTCGTCCTCGCTGGGGCTTGCCGTGCGCTGCAGAAAAACGAACTCGGTGCGGAACAGGCCGATGCCCTCGGCACCATATTCCAGCGCGGTTTTGGCGTCCTCCACGCCACCCACATTGGCGACAATTTCAAAGCTCCTGCCATCGCGGGTGGCGGCCGGCGCATGCGCCGTGGCGAGTTCGGACTGCGACTGCAGCGAGGCCTGCGCGCTGCAGGCGGCGAAAACCGCCTGGGATGCCTCGTCCGGCGCGACCGTAATCCGCCCTCCGGTACCGTCCACCAATAACAGCGTTCCGGCGGGAATCCGCAGCACGGCTTCGCCCATGCTCACCACCGAAGGCAGGCGCAGAGCCTTGGCCAGTATGGCCGCGTGCGAGGTGGGACCACCTTCAGCAGTGCAAAATGCCAGCACGAATTCCTTCTTCAAGCTGACGGTCTCCGAGGGCGTTAAATCACGGGCAATGATCACCGAGGGTTGGGTGAGTGCCGCAGTTTCGATGGGCAGGTTGAGCAGGATGCGCAAGACGCGCTCGCCTACATCGCGCAGATCGGCTGCCCGCAGAGAGAAGGTGGCGTCCGGCATTCCATCCAGCTGCCTGGCATAGGTTTCAACCGTCTGGTTCCAAGCTGATTCTGCGTTCATGCCCGTGGCCAGTACACTTTCAACCCGGCGATGCAACCCCTTATCCCGCGCCAGTTGGATGTGCGCGCCAAAGACCTCTGCTTCCGCCGCCAGCCCTCCGGCAGTCATCTGCTCGATCAGTACTTGAATCTGTGCGCAGGCAGTCTGTATCGCTTGTTCCAGGCGGACACGTTCCACAATCGGGTCCTGCCCATCGCGTTTGGGAATGTTCAACGCCTGCTTTTGCCAGTGGAATGCTGGGCCACTGGCCAAGCCGGGTGCCCCGGAAATTCCTTGCAATACATTCCCGCTAGCCGAATCAAGGATAGGTTTCATACGTTTAGACGGGGTTGCGATGGCGCGGATCACACCGCCGTTGCCGGCGTCCACGGAGTCTGCGTGCGTGCCATGCTTCAGATCCGGTCAGCCCCGCATTCCGGGAATGCCGCCTCCCTGGGAGAATCGTGCCTCAAAAGTGAAATTATTTTCAGGCATTGAAACTTTATTCTTGCACACTTTAGTAAGAATCAGCTGAATTTGTCAAGCCGGTGCGCCCTGTGTGTCTGTGCGCGCGCATCAGCGCGTAGTAGTGTTCATGCTGCACCAACGGCCCCGTCAAGCGGAATCGCCGGGACAGTTTCTGGATTGCCAACAATCCCGGCCTCGGACAAGGCTCAGGCGAACAGCGCCGCCACTGACACCGTGCTGTGTTCTCGGCCGATGACGACGATTCCGGAATCAGTCACGTGCCAGCCGCGCCCGCGGTCGGCATCGAGATCGTAGCCGACCAGGGTGTTTTCCGGAATACGGACGTTCTTATCCAGGATGGCGCGGCGCAGCTTGGCGTGGCGTCCAATGTCGCAGTTGTCCATGATGACGCATCCTTCTACCAGGGCGCCGGTGTGGACGCGGACGCCGCGTCCGAGAACGGACTTGCGCACGACGCCGCCGGAAAGAATGCATCCGTCAGATACGATGCTGTCGAGGGCCTCACCGCGGCGATTGTCATCGTCGAAGGCGAACTTGGCGGGCGGATCGGGGTAGCTAGTACTACGCACCGGCCACTCGCGATTGTAGAGGTTGAGCTCGGGCTTGATGTGGTTCAAGTCCATGTTGGCTTCGTAGTAGGCCTCGATGGTGCCGACATCGCGCCAGTAGGGGATGGAGTCCTCGGCCTCGCCGGGGATGCGGTTGGTCTCGAAATTGTACGCATAGATGGGGGCGTTGCCGGCGAGTTTGGGCAGGATGTCCTTGCCGAAATCGTGATCACTGCAGCGGTCTTTGGCGTCGGCCTTTAGCAGATCCAAAAGAGTACGCGTGGAGAAGATGTAGTTGCCCATGGACGCGTAGACCCGGCTGGGATCTCCGGGCATTGTGGGCGCAGTGGGGTCCTTTTCGTGAAAGGCCAGGATGCGTCCATCCTCGTTGGCCTCAATGACACCGAATTCGGCGGCGTGCTCTTTGGGACAGGGGATGGCGGCGATGGTTACTTCCGCATGCCTGGCCAGGTGGAAATCGATCATGCTGGCGATGTTCATGCGGTAGATGTGGTCGCCACCGAAGATCGCCACCACGTGCGGGTCGGACTGTTCTATGAGGTTCATGTTCTGAAAGATAGCGTCGGCAGTTCCCCGGTACCAGCTTTCATCCTCTGAACGCATCTGTGCCGGCACGTTGACGATGAAGTGGCTCTTCAGCAGTCCGCCGAACTGCCATCCCTCGCTGAGATGCTGGAGCAGCGACTGGCTGCGAAACTGGGTGAGCACGTAAATCGAGTGGATTCCGGAATTGACGAAATTGCTGAGGACGAAATCGATGATTCGGTATTTGCCTCCAAAGGGAACCGCAGGCTTGGCTCGTTCCCGCGTGAGGGGAAAGAGCCGGGTCCCTTTGCCGCCGGCGAGTACGATGCCCAACACCCGAATGTGCAAGGCTCCTTCCACGGCGAAGGCGAATTCTCGTCCGGGGATCATATTCTCAGGCAATCAGCACCCCCAAAACCATGTTCCGGCACGACAATATCACAGGTCGCGGCGGCTTCTTAACTACGGTTGAGAATTTCGCGTTAAATCGCGTCTGATTGGTTCTTCATGCTGCGCTTTGCAATCCCAAGTTGCACGCATCGCTGAAAGACATTCCGTAACACTAAGAGTTTCGCTCCCCGCTTCTGACATTTGGGATTCACCATTGGTAGGAGACCTCGTTCTTGCCGCGTCGGCAAACTGGAATCTCCTTTTTTCAGCTCTGATTCGCCTCACTTTTACCACCGGCAACCCGTTTTGCAAGGGAAAAGCTGGGTGATTTGGTGCCTTCTCGGCTTCCGATGCGTCATCGTGAGAATTTCCCATCGATATCTCCGGCAATTTCCCCTCCCCACGGATTTTCAGTGATTCGATTTGCGAACTTGCCACCAGCCGTTTACTTGCCGGAAGCGGCAGCATTGCGATCCGCGGGTGGAACGGAACCGGGAACATTTACTGGAAGAGATCCTGCTGATCGCGCTCGCTGCGGTATTGAGCGGTGCGGAGAGTTGGAACGACATCGCCGAGTACGGCGAGGCCAAGCGGGAGTGGCTGAAAACGTTCTTGGCCCTGCCCTCCGGCATCCCGTCGCACCCTACCTTCAACCGCGTGTTTGCGGCGCTGGACCGGCAAGAATTGGAAAACGGCTTCGTCACCTTGGTTTCCTCGATTGCCCGGCTGACGGCGGGCGAAGTTGTTGCCATCGACGGAAAGGCCTTGCGCGGTACAGCCCGCCATCCCTCTGCTCGAACGCCCACGCACGGTACGCATGCACCCAATTGCAATGGGCATCCCACGCCAGCCGCTCGTGCTCGACGGACTCAGGCACGGTGGAGTCGATGGTCACGCCAAAGGTTCTCCAGCGGAACTCGGTGCCGAGGCGCAGGTCGAGGTAGGTCTGGTTCTTGAGATGGACGCCGGAACTGTTCGAGTACCACGTCAGCCAGAAGTTGGGACGACAGAGCCACTCCCAGACTCGCTCCAGTTCAACTCCCGGCATCAGGAATTGGTCCCTGGCATGGACGGGGGTGTACTCGGGTTTGGTTGCGTCCGGCCAGTTGATTTCCACAAAAGACCTCGCGGGCGGAAGAAACTTTCCTGCATGGATAGGGTTAAAGTTGCGTACGATGTTTTGTCGCTGCGCTTTAGGCAGAAGAGTTCGAATTCGCGGTTAGATATTTCAGTAGGAGCAGATATGAAGACCCGTGTTCTCGTAGCGTTCTGTATGACGATGGCCATGGCGACTGGAACCTTGAAGGCTCAGAACAATCCCGATGCCTACGTTCAAGTTGTAGAGCCGCAGTACATTAATAGTTTCTATGCTTTGACCCCGCACGGGAATTTCATTGATCTGGAGTACCGGAACGTGGTGCTCCACCCGAAGAGCTGGGCGGTGCCGGGCTATGCGTCGGTCAAGATGGTCGCCGATCTCAAGCCCGGCCAATCTCCGATTCGACTTCCGGCCTCGGCACAGTTCGTAGTTCGTGGACGCACTAACGTCAATCCCGCGATGATCTATGAACTGCGCCTGCTTAGAGGCTCTAAGAGTCACCGGGAATTCGTGATGAGCCAAGCACATGGTTCTATCGTCGGCGGGGCAGTAAATCCAGAAGAGGGCGCCATACCAATCCGATTTGAGCAATATGGCACCTCTTCCTTCCGCATTATCCCGGAACAACCGCTAGCGCCCGGAGAGTACGCCCTCATGGTGCGCGGGCGCTATTCCCAGCTTTTCTGCTTTGGCGTGGATGGCGTGAAACAGTGACGGCAGAGAAAAAGAGCACAGTTTTCGCAAGCTGATGTAAATGGAACTCGCCTCTGCGTCTTCTGTTTCACCATGACCGACGACTCGATCTTCGCTTTCGCCGGGTTATGGGAGCAGTGGAAGAATCCAGCGGGGCAACGGGTCGAGACCTGCTCCATCATCACCGCCACGCCGAACGCTCTCTGCGCCGGCCTCCACGACCCGATGCCCGTCATCTTCCCGGATGATGTCTACGACCTCTGGCTCGCACCCGGCTTGCAGACGACGCACGCCGGGTGCGACCTGCTGAAGCCGTTCAACCCGGCATTGATGCGGCGGTGCGAGTTGAGCGGCCGGGTGAATCTGGTGAAAAACGTGGACGCGGCGTGCGCGAAGGCTGTCAAGGGGGCATTGAATTACTTCGGCCAAAGTTCGTGAGCGGAATACGGTCTAGTCAAGGGTAGCCACGCGCTGGAGACAAGGGTGACGATCAACGAAAGAGCTTAACGTCGTGGTTGGTGGGAAGACAAGCGCCCAGTGCGAACGCGAGAACGGTAAACGCCACAATCAAGGCCATCAACATTTCGCCCTCCGGAAGCCATCAGCGACGGGAGGTCGTTCTGCACGGTTTCCCGTCCGCGAGTACGTCATTATCGCTGAATTGGATGTTCACGGGTCGAAAATGAAGCTAAAAGGTATCTAAAAAGATCATAAAAGGTCACGACAATGCAGCGGCACGAGAGCTTTGGGATACCGCGCACAGAAGGTGCGGCAACCTGATGGTCGAGGTCGACGCCTCGAACGCGGTCGCCGAAGTTCCTCAATGCCGCGCGGCCGGACAAGTGATTGAGAGAATGCTTTCATGCAAGGCTAGCAGTCGGGGAGTATCGCAAAAAAACGGAGGAGAATTGTGGTCTCCGCCCGACTTCAAATCCGACCCCGGCACGTACGCTCTCCTTCTGTCATCGGCGACAGATGCTGTAATCCGAGTCGGGCAACTGGGCGACATGCAAGTCCAGCCGGGATTCTACGTCTACATCGGAAGCGCACTCGGGACGGGAGGTGTCCGTGCCCGATTGGCTCACCACATGCGTCTCGCTGAACGTCCGCACTGGCACATTGACTACCTGCATCTATACACGACACTGGAAGAGATTTGGTTTTGCTACGACCGGAAATCACGGGAGCATGAATGGGCGAGGCGCTTCGGCGGGATGCGTGGCGCATCAGTGTCGATGGCCGGGTTTGGGTCTTCAGACTGCCACTGCGAATCGCACCTGTTCTTCTTCAGGAAGCGCCCGTCAAGGAAGTATGCCGAGTGCATTCGTCACACTCAATCTCGCCGTCCCGGTAGTACACTGTCCGCAGGAGGATAATCATGAGCACCGCCACTGCCTCAGCATCCCAGACCTTATCGAACTTGCAAGCCGCCTACGAAGGCGAGACAAACGCCACAATCAAATACACTGCATTTGCGATAAAGGCCGAGGTGGATGGCTACTTACGGGTTGCCGCATTGTTTCGTGCCGCCGCCCGGGCTGAACAGGTTCATGCCGTAAGTCATGCACGCATCATCGTGAAACTGGGCGGCACGCCCCACGCTGACATTCACACGCCCGCGGTGAAGACCACCCGAGAGAACCTTGAAGCGGCCAAGTCTGGCGAAGAGTATGAGCGTGACGTGATGTATCCCGCTTTCATCAAGGAAGCTATAGGCAGCAGCCAAAAGGCTGCGGAGCGCACTTTTACTCTGGCATCGAGGGCGGAAGCCGTGCACGCGCAACTGTATGGCGATGCCCTGGCGAACTTGGAGGCACAGCGCGTTCCGACGACTTTTTATGTCTGCCTGGATTGCGGCGAGGTCACGGACGACATCGAGGAGACGGAGCACTGTCCCATCTGCGGCGCCCCGAAGGAAAAGTTCGACGCCGTCCGCTAAGTTTCTGACTCGCCACATACGCTCGACAGGAAGGCCAGCCTTGCGCTGGCCTTTTTTCCAGAGCATTCGGATGAATTCCACCCGCCCAATCTTAGCGGTTTGGGCCGGATCGTAGTCTCTCCACAGCCAGATCATCTCCCTGGGGAACTCCGCCGCGCCGTGGGCCGTGTCATGGGTCCCATGGCCGAAGCTGAAGTGGAAGTCATATCCGCAGGTCTTGAGCGCGTTTGCCATGCGGAGATTGGCCATCGGCCAGCAGTTCGTCACGCGGAAAACGCGGATAGCGATCGCTTACCGCGTCATAGAGAACGCTGCGCGTTCCATATTAGGAGCGGCTATCTGTGCCGGAGTCGCCAGCGGGCAGTTCAAGCCGTTCCAGTCCGCAGCGCACGCAATGGTCGAAGTAGCGTATAGCTGCTTTCCAAATCCGGCTTATGAAGAAATGTACGCGGAAAAATACAACTTGTGCCAGGATATTATTAGTTCATTAATGCCGATCCGGAAGAGGTTGTAAACGCCGAGGCCGTTCCAGCTGCGAGTGCCTGATGTTCGGTTTTGGGCGTGTTAAGGAACAATGACGTTATCATGCACAAGACTTCATAACCCGTGCGCCTTTCACCCCGCTTTCACACCGCGCTATCAGCTTCGCAATTAGCCTGAGCCGAGGCGCAAACTGTAGACCCAGTGGTTCCCGAAATGAGGAGAGATGACGTCGATGCAGGTTCGTGGAGTATTCCAATGAAACTAAATCTGGAGGGAAAATGCGCGGTTATCACCGGCGCAGCCCGCGGAGTTGGCCGAGGAATCGCCTTGGCGCTCGCCGACGAAAAGGTGAACATCGCGATTAATTACTACAGCAGCGCGAATGCCGCGGAAACTCTGGTGCAGGAGTTGACAGCAAAAGGAGTCAAAGCGGTAGCCATCCAAGCCGACCTGGGTAGTGCCGCGGATTGTGCGCGCCTCATGGATGAGGCTGCCGAGAGGCTTGGGACGCTCGACATTTTGGTCAATAATGCTGGCGTTTGGCCCAAAAGCTGGCTCCAGGACATGAGCTTGGAAGAATGGAACAGGACCATGGATGTTAATTTGACCTCTGTGTTCCTGACAAGCCAGGCTTTCCTGCGAAAGGCAATCGCAGGAAATCGTGGCGGCAAGGTGTTGAACATCACTTCCCAGGCAGCGTTCCATGGATCTACCACCGGTCACGCGCATTACGCCGCGAGTAAAGCCGGCGTAGTCTCATTAACCGTCTCGATGGCACGAGAGTGCGCAAAGTACAAGATCAACGTAAATGCGCTTGCCCTTGGCATGGTGGAAACCGATATGGTCAAGAGCGCATTAGAAAAGAACCGTGAATATTATTTGCGGCGAATTCCGATCGGCAGGATCGCAACTCCAGCGGATATTGGCCCGATTGTAGCGTTTTTGGTTTCCGATGCGGCCGCCTACATTACTGGCGCTACCATCGATGCCACTGGCGGAATGTTGATGCGGTAACAAGATTCACACTGAGGAGAAAATGCATTAGGCTGCTTTCCGGGGTACCTCTATGCCTTCGGCTGTAATGTCGTGGCTTTCGATCCTAACTTAAAAGAAGAATCCGTGGGTCAGGTGAGGATCTTGAGTTTTCGGGAACTCCTGCGGACTTCGGACATCGTATGCCTTTGCGCCAGGTTAACGGAGGAAAACTATCATCTGACAGGAAAGGAGCAGCTGTCCCTGATGAAGAAGGAGGCAGTGCTAGTAAACACGGCACATTCTGGACTGATCGATCAGAAGAGCCTGGTCGAGGCATTGAAAGAGAGAACGATTCGGGGCGCTGCGCTGGACGTCTTTGATATGGAAACGCTTCCCGCCGATGACGATGTAGTTGAAGAACTCTAGATGATGCCATGTTGCTGCGCGGAATCCTGGAACATATTCGTCCTGATAATTGACCAGAGTTCATCTCCAGGAAGTTGCCAAGTGGTGGACGGATTCCCTATCCTCATCGACACGTCCCGTCATCCGTAAACTGCCCGCTCCCCGCCATCGCTCCCAAGGATTTCCCGCAGGCAATCAAGCTCTGATTCAATGCGTCGTTCGTCAGCGCATCGGCATTGATGTAAGTCGCCGCTGCCCGTTTCGCCAGGAAACTGTCGCTCAATTGTTTCATCTTCTGATACTCGTTCGTGATCAATTGCGCCGCCTTCTGATCCGCAGCAGTCGTTGCCGCTACCTGCACAAGCCGTAGATTTTTCGTCGCCGATATTTCAAGCGGCCCCAGTAACTCGCGTGTCAATGGAAACTGATTCTCAATCGCAGTCGCCAGCGCGCTATGCCATTCGCGAACTGTGCTCATCTCCTCGATTGCTGCGCGCAAAAAATCCCTCGACAACCCAACTGTTTCCTCTGCGGGCACCGCCTCATTTCCTGTCAGCGTCAACGTCATCTGGCTGCCATGAAAACTCAGCGATCCACTGACCAACTGCGCCAGTGCCGCAACTTCCACATAATTCTTTCCATTGATCTGGATCACCGGAACGCTGCCGGTATGCCCGCTCACCGCCAGTCTCTGAATCTTTCCCTGAGACATTACAATTACGGGCATGATCATTGCCAACGCCACAATCCATAACAACTTTCGCATCTTCTCCTCCCATGTTGTCACTGAATACCCACCTTTGCAGCAAGCCTCTTTACGCTCACGAGTCTGCTTACTCGCCAGTCTTTCGTGCGCCTATCCTCAACGGCCGGCAGGCCGATGCAGGCTGCCGGTCCCAAGCATTTTACTGCTGCGCGGTCGCGATGCGGCATGGCGTCCTTGGGCAAGCCCGACTCATCTGTAACTCGAACTTGTCAACAAATTCATAGATACCAAACGCGAATACGTGCAGTCCTTGTGGCTCCGTATACCTATTCAACTCACCTGAAGCCCCATCTTTGATTGCAGTTGACTTGTTGCCGCTGTTGGCCTTTTACTGGGGCACCGCATGGGCACCTCGCCAGAGTTCTGGCTAAAGATGCAGACGCAGTAAGACCTCCGGGAGGCGCGCAAGCGCCACTGAATGTCGGTGCAGTCGTCCCCTCCCACTAACGCTCAGGAACGTACTTAAACGATACGCTCAACTTTGTACGATAGACCAGTTCCCCGTTCTCAATGTGTATGTCGAACTGTATGACTTGAGCCACGCGCAAATCGCGCAGCGACTTGGTCGCCGTTTCCAAGGCCACAGCAGCCGCTTTCTCCCATGACTCAGTGCTGGTGCCAACCAATTCAATTACTTTGTAAACGCTATCGGCCATGCTACCCTTCTTTCCGCCAGGATTTCCTTTTTGGCTTCGTGGCGTGCACGATTCTACCATTGGAGTGGTGCTCGGGGGGGATGGATCGAAGCCGGGCCTTGGCCATGCCCTCGTACTTGGGCGGAAAACTGGCTTGAGGTTCGAGCTGGGGTTGATTCCTATAAGGGCGGCTTCCTAATGCATTACCTCGACAGGATCGTTTAAGCAATTATCGCGCTGGAGTACCGCCGAACATTTAATCTGGCGCAGCTAACAAGTAAACAGAACGTCGCATGCCCAGTACCCCAGAGTGGATAATCCCGGCTATCATATCGGCTTGGGGTGCGTCGTCCTTAGGTTTCGATGTGATCTTACAGGGGTTCACCCATGGCCAGAAGAGACGATGAGTTCGACAAGTCTTCAATTCACGAAGAAAGCAGTTCGTCACGGCAATTAGTGCAGTGCCCTGTATGTTCGCGTACGGTGGGATATTCCACAACGCATCCGCATTGTCCTATGTGTGGTGCAAAGTTGGAATTTTCTACGCCTAACTATTCCGGGCGGCCGGCCGACGTCGTCACTGGCCCAGACAGATTTCCCGTTCATCGCCGGGCTTCCATCGTTGAAAGGCGGCGTTGTAACCGGGTTCCTTGCAGGGGTGTGAGAGCCTGCATCAATACGGGAGGTACTACGAGCGTCATAGGCGACATGCCGAACATTAGCCGGAATGGGATGTGCTTAAGAACTTTCGAGCAGCTCCGTCCGGAAGCTCAGGTTTCGATTGCGACGTACTACACTGAGGGCAGTCAAAACATCTTTCGGAATGGTCGGGTCGTTTGGACGCGGTCCATCGAGTCAGGCGTATCAGAATACGGCATTGAGTTCGCGAACGCTCGTTATACATAACAGCGCCTTCAATCACTTCCGGAACGGGCGAGATAAACAGATTCGCGGCTCAGGCTTAGTTTTCAAATAGCTCAATCCAAAGATTGCCGTCGTCTCGAAGCAAGCCGAACTCCACCCACCGGCGAATGCTGGTCGCATCGTCGTAAACCGGGCGAGAAAAGCAGAACGTCCCGGCATTGTCGTAGCAGTACCTCTCCATCAGCCGATAGACCTTCCCTTGCTCTGATATCCCTCGGTTCAGACCACCCGCTTGCGAGAAGACATTTATGTCGAGCCCGCCGCCTATAGCGTGGGCGATGAAATGCCCCTTGTCTCGGCCACTCCCATCGACCTCTCCCGGATGCTCCACCCAATCCTTCGGCAGTGAGCCTCGCTGACGACCGCGCAACGGAAATGAGATTCCGAGAACCCCGACGACGCGGTCTCGCACTCTTTGGTCGAAGGCAACCTCGCCCAGAGCCTCCATCCCTGAATCGGAGTCACAGATGGAGTCGAACGTCCCGTACTCGACGTGGATGATGTTTGGCGTATGCGAGGCCGCCGCCGTGTACACTCGCTGCCACTGCGCAGGAAACCGTAAGCGCAGGTCAGCTATCAGTTCATGAATTGAGCCCGCTCTTGCAGACCTGCGCAGCCCCCGATAGTCAATCCGGAACCGGGGCGGCAATGGCAGAATCTGCGCGGGGAGCATGCCTCACCACCGATAGTCCACATTCCTCTGACCGAACCGCAGCAGAGCCTTGTCGTAAATCTGGTTGGCCAGAAAGATGCCATCCTCGACGGCATCGATGACACGCTCCGTCTTGCTCCTCGCTCTCGGGTCACGCACCAGACGCAAGCCAGTGATGATGGCAGCGGCCAGCACGAGAATCCTGCCGTCCTTGTTCGTTGCTCCCGGAGAGTATTCCACGGAGTTCATGGTAGGCGAATGAATGGCGAATGACGAGTTTAGCTGACCATGAATCGAAATCAGGCAGGTAAATTCTTCCATCGCTACACCACCAGTTCCCCCAAAATTACATGCCGTAGCGCAGATGCTGCTCTGGTTAGGTTGAAAAGATGGGATTTCGCGGTGTGGTTGCTTGGGTAAGGGTTTGGCAAGCGGCGTGCTTTTGGACAGGACAAGGAGCGTGGTTATGAACCTTCATTCGGAAACACAGGACGGGTTCCGGGCGCAACATTTTTCGCAGTTGAGAGGTTCATCCACAATCCAGCCTCCGAGTACGTCAATGGAAGAATGCTGAGGGAACAAGCATGTGGACGGAGCTAATTCGCTCGACCTCGAATCTTTGCTCGATTGTGTGCTGGATGGCTCTGGCTCTCGCATTTGTCTTTCTGACAGCAACAGGCGTAGGTCTCGTCGTTATGTTCCGCGAAGAAGTTGCACAAACAAAGCACTCAAAGCGACAGCCTACCCTCAGACCTCTGGCAAAAGTTCGCGATGCGGACAACACGCAGAGGGGTTCGAAACTGGCGGCATAACGAACTAACCTGTGGATCGACGCCGGCTTGCAGAAGACGGACGCCATCTGCGAGGTGGTGAAGCCGTTCAACCTGGCAATGGTGCGTCGGTGCGAAGTCAGCAGCCGGGTGAATTTAGTGAAGTACGATGCCCATCCCAAGATGTATTCCGCCGTCTTGCATGTGGGCTCTCCCCCTCCGCAGAGTTCTTCGTCCCTGTGGATTGGGCAAGGTTAGCCGGGAAGCCGCACTGGGTACAGAAACGGGGCGCTAGGCATGGGGCTGCCCCAAATTGGACACCGGGCGGACACAATGCAGATAAATGCAGATAGTGGCAGGGCGGGAAATTATTCCTTGAACAAGATTGCAGTTCCTTCCGTTCATAAAAAGTTTAGAAGTGAGCAATATGGAACAGGAACGGAAAGGAATTTCCGGCAACATGCTCGACTACTTGCAAGTAATAGGATGCGCTGAGGGAAATCTCGTGACAACGAAAAACAGAAAGGTGGAGCAGTCGAAGATTCCGGAGCTGGACGTGAACGAGCAGGTGCGTGCCGCAATCGGGAAGGTTTTCAGCAAAAAACAACTTGAGATTGCGACAGCAGCGAACGTTGGCGAAGCACTAAAATTTATCGAGCAGAAACCATTTGACGTGCTGCGCTCCCCTTCGTACCCGACCGAACAACGTGACGGTTTCAGGGCGGTCAGCAAGATGCACAAAACAAACCCGAATGCGCTCACATTGGTATCCATGGGGTTCCCCGAGTTGAAACGGACACTGGATGTCATTTTGGATGCGGACGGAATGCTGGTGAAACCGGAGGCTAATCCGACGTTTCCCGAACCAACTCATGACAAGTTGAAGGTACCTGAGACGCAACAGAAGCCGGACTTTGATCGAGTAGCCGCTATTTTGGAGCGTGATATCCCGGTGACCATCATCGAATGGCTCGACCGAGTTGAGCGTGACGACGATCTGACTCGCGTGCCACTCAGCAGGGCGGAACGCGCGGGGCACATTCCAAGACTGATTTGGGAACTAGCCCACCGATTAAGGGTGCCGCGAAAACGGGGCATGAGAACCGAATCTGAAATCGCCGTTGAGCACGGAAGACTTCGCTACTTACAGGGCTACCTGATTTCGATGATCGTTGAGGAATCCCGCATATTGCAGGTCTGCATATTCGAAACCTTGTACAACAGCCTGAGTTCAGAGAATTTTCGCGATGTGCTTTCGGACTCAAACACGATCACCGATGAATGTAATTTGCAACTGGAACAGACACTTGCCAGCTTCACCATACAGGCGCAAAGAGTGCGGCGAGGATAATTTAGGCACACCGCGCATAGCACACTATGCGCCGGATAGGGAGCAACATCAGAGCTTCAACCTCAATGCCTTGGTCGTCAACTCCACCAGCGGCGTCATCACCCGGCATGCGGCGGTGAAATCCCGCATCAGTCGCAGAAGCGCACGCCTGATCCTCGGTCATAGCCGCTGACACCACGAAATCCTTCCGCATCGAATCCTCAATGAGCGGGTGATTCCGGTATACGAGCAGCTGCATCCGGTTCCGGCAGTTGGCGCACCTTGACCAGCCCGAGTACACGTTAGCACTGCTCATCGCGTGCCCAGGCTTGAGACAGTCTGAAGCCCTCGCTCTGCAATGGGGAGACTTGGATTTCGCAAGGCACGCAATCCAGATTCGTCGGAGCTGGGTGTTGGCGGAGATTGGAAAAGGCAAGACGAAGCTTTCAAGGTCCGCCATGCCTATGCATCCGATTCTCGCTGAGGCAAGGCAGGAATGGCGTCGTGAGACGCTCTACCATCGGGAGACTAATTGGGTTTTTGCCTCATATAAATGTGGCGGCAAGATTCCCCGGTGTGGTTCGGTGGCGGCTGCTGACTATCTTCGTCCTGCTGCGGTCAAAGCTGGTTTGGGTGTGTACGCTCATGCGAACAGCGACAACAAGCTGGCGGCTCAAGGGGAGTATTTAGGGGCACTTGCAGCGGCCAGAAACAAGAAAGCCTTGGAAGCTGTTGACGCAGTGTCCAAGGCGGTTCAATAAGGCTTTCTGGTGGTACGGGTACAGCAACGGGTAATGCCACTTACCCAAAACTGCCATTTAGACTCGTAACAAGCTGAATCTAAATGGCGGGGTCGACGAGACTCGAACTCGCGGCCTCCGCCGTGACAGGGCGGCGTTCTAACCAACTGAACTACGACCCCGCGTGTTTGACGCGGCTAATACGCGGCCCGGGTGGACCGTGGAGCAGGCTCCGGGAGGCTACAGGAGTGGTGGGCAGTGAGGGACTCGAACCCCCGACTTCCTGCTTGTAAGGCAGGCGCTCTAACCAACTGAGCTAACCGCCCTTACGGTGCTCCCATCGCCGGATGTCAGACGGCTAAGGGGGCGGCCTCTTGTGCTACCGACTCCAAAATCGAGTATATGGAAAGACTTGGGGCGAGGTCAAACCGGATTGTGGAAATCCGCATGGAGAATCCGGGCGCAAAGACCAAAAAGACTAAAATGATGCCGTGGTATGTTGGAGCCAAGGTTGCGACAGCGCCGATGACTCGCTCCGCGCCAGGTGAGAGATGAAAGCAATTCTGTTCGTGGACGACAACAAGGTGCTGGCGCGTATGAGTTGTGAGATTTTGCGGAGGCACGGCTATCGCGCGGAATGCGTCTACAACGGTGGTGAAGCACTGGCGAAGTTTGAGGACGAGACCTTTGACCTGCTCGTCACGGACTATCGCATGGAGGGTATGAATGGGGTGGAATTGGCTGTACTGATCCGTCAGAAGGTGCCCGGCATTCCCGTCATAGTCGTCAGCGGATACGCTCCGGAGAGGAATTCGGACGCGGTCGACGCATGGCTGGACAAGCCGGCAATCTTTCCGGTGCTTCTGGAGAAGATCGACCTGCTGCTGAACCGCGGCGAAGCGATGGAAGCCGGATGACAAACGTCTGAGGCGCGCGCCCGGCTCACAGAAGGCGCATTTATTTTCGCGCCTGCTACACTTTCCGAATGAAGCGGTTGATCGTAAACGCCGATGACTTTGGGCTGACGGCTGGGGTGAACCGCGCCATTGCAGCCTGCCACGAGCGCGGCATCGTCTCTTCGACAACCCTGATGGCGACCGGCGCCTGTTTCGATGACGCCGTGGCCCTGGCGGCCGGGATGCCGCGGCTGCGGGTCGGCTGCCACATCGTGCTGGTGGACGGGGTCCCGCTGCTGCCGCCCGGCGAAGTGCGCTCGCTGCTGGCGCCGGGGACCGATCGCTTCCACCACTCGATTGGCGAGGTTCTGCAGGCGGTGGCGCGGGGACGCTTCCGCGAGGCTGAGGTCGAAGCGGAAGCCGGGGCGCAATTGACGCGGCTGCAACGCGCCCAGGTTGCGGTTTCGCACTTTGACACGCACAAGCACACCCACATGTTTCCATCCATCCTGCGGCCCCTGCTGCGCGCGGCCCGGGCCCATGGCGTAGGCGCCTTGCGCAATCCGTTTGAGGCTCCGGGAGCGGTCCGCTGGATGGAAGCGTGGCGCGACCGGACACTCTGGGTCCGCAAGCTTGAGACCACGTTGCTGCGCGCATGGTTGTACCAGGGCTGGCGCAAGGCCGTTGGCGGTTCAGGTTTTGCCACCACCGGCGGCAGTTTGGGCGTGGTCTCGACCGGCTCGCTGGATGAGACCGCTCTGCGCGCCATGCTCCGGCAGATGCCGGAAGGCACCTGGGAACTGGTCTGCCATCCGGGTTACAACGACGGTGAGTTGGCCGCCGTGCGCACCCGCTTGCGCGAGTCGCGCGAGGTGGAGATGAGGGCCCTGCTGGGGCTGACTCCCGCAGGGTTGCGCCAGGAGTACGGCGTGGAACTGGCGACGTTTGGCGATAGAGGGGCGCGAACGGCGGATAATTATCCGTCCCACTAGCTGCAAGATGGCAGCGGTGGCCTCCAGAAGGAGAATCATGCGGATCGGAATCACCTGTTATCCCACCTATGGCGGCAGCGGAGTGGTAGCCACGGAGCTGGGCATTGAGCTGGCCAATCGCGGGCATGAGATCCACTTTATTTCCTACTCGCAGCCAATCCGGCTGACCGAACCGCATCCGCGAATTCACTTTCACGAGGTGGAAGTTTCGCAGTATCCGCTGTTTGAATATCCGCCCTACGATCTTGCCCTGGCGACGCGGATGGCCGAAGTGGCCGAACTCTACAACCTGGACCTGCTGCACGTGCACTATGCGATTCCGCACTCGGTCTCCGCCATGCTGGCGCGGCAGATGCTGTGCCACGACCACGTCCGCCAGCCCCGGCGGCTGCCCTATGTGACCACGCTGCACGGGACCGACATCACGCTGGTGGGACTGGACCGCTCCTACCTGCCGATCACGCGGTTTTCGATTGAACAGAGCGATGCAGTCACGGCAATTTCGCACGACCTGAAGCGGGCCACAATCGAAAGCTTCGAAATCACCAAGCCGATCCACGTCATTCACAACTTTGTGAACTGCGACCTGTACCGGCGCGATGATCAGGCGGCGGCGCGGCGCATGGAATTTGCCGTACCGGAGGAGCGCTTGCTGGTGCACCTGTCGAACTTCAGGCCGGTGAAGCGCGTGACCGACGTGGTGGAGATCTTCGACCGGGTGCAGCGAAAGATTCCGGCGCGGCTGCTGATGATCGGCGATGGCCCGGACCGGCGCGCGGCGGAGCGGCTGGCGTGTGAAAAAGGTATCCACAACAAGATTCACTTCCTGGGCAAGCAGGACCGGATTCACGAAAAGCTGGCGCTGGCCGACGTGATGCTGCTGCCCAGCGAGATGGAGTCGTTTGGATTGGCGGCCCTGGAAGCGATGGCCTGCCAGGTTGTGCCCGTCGCTTCACGTGTGGGCGGATTGCCGGAGGTGATCGAGAGCGGCGTGGACGGCTTTCTCGAGGAGGCGGGCGACCTGGAAGCCATGGCCGCGCGCGCCCTGGAAGTGCTGACCGATGACGCGTTGCTGGAATCGATGCGCAAGGCCGCGCGGGCGACGGCGCAGGCCAGGTTCTGCACGACAAAGATCATCCCGCAATACGAAGCGCTGTACCGCGAACTGCTGCAGCAAGGCGTGGCCGCCGGCGGCTGCCGTTGAGCTCCCGCGGGCCGGTGGCCCACATCCGCCAGCTTTTGGCGAATGTGGGAGGCAGAGTGCTTCAACGATTGACCATCCAGTTACCGGACGCCAAATTTCAGTGGCAAAGGGGTCAATCCTTTCGAATTTGCAAAAGGATTAACCATCCCGCCACTCCCCACCCCCAAAACGATTATCAGAAGAGCCAATCCTTGGCGGGTAGCCTGCTCAAGCCTTCCCGTGGCTTGAGCCCGGCTTCTGACGTTGTTCTTCTTCTCCTGATGGCTCCGCCTTCTACTGCGGATTGTTGGAGCGGAGGTCGTAGTTGACACCGTCCATCTCGCCGGTATGGGGAATGGGCAGCAGGATGCGCACGACGGTTCCGGCGCCGGTGCGGCTTTCCACCTCGACGCGGGCGGCATCGCTGAATAGCACCTGGAGGCGCTCGCTGACGTTGGCCATGCCGATTCCGGTGCCATGCTGTTGCACGTTCCACTCGCTGGCCTCCGAGCCGGGCTCGACGATGCCCACGCCGTCGTCTTCCACCTCGATGACGAGCATGGCATCGACGACGCGGCTGCGCAGGTAGATTGTGCCGCCATCAATCTTGGGCGAGAGACCGTGCTTGATGGAATTCTCCACGATGGGCTGAATGAGCATGGTGGGTACGACGACGTCCAGGCTGGCCGGGTCCAGTTCCTTGACCACCTTCAGTTTGTCGCGGCCAAAGCGGATGACTTCGATGTCCAGGTAGTCGTCAATGAATTCGAACTCCTCGCGCAGTTCCACGAAGGAGTCGCCTTTCTTGAGCAGGCGGCGGAGAATCTTGGCGAGCTTGAGAATCATCTCGCGGGCGGTATCGGGATCGAAGCGCACCAGCGAGGCCACGGAGTTCAAGGTATTGAAAAGGAAGTGAGGATTGATCTGGCTCTGCAGGGCTTCCATGCGGGCCTGCAAGAGAAGGCGCTCCTGCTCCTCCAGCTTCATTTCAATGCGGGTGTTGTTGAGCACTTTGAGACCGATGGCGACGGTCATCACGCTGGTGATGTAGATGGCGCAACGCACCAGCCAGTTGGTGGAATCGAGAGCCCAGGTGTGGCGGGGGAAAAACTCCCGGGTCTCAAGGCGCACGAACTGCAGGACAAGGATCATGAAGAAGAACGAGGTTTGCCAATCGATGAGCGACTTGACGATGCTGCGGCGAACCCAGCGGTAGATGTTGAGATCGAACAGCGGGCTGAACGACCAGATGGCCTCGCGATCGGTGGCCAGCTCGCGCAGGAATCCCGCGCTGAGTCCGGCAACCACGTTGAGCGGCAGGTTCATGTACTGGTGCATGAACAGGTAGGGCAGAGAGAGCAGGATTCCGCCGCAGACGCCGGCGGTTCGTCCGGCAATGACACCGAGAAGAATGGCGGCCTCGAAGGAGACGTCGGCGGCGAGAAAGTTTTTGACCGTGCCGCGCACCAGCACGCCGAGCATGAAGGGTCCGCCGATGAACAGAACCATCTCCAGCTTTTCCCAGATGTCGCGATCCTCGTGGAAGAGCAGGACGCGAAAACGCCGCGAGCGCGCCAGCACGCTGCTGACTGCGGCCGAGACGCCGAGCTGGATCAGCAGGGTGATGAGGATGAGCGACTGATTGATCATGGCGCGGTCATCCCTAACCGCCCAATTTGGCGCGAGCCAGTTGCAGGGCACGGGCGAGCAAGGCGGGAATCAGATCCGCCACGGGCACGCCGCCCTGGGCCAGATCGCGCGTGCCGCCGCCGCGCCCACCGGCGGAAGCGACGATGGCTTTGAGTTCGGCGCCGGCGTCAAACGGGCCGCCGGGAGACTGGGCAAAGACCAGCGCCGGAGTTCCCTGCCCCGCGCCCAACAGGGCGACGATGTTGGGTTCGGCGGCCACCAGCTTCTGGGCGTAAAGCTTGACGAAAGTGAGGTCGCGGCTGGAGAAATACTCGGCAACGAATTTCCGTCCGCCCTGGATGGGAGTGCGCGCCAGCGCCTGCTCCGCACTGAGCCAGGCGAGCTCCTCCTGCAACTTCTGCTGCTGCTTCTGCGCGGTTTTGCCGGAGTCGATCAGCTTCTGAGTCTGCGCGGGAACCTCCCAAAGATGGGAGGAGTAGAGCGCGGCGGCATCACTGAGGACCTGGAAATCTTTACGCGCGGCGCGCAGGGCGCGGACGCCGCAGACGAACTCGACGCGCACTCCCTGCTTGACCTTTTCCACCTTGCGTAGCTGGATGTTACCGATCTGTCCGGTGGTGAGTACATGGGTACCGCCGCAGGCGCAGAGGTCGACGCCTCGAATTTCGATGAGGCGCAAGGTGTCGTGGGCGGCTTCGGGTATCTTGCGGACTCCGACTTTGCGCGCCTGCTCGGGCGTAGCCTCATGGATCAGGACCTGGCGATCATCCCAGACAAGCTGGTTGGCATGGCGCTCGGCCTGCACCAGCTGGGCGGGCCCGAGGTTGGCGATTTCCAGATCGATGGTGGAGCTTTCATCGCCGAGGCGAAAGCTGACGGTGGGCGCGTCGAACAACTTGAGGAAGGCAGCCGAGAGCACATGCTGTCCGGAGTGCTGCTGCATGTGATCCTGGCGGCGGTCCACGTCGATGAAGCCGCGCACGCCGAGCGGTAGCGGCAGGGACGCATCGAGATGCTCGACAACGTGCAGAATGGCGCCGTCGGATTCGTCCTCGAGGACTTCAGAGACGGCAAGCTTCGCCAGCGGCACGGGCTCGCCGGTTTCAGCCGAGACGAACTCGACCCAACCGGTATCGAAAGTCTGGCCGCCGCTGGTGGGATAGAATGCGGTGCGGTCCAGCAGCAGCGCGTGACGGCCGTCGGCAAGCTTGCGGATGCCGGCCACGGCGGCGGTGAAGTCGAAGAGAAACGAGTTCTGGTAGTAGAGGCGCTCGGTCATATTCGTAAGCTGGAATGATAACGCCTTTGCACGGCGGGACGAAAACATGAGCGTTCAGGGGCATCCAAGGGAGCCAAAACCGCGCCTGCATTACAACCTGCGCAACAAGGCGGCGTTGCGGCGGAATAGTTTGCGCTCGCGCCGACGCTGGAATCCGGGCATTCCGGCACGCTTGTCCCTGATGCGCAGGGCTTGCTGGCGGGCCTCCTCGCGGTGTCCGGTTTCGGCGAGGAATTCGGCGTATTGGAGCTGGGTTTCGGTGAGGGTCGAGGTGCGCAGAACTTCGCCAAAGAGGCGCCCGGCGCGGTCGAGGTTCCCGGTTTTCCAGTCGGCCAGGGCCAGCAGTCCGGCGGCGCGCTGGAAGTCATAGCCGGCATCGGCGGTCACCACGCGCTCCAGATCGGCGCGGGCGGCCGGGAAATCGCCCAGCTCGACCTCGGCAAGGCCGCGGCGATAGAAGGGGTCGAGCGAATCGGTACGCTGCCCCAGGGCCCGGTCGAAACAGGCGCGGGCACCGGCCCAGTCGCCCTTGTCGAGGCGCAGCAGTCCGAGTTCTTCGTAATTTCCCGCCGACGGGTTCTGCCGGATGGCGGACTCGACCTCGCGGGCGCGACGGCCGCGCTCGACGAAGCGGAACGCACCGGGATCGAACAGTTCAGGAAGAGCCTCAACCGCCAGGTAGATCAGCGCGCCCAGCGGCCCAAGAAAGAGGATGAGATAAATCCAATAGATGCTGGGCTGGCGGCGGACAAAGTGAACCACGGCCATCGCCATCAGCAGAACGCCGAATATGCCCCAGGAAAAAAAGTGGGAAATCATCAGGAGAATCCTAGCATCCCGGCGACCCCGGTATCCGGTATTGGGGCGCGGAAGTTGTAAAATCGGAAGCAATGTCCCCAGTCCGCCTGATTGCCATCGATATCGACGGAACTTTGCTGGATTCCAAATTCCAGGTGAGCGAGCCGAACCTTGCCGCGTTGCGGCGTGCCCACGCGCTGGGCGTGGAGATTGCGTTGGCGACCGGACGCCGCCACACTTTTGCGCTTCCGGTGGCGCGGTTGCTGGGCTTTGAGGTTGCCATGATCAGCTCCAACGGCGCGGTGACCAGGCAGAGCGACGGAACCTTGTTCCACCGCGACCCGCTGCCGCTCGGGGTGGTGCTGGAGCTGGTGGAGCACATGACCGGCTTCCGGCGGCACCTGGTGATTACCTTTGACGACGAGGGCGAAAAGCCGCTCCTGCTAGAGACCCTGGACACGTTGAACGAGTCGATCAAGCGATGGCTGGAAACAAACTCGCAGCACATTCGTGTCGTCACTCCCATCGAACGGGGCCTTACCCGCGATCCGATCCAGGCAATGTACTGTGGAACCGTGGAGCTGATGATGGCCGCCGAGGCGCAGCTCATGAAAAATCCTTCCCTGCTGACCCGGATCACCTTGCTGAAAACCCAGTACGACGCGCGCGACCTGTGCATGCTGGACATTCTCAACAAGGGCTGTACCAAGGGCGCGGCGCTGGGCCGCTGGGCAAGCTCGCGCGGCTACGCGCCCGCCGAGGTAATGGCAATCGGCGATAACTATAACGACATTGAGATGTTGGAATTCGCCGGACACCCCTGCATCATGGGAAATGCCACCGCGGAATTGCGTGGCCGTGGCTGGCGAATCACCCTGGGCAATAACGAACATGGCGTCGCCGTGGCCGTGGAATCGGCGCTGGAAGGGCTAGAATAGGGAGATGAGAGCTGCGCGCACGATCGCGACCCTGTTGCTGCTGATCAGCACCGCGTTTGCGGTCGAGATTGCCGAGCTGCGCAACGGATTCACCATCCGCCACCGCACCCGCGAGTTGCGCGAGGGATCGGTGCGGCTCTATCTGGACGACGAGAAGAAAAGTTTTGTGGACATACCCGCCGCGGAAATCCAGCGCTACTCCAGCGAACCCGACCCCGCCACGCCGCCTGAAGCCGCCACGCCCGCCAAAAGCACCAGCCAGATCGTGACCGAAGCGTCGCTCGAGCACGGCGTGGATTCGGACTTCATCCGCAGCGTCATCCGGCAGGAAAGCGCGGGCAACTCGCAGGCGGTATCCGTGGCAGGAGCGCGCGGGTTGATGCAGCTGATGCCGGCGACAGCCCTAGGCCTCGGCGTGAGTGACAGCTTCAGTCCCGAACAAAACGTGCACGGCGGCACCCGCTACCTGCGCGAGTTGCTGGAGCGCTACAACGGCGACGCCATCAAGGCGCTGGCGGCCTATAACGCAGGCCCGGGAGCAGTGGACCACTACAAGGGAGTTCCACCTTACCGCGAGACGCGGAAGTACGTGGCGAGGGTGGTGCGCGACTACAACCGGAGTAAGCAGGGTGCCTGGAAATCCGGCGGCGGTTCGGGCGGGAGTGCGAACGCAACCCACACCACAACCCCGGGCGCGGCGGCCAAACCTGCCAGCAGTGGGAACGGCGAAACGGTGCAAAAGGCGGCGAAGTAGCAGGGTCGGGTGCCGGGTATCGCCGTGCACGAAGGTTGTTGCCATCCGGGCCGCGCCCGTTGCCCGCAGCGGGCGGCAATTTAGTAGAATCAAAGACGGCATCCGCGGAGACGTACTCCGCGGGGACGCGATCCAAGAAACACGCTCCCAATCGGCAATCAGCTTCCAGAGGCACTGCGTTTGCCTGCCGCATAAATTTTTGCTTGAAAGGCGCAGGCGAACTCCAGTTCCGGCTCGCTCCCACTATGAAAAAGAAACAGATCATCTCCCTGGTTGTGGTAACGGCCATCCTTGCTGTGCTGGTATATCTCCAGTTTCGCTCGTGGCGCAGCTTCGACTGGGCAAAGTTCCGGCAGTATACGGGTGGGGTGAGCCTGTGGCACATCGGCGCCGGGGTGGCGCTGATTTACCTGGCCTACGTGCTGCGCGCGATGCGCTGGGCCATCTTTCTGCGGCCCACGGCGCCTACCAGCTTCCGGCGGCTAATTGCGCCGCAGGTCATCGGCTTTGCCGCCCTGGGACTGTTTGGCCGCGCCGGCGAGTTTGCCCGGCCCTACCTGATCGCACGCAAGGAAAAGCTCAGTTTCACCTCGCAACTGGCGGTTTGGACGGTGGAACGCTTCTTCGATCTGGGCGCCGTGCTGGTGCTGATGGCGGGATTTCTGGCACTGAAGGGCGGGATGCTGGCACAGGTCCTGTGGCAGGGCGTCGGCAGCGGACTTCGAGTTGCAGCGCGCAATGCCGGACACAAGCTTCCCCTGGTGCTAGCCGGACTGGCGGTGGCCGCCGTGCTGGCGTTCCTCCTCAGGAAGGCCACCGGACGGGCGGCCGAGGTGGTGCGGGCGCGCCTGCTTTCGTTCAAGCAGGGCTTCAACACCATTCACGACGCTAAGTCGTTCGTGCAACTGGTGCTGGTTTCGCTCGCCATGTGGCTGATGATTGCCGGGGCCTACATTGAAGTTCTGCACGCCTATCCGCAGATTCGGGTGGTGGTGCAGGGCGAGCCCCGGGTGGCGCGCATGAACACCATGAAGCTGGAGGACGTGCTGCTGGTGATGGGCTCCAGCATGCTGGGCTCGGTGGTGCAGTTGCCCGGAGGAGTTGGCGGCTCGCAACTGGCGGTCATCGGGGTGCTGCAATCCAACCTGTTTGCCAGCGAGCCGTATAACATTACGCGCGAGCTGGCCGTAAGCTGCGGCATCATGCTCTGGCTGGTGACCTTCATGTCGGTCATTCCGGCCGGAGTTTTGCTGGCGCGCTTCGAGAAGATTTCCTTCCTGCGGCTGTCCGAAGAGAGCTCGCTGGAAGAGCAGGAAGCCGAGACCTCGGTAGTTCCTGCACACCCGGAGCGCAGCTGCTGATACAATCCCGCTGATACAATCATTCAGCTCAACCGGCAACCAGCCGGGTTTGCCGAGAAAGGCTGCGCCGCCCTGGAAGATGGCGGCAACACGCCATGAAATGCCCCTTTTGCGGATTTGATCAGGACAAGGTGGTGGACTCGCGCGAGAGCAAGGAAGGCGAATCGATTCGCCGCCGGCGCGAGTGCCTGCGCTGCGAAAAGCGCTACACCACCTACGAACGCATTGACGAAATCCCATACATGGTGGTGAAGAAGGATGGACGCCGGGAAAAATTCGAGCGCCAGAAGGTACTCAGCGGATTGCTCCGCGCCTGCGAAAAACGCCCGGTTCCCATCAGCCAGCTGGAACAGATCGTCAACGAGGCTGAAAGCTTTGTGATTGACAGCCCGGAGCGCGAACGCAAGACGGGCGAAGTTGGCGAGCTGATCATGAACCGGCTGCGGAACCTGGACAAGGTCGCGTACGTGCGCTTTGCCAGCGTTTATCTGGACTTCAAGGACGTGCACGAGTTCATGTCCGAGCTGCAGGATCTGCTGCGCTTCAAGGACGTGCGCGAAGCCAAGACGGCGCTGGCGGCCAGCGAGCGCGGCAAACGTCCAGCGAAACAGTAGCCGCCGGAGGACGGGCGGCCATCGAGGCAGGGACGAATGACACATAAAGTTACGTTGATTCCGGGCGACGGAATCGGTCCTGAGGTTACGGCCGCGGCGGTTCGCGTTCTGGAGGCGACCGGAGTCGGGTTCGAGTGGGAGAGCTTCGCGGCCGGAGCCGACGCTTTTGCCCGGTATCACGAGTACATACCGAAGGAATTGACCGAATCGATCGAGCGCACCCGCGTCGCCTTGAAAGGACCGGTCACCACGCCCATCGGCGGCGGATTCAGCAGCATCAACGTGCAACTGCGCAAGCAGTTTGAGCTGTTCTGCAACTTCCGGCCCATCCGCAATCTCCCTGGCGTGGCCACCCGTTACCCCGGCGTCGATCTCATCATCATCCGCGAGAACACCGAGGGACTGTACTCCGGCATTGAGCACGAGGTGGTTCCGGGCGTGGTGGAAAGCATCAAGATCATCACCGAAAAGGCCTCCACGCGCATTTCGCGCTGGGCCTTTGAGTACGCCCGCAAGTTCGGACGCAAGAAGATTCACGCCATTCACAAGGCCAACATCATGAAGCTGTCCGACGGATTGTTCATTCGCTGCTCGCGCAACATCAGCAAGGAATATCCGGAGATTAGCTACGGCGAGCACATTGTGGACAACACCTGCATGCAACTGGTCACCAATCCGTACCAGTACGACATGCTGCTGCTGGAAAATCTCTACGGAGATATTGTCAGCGATCTGTGCGCCGCATTTGTCGGCGGGCTGGGGCTGGTTCCGGGAGCGAACATCGGACACGAGTGCGCCATCTTTGAGGCCGTGCACGGATCGGCCCCGGACATCGCCGGACGGGGGATCGCCAATCCCACGGCAGTGCTGCGCTCCGGCATTCTGATGCTGCGCCACCTGGGCGAGGCGGACGCGGCCAACAAGTTGAAGTATGCCGTGCACGCAGTCTACGGCGAGAGCCGGCACATTACCCGAGACATGGGCGGGGTGGCCAGCACGGGCGAGTTCGCCGACGCCGTGATCGAGGCCATGGAAAATCCTGCCTGGCGCGACCAGGCGGCCAGGGAAACCGCGCCGGTCTAGCGGATGAAACTCTCGTCCCGGAGCGCGACAGGCTGCCGCACACTTCGACGAAGCTCGACATCCACGGCGAACTGAGGCGCGTCCGCCGCGCCTCCTGGCTTTTCCGCGGGGGATTGCGAAAATCGGAATGCTTTTCCGGGAAAATTTCGCTGCCGCACCCATCCTGCTGCATCGCCAGCGCCGCCAGGATCATCTTCTCCCTATAAGGTTGCTAGAATGAAACCTTTGCCGGTCCGGGAGAGTGCAGGGGGACTAGGAATCCAATGCCAGCCCGCGGCCCATCGAGTACCCTGAACCTCATGACGGAATTTCCAAACGCTCAGAGCCTTCCCTATCATCGCGCGCACCACCGTTTCACCGTGCTGGCGGCTGGTTGCGTGTTTCTGCTGATCGTCGCCGGGGCGCTGGTGACCAGCAATGACGCCGGGCTCTCCGTACCGGACTGGCCCACTTCGTTCGGTTCCCTTTACCGCATTCCGCCGCTGGTGGGCGGGGTAAAGTTTGAGCACGGACACCGCATGCTGGCTGAGTTCATCGGCCTGCTGACGATTGCGGTCGCCTGCTGGACGCAAAAGGTGGAGCAGAGGCGCTGGATGCGCATTCTGGGCTGGTGCGCCCTGGGCACGGTGATTGCCCAAGGCATACTGGGCGGACTGACCGTGCTGTTTTACCTGCCGCCCGCGGTTTCCACGGCACACGCCACCCTGGCGCAGATGTTTTTCTGCATCATGGTGAGCATGGCCTTCCTTACCAGCCGGAGCTGGGTTGAGGCACCCACCATCCTCATCCACGCGGATGCGCGTCCCCGGCTCACCACGCTGGCCACGATGACCGTGGCGGCCGTTTGGGGACAGCTCATCATGGGCGCTGCCTTCCGCCACTCGGGAATCCGCCTGCTGCCGCACATCATCGGCGCCTGCGTGGTCTTCGTCATGGTGAACTGGCTGGCGATTACCGTGCTGCAGCGCCATCGCCTGGCGCCGCAACTGGCCACGCCGGCCAGGGTGCTGCTGATGCTGCTGGGAGTGCAGATCACTCTCGGCGTCGCCAGCTACGTCACCCGCGTTCTGTGGAGCCGGGGAACGGCTGCTCCGCTGGCCAGCATGGTGATCGCGACCGTGTCCCACGTTGCCTGCGGCGCGCTGCTGCTGGTTACGGCGGTAATCCTGGCCATCCAGATTGGCCGCCACGCTGAAGTGCAGACCGAACCGGAAGCCATGCGGCCACCCGTCGGGGCGGTGCGCGCATGACGACCGCCGCTACCCAACCGCTGGCGGTCGTCACGCGTGGTCCCATGGAGCTTCTGCGCGATTATGCGCAGCTCACCAAGATTCGCGTCACCACCCTGGTGGTGGTCACGGCTTGGTGCGGCTTTTTCTTCGGCGCGCGCAAGTCAGCGCTGCCGGTGCTCACCATCAAACTGCTGTGGGCGCTGGCCGGGATCGGCATGGTTGCAGCGGGAACGGCGTGCATGAATGAGATCATTGAGCGCAAAAGTGACGCCCTGATGCGGCGCACCGCGCTGCGCCCGCTGGTGACGCAGACCATGGGCGTGGGCCACGCCATCGCCGTCTGGGCGGTACTCACCGCGAGCGGCGCGGTTCTGCTGTGGGTCAGGCTGAATGCGCTCACCGCCCTGCTCAGTTTGCTCACCGCCGTCTGCTACCTGATGATGTACACGCCGCTGAAAAAAATCAGCCCGCTGTGCACCTTCATTGGGGCCTTCCCTGGCGCAATGCCCGGAGTGCTGGGCTGGACCGCCGCCCGCGGCAAGCTGGATTACGAGGCGCTGGTGCTGTTCGCCATTGTCTTCTTCTGGCAGTTTCCCCACTTCCACTCCATCGCCCTGCTTTACCGCGATGACTACGCCCGGGCGGGCATCCGCATGTTGCCAGTGGTGGAGAGCGACGGACGCTCCACCGCCCGCCAGATCCTGATGTACGGCGCGGCCCTGCTGCCAACCACGCTTGCGCCCACCCTGCTGGGCATGGCCGGGCTGTCTTATTTTATCGGCGCCTCGGCCCTGGGACTGGGCCTGTTCTACTTCTGCGCCCGCATCTGGAGCGAGTGCCTGCCGCCTTCCACACCCCGCTCGCGGATACTGGCGCGTTCGCTGCTGAAGGCTACCGTCACTTACCTGCCCCTGCTCTTTGCGCTGATGATGTTGAACAGCGCCGCATGATGGGCGCCCGGCTTGCAGAACACCGAGGACTGATTTGACCACAAGGACGCAAGCACTAGAGCACGATACTTCCACCGGGCGCGCCCCCGGCACCGTGATCCGGATCGAAGACCTGCGCCATCTCTACGGTGATCGCACGGCGATCAACGGGGTATCATTCGAGGTCAATCGCGCAGAGATCTTCGGGCTGCTCGGCCCCAACGGCAGCGGCAAGACCACCATCTTCCGCATCCTGACGACCCTGATGCTGCCTACAAATGGACGCGCCCTGATCCTGGGCCACGACGTTGCGCTCGACCCCAGCGGGGTGCGCCGCCAGATCGGCGTGGTCTTCCAGTCGCGCAGCATCGACGTGAAGCTGACGGCGGAGGAGAACCTCATCCACGTCGGCCATCTCTACGGCATTACCGGCGCTGCGCTGAAGAACCGGGTGGCTGAGATGCTGGAGCGGGTCTCGCTCACGGACCGCGCCCACGACCGCGCCGAGAGTTTTTCCGGCGGCATGCAGCGCCGTCTGGAACTGGCCAAGGGGTTGCTCCACCATCCCCAGGTTCTGCTGCTGGACGAGCCTAGCACCGGCCTGGACCCGGGCGCGCGCCGTGATCTCTGGCAATACCTCCAACTGCTGCGCGACAAGGAGGGGATTACCGTCATGGTGACCACGCACCTGATGGAAGAGGCGGAAAAATGCGACCGTCTCGCCATCCTGAGCCACGGCAATCTGGTTGGCCTGGGCACGCCGGCGCAGTTGAAGAGCGAGATCGGCGGCGACGTGATCCTGCTCGACGCTCACGACCCGCCCCGGCTCGCTGCCGCCATTCGCGCGCGCTTCGGCGTGGACGCCGCGGTGCTTGACGATGGCCGCGTCCGCGTTGAGCGCGAGGCCGGGCACCGCTTTATCACCGACGTAGTGGAGGCATTCCCCGGCGAGATCGACGCGGTCCGGGTCAGCAAGCCGACGCTGGAAGATGTGTTCATCCGGCGCACCGGCCACCGCTTCTGGAATGAAGATGCGCAGGGGTTGGAAGAACGCGTCGCCGAAACCGCGAAGAAGAAAAAGCACTAAACAGGATTGGGGCTGAACTTGGCAACCGAAACAATCGTAAAACCGGCACTCAGCAGCGCCTCCACCTTCAGCGTCATGCCCGCGCTCTCGCTCTGGCGGCGCGAAGTGGTGCGCTTCTACCGCAACCTCAGCCGCGTCGTTGGCGTCATTGCCTCGCCCCTCATCTTCTGGCTCGTCATCGGCGCCGGCTTCGGCAACTCCTTCCGCAATCCCACCACGGGCCGCGGCCAGAACTATCTTGATTTCTTTTTTCCCGGCGCGCTGATGATGATCGTGCTGTTCACCTCGATTTTCGCCATGATGTCGCTGATCGAGGATCGCAACGAGGGCTTTCTGCTCTCCGTGCTGGTGGCCCCGGTGCATCGTTCGGTGATCGTGCTGGGCAAGGTGCTGGGCGGCACCACGCTGGCAACCTTGCAGGGGCTGCTGTTCCTGGTGATCGCGCCGCTGCTCGGTATTCACTTCGGTCTGGTGCAACTGCTGCTGGTGATGCTGGACATCTTCCTGGTCTCATTCTCGCTTACCGCCCTGGGCTTCATCATCGCCTGGCCCATGGACTCGACTTCCGGCTTCCATGCCATCATCAACCTGTTTCTGATTCCGCTCTGGCTGTTGTCCGGCTCACTGTTTCCGGTGAGCTCGGCATCCGTGTGGATGACGTTCCTGATGCGAATCAATCCCCTGACCTACGGCACCGAAGCGCTGCGCGGGCTGTTGTTCCCGGCGGCGGCTTCGCCTGAGTTCCCGCTCCCGACCTGCCTGGCGGTGCTGGTAGTATTCACAGTCATCCTGTTCAGCCTGGCCTTTGTGGTGGCCAACCGCCGCAGCACCAGACCGGCAGCCTGAGGAGCGCCCCATGCAAACCTCCACGCTTTCCTATTTTCCGGCCATCAACGCAACCCTGAACGGGACGGCCGCTGTCTTGCTGGTAACCGCCAGGAGCTTCATCGCTCGGCGAGAGATCGAGGCGCACAAGCGCACCATGATCGCCGCATTTTCAACCTCGGTGGTCTTTCTGGCCTGTTATCTCTACTACCACGCCCACGCCGGGGTGCTGCACTTTGCCGGACAGGGATGGCGGCGCCCGGTGTACTTTACCCTGCTCACCAGCCATACCCTATTGGCCGTCGTCATCGTCCCGCTCATCCTGATCAGCCTGAGCCGCGGCCTCAAGCGCCAGGACGCCAGGCACGTAAAGATTGCGCCCCTGACCTACTGGCTCTGGCTCTACGTCTCGGTCACCGGGGTGGTGATCTACTACCTGCTCTACCACCTCTGGCGCGGCTAGATTCCGCCTTGAGCCCGATGCGGCATGGATGCGCCAAGGTTGCCGGATGTTAAACTGCACCCGGGTGCCCCGGTTGAGCTCCGCCATGGTCACACCCGCGGCTTGGCTCCGGGAACCGGAAAAGAGAGATGAGCAAAAGCGATCAGGAGAACGGCGGAGGTCCGTCTGCCAAAGCCCCAGGGGCCGGAGCAGTCGCGCCCCCTGATGCTCCGCAAGACTACCAGGTGTCACTTGAGGGTGTACACGGCACCATCGAGTTGCCATCGCACCAGGCCGGCTTCTGGCAGCAGTACCGGGCATTTGTCGGCCCTGCAATTCTGATTAGCGTAGGTTACATGGACCCCGGCAACTGGGGAACTGACCTGCAAGGCGGCGCACAATTCAAATACGGACTGCTGTGGGTGGTCGGCGTGGCCAGCCTGATGGCCATTTTCATGCAAGTCATCTCCGCCCGGTTGGGGGTGGTGACCGGCAAGGACCTGGCGCAATGCTGCCGCGACTGGTATCCGCGCTGGACGCGCTGGCCCAACTGGCTACTGAGCGAATCGGCCATCGGTGCCTGCGATCTGGCGGAGGTACTGGGGAGCGCCGTCGCCCTGAACCTGCTCTTCCATATCCCATTGCTCTGGGCCGTGATCATCACTGGTCTGGACGTCCTGCTTCTGCTGGCGCTGCAACGCTTTGGGATGCGCACCATCGAAGCCGTCGTCGTGCTCCTGGTGGCCACCATCGCGGTCTGCTATTTCATCGAGCTCTTCGTTCTGCCGGAGACCCAGCCCAGCTTTCTGGAAATGGCGCGGGCGCTGGTGACGCCGCAGTTTCGCCAGGTGGGAATGATCTATGTCGCCATCGGCATTATCGGCGCCACCGTGATGCCCCACAACCTGTATCTGCATTCCGCCCTGGTACAGAGCCGGCAGTTGCAGAAGGACGAGCCATCGATCCGGCGCGCGATCCGCTTCAACACCATCGACTCCACCGTGGCCCTGACCATCGCTTTCTTCGTCAACGCCGCCATCCTGGTGCTGGCGGCCATGGTCTTTTATGGCAAGCAAAGCGTGCTTGTGCCGGGGGGACAACTGGTCCATTTCAACGCCGACAGCGATTGGATCCGGGTCGCCTACCTAACCCTTGCGCCATTGCTGGGAACGGTGTGGGCAAGCTCGCTGTTTGCCGTGGCGCTGCTGGCCAGCGGCCAGAGCAGCACGATCACCGGCACCCTCGCCGGACAGGTGGTGATGGAAGGCTTCATGCACTGGCGCATCCAGCCGTGGCTGCGCCGCGTCATCACCCGCACCCTGGCAATTCTGCCCGCGGTCTTCATCATTGGTCTGCGCGGCGATAGCAGTGTGACCGATCTGCTGACCCTGAGCCAGGTGGTGCTGGCGCTGCAACTTCCCTTCGCCATGTTTCCCCTGTTGCAGTTCACCAGTTCCCGCAAACGCATGGGGAGATGGAAGAATAGCCGCTTCCTGCTGATCGCCGGCTGGGGCAGTGCTATTCTCATTACCGCACTCGATGTCTACGGCTTGCCGGACTCACTGAAAGCGGCCTGGCTGGTCATCGCCGGACGCTGACGCCTGCGGGCAGAAACGGAACACCATGTACGACACCATTCTGGTCACGCTGGATGGCACCCCGACGGACCGCGCCATTATCGAGCATGTGATGCTCCTGGCGAAGCTGGCGCATAGCCGCATCATATTGCTTCACGTCGCCGACGGGTGGGCCGCCAGAACCTATGGCCCGGACGCGGTCGCCCCGGAGATTACCGAAGACACCGAGTACCTGAAAAACGTCTCAGCGGAGTTTGAGGCGGCGGGCATTCCAGCCACGGCGGAGCTGGCCTACGGCAATCCGGCCGAGGAAATCGTCAAGTGGGTTCAGAACAAGGGCTGCGATCTGCTGGCGATGAGCACCCATGGGCATCGCCTCTTCAGCGATTTATTTCTGGGCGCCACGGCCAGCCATGTCCGCCATTGTGTGAGCGTCCCCATTCTGATGCTGCGGGCGAAGCAAACTCCAAAATAGAATCTTCGGCGGAGCACCCCGGCCGAACCAAGAGATGTCATGCATGATGGCCCGTGCCCCGTACCCGGGCTGTCAATGCGATTCAGCGCCGCTCTTGACCTTGTGCAGGAGGAAGGCGAGCAGAATCGCGCCCAGGGCGATCACCGCTAGCCCTCCGAATAGGTCCATGAACGCCAGCAGGGCGGTTTGCTGCTGCAGAATGCGATACAGAGTTGCCAGGGCGGGTGCCATGCCATCGCCGGAAGAGGGCACGCGAAGAGACATGAATGTCCGCATGCCATCGAGGTGCCCCATCATGAGTTGATTCCCCATGGCAAGGTGCTGCACCATCATGCTCTGGTGGGCCTGACTACGCCGTGCGAGAAAGGTACTGACCAGCGCGATGCCTGTACTGCCGCCTACATTGCGCATCAGGTTCAGAGTGCCTGTGGCTGTCCCAATTTGATCGCGGCGCAGTGGTGCGGCACCGGCTACGTTGATGGGAACAAACAGAAATCCCATGGCGGACCCTGCCAACACCTGTGGCCAGAAGATGGTCCAGGGGGTCATGTCCAGCGAGATCCGCGACAGGCAAAACGACGCAATTCCAAAGACCAGGAAACCGAAGGCGATAATGCTGCGGGGTTCGGTCCTGGAGACGAGTTTGCCCACCAGAACCATGGAGATGACGGCTCCCAACCCAAGCGGTACAACGGCGATGCCGGCCGCGAGAGAGGTGTAGCCCATCAATAGTTGCAGGAATTGCGGTACGAGCAGGGCGATGGCATACATCAGCAAGGCAGCGAAAAAGATCAAGATCGTTCCTACCGCGAAGTTACGCACGCGGAAGATACGCAGGTCCACCATCGGCTTTTCAGTCTTTAGTTCACGGTAAAGGAAGATGATGAAACCAGTCACGGCAAGCACCGCCATCACCCGAATGAACGGCGACGAAAGCCAGTCTTCTTCCTGCCCTTTGTCCAGGAAAACCTCCTGGCAGCCTAGCCACAGCGATAGCGCCGCAAAGCCCATTGCGTCGAGTGGCCCGGGATCGGAGTTGGTGACCCAGGGCGGGTCCTCGACGGTCTTCTGAATGGCCCAAATGGCAAACAACCCGAAGGGAATGTTGATGTAGAAAATCCATCGCCAGGAGTAGCTGTCCGTCAGCCACCCACCCAGTACTGGGCCAATTACCGGTGCGACCACCACCCCAAGACCGAACAGTGCCTGCGCCGCCCCTTGCTTGCTGGCAGGAAAGCTCTCCATCAGAATAGCCTGCGATATGGGGGCCAGCGCTCCGCCACCGATGCCCTGGATCACGCGCATGACGAGCAGCATGGGGAGATTGACGGAAAGACCGCAGAACAACGATGCCAGCGTAAAGATGAAGATGCAGGCGAGCAAAAATCGTTTGCGCTGGAAGCGATTGCCCAGCCAGGCAGACAACGGCAAGATTACGGCATTCGAGATCAAGTAGGAGGTGAGCACCCAGGTTGCTTCCGAGTACGTCGCCGACATGCTGCCCGCAATGTGGTTCAGCGCCACATTGGCAATCGATGTATCCAGTACCTCCATGAAGGTCGGCACAATTACGGAAATGGCAATCAGCCATGGGTTGACCGCGGGTTGCCAGCGTTCGTGTTCCGCATAGGTAGAGAGAGTGTCGGCGACGGAGAGACTAGCGACGGTTGCCATGAGGTCTTTCCTGTTTTCGAGCGCGTATCGGATGGAGGCGTAGAAAGTCTTCGACCGCTTCCCGCACACGGCTTCGGACCGCTCGATCGCTCAATTGAAGGTCTGGGTTGAGCATCACGTTGATAAAGAAGTCCCCGAGTATAAATGAATTGAACTGCGCTGCGGACTTGATGTAATTGGGACCTCCGATGCGGTGCGTCTGCAGATACTCCGCGAGCAAGACTTGGCCGCGTTCCACGCACTCGCGCCACACGGCGCGCGCGAGGTCGGGAAACCTATAAACTTCCGCCACCACTATGCGGTGGAGCGCAAGGAAATCCGGGGCGCTGAACATCTTTAGAACCTTGCACCCGATCTCAGTCAACACCCGGCGGGGAGCATTTCCTGACTCGACGTAATCCAGGTGCCTGGAAAAAACCAGTTCCATATGCGCACTCATCACGCCAATGAAGAGGTCCGCCTTGGTGGGAAAAAGCGTGTAGAGGGTTTGCTTTGAAGTCTGGGCGCGGCGCGCAATCTCGTTCGTGCTCGCGCCCTCGAATCCTTTATCCAGAAACACGGCAGTCGTGGCGTCCAGAATGCGTTCGCGGTAGTGTTCGGCCTCGCCCCGCAGCGGACGCCCGCGCGGCACTTGCACGCCGGCTGGCCCGGCCGCATCGCGTCTCTGTTTCATGCTTTCACAGTACCCTGCAGTACATTTAAAATTCAAATGATTATATGTACCGTACGGTACCGATTGCAAGCCGAAAGATTCGGTTCGGCATGAAGCGATCAGCTGCGGGGCAAACCCAGGTTCCGAGCGGAGTGCCGCCGCCCGCAAACCACCCCGCCGCTCTTTGCCGCGCCCGCCGGACATCACAACCGGCAGGTGACAGTGCTCACTGCGGCAATGGCGCGGGTCGCATACAGTGGCGCGTTCTGGGCTCAGCAGGATGGACCCAGGAGACAGTGGCGATCACGCCGGCGATCGAAAATCGAGAGGAAACCTGGAGAGTGGGATTCGAGTTGCGGAGTTTAGTCGTGGAGCACGACGCTAACCAGTGAGCTGTGGACGTGCACGCCGCTTCCGCTGTAGTCAAGGAAGCCCATCTCCCTGAACCGATTCATAAAGAAGCTGACCCGCGAACGGGTTGTGCCAATCATTTCGGCGAGGGTTTCCTGGCTGATTTTCGCGATGAGCGGTATCGGTTTGGTTTCCTGGCCGAAGTTGGCTAGCAGCAGGAGAAGCCGGGCCAAGCGTTTTTCACTGGAGTTGAAGAGGTGATCCACCAGGTCCGCCTCCATGCGAACATTGCGGGAAAGCAGGTAGGCAACGAAGCGCTCGGCAAATTCCGGTTCCTTGTGGAGCCAGCCTACCATGACCGGCTTGCTTACCCGAATGACGGTGGCGCGTTGCACCGCCCTGGCGGTGGCCATGCGAAACTGCTGGCCCGCCAGACAACCCTCGCCGAAGAAGCTGCCTTCCGCCAAGATGGCAACCACGGCTTCTTTGCCGCGCTCGGATACAGCCGAGAGCTTCGCCTTCCCGCTCTGGATGTAGAACACCGCATTCGCCGCATCTCCCTGCAAAAAGACGGCCTCATCCGCCTCGTACTCCCGGCTGGATTTTCCGGCCGCAAACCTGGAAAGGAAAAAACGGGCGTCGAACGCGTCCGTCCGTTCCGGTGACGCGCCAATCTCTGCCGGATTTACCATTGTTTCATGAACTGGAACCGGGCGCGAAGGGGCGCGAAGGCGAGTCGGAGTCTTCCGCTCTTTCTTCGTCAGGACGGCGCGGCGTTTAATGGCCATGATCATCTCCCGCACGGAAACCCATTGGCGTCCTCCCTGTTTGACTACCACATACCAATGTTGGCGGTCAGTAGGATATCCAACGTTTGAAGGAGATTTTTCGTTCGCACGCCCCATTCAAGGACCTCGTATGAAGTAGCCCAGGCGCTTTTACATGAGTCAGGTTGGATGCATCGCGATGCTTGTGGGTACCGGCAGTAAAGTCACTGTAGGCTACCCTACACAAGCGTTTTGTGCGAGAAGAACGCTATATAATCCTGCGAGCAGCTCACAAAGATCAGGTTGCTGTTTTCCCGTATCCGGGGGAGGATTGGGGCTGCGATTCCAGTGTCTTAAGGCTCGTAAGTGAATAGCAACGATACCCAGGTGATGCATTCCGGTGAGCGCACGAATGCCGCTGGAAAGCCCGTTAGTAATCTATTGCTTTTATCAATCTCCGATGACGACTACAACTTACTTCGTCCTCATCTCGAGTACGTCAACTTGCCCAGCCATCTCGTTTTGCACGAGGCGGGTGGAAAGCTGGAGTACGCATACTTCCCAAACCGGGGTCTGATTTCTCTTGTAGTCGTAATGAAGGATGGAAAAACCGCCGAAGCCGGCATCGTTGGCAATGAGGGTTTTTCCGGAACTCCGGTGGCTGTTGGAATGCGCAGAAGCCCGCTGCGGGCGGTGGTACAGATCACGGGGAATGGGTTTCGAGTAGAGGCTGGAGCTCTGCAAAGCACTCTGGAATCGGCTCCGCGCCTGCAATTGATGTTGAGCCGTTATGCCGTAATCCGGGGCCTGCAGGTTGCACAAACAGCCGCATGCAACCGGCTGCACGATATTGAACAACGCCTGGCGCGGTGGTTGCTCATGACCCAGGACCGAACCCATGCAGGCTCGCTGCCCATAACTCATGATTTTCTCGCCACGATGCTAGGGACGGATCGGCCTACCGTGAGTCTGACCGCTGCTGAGCTGCAGAGGAGGGAGGTCATCGAGTACACCCGCGGCGCAGTAAGAATCGTGAACCGCAAGAAACTTGAAGAGTCCGCCTGCGAGTGCTACGCAGTGATCCGGCAGTACGATGGCGAGCTTGTCGTGAAATGACTCCGGAGGCGAAGACTTGCCGCGTACCCAGGTACCGGCTCGAAATCGTTCTAGTTTATGAGTCCCTTTACGCCAGCCACCGTTTCATCAAAGTGGCCACGCAGGCTCGTTGGTCACTGGCATCCCATCGCGATAAGTTCCGAGCGGATTGCCGCCCGCCCGCAAACCACCCCGCCGCTCTTTGCCGCGCCCGCCGGATATCACAACCGGCGGGTGACAGTGCTCACTGCGGCAATGGCGCGGGTCGCATACAGTGGCGCGTTCTGGAGTGTGGCCGCAGGCATCGTCTGACCCCGGCCGCGCACCCCAGAGTGAGGCCCCCATGCCGATTCCTGACTCCCCGGCGCGCCGACCAGCCCGCCCGATTTCCATCGCAGAACTAAAGACGCAGGCGGCGCTGATGCGCGGCTACAATCTGGCGGCACTCTGCTGCGCCGGTTCCGGCCATGCCGGCGGCACGCTTTCCATCATGGACATCGCCGCCGCACTCTACCTGCAGGTTGCCGAACTCGACCCCGCCGACCCAGGCTGGTCCGGGCGTGACCGCATCATCTGGTCCGCCGGACACAAGGCTCCGGCTCTCTATACCGGCCTTGCCTTTGCCGGATTCTGCGAGAAACGCGACCTGGCCTTGCTGCGCAAACTCGGGTCGCCGTTCCAGGGACATCCGCACTGGCTCAAGTTGCCCGGAGTCGAAATCTCCAGCGGATCGCTCGGCCAGGGGCTCAGCGTTGCCGTGGGCAATGCCCTGGCGGCCCGGCTTGATGCCGCTCCCTACACCGTCTTCTGCATCATGGGAGACGGCGAGCAGCAGGAAGGCCAGATCTGGGAGGCCGCCATGGAAGCGGGCCACTACAAGCTCGACAACCTGGTCGCCATCGTCGACAAGAACGGCCTGCAGATCGATGGCAAAGTCGCCGACGTCATGGGCATCGACCCGCTCGGGGAAAAGTACGCGGCCTTTGGCTGGGATGTCCTGCGCATCGACGGGCACGACATGGAGGAGGTCGTAAACGCGCTGACCAAGGCTCGACAAAGCCGCAAAGGACGGCCCAAGGTCATCATCGCTACCACCGTCAAGGGAAAAGGCGTCAGCTTCATGGAGAACGTAGCCGGCTGGCATGGCAAGGCTCCGAACCGCGATGAACTGACGAAAGCCTTGGAAGAACTGGGCGTCAGCCAGAGCATCGACGTTGAGGCGCTGGCCGCACACGCCGACGAGTATCAGCGCGAGGTAGAGCAGAAGCTGGCGGCCAAGCTGCCAAAGTTCAGCGCAGAGTTCTGGTGGAACCGGCAGGACAACATGAAGGTGAAGATGGAGCCAACCCGCAAGGGGTTCGGGCAGGCGCTAGCCGAGAAAGGCAGCGACCCGCGCGTCGTCTGCCTGGGACTGGATATCTCCGGCTCCATTACGATCAGCGAGTTCTATGCCGCGCATCCCGAGCGCAAACCGCGATGGCTCAGCCTGGGCATTGCCGAGCAGTCAGCCACGGCGGTGGCCGCCGGGCTTGCCAAGGAAGGCAAACTTCCCGTCTTCGGTACCTACGCCACTTTTGCGGCAGCCCGCAACCTGGACCAGGTGCGGGTCTCGGTCTGCTATCCCAATCTCAACGTATTCATCGCGGGCGCTCATGGCGGAATCAGCGTGGGGCCCGACGGAGCAACCCACCAGGCGCTGGAGGACCTGTTCGCCATGTGCGGGCTGCCCAACATGAGCGTGGTCGTCCCGGCCGATTCCATTGAGACGAAGAAAGCCACCGAGTTCATGCTGCTCGAGCACAAGGGGCCAAAGTACGTGCGCTTCGCCCGCGAAGCCACGCCCGTCATCTCCACGGCGGCGACGCCGTTCGTCTTCGGCAAAGCCAACGTCATCCGCTTCCGCGGTGAGCGCGAGAACTTTGTGGATGCCTTTGAAACCTGCCTGGCGGAAGATTATGCGAACGAGCACGAGGACTTGAGCATCGTTGCCTGCGGCCCCATGGTTCCGGAGGCGATGCGCGCGGCGTGGATTCTGAGCCGCGACTACGGCTACCAGACGCGCATCCTGAACATGCACACCTTAAAGCCGATTGACCGCATGGCGGTGTTACGCGCGGCCCGGGAAACCGGCGTGCTGGTGACCGCCGAAGAGCACCAGGCCGGCGCCCTCGGCTGGCGTGTTGCCGCACTCATCCTAGAGGACCCGGCCATTCTCCAGCATCCTGTCCTGGCCGGCTACATCGGAGTGCAGGATCGCTTTGGCGATTCCGGCGCGCCATGGGAACTAGTAAAAGAGTTCGAGGTCTCCGCCGAGCACATTGCCCGCAAGGCCAAGGAACTGCTCTGGGCGCGCACCCAGACCGGGCAGGCGGCGCTCGAGATCACCGGGCATCGAAACTGAATCCCGGCGCGCACAGGCTCCCGGGAGCGAAGGCAGGCCAGACGCTTCTCGACTCCGCCCGCAGGAACACCGGGATTGCCTACGCCAGGCTGGGTGCGGCTTACGGAATTCCGTTCACGCTCTGCATGGCATCCAATGTTTCCGGGGGAGCGTAAGCTGATTCGTTCACTTGGCCGCAGGTGGATTCGACCGCCTTGCCTTCATCGACGCGGTTTACCCGGAATGTGCCCGCGTCCAGTGATTTCCAGTCCAACAAACGCACCAACCAGCGCGGTGTGATGGCCCCGTACTTCGGCACGGTTTTCAGTAACGTTTGCCAGTTGAAGCACCGCACTTCCGTGTAGGGCAACTTTGCGCCCGGCGGAATCGAGGAATGGTTCCTGGACCGGCATACGTTGTCACATTCGGGCGTGACTTAACGCATAGCAGCGGACAGGATTGCCGTGCTAAAGGTTCTTTCTGAGTCCAGGCCCACAGGAATGGTGTGAAGTGCATTCGTCCCCGGTACAACGGGTCGTGCAGGGTGTCCTTGTCTGCCTGGAAGATTAGGAAACGATGACTCAGCTTGCGAACCGCGGCTTACAAGTCTGTTTGCATCTGGCCTAGGTGGAGGTTTTCGCGCCCTGGGCCCACGCAGTAGCAACGTACGACTATCTGCTTCTGTTAACAGGGTAAGTTATGTGCGAACGGCTTTGGCGTTTCCCATCTGACCTTGCTTCGTTCTCTTTCCCGCGTTCTGTCCGTCTGTGTCTGCGCCGCCGGAGATTGCGTTCGCAACCTCTTCCTTCATTCCTTTTTGCATTCGTGCCGGCGCTTCCTCGCCGAGGCAAGAATACTCATCCCACCTGGTGTTCTGGGGTGAAAGGGGCCTGCCTTATGCTGCCTAAGAACCAATGCGGTTCTCATATCTTCACCGTTCGCATCATTCCAGAATTGAGCGTGTTGGTTTGCCTTCTGCTGTTGACGCTGCTTCCGGTCTCCTCGGTGGCGCAAGCAGTGCCCCCGACCCAGCCGGCGGGTGGCAGCCCGCGTGCTTTGGAGGCGAAACCGCTCACCGACAGGACTTATGCCACCAACAACGAGCTCACAGCTGCGACGTTCCCGGCAGTTTTTGCCACAACTCCGGCTTTCCGACCTGCGAACCGTTTCGCTGCGAACAAGGCGCAGGTGGAGGAAAGCTACGGAAAGCTTCCCCTCAGCTTTGAAGCCAACCAGGGGCAGGCGGACAAGCGCGTGAGGTTCCTGTCGCGAGGCAGCGGCTACTCCCTGTATTTGACCGACTCGGCGGCAGTGCTAACCCTGACAAAGCAGGACGCTCCCGCGGGAAAACTCGCACGGACGGCGGTTCTTGACAGGGGGCCAGAAGCCGCCGGGAGGCCACAGAAGACCGCCGTAGTCAGCATGGGGCTGGCCGGCGCCAGCCGGCAGGTGCATGTGACGGGCGCCGGCCAACTTCCCGGCACCGCCAACTACTTCATCGGCAACGATCCGTCCCAATGGCACACCCGCGTGCCCACCTACGCCCGAGTCCGCTATTCAGGCATCTATCCCGGCGTAGATCTGGTCTACTACGGCAACCAGCGGAGGCTCGAATACGACTTTGTCCTGGCTCCGGGCGCCGATCCAAAATCGATCCGAATGCGCTTTGCTGGGGCTGACGGGCTGCGCTTAGGTACGGATGGGAACCTGGTGGTGACGGCAGCAGGCGGGGCACTGGAGTTTCGCAAGCCAGAGGTATGCCAGGTTTTGGACGGGCAGCGAACAGCGGTCGGAGGTGGTTTCATTCTGCTGGACAAGCGTACGGTAGGTTTCCGGCTGGGGAGCTATGACCACACGAAGGCGCTTGTGATTGATCCCGTGCTCACCTACTCGACGTTTCTTGGAGGCAGCGGCGGCGATCGGGCAAACGCCATTGCCGTGGATGCAGACGGCAATGTGTACGTGGCCGGGATGACTGCCTCGTCCAACTTTCCGGTGACTCCGGGAGCCTACCAGCCGACAAATCACGCAGCGGCTGACAATAGCTGGACCGCCTTTGTCACGAAACTGAACCCAAGTGGCAGCGCGCTCATCTACTCCACTTACCTGGGTGGAAGCGGAAACTATTACGATAATGGGGACCAGGCGTACGGGGTGGCGGCGGACGCCTCCGGGAATGCGTACGTTACAGGAGTCTCCTGGTCCAGCGACTTTCCCGTGACCTCGGGAGCCTTTCAGACGAAGAATCACGCGGCCGCAAACTACAATTCCAATGGGTTCGTTACCAAGCTGGATCCGACCGGCACCGCACTGGTCTACTCTACCTATCTGGGCGGGAGCGGCCATGTCTGCTCCGGCTGCAGCAATGGCGACGGCGCGAGCGCACTGGCTGTGGACAGCGGCGGGAATGCCTATGTCGCGGGGTACGCCTATTCCTCTGATTTTCCATTGAGCCCGGGCGCCTTTCAGACGACGAATCGTGCCATCGCCGCAGGTCTGTCCGCACCCAACGCGTTCGTTACCAAGCTGAACCCGGCTGGCACCGCGCTGGTCTACTCCACCTACCTCGGAGGCAGCGGCGCCAACATCAACGGGTACGGCGATGGCGACAGTGCGACCGGGCTGGCTGTGAACGGCTCTGGCGATGCGTACATTGCCGGGTACACTTACTCCAGCAACTTTCCGGTGTCCCAAAGCGCTTTTCAGAGAGAGAATCCCGGAGCAGGCAAGGGCGGTGAAAACGCGTTCGTTACCAAGCTGAACTCGGGCGGCACCGCGCTGTTCTATTCCACCTACATCGGTGGCAGCGGCCAGGATGCCGCTTACGCACTGGCAGTGGACGGCTCCGGGAATGCGTACATCACCGGCCAAGCCAACTCCACCGACTTTCCCGTGACGTCCGGTGTCTTCCAGCCGACGAATCACGGAGGCGCCAAGAACGCATTCGTTACCAAGCTGAACTCGAGCGGCACCGAACTGGTTTACTCCACGTTCATCGGCGGCAACGATATCGACCAGGCAAACGGGGTGGGCGTGGACGGTTCCGGCAATGCGTACATCGCCGGTGGCACCATGTCCTATGACTTTCCTGTTACCCCAGGAGCATTCCAGACGACCAACAATTCGTTTTTCTCCACCGCATTCGTCAGCAAACTGAACCCGGGTGGCACCGCGCTGGACTACTCCACCTATCTTGGCGGCAGCTCTATCGATGTCGCCTTGGCGTTGGCAGTGGATGCCTCCGGCAATGCGTACATCGCCGGATCTGCCGGCTCCGGCAACTTTCCCGTGACCCAGGGAGCATTCCAGACAACCAACCAGACTGCGGCGGCTGGAAATGCTGCCGGTAACGCGTTCGTGACGAAAATGAACCTGAGCGGGGCCACGCAGGTCGCAACGACAACGACCTTGAGTGCGAGCGCGAATCCGGCGGCTGCTGGCGCTGCCGTAACTTTTGTGGCCGTGGTAGCGGCAACAACCGGGAGCAAGATACCAACCGGACGAGTGGACTTCAGCGTCGATGGGACAGCAAGCGTCACCTCCACACTGGATGGCACCGGGAGCGCAACCTGGACTACCTCCATCCCCACAGCCGGTAAGTATACCGTTGAGGCCAGTTACGAGAGCAACACCACCTTTGCGCCCAGTAACAACAGCCTCAGTGAAACCATCACGATTCCCACGGACCCATCCAGCGTCACGGCCACGGGTGGACCCGTCGTAGCTGGAGGTAAGGTAACGCTGACAGCCACCGTCTCCGGCAGTGGCCCGGCATCTCCGACGGGCACGGTAACGTTTACGAGCGGCACAGCTACGCTTGGCGTAGCGACGCTAGTATCGGGAGTAGCAACGCTTGCCAACGTTTCCGCCACGGAGGCCAACGGCCTGGTTGTCGGCGGAGACGAGGTCACGGCTAGCTACGGGGGAGACGCAACCTTTTTGCCTTCGGTTGGGAGCTTTGATCTGCTGGTCTATAGTCCGGAAGTACCGCTGTCTCTGTCCCTGTCCTCAAGCGGCACGACAGCGGGCGGTGCGGGTTTCCCCCTGGCGGTGAATGGCGCAAACTTTAGTGCCAGTTCGGTGGTGCTGTGGAACGGCGCGGTAAGGGCGACCACCTACGTAAGCAGCACGGAGTTGATGGCTACCATCTTGGCGTCGGACATTGCGCAGGAGGGGACAAACCTGGTTACGGTTGCGAACTTTGAGCCGAATCCAGGTACATCTTCGGCACTGTCATTCGCGGTGATGTCCAGCAATCCGGTGGCAACCATCTCCGGCGGCGCAACCTCGGTCGCCACAGATGGCAGCGGCAACCATGTGTTGACCTTGACGGGTACGGACTTCGTTTCCAACTCCGCGGTCGAGTGGAGCGGCACGAGCTTGACGACTACCTACGTCAGTCCATGGGAGATCTCGGCGGAGGTCACGGCGACCGACATCACGACCCAGCCAGCCAAGGTGACGGCAAGAAATCCTGCAGGAAGTTCGGCGGGGTTTGAACTCAATACCATCCCGACACCGATCGTGATCGCGCTTTCTCCGCGATCGGCGACGGTTCCAACCGGAGCGACACAGCAGTTCACCCCGAGTGTGACCGGGTCGGCGAATACATCCGTTACGTGGTCGGTGAATGGAACTGCCGGCGGCAACCTGACGGTGGGCACCATTTCGAGCCTCGGCCTTTACACGGCGCCGGCTTCGGTGCCGATTCCTAGTAAGGTTACAGTGACTGCAACCAGCGTGGCTGATCCGAGTAAAACTGCGGCTGCTTCCGTGACCGTTGTCATTCCCACTTACAGCCTCACCTTGAGCACGGCGGGCAGCGGCAGCGGCACGATCACTCCCAGTCCGGTGGGAACCAGTTGTGGTACCAACTGTTATTCTTATGCGTCTGGCACGGCAGTACAGGTGGCGGAGAGTGCGGCCAGCGGTTCCACGTTCGCCGGGTGGGGCGGCGCCTGCTCTGGAACGGGCGCCTGCTCGGTGACCATGAACTCCAACCAGTCAG
>Ga0326727_10002661_pt1 | contig 59928 bp, 38 predicted proteins | sample MB2enrmetagenome_FD_207643 | JGI IMG/M metagenome (GOLD analysis project Ga0326727, IMG submission 207643) | Lab enriched peat soil microbial communities from McLean, Ithaca, NY, United States - MB29MY | ecosystem: Environmental > Terrestrial > Soil > Wetlands > Peat | place: USA: New York...
TCCCGCGGCACCCCGGAGGGGTGCCAGAAAACGGGGCTGCTCCTCTGGCACCCCTCCGGGGTGCAGGCCATCCACGCCGTCGTTCCGGGGGTCTCGCCTGGCTTCGACCCCCGGCTACCTTCTTTCATCCCTCCGGGATGAACAGCCCCAGAAAATGCAAACCAAACCCCCATAACTTTTGCCAAACTCCAGTTTCATCCCTCCGGGATGAATGGCCTGACCGTAGCGAGCTTGGGATTTCGAGAAGGGGTCGCGCACACGCCATCGCAGATCCGTGCAAGGAGCAGGGGTAGGGCGCGTCACTCCGTGCGCGCCGGCGCGTCAAATCTTTACCTTGAACTCCTCTCCCTTTTTGAGCGAGGCGGCGAAGGCGGCCAGGAGCTCGGGGATGAGCCGGAGGTCTTTGAGGCTGATGAGTTCGACGGGCGAGTGCATGTACCGGTTGGGAAGCGAGACGAGGGCGCTGGCGATGCCGCCGCGCGTCCAGAAGATGGCGTCGGCATCGCTGCCGCTGGTGCTGGACATGGCCTCGCGCTGGAAGGGGATTCGCCTGGCTTTGGCGACGGCCTCGAGGCGGGCGAGGACTTCGGGATGATTGCAGCCGCCGCGCGTGAGCGTGGGACCGCGTCCGATTCTGACGTCGCCGTGCTGCGTTTTGTTGACAGTAGGGTAATCGGTGGCGTGGGTCACATCGACGACCAGGGCCACGTCGGGGTTGAGGGAATAGGCGATCTGGCGGGCGCCCAGCAGGCCGACCTCCTCCTGCACGTTGGAAACGGCGCAGACCTCGGCCTGGAGCCGGGTCTTGGTTTCTCTGAGCAGCCGCAGCGTTTCTGCCACGGCAAAGGTGCCGATGCGGTTGTCGAAGGCCCGCGCGATGACCAGGTCGTTGCGCAGCACATCGAATTCGTCGGTCAGGGTAACGGGGTCGCCGATCTGCACAAGTTTGCCGGCCTCCTTGCGGTCGACGGCTCCGATGTCGATGAACAGGTCGTGGATTTTGGGCGGCTTGGGATTGTCCTCCTCCTTCTTGAGATGCGGGGCGACGCTGCCGACGACGCCTTTAATCGGGCCGTTGCGGGTGTGGATGAGGACGCGTTGGGCGCGGGTAATGGAGGCATCGACGCCGCCCATCTTGCGCACATAGATGTAGCCTTCGTCGGTGATGTAGTTGACCGCCATGGCAATCTCGTCGGCATGGCCCGCGAGCATGAGGCGGGGAGAGCCGCCCTTGTTGAGCACGGCCACACAATTGCCGTAGGCATCGGAGAAGGTCGTATCGGCGAACTGCCCGGCGTAATCGAGCCAAACTCGCTGGCCGCGGACTTCGTGTCCGACCGGGCTGGGCGTGTTGACCAGGGTCTTGAGGAATTCCAAAGATTGCTCACGCATCCGCGCAAGGTAACGGCCCAAGCAGGCGGGTAAAGCACAAACGCCGTGGGGCGACGTGCCACGCGACTATTCAGGGCCTGTTCCGTGTGGTTGCCGGAAGCCGGCCGGGGGGCCGGGCTAGGCCTCGCCAGCGGCACTGTGCGTCGCAATCCCGGCCGGCGCACCGGAGTGCTCTTGCTCCCCGGCGGCAAACTGAACAGTGCCCCGGCGTGCTGACTGGGGGGTGTCGCCTGCGCAGGGCGGATCAGATCCGTTCGTCCTCCGCGAATTGGTTGTAGGAGCGGTAGTCGGCAGTCAATTCCTCTCCAGTCGTGATGTCCCGTAACGCGAAGAACTTGTAGTCTTCATCGCACCCGACGTTTGGGGTCTTCGAGTGGTTGAGGTACCAGGCAATGGTCATGAGGTTAAAGCTCCTAGGGCAACCGTATCTCCGACCTTTGTCCTTGATGGGGCAGAAATCTTCGTACAATTGCCTGATTCTCTGCGGCAGTTCATCGAGCCTAAGAGCGCTTTTTTTCATCCAAACCAGCTCCCCGTCGTCCGGCTCGAACAACTTCGCTCCTTTCGGAACGTTGCGAATTGCAAAGACCCCAACGCCGTGGATTCTTGACCGCATAATCCGCGCGTAGACTCCATCATGCGGCAACCTGCGCTCTCGTTTCCGTGTCATCTCGGTTTCTTCCCTCTCACGGGAGGGGTCCACGCACCTATGTCCCACCTTGCGTCTATTGATCGTCCCAACCCGTCCAGATCTGGGAAGATCGTGGCCTCATTGATTCCGCAGATGCGGAGATCTCTTCTTATTTCATCGATTTTGCCGGCCGGAACGAGGATCTTAACTACGCAGCCGTCCTCCTCTGCCTGAAGCTTGTCGAGGGCCGACTCGTCCCTGCCGTGGATTGTAAAGCAGGAATGCTGGGAACTCATCCTCCTGACAACGTGCGTTGGCTCAATGGCAACTGCCTTCTCCGGAAGTCCGCGCATTCCCGTGAACCTCGTTGGTAACCACTTCTGCACCCGCCTCTTCCATTTATCATTTTTGATGCCGGTCGCGCTGGGGGGGAGTATCCACTCCCTGCCGAGAACGTCGGGCTGCTTGTTGAGCTCGTACGGGTCGAGCACCCATACAGCAGCGTCTTCGCTGCCCGTACTGTCCCTCACAGCGAAGTACAGCGCGATAAGCGCGCCTTCGGTCCAGTCCAGAAGGCGAGTTGCAGCTCCAAAGTGCTGCATCATGAAATACCACTCCCATTCCGAGCGACGGTCATCAACCACCGGCAGGTTCTCGCAGAGGACAGGAGCTCTTTTGATAAACTCCTCCCGCATTTCGTCTTCCACCTCATCCTTCTTGACATCCCTGAATTTCACGTTCCCCCTGTACAACCTTGGTTTCAATGGATCGGCCGCCTTTGGCTGCCCTCGAAACCACGGCCCCCACCGAAGGTCATTCTGGAACCAGGTGCTTCGGTCACGGATGCTCCGCACTAGTCGGAGGAATTCGGGCACGTCGGTCGCCGGCTTAGGCACTCCAGTAGCCGCGCTCATAGGCAAGGGGCGCTCCACGCAACGCCGAGGCCACCCGCGCTGCTGGACTGATAGAGCAGGCCGGGGCGCACGCCCTGCCTGGGGCCGTGGCTTCCGATGCGGCGCCCCCTTCGGGCGGCGCGCCAGGCAGCCATCCGGGCATGCCGACGTTCCCCCGACCGCCCCAAACCATTAGGGACAGCGCGCTTTCCCGAGGACGGTTGGGAGCCGGGCTCGTCGCACACCCCTCGGCCGGGCCGGCAGCCGCAAGCCGCACACAGGAACGCCGCTTCTTGACGGCTACAACTAACGAGGAGCGAGGTTGTCGGTGTTCGCATTTCTCACCAAGACCAGCCGACGCTACCAAGGGGCCGGCCTGGCGTCAACCCCAAAGCGAGGCCCCAAAGCCTCAGTCCAAGAAATGGATTGCGGCCGGAGGGCGCCGAGTTGTATAAGGGCCGGTATATGGGCAAGCTCAAATCCACTGTCATTGTTCTTGGTTTCCTCTGCGCTCTCCAGACCCACGGCGGGGAGAGCAAGATCATCGCTCCGGGGGAGACGCTGCAAAAGCTGGCCGGCGGTTTTGAATTCACGGAGGGACCCGCCTGCGACGAAAAGGGCAACGTCTTCTTCACGGACCAGCCCAACGACCGCATTCTGGAGTGGAGCCTCGAGGGCAAGCTGACGACCTTCATGAAGCCGTGCGGGCGAGCCAATGGGCTTTGCTTCGATGCGGACGGCAACCTGTGGGCGTGCGCGGACGAGAAGAACGAGATGTGGCGCATCGACCCTGCCGGCAAAGTCACGGTGGTCGTCAAGGACTACCAGGGCAAACTGCTCAACGGGCCCAACGATGTCTGGGTCCGGCCCGACGGCGGCCTCTATTTTACCGACCCTTATTACCCGCGGTCCTATTGGAAACGCGGCCCCAAAGAAATGGGCGAGCATGTCTATTTCCTGGCGGCGGACCACAAGACGCTGACCCGCGTCGCCGATGACCTCAGGCAGCCCAACGGGATCATCGGGACGCCGGACGGCAAACTGCTTTACGTGGCCGACATCGGCGCAGACAGGACCTACTGTTACCGCATCCAGCCGGACGGCTCGCTCACGGACAAAACACTCTTCTGCCGGAAGGGGTCGGACGGCATGACCATCGATGACCGGGGCAACATCTATTTGACCGGCCATGGCGTGTTCGTCTTCGACTCCGCAGGCAAGCAGATCGAGCACATCGATGTGGCGGAGCCGTGGACGGGCAACATCTGTTTCGGCGGCAAAGACCGCCGCACGCTCTTCATCACCGCCAGCAAGAACCTCTACGCCCTGCGGATGCAGGTCAAGGGCGTGGGGAGCCAGTAGGAGGGGCGGAGGAGGGAGGACGGAGGGCGGAGGGCGGCCTGCCAGCCGCAGCCGGCACACGAGACTTATGACACCGGGAATTCGCCGGGTGTCATCCGGAGGGATTCTTCAATCGCCAATGACCGTTCAGGGAGCAAATTGGCCCTGGTCTTCGTCTAATGTCTAAGAAATGCCGCCGTCCGGTGTCTTACAAGAGAAGACGCGATGTTTTCTGGAGACCAGGAATGCCGGACGGCTCGATGATCGAGGCAAATCCCGTGGATTCGCCGAGCATGGCCACAATGCGACCTGACCAAGCCAGCATGGAGCCGAGCGGGTGTGAAACGATTGCGGAGCTGTTTGCGGCTCTGGAGTCGCCTCTCCTGGGCTACGCGCTGCGGCTGCTTGGGCAGGGCGGCCTGGCGGAGGACATCGTCCAGGAAGCGTTCATGAGATTGCACGCCCAGTTTGAACAGGTGCGCCAGCCGCGACGATGGCTCTACCGGACGGTCCATAACCTGGCCCTCAACCATCGGCGCCAGGCCGATAAAATGGTCCCGCTGGGCCTGGACCCCGAAGAGACCGGGCCCGGCACGCCCGAGCCGGCGGACCCGCAGCCGCTGCCCGATGAGCAAATCGCCCGCTGGGAAGGCATCGGCCTGGTCCGGCTCAGCCTGGGAACGCTCGACGAACGGAGCCGGGAATTGGTCCGGCTCAAGTTCAATGACGGATTGTCCTACAAGGAAATCAGCGGGCGCACCGGGCTGAGCATCGGCAACGTCGGCTACCTTCTGCACCATGCGCTCAAAGCAATCGCCTGCGAGTTGGCCCGGAATGGACTTGTGCCATGAATCCCGATACCCCTCATAATTCCCGTGAAGAACTCGAGGCCGGCCTGACGGCCTTATTGCTCGGGGAGCTGCCGCCCGCGCAGGCGGCCGAGCTGCGCCGGGCCATCGAGCAGGACGCGTCCCTGGCGGCGCTCTATCAGCGCCTCAAACTCACGATTGACCTCGTCCGGGAGACCGCCGTCCAACCGGCGCAACAAACTGCCGCCCAACCCGCGCCGCTCAAGCTGAGCGAGGGCCGCCGGCAAGAGCTGCTGGCCCATTTCAAGACGCTCACGCCCAAGGAATTCGCCCGGCCGCGCCGGCAGCAATGGAGGTTGCCTGTGCTGGCGGCTGCCGCGGCGATGCTGGTCGGATTGCTTGCATTGGCCGTGTTCCTGCCGGCCTTGACCCACAGCCGGAGTCGGTCTTTGGCAAGGGCACCGGCCGGTGGCACGCCCTTCGGAACCTGGGCTTTGGAGCCCCAGGGCCAGGTGGCTATGCTGGAGGAGCGCCTCCCCAGGGGCGGTCAGCCTGCTCTTACGCCTGCGCAAACCACAAAGAACGCAAAGATCGCAAAGACCGCAAAATTGGGCCGGGGTCAGCTTGCTCCTACGCCTCCGGAGGCCGAGAGCCTCAAGCTCGCTGACCGGGTCGGAACCGGGAGCAGCCCTGGCCAAGAGCCACAGAGTGGAACCTCCTATCGAGGCGGAGCCTACTGGGGGTACTCTTCGATCACTCCAATGCCCGAAGGCTCGCCGGAGTGGGCGGAGGCGAAAGCCAGCCGAGAGAGGGTGCATGCTATACTTGCTCCCGTCCCCAGCGCAGCGCCGGCGTCGCCAGTTTCTCAGCAGCTAGCTGCGCCGATTACTTCCCTTCAGCGCGAAAATGGGCGCGAATCACCGCGTCCGGCCGCTGGAAAGCGGACTGCAATCGTCCTGCCTGGCAGCATCGGCGCTAACGAGACGGCCGCCCAAACGGAGGCGCCGTTCAGCCACGCCGGAACGCCGCCTTCAGGCGGCAGCAGCCCCAGCGAAACGGCCGGGCAAACTCAGGCGGCGAGTGGCGGCGGGCCTGTGGTGCGCACATTCAACTTGAGCCACGCTGACCCAAAGCAATTGGCCGATCAACTTTCCAAGCTCTTCCCCGATACCTCCCGGACTTATACCGGCCCCGGCTTCGGCTTCCGCTTCGGAGGCGGCGGCCCCTTCGGCGGCGGTTTCACCGGCAATGTCCACGTGGCCAGCAACACCCGAGACAATAAAACGAGCCAGGTCATCGCTGTCCCGCAACCGGGCGCAAACTCCGTCGCGGTCAGCGCCGACGGTCAACTGATGCCCCACATCGCCGAGATGATCGATAAACTCGACGTCGATGCCAGGCAGGAGGCCGTAAAGGTCTATGACCTGGCCAACGCCGACCCGCAGGATGCCAAAGCAATGCTCCAGGACCTCTTCCAGCGCTCCGGCAACACTCGCGCTGACAACAATAACAACCGCAACTCAATGATGGGCACCGGCAACCCCCTGACTGTGCGCTCGACTCAGAACCAACCCAATTCCTGGAGCGCCAGTGCCGAGCTTCGCTTCGACCTGGGTGAGGACAGCTCCGGTTTGGGGTCCCGTGGCGGCGGGGGAACGCCGGGTGGCGGGGGCGGGATTGGCGGTGGGGTTACGGGCGGCATGGGCGGGCTCGAGGAAGCCCGGAAAAAGTACGGCGAACGTTACGGGATCGGCGGTGGGACGATGGGCGGCATGGGCGGGGGCATGGGCGGTGCGCCGGGGGAACGGGCTGCACCGCCACAATTGGCGATCAATGGCATCACGGCCCCGGTCGAGCCGGGCCAGCCACTGACGAAGAGCAGCAAAGACGGGCTCGGTGCCCCGGCTGCCGTGTTTGCCGCCACGCCTTCGGGGTCCTCTGCTGTTCTGAAAGAAACTGAGGCGCCCGCCAAGCCGGAAGCAAAACCGGCACAGGGCGGCAACACCGCCAGCCCGGCGGCCATCGCCGCCAACCCGCTTCAAGACCAGATACCCATCCTCGGGGACAAGCCGGGCATAGGATTGGGGTGGCGCAACGAGAACACAGCGTCAGCCGATGCGGGAAAGGAGATGAAGGCGAAGGACCTCCCGGTTGAATTACTCTTGGCGGATTCGAAGGCGGAGGGTTTGCCGGCTCAGCCTCCGACTGCCACGGCGCCGCAAGGAAACAAAGCTGCCTCGAGCATTTACGGGCAAGGGGTGACAAATATCGAGCAGGGGCTTGCAGGGAATGGCATTGCGGCGCGCTACGCGTATGTCGTGCCGTCCGTTACCAATGCCGCGCGCAAGCTTGAGGAGCTCGAGCGGAAGGGCACAACGCTCGAGCCCAAGCTCCAAGAGGGCCTGGCGGGCCTCGTAGTGGAGCAGCAGCGGCTCGCCCAGGCCCAGGAGGATGCAATCCAGTCCGACCGAGCGGCCAGGAAACAGCCCGCAGCCCCGGCGCCCATTCCCCAGCCCGAAGTCCAGACGCGGGAGAATGCCTTTTCGACGTTTTCGCTGAACGTGAGCGACGTTTCGTTCAAGCTGGCAGCGGCGAGCCTCGAGAAGGGGATGATGCCCGAGCCGGCGGCGGTGCGGAGCGAGGAGTTCATCAATGCCTTCGATTACCGCGACCCTGAGGCGCCTGCGGGGGTGCCGGTTGCGTTTGCGTGCGAGCGGGCGCGCTATCCTTTCGCCCATAACCGGGACCTGCTGCGGTTCTCGCTCAAGACGGCGGCGGGGGGCAGGCAGGCGGGCCGGGCGTTGAACATCGTGCTGCTGCTTGACACCTCGGGCTCGATGGAGCGCGCGGACCGCGTGCGCATCATTCACGAGGCGCTACGGGTGCTGGCGGGGCAACTCGATGCGCAGGACACGTTGAGCGTGGTGACCTTTGCGCGGACCGCGCGGCTCCGGGTGGACGGCGTGCCCGGCAGCCAGGCGGGCCGGGTGGCCGAAGAGATGAGCGGGCTGACCCCGGAGGGCGGCACCAACCTCGAGGAGGCGATGAACCTGGCCTACCAGACCGCGCTGCGCCATTACCTGGCCAACGGCATCAACCGGGTGGTGCTCCTGACCGACGGCGCAGCTAACCTGGGCAACGTCGAGCCCGAGGCGCTCAAGCAGAAGGTCGAGGCGCACCGCAAGCAGGGCATCGCCCTGGATTGCTTCGGCATCGGTTGGGAAGGCTACAACGATGATTTGCTCGAGGTCCTCTCGCGCAACGGGGACGGGCGGTACGGGTTTCTGAACACGCCGGAGGAGGCTGCCACCGGCTTCGCCGGGCAGTTGGCCGGGGCCTTGCGCGTGGCGGCGTCCGATGTGAAGGTCCAGGTCGAGTTCAATCCCGCGCGCGTGAGGGCTTACCGCCAGCTCGGCTACGCCAGGCACCAGCTTGCCAAGGAGCAGTTTCGGGACAACACCGTGGTTGCCGCCCAGATTGGCGCGGCCGAGTCGGGCAACGCGCTGTATGTCATCGAGACCGACCCTCGAGGCGACGGCCCGTTGGGGGTTGTCCGTGTCCGCTACCGGCTCCCCGGGACGAGCGATTACCGCGAGCAGGAGTGGACGGCGCCTTACACGGGCAGCGCGGCGCCACTCGAGCGGGCCAGCGCGGCACTCCGCCTGGCGGCGGTGGCCGGGGCCTTCTCCGAGTGGCTGGCGTCCAGCCCGTTTGCGGGCGAGGTGACGCCGGAGCGGCTGCTCGGCTGCTTGCGCGGCGTGCCGGAAGTCTATGGCCCCGATGCTCGGCCCAGGAAACTCGAAGCGATGATACGCCAGGCGCAGAGTTTGGGGGGGAAGTAGCCATGGAGGAAGCGGCGGCCAGACCGTTAGGGGAAGGCGCATTGAAACGCAGTGCGGAATACGCGGAAATCCGTGTTGGTCCGTGGCATGCACGGTTCATCTTTTTCCTCGGTTGCGGCTTTACCGCACTAAGTATTCTGCACTGCAAACGTCCAACTTGCTCGTTATGAACTCGCCCCTGCATATAAACTTCTCACGCCTGCCGCCGCTCATTCTCTTGTGGCTGCTGCCGTCGGTGTCAGGCGCCGGCGGGCCGGCGACCAATCCGCCGGCGCCCTCGGTGGTTCTGGAGGATTTCATGCTCACGGGGGACTTGGGGAGCAATCGGGCGGCGTTCACGCTGCGGGCCACGGCGCGGGTCGAGAATCACGAGGGCGGAGTTCTGGACCTGCTGAGCGGGGCGGTGGCGCTGACCGAAGTGGGTCCTCACCCGAAATGGCAGCTCCGGGCCGGGCAGAATCGTTTTACCATCGCATTCGACCGGGCGGGGCGGTTTCCGATTCAGGTCAAGTTTGACGCGGCGGTGCGGCAGAGGGAGAACTGGAATGCCGTCGAGTTTCAGGTGGCGCCCAGCGCGCTGCAGCCCATTGTGCTGCACGGGCTGGCGGCGGACACGCAATTCGAGTTTGGCGGGGCGGCGCGGCCCGAGCGGACCGGCAGGGACTTCGTCAGCTACCTGCCCTCGGAGGGGGCGGTGAAGCTGGCGTGGAAAGAGGCGCGGCCCGAAGCGGAGGGGAAGCTGTTTTACGCGGCGGAGATGCTCTCACAAATCAGCCTTGGCCCCGGACTGATGCGGCAGGCAGCGTTGCTGGATTTCAAGGTGATGCAAGGCGAACTCAAGCGTGTGGCGCTGTTGCTGCGGGGACCGGGCGAGGTCACGCGGGTGCAGGGCGAGCCGGTGCTGGCGTGGAGCGTGGAGAGGGCGCCCGGGACCGCCGAGCGCCGGTTGGTCGTGCAGTTCAACCAGCCGCAGAAGGACGCATTTGCGCTCCAGGTCCAGGTGCAAACGCCCCTGGGGGCCTTTCCACAGGCCATCGAGGCGGTGCAACTGCGGCCCGAGGGGGCGACGCGCTTTGCCGGGTACTGCCGCGTCGTCAACGAAGGGGCGGTGCGTCTGGAGGTCGCCCAGGCCAGCGGGCTTTCCCAGGTCTCGCCCGAGCAGTTTCCGGAGACGGACCTCACGCGGGGGCTTCTGCGCCCGACGGGCAACCAGCGTTTCGTTTACCGTTTTTCCGGGGCGGATTTTGGCCTGCGCATCCAGGCCGATCAGATTCTGCCCGAGTTGGCGGTTTCGCAAGTGCTGGCGTATCACCTGGGCGAAAACGAGTTGGCCATCGATGCCGAACTCGAGCTGGACATCCGGGAGGCGCCGCTGCGTGAGTTGCTGATGCGTGTGCCCAAAGGCTACGCCATCGCCCAGCTCGTTGCCCCCGGCCTGAGCGATTATTTCCTGCGCGAGCCGGCCGACCAGCCCGAGGCCGAACTGCGCCTGGTGTACGGCCAACCGCTCTCGGGCCGCCAGGTGGTGCAGCTTCGGCTGGAACGAAACAAGGCCCTGGAAGGAAACCTCTGGGCGCTGCCCCGTATCGAGGCCGCCAAAGCCAAGTCGGTGCGCGGCCATATCGCGGTGGGGGCGGACCCGGGTTTTCGGCTCACCCCGGAGCGGACGCAGGCCCTGACCGAGATTGCCACCGCGTTTTTCCCGCGCAAGGTCTCGGGGATTCAGGCTGCCTTCCGTTTGAGCGACGCTGCCTGGCAGGCGGCGGTGCGGGTCGAGCGGCTGCCGCAGACCGTGCAGGCGGACGTCTTCCACCTGTTTTCGATTGGCGAAGGCATTGCCTACGGCAGCAGCCTCGTCAATTACGTCGTGTCCGGCGCGCCGGTGGCGGCGTTCAAAGTCGAGCTCTCGGACGAGTATTTCAACGTCGAGTTCACCGGCAAAGACATTCGCAACTGGCAGAAGACAGCCGGGGGCTACCTGGTGCACTTGCACACGCCGGTAGCAGGGGCCTACACGTTGCTGGGGACCTACGAGCGGCCCTTTAGAGCGCAGGGCGAGAGCCTGACGTTCACCGGCGCGCGCCCGCTCGATGCCCAGTCCGAGCAGGGCTATACGCTGATCATCAGCGCCTACCAGTTCCAGGTGAAACCGGAACTGGTCTCGCAGGGATTGCTGCGCCTGGACACGCGGGAGGTCCCTCCCGAATACCGGCTTTTCTTCGACGCCCCAATCCTGGCCGCGTTCCGCTACACCTCGCGTCCGTTCGACCTCAGGCTAGCCCTGAGCCCCCTCGCGCAGGGCGAGTCGTTGAGCCTGGTGGTGGATCGCGCCTCGCTCACCAACCGCATCTCCAAAGAGGGCCAGGTACTGACCGACGCGCGTTATTTCGTGAAGAACCGGGGCAACCCGAACTTGAAACTCGCGTTGCCGCCGGGAACCGAATTATGGTCCGCCAGCGTCAACGGCGCGCCGGTCGTCCCGGTCCTCGATGCCGAGGGCGACCTCATCCCTCTGCCGCAGCAGGCCGGCCCGGACGCGGTGCTGGTCATCGATTTGAAACTCGCCGCCAAGACGAAAGTGCCGGAACGGGTCCGTGTCAGCGCGCCCGCGGTCGGCGCGCCCGTTCTGTTGGCAGAGTGGCGGGTCGAGCCGGATACCGGCCAGCGGCTGGTCTATCGCGGCGGCTCGCTCACCCCGGTGGGCGGCGTGGCGGACCTCTCGGGTTTTAGCGCCCTGGCGCGGCTTTTCACCGAAGACGCCAGCAGCGCGTTGACGGGGCTGTGTGTGGCGCTGGGTCTGTTGGCGGCGGCCCTGGCAGCGTGGCGCTGGGCGAGCGGGCGGGCCGTGTATCGATTCAGTGCGCGCCACATAAGCGGCACGGTGTTCGGGTTGGCGGCCCTGGCGCTGGCGGCCGCCGCGTTTCTATACTTTGTTCGACTCGCCGGCCAGCACCGGTCCCTGCCGCGGGAACTTACATTCGTGGCGCCGGTGCAGCAGGCGGGCAGCGCCTTGAGCCTTGACGTGGGCAATGTCGCGGACCGGGTCTCTGCGCTCGAGGTTCTCGGTTATGCCTGGCCGGCGTTGCTGGCGGTCGCACTCTGGATTTATGGATGGTTGGCGGCGAAGCCGGGCCCGAGGGTCCTGGGCCGAATTGGCGGCTGGCTGGTGCTGGCGTGGGCGGCGCTGCTCTTGCCCAACGGCGCGACGGCGTTTCTGGCGGTGCTTGCGGCCTTCCTGGTTCTGCACGCCGTAGTTCCGGCGGCGTGGCGGCTTTTCCAGTTGCCGCCGCCGCTGCGACCGGCCCGCGGCGCCGCATCTCAGGGCGTGGCCGCGCCCGCTGTGGCCGCCTTGCTCCTCGGCAGCCTGGCGTGGTTCGGATGGATGTGCGGCGCCCAGGCCGCCGAGAAACCCCGCGCCGCTTTCCCGGCGCCGCCCCGTCAACCGCCCGTTCCGGAATCGGTCGTCCAGGACATCCGGGTCGAGGACAAGTTCGTGCTGGGCGCCGCGCGGATTCGCTGGGAGGCGGAGAAGGGCGACCTGCTGCCGCTGCTCTTCGAGCCGGCGGTCCTGATGCGGCTCAGCTATCCGACCAACGCCCTCGAGGTCGAGCGCGGCCCGGCCGGGTCGAGGATGAGCCACCGTTTGCTGGCCCGGCAGCGCGGCGCCTTCGATGTCGAGGTGCAATACCAGTTGCAGACGGCCCGGCGCGACAAGGAAATCGGCGTGGTCCTGCCCGTGCCCTTTGGTTTGGTGAACCGGGTCAAGCTGACCGTGGTCAATCTGGATGTGGACGTGCTGTCGCCGGAGGCGGTGGCGCTCGAGCGCGAGGCGCTCGGGAGCAACACCGTGGCGGCGCTGGTGCTCGAGCCGGCGAGCGGGGCCTGGATTGGGTGGCAGCCGCGCAGCCGGGATGTCAAGAGCGAGAAGCCGGTGTTTTATGCGGAACTGAGGCAGCTTTATGCGCCCATGGCGGGAGTCATCGAGGGGGCGCATTACGTCTCGATTCGTCCGGCCCAGGGGGAATTGACGGAGCTGGTTCTGGACGTGCCGGCGGGAGCTACGATTAGCGATGTGCTTGATGCGGGGCGAGCGGACGCCAAGGGCGCCGCAGGAGGCGCTTCGGTGGTGTCTCTATGGCGATTCGACCCGGACACGCGCAAGCTGCGGGTGACGCTCAACCCCGGCCAGTCGCGGCCCTTTGCGCTGCTGGCCCGCTCCCAGATTGCCGCCGGGCCTCTGCCGTTCGGGCGTTCCTTCGGTCTGTTGAGCGTCGAGAATGCCGGCGGACAGATCGGCCTGCTGGGCGTGGCGACTGGCAACGAGGTTCAACTGGACAACGTCAATGCCGAAGGCTTTTCGCCCATCAACCTTGAAGATTTCCCTCCGGAGCCGGGTGCGGCGCTTCAGGGGCAGGTCCCCGGCCTGACGTTGCGCCGGGCCTTCAGGTATGAGGGGCAGGGGAGCGGCCGGACTTCAGAGCACGAGGTCCCCGGGGCAGGGCGGGCCTTGCTGGTTCAGTTGAGGGCCTCGGCGGTCGAGCCGGATATCCGTGTCGAGACGCAGGATACCCTTTCGCTGGGCGAAGACCGGACGGTCCTGGCGGACAACGCGACGGTGAACATCACGCGGGCGGGCATTTTCCGGCTCAGTTTTGTCATGCCGCCGGGCTTCGATGTCGAGTCGATCAGCGGCCCGGCGTTGAGCCATTGGACGGAGTCGAGAACGGAGGCGGGGCGGGTGATTACGCTGCATCTGGCGGGCAAGACCGAAGGCCAGCAGCAGTTGGCTCTCAGCTTGGCGGGACCCGGGGTCAAGGCAACCCACGGCTGGCAGGTCCCGCGACTGGCGCTCCGGGAGGCCGGCAAGCAGCGCGGAACGCTGCTGCTGGCCCCGGAGCAGGGATTCCGTCTGCAGGCCAGGGCTTCTGAGGGGGTGACACAGTTGGACCCTCAGCGCTCCGGCATCCGCCAAAAGGGAGTGCTGGCCTTTCGGGTATTGCAGACGCCCTGGAGCCTGGCCCTGGACATCGAACGGGTCGATCCGTGGATTCAAGTCACCAGTCTCCAGCACGCCACCGTCAGCGACGCCCAGGTCAAGGTCATCGCCAATCTTCAGTACCAGATTGATAACGCGGGCCTGAACGCCCTCCGCGTTTTTCTTCCCGCCAATGCCGAGAGCGCAAGCTTCCACGGCGAGCAGGTGGCCGACTTCATGCGGGCCGCCGGGGCGCCCACCAACGGTTTGCAGGCCTGGGACATCAAGCTCCACCGCCGGGTGATCGGCCCGTATCTGCTTCAGGTTGCTTACCAGACGTTCCTGCCGCAGCAGGCTGCCCAAACCGTTCTGCGCGGGGTGCAGGCGGGCGAGGTGAACCTGCAACGCGGTTTTGTGACCGTGCAGTCTGCCGGCCGTTTGCAGGTGCGCATCGAGTCTCTCCCGGCGGCCCTTCAGCCTGCCGAATGGCAGAGCATCCCGCGCGTCTTGCAGCAGGACCTCCCGGCCGCCGCCGCCAATTTCTCGTATCGCCTGGTGGAACCGGGTTTCGAGCTTCCGTTGAAGCTCGAGCGGCACGAAGCGGCGAAACTTCTCGATGCGCATGTCAACCGCGCCACCTTCACCTCGATCATTTCAGATGAGGGCGTGATGCTGACCCAGGCGCGCCTGGATTTGCAGCCCGGCGACAAGCGCCTGCTCAACGTGACCCTGCCCCCGGAGGCCCATTTTTGGTTCGCCTTTGTGAACGAGGGCGGGGTGTGGCCGTGGCGCGGGCCCCAGGGCCTGCTCATCCCTCTGGACCAGCAGTCGCGCGGCGACAAGGCGATTCCCGTCGAGCTCTTCTACAGTTCCCGCATCGGCGCGGCCGGCGCCCGCGCCCTCGATCTCAAGCTGTTGGCGCCCAAGTTCGACCTGCCGCTCGAGAACATTGCCTGGCGGGTCTCCCTGAGCGAGAAGTGGCGCCTCAAGGACTGGTCCGGCTCGCTCCAGTTGCAGGAGGAACAATTGGTTGGCCAGACCGAGGCAATCGACCTGCAGGGCTATCTGCGCAACGAGGCCGTGGGCCGGCTCGAACGCACCCGGCACGCCGAGGACCTCCTGGCGGCCGGGAACACCGCCCTGGATCAGGGCGACCCGCAGCAGGCCCGCCGCGCCTTCCAGGCGGCCTACGGCCTCTCTTCTGACGACGCGGCCTTCAACGAAGACGCCCGCGTTCAGCTCCACAATATCAAGCTGCAGCAGGCCCTCATCGGGTTGAACGTCCGCCAGGCCGCCAGCGGCGGCGACGTGGAGGCGCTGGGGGCCAGATTCCGCGGCCTGCACGGGCGCAAAGAAGTCAATTACACCCAGCAGGACGCCAAGGCCATCATCGACCGCAACACCGCCGATGACAACGCCGCCTTCATGCGCCTGGCCGAGCGGCTTATTCAGCAACAGGATGCCGCCGTGAGCAGCCCCGCCGCCCTCCGCGCCAGCATCCCGGAGCAGGGCCGCCTCCTGACCTTCAAACGCGCCGTCGCCGTCGACCCCGGGGCGGACTTGCACATCGCTCTAAGGGCCGTCCAGGCCCGGCCGGCTTCGGACTGGACGCGCGCGCTGGTTCTGCTGGCGACGCTGCTCCTGATGGCGGCCTTTGGCTGGGCCTGGCGCCCGCAGGGGACTTCCAACCTGGCAGAATGAATCGTGAAATTGAATCCAAAATGGATGCAATTCTTGAACCGCGGTTTCCATTTGCCGCCCTTGGTTCCGGCTGCGCCGGATGAGGATTTCCGGCCTCGCCGGCCTTACACCTCGACCACCAGCGCCGCCTCAAACCCGGCCACCTGTTCCATAGGATAACCGCGCGGATTGTTCAGCACACGGGTCGAGCCCACTTTGTAATCGGCCGGGCTGTGGAGATGGCCGTGGACCCAAAGCCGCGCCCCGCTGGCGGCGATCAGCGGCTCCAGGTTCGAGGCAAAGGCGGGGTTCAACGGATCGTCCCCGTGCTCCGGCCGAATCGAACGGCCGCTTGGCGCGTGATGAGTGACCACGACGGACTTGCGCCCGGCCAGGTCCCGGAACTGCTCCCGCAGCCAGCGGACGGACTCCAGATGGAATCGGCGCGCATCCAAGGGCTGGAACCTGGCGTATTTTGGATAGACCCGGATGTGGCGGAAATCGTTGAGGCCGATCTCGGCATCGATCTCCGCCTGAAGCGGGTTTCCAAGCAGCGCGAAATCGGTCCACAGCGTCGCGCCCAGGAACGTGACCTCGCCGATCTGGACGCGATCGTTCTCGAGCACGTGAACGTTTGTGCCCTCGGCCATCTCCTTGAGTTCGCGGGTGACGCTCGGAATGGTGTGATGGTAGAACTCGTGGTTGCCCAGCACATAGATCACCGGCGTTTCCCGGCAGGTCTCCAGGACCCATTTCAATCCCGCCTCGCCGACGCCGACGTCCCCGGCGAGCACCAGGACATCGGAGGCCACCCCGGGGAGATGGAACGGCGCGAATTCCAGGTGCAGGTCACTGAGGATTTGCAGGCGCATGGGACCGGGATCAACCAAACCAGAACGCCAGGAACGCTGCCGCCACCACGATTGCCACCACCCACCAGAACCAATGGATGCCTGGGGGCCTGGCCCGCTTCCCGCTGCCGAACTCCCGCTCGACAAAATCTCCGTAATTGAACTCTTCGTCCGGGAGGCCCAGTTCTCCGGTGCTCGCCTCCTCCGACCAACCCGTCCGCTCATCCGAACCGCATTCGGGACAAGCCTTGGCGTTGCGCGGCACTTCCGAGCCGCAATGTGGGCAAATCTCAGGAGCCACGGATTGAATGTAGAGCGCGCAATCCCGACTGTCGAGCCTTGGGGTTCGTGCAAGTAGTAATCCCGGGAGGGGACCGCCTGCGCTGAGCGTGGAGCGTGGGGCGCGCTCAACGCGGCACCATCTGCGTGAAAGGCGGGACATAAGCCTGAAGCAAGACCAGGAGGCCCATCAGGATCGCAAGGGCGAGGCTGTGGAAAAAGACATAGCGCAGGATGCTGCCCTCGTGCCCATACCAGTTGGTCGCCGTGCTGGCCACGACGATGCTCTGGGCGTCCACCATCTTGCCCATCACCCCGCCCGAGCTGTTGGCCGCCGCCATGAGAATGGGACTCAAATGGGCTTGTTCGGCGGTGATTCGCTGCAGACTGCCGAACAGCACATTGGAAGCGGTGTCCGAACCTGTCAGGGCCACGCCCAGCCAGCCCAGCAGCGTGCCGAAAAACGGATAGAGGGCCCCCGTCTGCGCCAGGGCCAGGCCCAGCGTGCCGTCCGCCCCCGAGTATTTCGTCACGTTGCCCAGCGCCAGCATGGCGGCAATGGTCAAGAGCGAGAGGCGAATGCGCCAGACCGTTTGCAGATAGGTCGTTGCCAGGTCCCGCAAGCCGAATCCCATCGTCAAGCCGGCGGCGATGGCCGCCATTAGGATTCCGGTGCCGGTGGCGGAGAGGGCGTTGAGCCTGAACTGGGCCCCTTCGGGTTTGGCCCCCGGCGGGGCGACCGGCGGCACGCGCTGCACCGCCTGGTGGAGGTGGGGCACGTCAACCGTGATCGAGGCCAGTTTGTCCAGCGGGGCCTTGAATTGGGGCAACCCCCAGACGAGGATGAACACCGTGAGAATCAGCCACGGCAGCCAGGCGCGAAAGACCTGGCCCGAGGTCCGCGCCGCTCGGGCGCCCTGGCCGGCGCCATCGACGCCCGATTCGCCACGCAAGGCCCTGCTGGCGCTGTCCCTCGGCTGCCAGACACGCAGCAGCCCCACCAACGCCCCAATCGAGCAGGCCCCGGAGATGGGCGCCGCCAGCCAGGGGCCAAGAAGATTCGAGACCAGGAACTGGGGCGCCGCAAACGCCAGCCCGGCCGTCAACGCCGCCGGCCATACGCCCAGCATCCCCCGCCATCCGGCAAAAGCCCCCACCACCCAAAACGGCACCAGCATCGAAAAAAACGCCAGTTGGCGCCCCACCATGGCTGAGATTTTCAGCACGTCCAGGCCCGTCACCTGTTCCAGCGTCGTGATCGGAATGCCCAGGGAACCGAAGGCCACCGGCGCCGTATTGGCGATGAGCGCCAGCGCCGAAGCGTGCAGCGGCTTGAACCCCAGTTGAATCAGTATCGCCCCCGTAATGGCCACGGGCGCGCCGAAACCGGCAACGCCTTCGATGAAGGCGCCAAACGAAAAGGCGATAAGAATCACCTGCACCCGCGGGTCCGGCGCCAGCGTGGCCAGGCTGTCCCGCAGCACCTCGAAGAGCCCGCGCTTGACCGTCAGTTGGTACAGAAAGATGATGTTGAGGATCAGCCATCCTATCGGAAACAGCCCAAAGGCCGCCCCATAGATCACCGTGGCCGCGCCGGCCTTCACCGGCATCCCGTAAACCCACAACGCTATCGCCAGCGCCACCCCCACGCCCAGGAGCGCCGCCAGGTGAATGCGAATCCGCAGCAGGGCTATCGACGCCAGCAGCACTGCTACCGGCAGCCCCGCCGCCACCGTCGACCAGAATGCCTGGTGAAGCGGATCATAATTCTGCAGCCAGGGCGTCTGCATCTTCACCCAACCGATTGCTTCCACCAACTGAGGTAGCGTTCGTTCACCCGGGCGACCGGCAGGGCCACCACCTCCGGCGTGTCGTAGGGGTGCGCTGCCAGTATCAGCCTCTCCAGGGCCGCCAGTCTCCCGGCCGTGGTCTTGAGCACGATGAGCACCTCGGTTGCCTTGCTGATTCTTCCCTGCCACCAGTAATGGGACTCGACTCTTGGCACAAGATTGGCGCAAGCCGCCAACCGCCCCTCCAGCGCTGCCCGCGCCAGGCGCCGCGCCGTTTTCATCTCCGGCGCCGTCACCAACACGATGCCAACGTTCTTTCCAGCTTTCATTGTTTGCCAATTGAGCCATAGATCGCGCACATTGCACAGAAGAGAATTCCGCGTATGCATGTTGCCCATATCTGATGGCTGTTGACGGGAAAACAAACCACGGGACAAAGGCCGCATCCGGCGTCTCCGAGCGCACTGCCGCCGGCAAGACAAAGCCGGCTTCACGGCTCGGTTTGTTGCCAGGAATCGGCGCGGTTTTGTTCTGGTCGTTCGGCTCGTCGCTGGTTTTTCTGGGCGCGCGGCAGGCTGGCCTATGGCCGTTCGTGGCCCTCTCCTCGCTGAGCGGAGCGGCGCTCCAACTGGTTTGGCGCCGGATGTCCCGCGGCGAACTGCGGAGCGCCCTTTGGCTGCCCTGGCGGCTCTGGGCGGCGCCGGTGTGTTGCTTCGTGCTCTACGGCTTGGCGTGGCCGTGGGCCCTGGCCGCTTCCACCGCGCGGCAGGTCCTCGGAGTCAACCTCATCAATTATCTCTGGCCGATTCTGACCGTTCTCTTCAGCGCCTGGTGGGTGCCCGGAGTGCGGCTGACCGGACGGTTGATCGGGGCGATGCTTCTGGCCGCGGCGGGTTTGGTGCTGGCCAATCTCCCCCAGGTCCGCCAGATGCTCTCGAGCGGGGCCGGGGCCGGCCCTCTCCCAAGCCGCCCCTTCTTGCCTTATGGTCTGGCCCTGCTGGCTGCGGTGACCTGGGGCGCTTATTCAGCCTGCCTGGCGCGATGGCGCCATTGGGCCAAAGACTATGTCACCAGCCCGGTGAGCTTCCTCATTATCGGGACGGTTGCCTGCATCATCGTGGCATCGACCGGGAGTGTGCCGCCCAAGTTGGCCTGGTCTGCCCTTTGCATGACGCTCCTCTACGGAGCCGGACCTTTGGCGGCAGGCTACCTGCTGTGGGAAATAGCCCTGCCCAGGGCGAAGGTCCAGACCCTGAGCCTCCTGGCCGCCGCCATTCCCGTCCTGTCCACCTGCCTTCTCTGCCTCTTCCTGAAGAAGGCCCCCGGCCCGGAATTAATCGCGGCCGCGCTTCTCGTCGGCGGAGGGGTGATCCTGAGCATGAGACAATGAGCCCCACGCCCCAAGCACCGCCTCGATTTCCGCATCGAACTGCGGGTTGAGATTCTGCTGGTCGGGATGCGCGCGCAGCCAGGCCACCGATTCGCCCACCCCGGCGCGAAAGGACTTGCGGCAGGCATACTCCGGGACGAACCGTTTGATTTTCGAGTTGTCGAACACCCCCGGGTGCGCTTTGTCGCCCTTGAGGGTGCCGGTCAGGCGCGGGACAACCTGGCAGATGAAATCGGTCGGCACTTTGACAATCTGCGGCGGCGGCGCCCCCAGGGCCTGGGCAATCCCGTCGTAAATCTGGTTCCAGGTGAGCACCTCGTCGCTGGTGATGTGGAAGGCCTCGCCCAGGGTGTCACTTCTGCCCAGCAGCCCGGCCAGGCCGAGGGCGAAATCGGCCGAGGCAGTGAGGGTCCACGGCGTTTGGCCGTCGTCATGGACAAAGACCGGTTTTCCGCGCTCGAGACGGGCGGCCAAGGTGTAGCTGGAGCTGGACACCGCGTTGGGGACCCAGCGTCTCGAATAAGTGTGCGAGGGCCGCACGAGGGTCACCGGGAACCGGCTCTGTTGCCACCGCTGCCGCAGCCACTGCTCGCAGGCTATTTTTTTCTGCGCATAGTCCCACCAGGCATTGCCCAGCGGCATCTCTTCGGTGAACGGCAACCTCGGCGGCGGCTTGGCATAGACCGAGGCCGAGCTGATAAAGACATACTGCCGCACGGCCCCGGCGAACAACTGGAAATCCAATTCCACGTCCGACAGCTCGTAGCCCAGGAAGTTCACCACAATCTCCAGCTCAACGCCCTTGAGAGCGGCTCGCATCGATGCCGCGTCTTTGCGGTCCGCCCGCAAGGCGCGCCAGCCGGCCGGCGCCGGAGTCCGGCCTCGGTTCAGGACCGTGACGTCGTGGCCGCCCCGGTGCAACAACGCCGCGCACTCCGCCGAGATATTGCCCGTGCCGCCCAGAAAAAGGACTTTCATAAGGGGCGAGTGTCGAGTGTTGCCGCCGTCGCGCCGGAGCGGCGCTTCCGCCTCCGCGACGCGCCAAAGCGCCGCTGCGGCGCGACGGCGGTTGGCGCGCCGTGAAGGCGGAAGGGGCGGCGCCTTGTGCCCTCGGCCCTCGGCACTCGGCCCTTGGACTCCGGGTTCGTTATGGACCTCATACACTCGGTGGTTTACGGCAACTCCAGCAACCGGTAGAACACAGTATCCAGGCCGTTGGTTTGGGAACTGTCATCCAGGAAGGAGAGCAGACCCCCCGCAGGAGAAGTAATCAGGCCCGGAAAAGTGCTCCAAACGGCCGGGCCCAGGGAAGGGCTCCATTGCACCTGGAATTGGCTGCCGGGAGGCGCCTGCCACTCCAACTGGATGCCGGCCGGGACGACTCGGACGCCCGTAATGGCCGCAGACGGCAGATTGGTGCCAGGGAGGATTCCTTGCTGAATCAGGAAAGACTGGAACGGCGACGGCAGCGGGATGCAAAAGGAGGTTTCGGAACCCGCGGCCACCAGGGTGCGGGAGAGGTTGGTCCAATTTGTGCCGGTCGAATTGGTCGCGCCCTGGACATAATAATAGAACCCCGGCGTCGAGGCCCACGTAAGGCAGAGGTTATTGGTGGAAACCTGGCAGTCGAGGAGGACCGTGTTGGTGGCAATGACGGTAAACTCCGTAGCCAGGATGGTGTAGGACGCGCTGTTGGTGTCGTTATTGACAACCCCCAGATACCACGGGCCCGGCGCGATCGGAATAGGAACAGAATCTGCAAGGACAAGGATCTGCTGGGCGTTGGTCGAGGGATTGGCGCTGGCGTAGTCGAAATTGTTCGGGGTGGGGAAAGGCAGGCCGTATTGGGCGTAAAGATCGACGTTGCCGCTCAGGTAGGCCAGTTGAAAGGAGACAACCGTGGCCTGCCCGGAAACATCGTAAGCGAAATAACTCGGCGGAGCGCCCGCCGGTACGGTGCCGGTCACGGGGACGCCATTGGCCAGGACGGGAACATTGAAATCCGTTTCAAAGGCGAAGCTGACGGGCACGGCATTGGTGTTTTGAACGCCGAGATAGCAGACCGCGCCCGGGACCAGGGAAGGTTGGTTGGTGGACAGGGCGAGGACTGCGCTGCCGCTCGTGGAGCCGGCCAGCAACGTGAAATCCCCGGGCCCGTTTGTTCCGGAGGGCGGCTGGGATTGGTTGAACAGCAGGTTCACCGGGGCGGTGGCCCACCACAGGGAATTGGTGGCGAACTTGGCCCAGCTCGGAACGGCCAGGCTAAACCACTGGACCCTCCCCGGTCCAACGCTGTTGGTTTGGGCCTGGTGATGCGTCAGTGGAATGGGCGTCGGGACCGTCTCGGCGAAGACAAAAGTGAGTTCCCACCCCAGGAGCGCCGGCGGAGAGTTTGTCCCGGCGGGCGGCCCGGCGCGCGTGTCCTCAATCTCGAGCCACCATTGGCCTAACGCCGGCTCACCGGCCATCTTGGCCAGGGATTCCTCCGGGAGAAAAAAGATGCCGTTGGAAGCCACCCCGCCCACGGTTACGGGCTGGGCATTGGTGAAGGGGACCGGGGCGAACTTGATCGGTATGGTGGTCAGGTTCGTGTCCTCGGTAAAGGTCGTGTATATAAACCCGGGCGAGGTGGTGGTGGCGATGTAATCCCAGACATCGTTGGTAGCCGGGTTGCCGTTTTCATTCATGATGATCGTGACCGTGGTGCCGGTGCCCGGGCCGTAGTTGATATTGGTCAGGACGTAATTCGCGCCCGATGTGGGCACAAGGCCGGAGTCGAAAATATTCGTCCCTTCGTAATAGACCCACATCTCGTCGGGCTGGGCATAGAAGCGGTACGCGATCAGTACCGTGCCCGAGGTCTGCCCGGTGTCCAGGACATTGGTCGCGGCGGCCGCGCCGCCCGCGGAATAGACCGGAGTGGCATTGGTCAGGGTGACACTCAGCCCCATCCCTTCGGTGCTGCCTCCGCCCCGGTTCTCGTCCAAGAGCACGCGCGTGCCGCTCGGGCTGACCAGGTGCAACACCAGGTCCGAGACGCGCGGATGCGCGATGCGCACGCCCGCATCGACCGAAACCACGGACGCATTACGGTCCACGTAAATACCCGCTGAAGTGACCGCGTCATCCGCTATGGGAACCGCGTTGGTGGCTTTGTAGGTGACCGTCCGGACCGGGTTGGGATCGACCGTAAGGAGGGCGAAATTGCTTACCGTGACCGTATCGGGGCCTTGGTTGCATAGCCGAAGAACGTAATCGCCGGCGTTCAAGGGCGGCATGACAAACTGGTTCACCGTCAGCAGCCCGCCCGCATTCGTAGTCACCCCCGTCGAGAAACTGCCAACCGCTGCAGCCGGCCCGAGCTCCATCGAAACCGGCCCCGTTCCCGACAGGAGAGAAACCTCGGCGGTCAGGTTCGTGACTCCCGGCGCCACATAAATGTGGTCGTCGCGGCAGGCGCCGGGCAATATGGAAGCGGCCAGGCCGTTGGTCAGGTCCGGTTGCGCCTCCAGAAACAGCCAAAGGCTGTCATTGGTTCCGGTGCTGCCCGGCACCGTGTCCACCTGCGCAAGGAGCCACTGCCCGCCTCCATCCTGGCCGGCAAAGGCCCGCAGCGTGCCCGGCCCGTCCGGCGGTTGTGCGCCCGGAACGTCATCCTGGCCGCTGTCGTCATAGACAGACGTCATGTCGAGGACCGATTGCTTGGCCGGGTGGTTGTTCAAAACGACGCTCGTCCCAAGGTGCGTCAATGTGCCTGTCAGGCCGCTCATCATCTCATAAGTCAGGGTGTTGGTAACAATCACCCGGTGAAGCGGGAACGGCCCCGGCGCCACCGCGACGACATAGGCGCTGCCGGGTCGCTCCGGTGTTCCATCCGGTATCGGCGCCGGCGCCGGAACGCCGCGCAAAACCAAGTTGCCGCTGCTGTCCCTCTCGCTGAAAGGCAGCTCGCTCATCATCGCTATGAAGCCATACTGGGCCGCCTCCTGAGACTCCGATTTGATCCCTATGCAATAGATGCATGGAGCGGCGTTGGTATATATAATCGCTTCAGCCCCGCCCCGCCCCAGCGATTTGTCGGCCTGGGCGACGGCATTGGTGTCAAGATCGAACAGCCCGGGGTCCCGCGAGACATACAGATCGATATCCGCCTCCGGACGGACGGTCTGGGAGGGGTCGCTCCCGTCGTCCGCGCCGAGGTCCAGGGCCGAGAGCGTCGGCGTCAGGAACGTCACAAAAGCGGCGTTCGTGTAAAGGGTGTCATTGGTTAAAACATAGAAATGCCATTGATTGGCCGAGCCGAGCGTGATGACGCCGTTGCCGATGCCCAGCGGCACGGTAGCCGTGCTCGAAAGCGGAGCGTTGGCGCCGACACGCTGGCCGAGCAGGACCGCCCCCGCATCCGTGAGACTGGCGGCGAACTGGTTGGTCACCACCGTCACGAGCGGAGCGCTGGCCGAAGTTGCGCTCGTGGCAACCAGCTCGAGGGCGTTGGTGACCTCGCCGTCACCGCTGGAAATCACCAGGGCGTAGTCCTGCGCGACGCTCTGTGCCTGCGCGCTCACCGCGTTCACATTCACGCGCTGCCCCGTGACGGTTATCGAGTAATGCGCGCCCGGGGCCGCAGAAAGATAGACGTTCTCCACGTTGTTCACCCGGTCCTGGTTGGGCGGCGCCTTGACGTTCCAGGGCTGGTTCCAGGTCGAGCCTGCCTGGATGTCGTTGCCGAAATAGACCTCGCCGGTGTCGAGATTCGTGACCATCAGGTCCAAATCGTTGACCAGTTTGAGGCCCGCCGCCGGGTTGGCCGGCGGGTCGGTCCAGACCAGTGTTGCGCGCAGGGGCAACGCCCGCGCCCCCGGCGCCACCGTGACAACGCGCGTCGAGCTTTGCCCCGTCGCCAAGGCCCGCGCCGGGTCCTGGTCAAGGAGCCACATCGAGGAGGCAGCCGGGGCCGAGTTGAGGTTGGTCAAAATGCCCGGCAGGCTCGTCGGCAAATTCAGCCCGCCCCACCCCTGCGCATTGAGCGGGTTGGTGACGCAAAAATCCCATGGGCTTCCCAGCGAGCGGGCGCCGTTGATGAGCATGGCCTTGAGCAGCGCCGGGCTGTTGGTGCGTTTGAGGCCCTGCTGAAAAAACTCCTCCATCAGCGCAAGCACCCCGGACGCCTCCGCCGCCGCCAGGCTGGTCCCGCTTTCATACCGGTACCAGGGCGGCCAGCCCAGCGTTTCGTTCAGATTGCTCAGCACCACGAGCGCATTGCCGAAATTAGAAATGACCAACGCCGGGTTCGTTGGACTGTAGTAAGCCCTTTGGTCCCACTGTGAGGAACGAGCGGACACCACAAAAACCCCCGGCGCCACCAGGTCCGGCTTAAACCGGCCGAAATCGCCTTCCATCGCTATCCCCACATTCCCACGGCTGGAAAATCCTGCAACCCGGTTGCTGGCGTCGGTCAACCCCAGCCAGGGCAGGTTGGTCTGCCAGGTCACGGCGCCATTGGTCGTGTTTGTCGTGCCGGCCCAGGCGCCGTTGGTCAGGTCGCGGTACTGCTCGAGGGCGCCCACGGTGATGACGTTCTTGGCCGTCGCCGGCGATTGAATGGTGTCCGCGCTGCCGCCTGTCCCGTCGTCGTTGCCGCCGCCGGCATTGCCGGCTGAAAAAACAAACACAAGAGGCTGCGACCCCGGCACGTCAGGCAAGGCATCGCGCACCGCCGCGTCGTAACTGGCCGCCGCCAGGTCATAGTCGTTGTTGGCATAGGTCCAACTGTTGTTGGATATGAACGCGTTGGTCCTGGCCGCCGCCTGCTGCAGATAATAGTCCGAGCCACCCGTCATCGAATAGAGCCTCGCCTGGGGCGCCTTGCCCCGGAACTGCCCGTTGGTCCCAGGCATCACCGATCCCTGGGCGTTGGTCACCGTCGTGGACTGGGCGCCGCTGCCCGCGATGATGCCCGCCACGTGCGTGCCGTGCCCGGCCGTGTCCGCCAGGCTGTTGATCGAATCCCCCAAAACGCGTCCCGCCAGGTCCGGGTGCGTGGCGTCGACCCCGCTGTCGACCATGGCCACCAGCACATTGGCGCCGCTCAAGCCCATGTAGTTGCTCGAGGTGATCGAATTGGTCGCCACCCCCGTTGTGGCCCGGCTCAAGTCATTGGCCGGCACCCGCTCCTGCCCCAACTCCATCTCCTGCACCCCGGCCAGTTGCGCCAGGTCCGGCACTACGCTCTGGCCCGCCCACGGCTGGGCCGGGGGCGGGCGCGCCTCGATTATCGGCCCAAAAGGCGAGGGCTGCTCGCCCAGCACCTCCATCCCCAATTGGCCCAATTGGTTGAGCGTCTGGTCCCGGGCGTCGGAAAAGAGCAACAGCCGCAGCGTGCTGTTGACCGGCAAAGGCGCCTGCTCGAGCGCCGCCTTCAACAGCCAGGGCTTGAGCTTGTAGTAGGGCTCGTAGGCCAGCACCGCCTGGGTCGCCGGGGCCGCCTCCAACTGCCGGGCCACCCCCTGGGAGGCGCGCACCAGGTAGGCGTTGTTGGGAATGTAGGAAACGATGCTGGCCCCGGCCCGCTTGAGCAGCGCCCGAAAGGCGTCATCCAGCGGCCCTCGGGCCTGGACCACCCATGCGCCGGGGTCGCCCTGGGCGCGCAGGAAGGCGGGGATGGGCAGCTCGGCGGGCTGGGCGGTGTCGAGCAGGGCGTTTTCCAGCAGGATGGCCTTTGGATTGCGCATCAACCGGCCAAGCGGCTCGGCCGTGTTGGTGAGACGGTAGGCGCCCTTTCCAGCCGCGCTCGACACCACCACAGCCTCCATCCCACTGGATAACCTTCCCTGACGAGTCCGTTGGGCAGACGCAGGCCGTGACTTGGTTGCCGCCGCCTGCCTCACGACCCACGACAGGCAGAGAGCCGACAGCAGCACCGCCAGCAGAAGTCGAGTTGCATGCTTGCAGCGCATCGTTCACTCGATCTGAACCACAAATCCTGGTGAATTGCGATAGAAAAAGCAGTGCCGATTGCGGTATTGCGGCGCATTTCCTGTTGACAGGCAATGGGGCGGTCGCCAGGGCGGACCTCGGATGCCGCCGAAGGCTTCGCGCTCGAAGAGTTGGATGCGAAGGTGAAGAACCTTAAGCAGGTATCAGGCAGTCCGGCCGAACTTCTTCTCGAGCTCGCGGAAGTTCATTTCGAGGAGCGTCGGCCGGCCGTGGGGGCAGGTGTAGGGCATGGCGCAGTGCCGCAGGTCCTCGACCAGCGCCTCCAGTTCAGGGCCGGCCAGCGGGTCGCGGGCCTTGACCGCGTGACGGCACACGGTCTTGGCCACCATTTGCTCGCCCAGCCGCAGTGAGTTCACCTCCAGTCCCGAGGCCTTGAGTTCATCCAGCATCGCGAGCACGAATCGGCGCGGGTCGGCCGCCTTCACAAAGGGCGGCAGCGCGTCGAGCAGAAACGTCCGCTCACCGAATTCGCTCAACCCGACGCCCAGGCGCCCCAGCACCGGCAACTGCTCGCGCACAAAACTCGCGTCTCGCGCCGACAGCTCGACGGTCTCCGGCAGCAGCAGCCGTTGCGAGGGGGCCTGGTCGTTCCGCTCGAGCCGGTTGAGCATCTGTTCGTACAGAATCCGCTCGTGCGCCGCGTGCTGATCAAGCAGCACCAGGCCGCGGTCGGACTCCAGGACTACGTAGAGCCGGCCGACCACCCCGAGCAGGCGCAACGGCACGTTCAACAACGGCACGGCTGCCGCCGGCGTCACTCGAGAAGAAGGGGCAGGGGTGGTGGACGCAGGACTGAGACCGGAGGACGGAGGGCGGAGGACCGAGGGCGGAGGACCGAAGGCGGAGGACCGAGGGCCGAGGACGGAGGACTGCGGACTGCGGACCGCGGTCTGTGGTCCGTGGTCTGTGGTCTGTGGTCCGTGGTCTGTGGTCTGTGGTCCGTGGTCTGTGGTCTGTGGTCCGTGGTCTGTGGTCTGTGGTCCGTGGGCCAAACGCAACAACGTCTCGCGCACTGCTTGGGCGACCAGGCGACGCACCTCCCCTTCCTGGTGGAATCTCACTTCGCGTTTGGCCGGGTGAATGTTCACGTCCACGGCCGCCGGATCGATTTCCAGGAACAGGCAGCAGACCGGGTAGCGGCCTTTCATCAGGGCCGTGTGATAGCCCTCCAACAACGCGAAATTCAGGCCGCGATTCTGCACCGGGCGGCGGTTAACGAAGAGGTGTTGGTCTTCGCGGGTCAAACGCGAGACACCGGGGGCGCCGATGAAACCCCACAGGCGGAGGTTCGAGGTCTGAGGTCCGGGGTCTGAGCCAGGCTCTTCTCCGGCCGGCTCGTTCGAGCGAATCACTGCCGAGAAAGCCACTGGCAGGAGCGAATGTTCGCCGCCGTAAAGGGAGCGCAGGCGTTCGCGCAGGGCGGCCAGGCGCGCAGGAGTGTCGGTGCCGCTCCGGATGGCCGGCAATTGCCAGACTAAATGGCCGTCCTTCTGAAAGGTGAAGGCAACCTCCGGAAAGGCCAGCGCCGCCAGGGCGAGGTAATGCTGGATGTGGGCGGACTCCGTGGGCTCGGTGCGGAGGAATTTGCGGCGCGCCGGCAGGTTGAAGAAGAGTTGCCGCACGTCCACCGTGGTGCCCGGCGCGCTGCCTGCCGCCTTGACCTCGAGCATTTTGCCGCCGCTGATGACGACCTGGGTGCCCTCGGGCGATTGGCTCTGGCGTTCGCGGGTGGTCAGGGTGAAGCGGCTCACGCTGGCGATGCTGGGCAGCGCTTCGCCGCGAAAGCCCATTGTGGCAATGGCGGCGAGGTCTTCGGCGCGCCGGATTTTGCTGGTGGCGTGGCGCTCCAGGCACAGCAGGGCATCATCGCGGCTCATGCCGGCGCCGTCGTCGGCCACGCGCACCAGGCTGCGCCCGCCCGCCTGGACCTCGACCGTCACGCGTCCGGCCTGGGCATCGAGCGAGTTCTCGACCAGTTCCTTTACGACACTCGCCGGCCGCTCAATCACCTCACCGGCGGCGATCTGATTGGCCACTTGCTCGGACAAGAGGCGAATGCGATTCATGCTTGCATCAAAGGATGGACTCGATTGTAACAGGGCTCAAGTCCCGAGCGAGCCGGGAGTTTGGAGGTCTTCCCATCCGGTCGCAGTTGCATTCTATAGTCCTTGAATCCAAATTGAGGATTGAAAAATGGTCATGGGTCATTGAACATAGCCAATGCTCAATGCCCAATGCTCGATGAACCCCTTCCAGCAAACTCGATTACAGAGGCGGTCTGAGGCCGCGCTCCCCTAACGATATGAGGTGCTTTAATTCCCAGCGAGTGGCCGGCTCGGCCACGCTCTTTCTGCTCACGGCCCAGTGTCTCGTCTTGTCCGGTTCAGGCTCAGGCCAGACCTTTGACCCGCCGGACCGCGGCGAACCGGGCGACGCGATGATTCAAGCCTATCTCCGCCAGGAGGCGGAGAAGATCGAGGCCAGTTTCCCCGGAGCGATCAAATCGCCCCAGGACTGGATGCAGGAGCGTCCGCGCTTGCGCCGGGAGTACTTCGATATGCTCGGGCTTTGGCCGCTGCCGGAGAAGGGGCCGCTCCGGGGGACGGTTACCCGGACCCTGGACCGTGGAGATTACGTGGTCGAGATGGTGCATTACCAGAGCCGGCCGGGCCTTTACGTCACGGGCAATCTTTATCGGCCGGCCAAAAGCCCCGCCGGTGAAAGGCTGCCTGCGATTCTGTATGTGTGCGGACATTCCTCGATGGGGCGCAACGGCAACAAGACGGCCTACCAGTCGCACGGCATCTGGTTTGGGCGCCACGGCTATGTTTGCCTGGTGCTGGATTCGCTCGAGCTGGGGGAGTTGGCCTGCACCCATCACGGCACATACCGGGAAGGCCGCTGGTGGTGGCTCTCGCGCGGCTACACCCCCGCCGGGGTGGAATGCTGGAACGGGGTGCGCGGCATTGATTACCTCCAGGGCCGTCCGGAGGTCGATCCGGAGCGCATCGGTGTGACCGGGATTAGCGGGGGCGGAGCAGCCACGTTCTGGATAGCGGCGGCTGACGAGAGGGTCAAAGCGGCCGTGCCGGTCAGCGGCCTGAGCGACCTGCTGGCCTACGTCCCCAGCCGCGTCATCAACGGCCATTGCGACTGCATGTTCCTCTACAACACCTACCAATGGCCTTGGGCGCTCATCCCCGGGCTCGTCGCCCCAAGACCGCTGTTGTTCGTCAACAGCGATGCCGATGACATCTTCCCGATGTACGGCAATGAACGAATCATCAACCGGCTCGAGCGGCTCTACAGCCTGTTCGGCGCGGGCGATTCCGTGGATGCCGTCGTCAGCATCGGCGGCCATGCCTACAGGCGGGACATCCGCCAGGCCGCTTTCCGGTTCATGAACACCCACCTCAAGAACGACCCGCACCCCGTCCTGGACAGCGAAGTGGACCTCGTCACCCGCCCTCCTGACGAGTCTTATCCCATCCCGCCCGACCAATTGCGGGTGTTCCCTCTGAACTCCGATCTGCCCGCAGATGCCATCAACGCCCGAGTCGACCGCGAATTCGTGCCCATGGCCAAGCCGGAGCTGCCCAAACCGGGACAGTTCGAGGCCTGGAAGACCGACCGGCTCGCCCGGCTGCGGCAACTCTCGTTTCACCATTTCCCCGATAGAATTCCCCCGGCCCGGGCCGTGGAAACCAACGCAGCGGGCATCGTTCGCCTCGAGACCGAAAGCCCCATCCGCATTCAATTGCGGGCGGCGCGCCTGCCGAGCGGGCCCGCCGAGCGCGCCTGGCTCCTGGCAACGGCCTCGAGCGCCGACGACGCCCCGCCGGCATGGCTGGCGGCGTTGGCCGGTGAGCGCGATGCGGTCTATGTCTGCGAACCCCGGGGCATCGGCGGCAGCCGTTGGACGCAAAAAAGCCCGCCCAACTACGTGGCCCGCTCGCACTTCCTGCTGGGACGAACCGTCGATAGCGGCCGCGTATGGGACCTCGCCGCCGCCGCCCGTTACGTCCGGACGCTGCACCAGGAGCAGACCCCGGTCTTTCTGGCGGGCGAAGGCGCGGCAGCGGTCTGGTCGATTTATGCGGCCCTGCTCGAGCCGGACATTGGCGGGGTAGCCCTCTCGCGCTTTCCAGCCACCCATACTGACAACTCGGCGCCGGAGTTGCTCGGCGTGCTGCGGGTGTGCGATGTGCCTCAAGCCCTGGGGCTGCTGGCGCCGCGCCCCGCCACGCTCGTTGGCCCCGCTCCCGATTGCGAAGACGCCGCCGCCCTCTACCGCGCCGCAGGCGTCCCGGAAAAGTTTATGGTCAAAAAGGGACTCTAGAGTGGAAATCTCACGGTTGCTTGCGTTCTGTCATCAGGCGTGACATTTGCGCAACGGACCCCTTAGCGCGCCTCACCCTTCACCGGCGCGGCATAGACGAGCTTGCCTCCGAAATAGGTCTGCAAGACCTGTGTCCCGAAAATCCGCTCCTCCGGACAGGTCAACAAGTCCCGGTCCAGGACGATCAGGTCCGCCAGTTTGCCGGGTTCGAGCGAGCCTGCGTCATCGTCCAGGAACATGACGGCGGCGCTATTGATGGTATAAAAGCGGAGGGCCTGTTCGCGCGAAAGGGCCTCCTCGGGATGGAGCCGGCCCTCGTACCAGCGCGCCTTGCGAGTGATAGCGGCGGCCATTCCCAGGAAGGGGTTGTAAGGATTGTTCGAGCGCAGCGAACCCAGCTTCTGCATGTGGTCGGAGCCCCCCCCGGCGATGACGCCTGCCTCGAAGATGCTGCGGAGCGGCTGAAAATAGCGCAGCCGCTCGTAGCCAAACTGCTTCACCAGCGTGCGCGTATCCAGGTAGAGCCAGGCGGGCTGAATGTCCAGCATCACCCCGAGTCGCGCCGCCTGGTCAATGGCCTCGCGGCTCATGAAATTGGAATGCGACACGCATGGCCGCGTCCGGCGCAAAGGCAGTTCCTTGCCGACCTCCTCGTAAGCGTCCAGCAGCGCCTGCACCGCGCCGTCGCCGACGCTGTGGGCCGTGAACTGCAAACCCGCTGCCGCTACTGCGCGGACCATGTCCCGCAGGCGCTCTTGGGGAATGAACCGGACGCCCCGGTAGGCGGGGTCCGTTATCCCGTACATGGCGCTGACGCCCCAGGGCTGCCGCATATAGGCGCTGCCGGTCAGCATGCCGCCGTCCAGGTAGGTCTTGATGCCGATGATGCGCAGCATCAGGTCTTTGTTCTTGAAAAGCGGATGCCCGGCAATGCGGCGGACGTTCTCGCGAATGGTCTCGATGCCGCCCTCCGAATCGAGGTGGTGTGACAGCGCGACGCGCATGGTGGGGCCGTCGCTCTGGCGGTAGGCCTGATAGACGGGAATCTGATCGGGATAGGCGTCCCGCTCGCAGACTGCGGTGATACCCACGGAGTTATAGTCCCGGAACAATTCGGCCAGGCACCGCTCCTGCTCGTCGGGGGTCGGCTGCCGGCCAACGCCCGGCACTTTGACAAATCGCGCGAAGGTGCGAATCAAGCCCGTCGGCTCGCCGGTTTCCGGGTCTTTTTCCACCCGCCCGGGGCCGCCCCCCGGGACTGTGAAATTGCGGCCGATGCCGTTGAGCTCGAGGGCCCGCGTATTCAACATCGCGTCGGGCCCGGTGGCGAAGACCACGGGATGCCCGGGCGCCACGGCGTCCAGTTCGGCCCGAGTCGGGTAGCGTTGCTCGCGCAGCCGGGTAATGAACACCTGCCGCAGAACCAGCCATTGTCCCTCCGGCGCCACTTTCGCCCGAGAGGCAAAATAGTCGAGCACGTCCTGCACCGAGTCCATTTGCGGGATCGGGTGGTCGAACTCGACCAGGCTCGACTCGAGCGGATGCGTGTGGCAATCGATCAAACCCGGCACCGCCATCTTGCCCGCCAAATCCACCGTTTGAGTCTGCGGGCCTTTCCCGGCCAGGACTTCGGCGTTCGACCCCGCCTGCACGATGCGCTCGCCCCGGATGGCGATGGCTTCGCAAATCGAGAAGCCTCGGTCCACCGTAACGATCTTGCCGTGATGCAAAATGAGATCAGGCGGCGCCGCCTGGGCCCGCGAAGCGGAAGAGACAAAGAAACCGGCGAAAACTGTGGTGGCGATGAACCGGAGCACGGGCCGGGTATATACCCCGCGCAGGGTCGTCGCAATTAAAATCGGGGAATCTGGCGGCCAGTCGCAAAGCTGGAAGATACGCTCCGGTTGTGGCAGGAAGTATAGGATGACAGTGGCGCCTTGGTGGACAGGTCCCTGAATTCGCCCCGGCCCATGACTTCCAACTCGCGCATTGCTTGGCCAAGCGACTTTGTTGGTGCTTGAGGTTTTACAGGTTGCGGCGAGAGAATTGTCAATAACGCATGCGCCGTTTCCGGCAGCGTTTCCCCTCCGGCTGCATGCACCCGGCCATTTTCCAATTCCACTTCCACCGTCTTGTAGCTCATGGCCAATATACTGCCCTCCAAACCCATCGGAATCAAGCGCGGATGCGCCTTTCGGAGGGGCGAGAGCCAACACCAGCAACGCGAAACAAGGCAAAACAGGATCGTATCGTCAGTCCGGGTCTTTCGTCATGTTGTGCTCCCAGCCCTCTCGAGTTTTTCATGAGCGGTCTCCTGATGATTCTGTTTTGAGTTTGGCAAGTCCAGGGCTGGCTTGAGCATCCTCTCTATTGCCTCGCCGAGGTTATCTGGAACGACGAACCAGGTCGGGTAACCACGGGAGGATGGATTCCCGATACTTGGCCTTCCGTTCGACGCTGTGTCCTCCAGGCACCTCCGGGCTTCGACGCCACGCAATGCTTGCTTGCCGGTTGGCGGGGCCTAAACTGCGCGCATGAGTTTGAGTTTTGTGGGACGGTTTCCGCAGTACCGCCCTCGGCGGCTGCGCCAATCGCCAATCCTGCGGCAGATGGCCAGGGAGACGCGCTTGCACGCGGGGCAGTTGGTGCTGCCCCTGTTCGTGCGAGGCGGCCGGAAAGTGCGCCGGCCCATCGCCGCCATGCCCGGGGTGTTCCAGCTTTCACCCGACGAACTGGTGCGCGAGGCCGCCCAGGCCCACGAGGCGGGGGTCCTGGCGGTGCTGCTGTTCGGCATTCCGGAGGCCAAAGACGCCAAGGCGTCCGGCGCCTACGCGCCCAAAGGAATTGTCCAGCAGGCGGTGCGGCTCCTAAAAAAGGAATTGCCGCAATTGCTCGTCATCACCGACGTATGCCTGTGCGAATACATGGCCCATGGCCATTGCGGGGTCGTGCGCCGGGGCCGGGCCGGGGCCGAAATCCTCAATGACCCCACCCTCAAACTCCTGGCGCGCGCCGCCGCCAGCCATGTCGAGGCCGGGGCCGACATGGTGGCGCCCAGCGACATGATGGATGGCCGGGTGCGGGCGATTCGCGCGCACTTGGATCGACTGGGCTTTGTCAACACGCCCATCCTCTCCTACGCCGCCAAGTTTGCCTCCGCCTTTTACGGCCCGTTCCGGGAAGCGGCGGAATCGGCCCCAAAATTCGGGGACCGCCGCAGTTACCAGATGGACGCCGCCAACGCCGCCGAGGCCCTGCGCGAGGTGGCGATGGACATCCAGGAAGGGGCCGACATCGTCATGGTCAAACCGGCCCTGGCTTACCTGGACATCCTCTACCGGGTGAAGACCGAGTTTGGCTACCCCACGGCGGCCTACGCGGTGAGCGCGGAGTATTCGATGGTCAAGGCGGCGGCAGCCAACGGCTGGATTGATGAGAGGGCGGTGACGCTCGAGGCCCTGCTGGCCCTGCGCCGGGCGGGGGCCGACATCCTCATCACCTACGCCGCTGCCCAAGCGGCCCGGTGGCTTGCCGAGCAGACCGCAGGATAGAGGACAACTTGTCGTGCGCGCCGACTCTCAGCGGTTGTTGAGGATGAGATAGAGGATGACGACGACGAGGATCACGCCGAAGGCGCCTGCGGCCGCCCAGAAGATGCGGTTGGCCCTGTTGCTTTTCCTGGCAAAACCGCTGCTGGCGGTGTCGAAGCCGCCGGCCCGCGCGCCCTTCTCGGCCAGCTCATTGAGGCTGACCCCGCGTTTCATCACCATGGTCTGATCCAGCTTTTTGGGCGCGGCGGGCGGGGCGTCGGTCTCCAGGCGCATTTCGACCTGGCCCAGGCGCAGGATCTGGCCGGGCTTGACCGTGGCTTCGGTAATCTTCTCGCCGCTGAGGTAGGTTCCATTGGTCGAGTTGAGGTCGCGGACGACGATGTCATTGCCCCGCAGGAGCACCTCACAGTGATGGCTTGAGACCGAGGGTTCAGCGATTTGAAAGGTGTTGTCCTCAAGGCGGCCGATAGTGGTTTTCTCCGCTTTCAGTTGGTGAGTGCGGCCCGTCATTCCCACGCTCAGGAGGACAAGTTTCGCCATATATGATGACTTAATTATACGCAGCGCCCAAATCGATTAGGCCGGGCCAGGGGACCCGCCTGCCGGCCGCCCGCCCACAGGCGGCGGGACTTCTGACACTCTCTACGGCGGGATTATCGCCGCAGACGTGCCCAAGTCAACCGCAAACGCAATAAGGCGAGAAAAAAACTCCGAGGCCCTTGACAAAAAGGCCAGTGACAAGGTCGCCCAAACGGGCCCCAGTCCCTGGCGAGAACATCATCACCGGTCCCGAATCAGGGCGCGGAACCGCCCAAAGAGCGGCGTCGAATCGTGCGGTCCGGGGGAAGCCTCCGGGTGGTATTGGACGCAGAATACCGGTTTGGTCTTGTGGCGCATTCCCTCGACCGTTTGGTCGTTGAGATTGATGCGGTCCACGGCCACCTCCGCGGGCAGGGATTGCGGGTCCACGGCAAATCCGTGGTTCTGGGCGGTAATCTCGACACGGCCCGATTCGAGGTCTTTGACAGGTTGATTGGCGCCCCGGTGGCCGAACTTGAGCTTGAAGGTCCTGCCGCCAACGGCCTGGCCGAGGATCTGGTGGCCGAGGCAAATGCCGAAGATCGGGATGCCAGTCCGGATCAAGTCATGGACCGCCTCGACGGCGTAGCGGAGCGCGGCCGGGTCTCCGGGACCGTTGGAGAGGAAAATCCCGGCCGGCTTGTATTTGAGGGCCTCTGCGGCCGGGGTGGCGGCCGGCACGACCTGGACTTTGAACCCGTGCTGCCGCAACCGGCGCAGGATGTTGTATTTCATCCCGTAATCGTAGGCCACGACGGGAATGTCGGCTGGCGGCAGCGGTTCCCGGGCGGCCTGGCCGTTGCCATTGCCGGCGCCGCGAACCAGGGCGAAGCGCGCGCTTTGCTCGTCGTCTTGGTCCCACAAGAACGGCGCCTTGTGGGTGACGGCCTGGACGTAATCCACACCGGCCAGGCCGGGCCACTCCCGAGCCTGGCGCACCGCTTCCTCGTCCGAGACGCCTTCCGTGGAGATGAACCCATTCAAGGCGCCTCGCACTCGAAGCTTCTTTGTGAGCGCGCGAGTGTCGATGCCCTGGATGCCTGGAATGCCGTTCTGCTCCAGATACTCCGCCAGCGAATGCTCCGCCCGCCAGTTGCTCACCACCGGCGACAATTCCCGAATCACAAAGCCCGCCACATGCGGCTTCCACGACTCGACGTCCTGCCGGTTCACTCCATAGTTGCCTATAAGCGGATAGGTCATCGTCACAATCTGCGCCTTGTAGGAGGGGTCGGTGAGGATTTCCTGATACCCGGTCATCGAGGTGTTGAAACAAACCTCGCCGCAGGCCGAGGCGCGCGCGCCAAAACCCGCCCCGTGGAACAGGGAGCCGTCTTCCAGTGCTAGAATTGCGTTCATCAACGTGCCAGCCCTAACCTAGTGTGGCGTTCCGGAAATAGCTACATTTTCTTGGCTTGACGGTTCATGGCGGGCGGATACACTTTTCCCTGTAAGCGTGGGCGGGAGTCAATGCAGCGACAAATGACCGACAAAGAAACCGGGGCGACGCCAACCGCTTCCGGGGAAGAGGCGCAACCGGGGTGGCGCGAGTTGACGCTAAAAGTGGCGCAACTGCAAGCCGAGGTGAGCGCGGTGGCGAACGAGAACAAGTCACTGCGCTTGCTGCTGGAACGTGTCATCGGCCACTGGCAGAAGTCCCACACCGATCTGGTCTTGATCATGGCCAATCTGGTGGGCAAACTTCCGCTCAACGATGTGGGGGTGATCGTCTCCAAGCTGGTCGAGCACAACACCAACGCCAGCCAGTTTGGCGGCGGCCTGGCCAACAGCGCCGGGGCCCTGTTGCCCCAGCCGGAACTGCTCAAGACCCTGGATCAAAACAAGCGCGACATTGCCGCCGCCTTGAAGCCGGCAGTCGAAGAGCTGATCAAGCTGGACACGCCGCTGGAGAGCCAGGTGCTGCAGTCGTTGCTTACGCAGCCCGACCTGTTCTTCTCACCGCCGGTAGTGCGGGGCAATCGTTGTTTTGTGAAGGGCTACGTGCCCAGGGAGCGCATCGTGCGCGAATTCGGCCAAGAGGCCCTGGTCTTTTTCAACGACCTGACGACCGACCCCAAGCTGAATCCGCGTCCGAAGCCGGAGGAGATTGTGCTGGGCTTCAAGGACGATTTCGAGGCGCTGCTGGAGAGAAACACGGGCTTGGCCGCCGCCAGGCGCCAGGACCTGCTGGCGTTGCATGGGCGGGTGCAGCGCAGCAAAGCGGCCTCCGACCAACTCCGAGCCCAGAGGCATGCCTTCCAGCGGATGTCATTCCTTATCGAGTTGCTTCACTACTACGAACACTCGGACACCGAGGCGCCGGACCTGCTGTTCGCCCAGCGCCTTCCGGGGCTCATCGAGCAGTTGGCGATGAGCGGCTCCCAGGACAGACTGGATGAGAAACTGATCGTCTCGGCCGAGGCGCTCCTGGCCTTTGTCGTCAACCCGGATCATCGGCTGATGATCATCAACAACGTGGGCAAGGGCGGCGGCATGGCCAAGACCTTGAAATTCATCCTTCGGCTGCGGGCCGCCAAGGCTGCGGACGCGGAGCTGGACCAGGTCGTCGCCGAGTTGATCCGGCACTTGCTCCCGGCTCGAAAGGCGCCGCCGGCAAAGCCACTGGCCGCCCTGTTGCGGCTGGTCAACCCGGACATGCAGCGCCTGGTCCTCAAGCTCATCATGGGCTGCGATCGTATCCTCAAGGAAGAGGCGGAAGCCTTGGGCAAAGCCGTTGCCGCCGAGCTCGGGGTCGCACTGGTCCCGCCGGAGGCGCAAAAGGAAGACCCGCTCGAAAACGAGCGGCAGAGGGCGTGGGCAAGGATCAAGGAGCTGGTCGCGCGGCGCGGCGACGCAACGACCATCGCCGCCGCCATCCGCGATCGGCTCAATGCCAAATACGATGCCGACGAAATCCGGCAGAGCTGGCTTGCGCTCATCGAGGCCGATTCCATCGGGCTGATCCGGATCTTCTGCCAGATCCCCTATCGCACGGATGGACGGACCGATGCGATTGCCTTGCCGGTGATTGAGACTTATGTGAGCCGGTTGACCCATGCAAAGTATGCGCCCATCTACCATAAAGTGGTCAACAGCCTCAGAAGCATGTTCCACGCCAAGCCCGACAATCCCACCCTGCTCACCTTTCTGGCCCTGGTCCGATGGGCCAATCCCGAGGCCGCCAACAAGCTCTGCGCCGATGTAGGGATGCCTGCGCCCGCCTGATGGGAACGTCACCTCGAACTTCGGACTTCGGACCTCTCTCGATCTCGATCGGCCCGCAAGAAGTGGGCGCGCCGGCGGAGTTTTGCCAGGGCCGCGGACTGAAGGCGGTGGATGCCCTGGCGGCCATAACCGAGCAATTTGCCGACCTGCTCGAGTGTGCGATGGCCGCCGTCGTCCAGGCCGAACCGGAGGCGAATGACTTTTTGTTCGGCCGGGGAGAGCACGGTGATGAGGCGATCCACAAGCTCGCGGTCGCTGTGGAGGGTGGCCTCGCAGTCCGGCGCCGGGGAGGTCTCGTCGGGGATGGCCTCGGCCAGGGTCAAATCGGTTTCGCTGCCGGGCCAGGGGCTTTCCAGCGGCACGAAAGAGGGGGGCGGGGTTGAGCGCAGGCGCTGCACGGCGGGCAAGTCCAGCCGGCACTCCTCGGCCAGCTCGGCATCCCGGGGCGCACGGTTGAGTTTGGCGGTCAGGCGTTCCTGGGCGGCCTGCACCCGGCCGCGGCGCCAGGAGAAATCCGCCGGCAGGCTGACGGGCCAGGCCTGGTAGCTGAGGGCGCGCTGCATCTGCACGCGAATCCACGGTTTGGCGTAGCAGGCGAAGGTGGCTTTGCGGAGGGGGTCGAACAATTCGGCAGCCCGCATGAGACCGATGTTGCCCTCGCTGATCAGGTCGCCAATAGGCAGCCCGCGGCCCCGATAATCGAATGCGATGCGCACGACTCGAGGCAGGTGGCCGAGCACAAGCTGCTGCCGGCCTGAATCGTCGAGCGCGCCCGGTTGCGCCGCCGGCGGCCCTCCAGCCAGCGCTACCCTCGAATGGTCCGATATGTCCCGCAGATAGAGCCGCAGGACGAAGTCGCCCTCGACATCCAAGCCCGGCGCGACTGGCCGCCAGAATCTGCCGGGGCGCCGATCTTGGGCGCCGCCATTGGACGAACTGTTCTCCGGCTCCGCGGAGGCGGGCTGAGGCTGTTTGTCCTGACGGAGGCCGCGCGCCGGTCGAGCTTTGGCCCGAACAGCACAAGCGGGGCCTGCGCCTTGCTGGCCGGCAATTCCGCCGGCGGGGAACAGGGTAACGTCGAGTATCATCTGACTACCTCACTTTCTTCCAGTCCTTGCTTCCGACCCCGCGGCATCTCCAAGGGGTCGAAGGGCCTGGATATCGACTAGCCGGGGCGGGGCCGCGGCCGGCTCGCCCGGCAGGCGCCAGCACAGGGCTATCCTCTCGGGACCGATGCCTTCATGCCAAAGCTCCAGGTAATATCGGCGGCCCTGGACCAGGCTTTGCGGGGCGGACTTTTGGCTCGGGAATCTCTGCACGTCGGCCTGGAGGGCGGAGCCCGAGCCGCGTCTGCGCGAGGGCCCGCTTTGCCGCGCCGCCGCGGCGCCCTGCCTGGCCGTTGCCGGCGGTCCCAGGTAAGCGATGCGGCGCTGGTGGGCGGGGTCCCCATCTGTGCTGAGCCAGAGCTCGGCCGGGGTTTCGCCGTTGGGAGAAGCGATCCAGAAAGTGTAGTCGCCCGAGACCGGAGCGAGCAGGTAGCCGCGCAGCCGTTCGACCGTGTTGGCGGGAGCGGCGGAGAGGTCCCGCTGGCTCAACAATGTGCCCCGCGCCGGCGCCTCGGCAAAGGCGGTGCCGGGCGGCACGGCCCAGGCATCGCTGGACAGAGAGCCGGTGATGGGCCGGGCTTCAAGCTTCACGTCCGGGGCCGCCGTAGCGGCCTCGCCCGTGTGGACGAGGACTTCCCGGTTGTCGCCCGGCGAGGCCAGCAGGTTTTTGCGCAGCCGAACGACGCCCTCGAGCACCTCGAGGCGCGTGCTGGCGAGCGTGGCTGAGAGGGAGAACTGCGTGCCTACGACTTTGGCCTCCGCCTGAGGGGTGGCGATAACCATGGGGCGCCAGCGGGGTTGTGAGGCGACGGAGGCATCGAGGGCGCCGGTTTCGAGCGAAAGCCGTTTGCCCCACATCGGGTTGGACAGTCGCAACTCCGCCCCGGAGGCCAGGTCCAGACGGGTCGCTTCGCCGGCCCAGGCCACAGTCGCCCCGCCCCCAGCCGGCACGCGAACCACGTCCCCCGGGTAGAGCATCCCTCCGGAAACGGCTGGGCGCCTCGTCCCGCCGCGCTCGACGGTTACCTCGGCGCGCACCTCTGTAAGGCCGCCCACGGGCGCGCGCTGGAAATAAGAGTGGAGTCCCGCCAGGGCAAGGCAAGCGGCTGCCGCAGCCCCAAACGACCAGCCTGCCGTAAAGCGCACCTCATGCCAGACCAGCCAGCGGAAACGGCGGCGCCGCGCGCGGACGGGCCGGGTTGCCTGCTGCGGCTGCGCGGGCGAAAGCTGCGCCTGGGCTGGCGCCGGCGCCTCGGCGGGCTGCGAGCGAAGCGCGTCGTGAATCGTCTCGTCCAGCAGCCAATTCTCGACCAGCTCGGCGCGGGCCTCGGGCCTTGCCAGCATAAGCTTCAACTCTCCCATCTCGGCAGCGGAGAGATTGCTCGCCTCGAATTTGGCCAATAGTTCCTCGAGACTGTTCATGGCTGTAGGCCTTGCAGCTTGAGCTTCTTCTGCGCGCAATCCCGCAACGCCCGGCGCAGGCGGGAGAGGGCCATCAGCACGGCGGCGCTGGTCTGCCGGAGCCGGCCGGCCACTTCATTGGCGGGCAATCCGTGCTCGTATTTGAGCCGCAGCAGGCTTTGGGCGCGCTCCGGCAACTCCTGGATGCACTCCGTCAGGGCCTCCTGCCGAGCGCGCCAGTGGTCCTGGTTGGCCGACTGTTCGGCGAAAGCCAAGTCGGCCAGGTCCAGCAATTCCTCGTCCGCCGGCACCGCGGCCTTCCGCCGGTCGCGCCAATAGTGCAGGATGAGGTTGCGGGCCGTGCCGCGGCACCATTTGGCCTGGTCCCGAATCTCGGCCCCCTCGGCCAGCGCGCGCGAGAAACGGACCCACACCTCCTGGAAAATGTCCTCCGAATCGTGCGGGTTGCGGACGAACCCCTGGATAAATGCGAAGAGATTGTGGCGGCCGGCCACAAATTCAGCCATCAACTCTTGTTGTCGTTCCATCGCATCGTCGGCCGCGCCTTTCCTCCTGCCGGAAGAAAACACGCGCTGCTTTGACCTTCACCTACTCTGTTCCAGGAACGGGAAGAACATAACACAAAAAAGAGACTCCTTGCGCTCGCCTCCGGCAAAGGTTGCGGCAGAGGACGTTCAGCGCAACTGAAAAACCTCCACGCCTCCGTGCGCGGCATTGCCGCGCGCGCTTACTTCCGGCCGGCCTGAATCCGCGCCTGGGCTTCGTCGAGGGACAACAATTCTGCCTTGGGCTGGCGGCGCAGCTTGAACTCGGCTTTGCCCTGCTCGAGGGTGCGCTTGCTTATCGTGAGCCGGGCGGGGATGCCGATGAGGTCGGCGTCGCTGAATTTTTCGCCGGCTCGCGCCGGGCGGTCATCGAAGAGCACCGTCAGGCCCCCCTGCTCGAGTTGCCGGCAGGCCCGCTCTGCCTGTGCCGAGACGGCCGGGTCCTCGAGGTTCAGCCCGATCAAATGGACGTCGAAGGGGGCGATTGCCGGCGACCAGATGATGCCTTTGTCGTCGTGGTTCTGTTCGACCCAGGCGGCCGCCATGCGCGAGACACCGATGCCGTAGCAGCCCATGATAACGGGGTGCGTCTTGCCCTGGGCGTCCAGGTAGCGGCAGTTCATCGCCTCGGAATACTTTGCGCCGAGCTTGAAAATGTGGCCGACCTCGATGCCGCGCGCGGCCTGCAGGCGCCCGCTGCAACGCGGGCAGCCCTCCTCCTGCCTGGCCAGCTTGAAATCCCCAAACTCCGGCAGCGGGAGGTCGCGGCCGAAATTGACGTTGATGTTATGGTAGTTGGTTTGGTTGGCGCCGCACTCGAAGTTGACACGGTTGCCCGCGCAATGGTCGGCAATCACCCGCACCGAGGCGGGCAGACCGATCGGCCCCGCATAGCCGACCTCCGCGCCGGTCAACTCCTTAATCGCTTGCGCCGAGGCCAGCCGGAGGACCTTGCAGCCGAGAAAGTTGGCCACCTTGACCTCGTTGACTTCGCAATCGCCGCGCACGGCCACCGCCACGACGCGGTCGTCGGCCTGGTAAACCAGCGTCTTGGTGGTCTTCCACACCGGGATATTGAGGAACTGCGCCAGCTTCTCAACGCCGATCAAGCCCTCGCCCAGGACCGCCTCCATCGGTCTGGGTTCGGGGTCCTGGTGGAATTCCTGCAGGCGGGATTCGGCCCGGTCCTGGTTGGCCGCGTAGTCACAGCGGTCGCAGAACAGGATCGTGTCCTCACCGGTCTCGGCCAGGACCATGAACTCCTGGCTGCCGCTGCCTCCGATGGCGCCGGGGTCCGCCTCGACCGCCCGGTAGCGGAACCCGATGCGCTCGCAAATCCCGTGATAGGCCCGCCGCATGGCGTCGTAGGAGGCCTCCAGCCCCGCCTCGTCGGCATCGAAGCTGTAGGCGTCTTTCATGATGAACTCGCGGGCGCGCATCAGGCCGAAACGCGGCCGGATTTCGTCGCGGAACTTGGTTTGAATCTGAAAGGCGCACTTGGGCAGGTCCTTGTAGGACTTAATCTCGCGCCGGAGGATGTCGGTGATGACCTCTTCGTGAGTCGGCCCCAGGCAGGCGGTGGCCCCGCGCCGGTCTTTGAAGGCGAACATGATGCCGTCCAGGGCGGTGTAGCGCTCCCAGCGGCCGGATTCCTCCCACAACTCGCGCGGCTGGAGGGCGGGCATGAGCAGTTCGACGGCGCCGGCGGCCTCCATCTCCTCGCGCACGATTTGCGAGAGCCGGCTCAGCGTGCGGTAAAGCAGCGGCATATAGACATAAACGCCGGCGGAGAGTTGCTGAATGCAGCCGGCCCGCAGCATCAGGGAATGGGCGGCGGTTTGCGCGTCCTTGGGCGCCTCGCGCAGTGTCTTGCCCAAAAGTTTGCTCTGTTTCATGTGCGCCTATCCAGTGCCTCAAACCGCGGCCACCGACAAGACAAAAACAGAAAGACTCTCGTTCAAATGTATGGCTATTTCCAGGACGCCACCCTAGAATGCTCGGAGGCGCGGCCCTGCTTAAGAAGGCCTATGAAACGAATCTTATTTGTGGATGACGACCCGCTCGTGTTGCGGCTTTATCGGGACGGATTGCGGCTTCGGGGATTCGAGGTGGAGGGCGCGGAAGACGGTCTGGCTGCGGCCAAACTTCTGCAACAGGCCAAACCGGACGCCATGGTGCTGGATTTGATGATGCCAAAACTCTCGGGCATCGCCGTGCTCAAATACGTTCGTGCCCAGCCCAATCTGGCCAAACTGCCCGTGGTAGTCCTCTCCAACGCCTACACGACCGACCTGGCTCGTGAGGCTGCGGCCGCCGGTGCGGACAAGGGGCTGCTTAAGGCCGGCTGCACCCCGGCGGCATTGGCCGACATCCTCAAGGGCCTCCTCAACGTCCAGCAAACCAGCCCTGATGGCACAGAACTCTCATGCGCTCCTGCCGCCGAACCTGTCGAGAGGGGAACCGAAACCGAGCCCCCCGGAACACCCGCGCCCTTACCCGGCTCCTCATCCCCCCAGACCCCAGCAGGCGCCTTCTCCAGGCAATCGCTCCCCTCGGAGGACCAGACCGAGACTCAAAGCACGGCGAGATTCCGCGAGGACTTCCTCAAGAAGGGCGCTGCAAGCTTGTCGAGCGTGCGGGGCCTTTTCCGCGCCTTTCACAAGGCCCGGGACGACGCCGAGCGTAAACTCGAGCTGGAGAGTCTCTACCGCGAAGTCCACCTCCTGGCCGTCTCGGCCCGCGCAGCCGAGTGCCACCACCTCACCCGGATGGCCAGCGTGCTCGAGGCCCTCCTGCTCAAACTCGTCACCTCCCCCGCGTGGATAACGCCCTCCGTGCTCAGCACTATCGCCAACGCGATCGATCTTTTCGGAAGCCTCTTGGAACACGACCAAAAGGCCGCATCAGGCTCTCCGCCTCCGGGCGAGATCCTGGTGCTAGTGCTTGATAACGACCAGGTCTCCAGACATGTAATGGTCTCGGCCCTGCGCAATGCCCATTTCAAAGCGGAGGGCGCCGGCGACCCCGTCTCCACCTTGGATTGGCTGAGCGAAAAACACTACGACCTGATCCTCCTGGACCTGGAAATGCCAGGCATGGACGGCTTCGAGTTCTGCCGCCGCGTCCGGCAACTGCCCGCCTGCCGAAACACCCCGATCATCTATGTGACTGCCCACAGTGAGTTTGAAAACCGGGTCAAAGGCACTCTCAGCGGCGGACAAGACCTGCTCGCCAAGCCCATCATCCCTACGGAGCTCGCCGTCAAGGTCGTGACCCAAACCATCAAATCTCGGCTTCTGACAGTTGCCGGCCCGAGCAGGAGGAAAGGGACGTGAGGCCGGCCGTAGCGGACCCTCTTTCGCAGAGACCCGGGAGAAATAGGATCAGAAACTGCTTTTGCCCAAAGAGACTGTGTCACGGGCAAAAAGTATTGTCGGGCGTTTGAGGATCACAGAATGCCGAACAGTAATGAACGCGACCAAACCGAAGGGCAAGCTTAGCCGACTGCTGAGCTTCCTCCTGTCGAAACTGCCTTGGGCGCCCAAGCCGCCGCCTCCGCCAGCCCCAGCCGCGGCCCCAGAGCCCCCGCCGGCGCCCCGTCTTGGAAAGAAGATTCTCATCATTGATGACGACGCGGTGATCCTCCACACCCTGTCCCGCAAGTTGCACGCCGCAGGCTATGATATCGCGACGGCCACCGGCCCGGCGGAGGCCCTGGTAGCGGTCCGTGATGTGGAGCCGGACCTGATCCTTCTCGATCTGGGCTTTCCGCCGGATGTCAGCCTCAGCGGGGCCGCCTACTGGGATGGGTTCGGCTTGATGCGCTGGCTTCGCATCTCCCGACTCGGCGGCCAGGTTCCCATCTTCATTATCAGCAGTGCAAACCCCGACCAATGCAAGCAGCGCTTCCCGACCGAGGGGCCAGTTGCCTTCTTCCCAAAGCCCATCGACCATGAGCAGCTCCTCTTGAGCATTGGGCAAGTCTTGCGGAAGGATGCGAATAGGGCGGGCCGAGCATCTTGATGCGGCCACCGATCGTGCGGTCAGACGCGACCGGCACCTTCTTGCGCGCCCTTCGGTGTCCATTTTTGGGACAGCCATCCGCCACCTCTTTTCTGGTTCACTGGCGCCTTTGCCCAGGAAAAAACGGTCCGGCGGACGGTTGCTGCCAGGAACATTTTACCCGGGTTTTATCGGATTCTACGCCGGGTCCCTGCCTCTGGCGGTGGTGGCACGCAAGTAGCTGCGACTGAATTATTTGTCAGGATCGCCTAGAAACAGACTGAGCGGACTTTAGTCTTTGAGTCATCGACAACGCGCAAAGTCAATATCAGAAAGTGTATGAATAGCAGGCGGCGCCAGTTTCTCCTATGCGGGTTCGCGTGTGCTTGGGCTGGGGTCGCCCTGGCCGCGACCCTCTCTCCAGCCGCGCCCCCTGAGGCCCAGGCAAGCCTTGACCATGCCCGTACCATCCAATACGTCACGGCCGCCTTGGCGATCGCCCTGGCCGGGATTCTGGTTTTGAAAAAACTGCCCAGGCCAGCCATTGACTCCCTGCCAGGCGAGCCGAGGCCGGCCGGTTTCTCGGCGGCCGGCCGGCGGGAAAAGCTCGCGGAGGAGGAAGACTTTGCCAGGTTTATCACGGAGTTTCGGGCCGGGCCGCCGCCGACGGCGCCCCGCGTTGAGCCCCTGAAGGCGGGACCCTTGCCTTCGGGGCTCCCCACAGGGTCGGTCGATGATCACGCGGAAAGCGAAGAGCCACGGAACCTGGGCGGTTGTGATCAGCTCGAGAGGTTCTTTGCCTGGGCGCCGCAACAGGTGAGAGCGTTGCAGAAACTCATCGAAAAAAGCGGTCGATTGGGGAGTCCGGCCGCCCGGCGTGCCATGCTGGTTGAGGTCTGCGGGCGAATCACCGACCTGAAGCAGCAGGGGGGCCTGCCGGAATTGCGGCCGGCCTGGCAACTGGCGAGCGCAATCGAGGGGCTCCTGAAGCAACTCACTGGCCGGGTGAGCAACATCACACATTCCACGCAGCGAACGATCGCGGACAGCCTGGGACTGTTAGGGGAGTTATGCGCGCCCGGAGTCCGCGCCGACCTGGCGGCCAATCCGGCCATACGGATTCTTGCGGTGGACGACGACCCAGTGAGCCGCTTCGCGTTGTGCGCGGCGGTAAAGCGAGCTTTCGAGCCGCCTGACTTGGCGGAGACCGGCGAGGCGGCGCTCGCTCTGGCCCGGCTGCAAAGTTACGACCTCGTCCTCCTGGACGTGATGATGCCGGGCATGGACGGTTTTGAAGTTTGCACGAAGATTCGCCAAACCGCGTGCAACGGCTCCACACCGGTGTTGTTCGTCACCGCCTTGAGGGACTTTGACACGCGCGCCAAATCGCTCACCACAGGCGGCAATGACCTGCTGGGCAAACCATTTCTGACCTTTGACCTTACGGTCAAGGCCCTCACCCTGGTCTTGCGCGCCCGGCTGCGCGAGCGCAACCGCATCTTAGAGGCCTCCGGCGGGCTGGCCGCCTCCTCCACGCCCGCCGTGCATTGGCCGGAGCTTCGGCCAGACCCCGTATCCGAAGACGGTCCCGCCGCGCCCGCGAAAGCGCTTCCAGGGCCGGAGCGCGTCCCGGATCAGGCGGGCGCAAGCCCCATCCTCTTGCCGCCGCCGCCCGTGTTTGCCGACGCAATTGCGACGAGGAATGGCTCCCCTCCCGGAAATGCTCCCCGCGAGTTTTCCCCGGCGTTCCTGAGGTACATGACGGCATCCGTCCAAGAGATGAAGGGACAGATCGCAGTGCTCGGCGGGTTGGAGGAGGAGGCGGCGCGGAAGGAATTGCTGGTGCGGCTCTACTTGCAGCTCCAGTTCCTGTCGCGCAGTGCAGACCTGCCGGAACTGCGGCCCGCTTTTGAGCTGTGCTGCGCCCTGGAAGGGCTGCTTAAGAAACTCAAGGACGATTCCAAAAGGGCGACCGCCTCCGCGCTGCGCACGGCGGCGGCCGGGGTGGACTTGCTCCAAGATGTGTCCGTGCCCGGGTTGAGGCCCGACCTGGCCAGCAACCCCCCGGTTCGCATCCTGGTGGTGGATGACGAGCCAGTGGCCCGCCGGGCAATCACCGGCGCGATGCAAATGGCCTTCCCCAGGCCCGTCGGCGCGGACAGTGGGGAGACGGCGGTGGGGCTTGCCGTGGAAAAGGAGTTCGACCTGGTGTTTCTGGACGTTTGCATGCCGGTAATGGACGGTTTCACGGTGTGCTCGAAGATTCACGAAACCACTCTTAACCGCTCCACTCCCGTGGTTTTCATCACCAGCCTCTCCGACGAGGGATTCCGCGCCCAATCCGCCCTGTGCGGTGGCAGCGATTATGTGGTGAAACCGTTTGTTTTCATGGAAATCACCGTCAAGGCGCTCACGTTCGTGCTACGCGGCCGGCTGGAGAAATTGAGAAAAGCCGCCGGCGCGGAGCACGACGGCGGACGCTCAAACCACTCGATGCAACCCGACCTCGGATAAGAATGCCCACATTCAATTACGTAGCCTTGGAACTCAGGACCGGCGTGGAAGTTTCAAGAACGCTCAAGGCCGTCACGGAGGCGGAGGCCATTGGCGCCCTGATGAAGCGCGATCTCCTTGTGGTTTCTATAAAGCAGAAACTGGACAAGAAAGGCCGGACTGCGGGAGGGAGGGTGTCCACGAAGGACCTTGTTCTTTTCACTCGCCAATTCGCCACCATGGTGGATGCCGGCATGGCAATGCTCCCGTGCCTCAACGGGCTGGCCAAACAGACAAAAAGCAAATTGATGAGGGATGTCATCAAGGACATCTGCGCGCGCATCGAAAGGGGCGACAGCTTGTCCGACGCGCTGGCAAGCCATCCCAGGGTGTTCGACAAGCTGTATCTTTGCATGATCGTCGCGGGCGAAAAAGCGGGCCTGCTGCCGGAGGTGCTGTCACGGCTTGCCACCTACATGGAAAACGCCGCGCGGCTCCAGCACAAGGTCAAATCCGCCCTGATGTATCCCACCGTGGTGAGCGTCGTAGCCCTTTCCATCACCATCTTGCTGCTGGTCAAGGTGGTGCCGATCTTCGGCGACATTTTTGACAGTTTCAAGGGCAAATTGCCCGCGCCCACGCGGTTCCTGCTCGTAGTGAGCAATTTTGTGCAAGCGTGGCTTATCCCCATCCTGTTCGCCATCGGCGGCACAGTTTACGCCTGGTTCTTCTTTATCAAGACCAGATTCGGCCGCGCGTTGTGGGATTCCTTGCGCATCAAATTGCCCGTCTTCGGCGAGATCGCCCATTGCATTTGCCTGGCCCGGTTCTCCCGCACCTTCTCCTCGCTCCTCCGCAGCGGCGTGCCGATCCTCAGTGTCATGGAAACTGCCTCGAAGGTCTGCGTCAACGTCGTCATGCAGAAGGCCGTCGATACCGCCTCCGAAGACATCGAACGTGGCGAGGGCATCTCGGATTCTTTGGCCAAACACCCCGTCTTCCCCGACATGATGATTCGCATGATGTCTGCCGGCGAGCAAACCGGCAGGATCGACGAAATGATGGAGCGCGTTGCGGACCATCTGGATGAGGAAATCGAAACCACTCTTTCCGGCCTGACTTCCATGATCGAGCCAATCCTCATTGTCTTCCTGGGAGTAGTCATCGGCGGGATCGTCATTTGCATGTTCCTGCCGCTCTTCAAACTAAGCAGCCTTGTCGGTGGGAATCGTTGATGCGGAAACCACACTAGCCGGGCGGGCTGCCGCGCTGCCAGCGGAGGAGGAGGAACCCCGCCAGCAGAACGGCGGTCCCGATGACCAGAGGTTTCCTTGATCCGCTCACCCGCTGACTGAGCGCCTCCGCGGGTGCGAGTTGCCGGGAGATTTCTGCGGCTCGTTGTTGGGCCCGGGCATTGACTCTGGCCATGACAGCGTGCCGAAAGGCTTTCTGGTGCCGGTCCGCCCGCAGGGCCGCCGCGGCCTGCTCCTTCTGCAGCCGCCAGGCCCGCTCTTGAGTCAAGCGGGCCTTTTCCTGGTCCGAACCACCCCGCAGTTCGGGCGTTACGGAAGTGGCGCCCCGGGCCGGACTCACAGCCACCCCGAGTCCCAAGCCCAGGAGAACCCAGGTTAGCAGGAGGGGGGCTACTCTCGATGATGGGAAAGGGCGCAAGGTCATAGGATCGGGGCGGGGTCAGGCGGCAACTCCTGGAACTGGTTAACCCCTAACGAAACCGGCGAATACGGCAGATTGAGATCGATGTACCGATTGGGATCGTTGCAGTAGCGGCTATTCACACGAGAATCATAGACGAACGAGATCGGGGCATACGAAACGATGGCCTCGTCACGCGACACCACAGTGCCGTGGAAAGTCATTGACGATTGGTTTGCGCCCACGAGCATCGGAAAGCCATGGTTGCAATAGTAGATGCCTTCGACCAGGCCGATATTAGCGGAGGCCATCTGGCTAAAGGGCAATGGCACGTTGTTTTTGTCGACGGGGTAACCGGAAATCGAGCTCGCCCTGAGGCTGGTCATGTTGAAATCGGCGTTGTAGTCGTAAGGACCTCGGATGAAACCATCCCCGTCCGCATCGAACGCCGTCGTCATTCCCTGGGCATTAACATATTGGCTGGCGTTGCTCCAGCCGTTGGTCGCTTGGTAGGGGATGTTGTCATCCGCCGTATGCGGGATGCCGTCGGCGCCAAGGGTCCGCTCATCGCCACAGTACTCCATGCCCCAGGAGTTGCCGCCCATGCCAGTGTAACAATAATAGTTCCAGTCGCCGCTGGTGACATCACCGCCGACCACCGAACCCCTCACGGCGAATGCGACGAGGTCCTTCCCAGTGTTGGCCAGGACCCATTGGTCCCGCGCCGTCTGGTCCTCGGTCTCGGGGTTGACACTGAAATCCGGGCCATTGGCATAGGTGATATTGCCGGCGACATAGAGGTTGCCTCCGACATAGATTGTGCCCTGGCCGGTGATCTTGCCTTGAATGACCACGTCGCCGGGGATGACGACGGTGTTGCTGACGATAATCGGTGCGCCGTTGCTTTGGGTGAGATAAAGACCGGGTTGGGCGGCGTTAGTCCACACTCCCGGAACGACCTGGTTGGTGCCCACCCAGATTCCGCCGTATTGATTGGTGAGCGCGTTGGTCGCATAGAGGTTGAAGCTCGTGAGGTTGGGAAGGCTTATGCGTTGGACGTCGCTGAAAACCATGTCCACCGCGTCGGATGCCGCCAGACCCGCGAAGGGCAGGTTGTTGGTGAGGTTGACGGGGTTGCCGTAGGAGGTGATATCCCCGCTGGCCAGGAGGAGGCCGTTGACGGTCGGGCCTCCTTGGAAGTCAAAATTCCAATTGGCTCGTTGCGAGCCCTGGCCCGTGATGCTGCCACCCCACCACCAACCCCAGTTGTTCAGGAAGTATTCGTAATCAAAGACAGGACTTGCGGGGAGATACGTCACCACGGCCTGAACCTTGGACATCTTCATGTTATATTGAGCTTCGGCGGTGACGGTATAGGCCGAAGGCCCCACTTTGGGATTGGTGACAATGCTTACCCAGGCGCCGACTAGCCCGCCGGCGGCCGTGGCGCTCGCCATGTATGGCAGATTCAGGCTGCCATTGGCCGTCGAGTAAAAGTTGGAGCCGGTTATGTTGCCCCCATTGTCAGCGATCAATTGGGCGCCCCATTGCAGCGCGTTTTCGGCATTGTAAAAGGCGGCCTGCCAGTCGCTTCGGCCATAAGCCAGGCGCAGGGAGGCGCCGGTGAGGCTGAAGATGCTGCCGATGGTAATGGCCATGGCCCCGCCGATCACCATAACCAGCAGAAGCGTATGGCCACGGCAGGATTGGCGTCTGATGGATGGGAGTTGCATCGCAAGCAGTGTTCGTAGCCGTTGAGCCTTATGGGAAAGTCCTCATTCTGACTGAGAACGTTCGCCACACGGTGTTGGTCTTGGGTGTTGGGAAAAAGGTCGTATGGACCAGTTCGATCTCGACGTTGGCGAGAGTAAGGTCCAGCGTGTTGTCTCCGTTTCCTTTGATTGATGGGAAGAAACCAAAGCCCGCTACGGTGACGTTGGCATTGGTCGGAAGCAGGATTTCCTGACCGGTGGGTGAGGTGTAATTCGTGCAGTATGTGATCGTCCCGCTCGCAGGATCGTAGCCGATTTGCGCCAACGCCGTACTGCCAACGTCCGCCATCTGGTAGGGCACTCTGAGATAATAGCACAGCCCTGGGGGCGCGACGGCGCCTGGCAAGTTGGTGTACACCGCCCCCTGGGCGCCTCCGCCGCCGCCCATGGCCCGGATGTGGCTGACGATTTTGCTTTGGAGCGTATTGGCGGCCTCATCGAGGGTCACATCGGAGAACACCGTGGCGTTGGTCTGGGCCGATTGGATCAGCAACAGCAGGGTAGTGCCGCCAACCAGGAGCCCGATGCTCATGGCGACCATCACTTCCGAAAGGGTGAAACCGCCTCGACCGAGGGGTTTGAGGCGGCGGGTCATAGGTTCTTCATGCGAACGATGTCGAGCTGGGATTGCAGCCGGCCGCCGTATCCGAGCGGGGCATCCCAGGAAACCGCCACGTTGATGTGGATGTCGTGGTTAACCTGTGCGCCAGAGAGGGTAACCCAGTTCGTCGTGAGCGTGACCTGCAGTTGAGGGTTGGCGTTGGTGAGCCACTGCAGGTCGGGGTGGAAGACCAGGTAATCGGCGGCGGTCAAAGGGTTGGTCGAGCCACTGGGGGGGATGCAGATTGAAGGCGTCGTCAGACTCCCTCCGCCGATGTCGTGCGTCGGGTCGCCATTCCAGAGCAGGTTGATGTAACTGCCGCTGCCCACGACATTGGCGCCGGGCACCGTTCCCGGAAACGGCAATCCCTTGATATTCTCGGCGTAGTGCAGGAGGAAATCGTTTACTATGTTCTGTTGTCGCGCCTTCATGGACGCCACCTGCGCACAGACGATCCCCTCGATGCAGATGGCGGTGAACATCCCCAGGACCAGGACCGCGATCGACACTTCCGCGAGGGTGAATCCACCCGCGCTTCCGCATCTGCCCTTCCTGAGTGATGGAGCCATAAACCAACGGAAAGCAAATAGTATGCCGTGAGACCTCCGGGGGGGAGGGCGGTTACGGTCGGCCTGTGGAGTGAGAACGTATGTCCGGTTTCTCAGGACACCGGACCTCGTGCCTGATGCGCTCTGTGAATAATTTGCCCGGCAGAAATTTCCGGGTGCCGTTGATGTTTGTCAACCAATGGAACCGCAAAGAACGCAAAGATCCCACAGAGGAAAGGGGGCCTTGCGATGTCCCGGCGCCCGCTATTTTGCCTCTCCGAGCTTCTTGAGGTCTTCGGCGAGGAACTGGGCGACATCCTTGAAGCGGGAGATGTTGTCGGGATTGATCTGCATCAACGCCTGGTGGGCTTCGAGGCAGGTGCGAGCGATTTCCTCGCCGCTGGCATGGGCGGGGGCAGGCACAGCGGTCTGGGTCCCGACGGGAGCAGGGAGCGGACCGTTGCTGATGTTGAAAAAGTGCAGGACGCCGAGGTTCTCGAGCAGTTCGGTGATTCGGGCGTTTGGGTTTAGCAATTCGAGGCCGGGGCAGCCCGCGTTGTTTTGGACCGCATAGACTTTCAGGCCGAATCCCGCCAGGACGCCCAGGAAGGTGCTGTCCATGAGCATGCACTGGGAGAGGTCCAGCAGGATGCGCTCGCAGCCCTTTTGGCGGAGTTCGTTGAGCAAGGTCTTGAAGTCGATGCTCGAGGTGAAGCTGGCCCGTCCGACGATCTTGACACAGGCAAAGTGCTCGCCGACAAAGACCGACATTTTGGCTGAGGACACGCTCATTGGCTGATTAGACCGGCGCTTTCAAGCGGCCAGGGGCGCCGGCTCCCACAATTTGCACCAGGACCTGCTGCAAAGCCAGCGATTCATCGAGGCTGCTGGAGACCAGGCTCTGGTTGCACCGGAGGAGGAGTTCCATCGCGCGGACCAATTCGGCTTGGGTATAGCGCTTGACTTGCGGCAGGGCCTTGAACAGGACATAAGCATTGAGGGCCAGCGGGTTGAAACGACGGTCCTCGGGCAACTGCTCCGCGGGCACCCGCTCCAATTGGGCCTTGAACCGTGAGAAATCGGCGGTCTCGGCTTTGATCCACCCCTCGCGCAGCAATTCCTGCAGGAGGATCATGGCGCGGACCTTGGCAATCAGCCCATAGAGCAGGCCGATTTCCGACTTCTGCGGGTCGAGTCTCACCTCCCACAACTCCTCGTCCAGGCAGCGCAGCAGGCGCGGCAGGTTCCGATCCCCCAGGGCATCGCCCAGGGCAAAGGCGCGCGCGGTTTTGTTCCGGGTGCATACGGCGGCAACATCGGCCGGCTCGATCTCCAGGCGCGGGGCGACGTAGAGGGCGAGTTTCTCGAGTTCGTTGTCCAGTTGGCGGGCGGAAGGGCCGACGCGGTTGACAAGTTGGGCCAGGGCCTCGTCGGAAATCTCCTTTTGGCGGGCGCGCAGGGCCTTGCGCGCCCAGGCCCCGGCCTGGTCGGCCCAATCGCGGTCGTCCACGGACCACGCGGCAAAGCTCTCCACCCTGCCGATCTTGTCCAGGGTTTTATAGAAGACCCTGCGTTTGTCGACCTTGATGGCGGTGATGAGCAGGCGGACGTTTTGCCAGGAGAATTCCTTGAGCTCCTGTGCCAGGGAAGCCAGGGACTCGGTGACATCGCGCGCGAGGGCAACTTTTTCGTCCCCAAGGAAATTGCAGTTCTGGAGCCAGACCACCTTGGCGCTGCCGAAGAAGGGGAGGGTCCGGAGGGCCTCGCGCAGACGGCCAAGGCTCTTGAGGGCTTCACCGGCGTTGGCGGCGCTGGCATCGAGAGTTTCGTGGTCCATGCCGCCCAGCTCCTCGGTCCATTGGAGATAAATCTCTTTGGCTCGTTGCTTGACGCCAAATTCGTCCTCGCCGCACACCAGCACGACCGGGGCAGACTGCTTGGGCGCAGAGGGGGCCATTACCTACTCGGTCTCGCCGCCGTTTTCGTTGATCCGCTCCAGGATTTCACTCATGTCCTCCACTTGCTCGAAGAGCGAGCTGGTGACGTAGATCGGACGCTTTTGGGCGGTCGCCAGGGCCAGGCAATCGCTGGGGCGCGCGTCAATCTCCACGATTTTCCGGGCAAGTTCGTTCTGCTGCTGCAAGATGAGGCGGGCGAAGTAAGTCGAGTCGCGCAATTCGGTGATGACAACCCGCTCGACAGTGATGCTGAACCCCTTGAAAATGCTCTGGATGAGGTCGTGCGTCAACGGACGCTGTTTGGGGGTTTCGCGGAGAAACATGCCGATAACCGCGCCCATGTTCGGCTCGACATTGATCACGAACACCTTTTCGTCATTCCCCACGAACAGGGCGCAGCCCGCGTTGGCGGGCAGGATTCCCCGGATCTGAACCGGCACGACATCGTTCTTCATACTCTGCATTCTATTGCGCAAATTGAAAAAAACAAGCCCAAGGATAAGAGGGTTCAGGTTCGGCCTTGATCGGGGTCATAATCCAGGCACGGCCCCAGCCATCGCTCGACGGTGTGCGACTCCATGTTCTTTCGGCGGCTGTAATCAGCGACCTGGTCGCGCCCGATTTTGCCGACGGCAAAGTACTTCGATTCCGGGTGGGCGAAATAGAGTCCGCTCACGCTGGCGCCAGGCCACATCGCGGAGGCGTCCGTGAGCCGGATGCCGGTCTGCGCCTCGACGTCCAGGAGCTTCCACAAGGTCCACTTCTCCGTGTGGTCGGGGCAGGCGGGGTAGCCGGGCGCGGGGCGGATGCCCCGGTAGCGTTCGCGGAGCAGGTCTTCGCAGGTGAGGCGCTCCTCCAGGCCGTAGCCCCATTCGCGGCGGACGCGCTGGTGGAGGTATTCGGCAAAGGCCTCTGCCAGGCGATCGGCCAGGGCCTTGGCCATGATGGAATTGTAGTCGTCATGGTCCTGCTCGAATTGCCGGCAGAGCGCTTCGGCCCCGAACCCGGCGCTCAGGGCAAAGGCGCCCAGGTAATCGGCAATCCGAGAGTCTGGCGCCGAGGGCAGAGGGTCCCTGGGCGCAAGGTAGTCGGCCAAGCAGTGGTTGAATTGGCCCGAGGGCTTGTCCATCTGCTGGCGAAGGAAATGGAAAGTGGCCAGGACCTTGGTCCGGGATTCATCGGTGTAAAGCTCGAGGTCGTCGCCGACGGCATTGGCGGGGAAGAAACCGTACACAGCGCGGGCAGTGAGCGACTTTTTGGCGAGGATGCCGCGCAACAGGCCCTGGGCGTCTTGGAAAAGACTCCGGGCCTCCGGCCCGTCCAGGATGGCCGGGTAGCGGCCCCGGAGTTCCCAAGTATGGAAGAACGGGGACCAGTCGATGAACGGGACCAACTCGGACAGGGAGATGGGGGAGGTTGGGTGCGGCCCGGAGGGGGCGGGGTCCGAGGAAAGGCACCGGACGCCCAGGGATTGGGGCTTGGGGACGTCGCCGGGCTTCCATTGGATTGGAGGGCGGCGGCGGCGCGCCTCCTCCAGGGACAGCAATGGCCTGGCTTTGGCTTGGGGGTGCTGGGCGCGGAGTTTCTCGTAGTCCGCGTGCAGGCTCCGCACAAAGGCCGGCTTGAGTGCCGGGTTAATCAAGCTGCCCACGACGCCGGCGGCGCGGGATGCATCCAGGACATGGACGACCGGATTGGAGTAGCCTGGGGCGATCTTGACGGCGGTGTGCGCTTTGCTGGTCGTGGCGCCCCCTATCAGGAGAGGGATGGTAAAACCCTGGCGCTCCATTTCCTTGGCCACATGGACCATCTCGTCGAGGGAGGGAGTGATGAGCCCGCTCAACCCGATGAGGTCCGCCCCCTGCTCGCGCGCGCTCCGGAGAATCTCCTCGGCGGGTGTCATAACGCCCAGGTCAATGACTTCATAATCGTTGCAGCCCAGAACCACCCCGACGATGTTTTTGCCGATGTCATGGACGTCGCCCTTGACCGTGGCCATCACAACGCGGCCCTGGGCGCGGTGGTTGCCCGAGGTCTGGCGCTCGGACTCCATGAACGGGAAGAGCCAGGCAACGGCTTTTTTCATGACGCGGGCGCTCTTGACGACCTGCGGGAGGAACATCCTGCCCGAGCCGAAGAGGTCGCCTACGACGCTCATCCCGGCCATGAGCGGGCCCTCGATGACGGCCAACGGCCTTCCATATTTCAGGCGGGCCTCTTCGGTGTCCTGGTCGATGAACTCGACGATGCCCTTGACCAAGGCGTGGCTGAGGCGCTCCTCGACGGTTCCTTTGCGCCAGGAGTCTTCCTGGGTCTGGGCCTGGTCCTTTTGTTTGATGCCCTCGGCAAACCTCACCAGCCGTTCGGTGGCGTCGGGCCGGCGGTTGAGCAGCACGTCCTCAACCCTCTCCAGCAAGTCCTTGGGGATTTCCTCATACACCCCCAACAGGCCGGGATTGACAATCCCCATGTCCAGGCCCGCCTTGACGCCGTGATAGAGGAAGGCCGAGTGCATCGCCTCGCGCACAAGATTGTTGCCGCGGAAGGAAAACGAGACATTGCTGATGCCGCCGCTCACCCGGGCCAGCGGCAGGTGCTCTTTGATCCATCGGGTCGCGCGGATGAAATCCACGGCGTAGTTGTTGTGGTCCTCGATCCCCGTGCCAACGGTCAGGACGTTCGGGTCGAAAATGATGTCCTGGGGCGGGAAACCGACTTCCTCGGTCAGGATGCGATAAGAGCGCCGGCAGAGTTCGATTCTGCGCTCGAAGGAGCCGGCCTGGCCGCGCTCATCGAAGGCCATCACGACCACCGCGGCCCCGTAGCGGCGAATCAACCGCGCCTGGCTCTTGAACTTCTCCTCTCCCTCCTTGAGGCTGATCGAGTTGACGACGCCCTTGCCCTGAATGCACTTCAATCCGGCCTCGATGACCGGCCATTTGGAACTATCGATCATGACCGGCACTCGGGCGATGTCCGGCTCCGAGGCCACGTAATTGAGAAAGACGGTCATCGCCTTCTCGGAATCGAGCATGGCCTCGTCCAGGTTGACATCGATCATCTGGGCGCCGTTTTCGACTTGCTGCCGGGCGATGGCCAGCGCCCCCTCGTAGTCCCCCGCCAGAACCAGCTTGGCGAATTTCGGCGAGCCGGTGACGTTGGTGCGCTCGCCGATGTTGACGAAATTGGTTTCCGGCCGGATGGTCAGCGGCTCCAGGCCGCTCAGGCGGGTAAAGGGTTCGACCTTCGGAGGCACGCGCGGCGGCAGCCCCCCAAGGGCTTCCGCCAGGCGCTTGATGTGCGCCGGCGTCGTGCCGCAGCAACCGCCGACGATGTTGAGCCAGCCATTGGCGCCCCATTCCCGGAGTTGCGCCGCAAAGCTCTGCGGCGTCTCCGGAAAACCCGTCGGCAGCATCGGGTTAGGCAGGCCGGCGTTGGGATGGGTGCTGACGTAAATGTCCGCCAGACCGGCCAACTCCTCGATAAAAGGCCGCATCTCCCTGGGGCCCAGCGCGCAATTGATGCCGATGCTCAGCAGCCGGTGGTTCGATACCGAATTCCAGTAGGCCTCGACCGTTTGGCCCGAGAGCGTGCGTCCGCTCTTGTCGGTAATCGTAAACGAAACCATCACGGGCAGGCGCCGGCCCGCGTCTTGAAAGCAACTCTCCAGGGCGAAAAGAGCCGCCTTCGAGTTGAGCGAATCAAATACGGTCTCGACCAGCAGCACGTCCGCGCCCCCGTCCAGCAACCCGCGCGACTGCTCGTAGTAGGCGGCCGCGAGTTGATCCCAGGTGATGGCGCGGAAGGCGGGGTTGTGCACCTCCGGCGAGAGCGAGGCCGTCTTGCTCGTCGGCCCCAGCGCGCCGGCCACCCAGCAGGCGCGGCCCGGATTGGCCGCCATGAAGGAGTCCGCCGCCGCCCGCGCGTTCCTGGCCCCGGCTGCGTTCAACTCGTAAGCCAGGGCTTCCAGCTTGTAGTCCGCCAGCGAAACCGCCGTCGAATTGAAGGTGTTGGTCTCCAGCAGGTCCGCTCCCGCCTCAAGATACTCCCGGTGAATGGCCTGGATGATCTGCGGCTGCGTCAGGTTCAGCAGATCGTTGTTCCCCCTCAAGTCCATCGGCCAGTCCTTGAACCGTTCCCCCCGGAATCCCGCCTCGTCCAGCTTATAGCTCTGGATCATCGTTCCCATCGCCCCGTCCAGGATGACGATGCGTTGGCCCAGCAACCGCTCCAGTTCTCTTGTTCGGTCCAATTCAGCCTTCACGTCTGATGTGCCGTCCACCCCCCAGGCGCTGCCGACCAGGCCCGCCGCCGGGGAGCTTTCGACCGTGCAAGGTAATGGCAAGGGCAGGGCGTTGCAAGGAAAAAATCAACGTATCTTGATACGAAGATATGTTCGTCCACATTGCCGCCTTTTGGCGGCTTTTTGCGCTTGATTTCTGCCCCGAAACTGCGGAAATAGGCAAACCGGCCCCGAGTGCGTGGAGGCCGGGAAAAAGAGCGGAAACCATGAGCACCCGGATTCCGGTAACTGAATTTGCCGCGCCCGAGCGGGCGCCGATTGAAATCATTCATCGGCAGCGCGCCGCCCTTGCGGAATCTCCGTTGACGCCGCAGTTGGCCGAGTCGGTCCTGAACTACGTGTTCATTCTCAACGCGCAGCGGCAAATCGTATTCGTGAGCCGGAACGTGCAGGAGTTGCTGCACGACAAGAGCCTGGATTCCATTATTGGGATGCGGCCCGGCGAGGCCCTGGATTGCCAGCACGCGCGCCATACGGAGGCCGGTTGCGGCACGTCCTCTTTCTGCCGGGAATGCGACGTAGCCAAGGCAATCCTGGCGGGCCTTGCCGGCCAGAAGGCCACGGTCGAATGCCGCCTGACCCGCGTCATCAATTTGGCCCCGGCCGCGATGGACCTCCGGGTCTATGCCATCCCTTTCGAGCACGGCGGCCAGAGCTACGTCATGTTGTCGGTCCTGGACAGCGGCCAGAAACCGCCCCAGGCGCCGGCGCCGCCGCGCGGTTGAGCCAGCCGGCGGCTGGCTGTGCAAGGTGATCACGCGGCCTGAAGCCTGGGGTCGTTCCCTTCTCTAAAAAAAAAGAAAAAAAAGGGGTCACCCATAACATGGTGCGTTTCCCTTCATATTCCGAGGCGGCCTTGGGCTGCGTCCGCAGGCGCACGCGCTCTCATCGCCGTGTGCAAGCGGATATTCGCGCTCTTGGACGTGCCCAAGTGCATGCGCCGGGCAATCGCTTTGATCGGC
>Ga0326727_10002663_pt1 | contig 59910 bp, 51 predicted proteins | sample MB2enrmetagenome_FD_207643 | JGI IMG/M metagenome (GOLD analysis project Ga0326727, IMG submission 207643) | Lab enriched peat soil microbial communities from McLean, Ithaca, NY, United States - MB29MY | ecosystem: Environmental > Terrestrial > Soil > Wetlands > Peat | place: USA: New York...
GTGGAGATGAGCGCCGCTCCGGTGGGCGTCACCAACTCGCCGTCGACGCCGGAAGAATAGATGGGAAGGTCCTTGAGTAATTCGAGCGAGGCGGGAGCGGGAACCGGCAGCGAGCCGTGCGCGGCCTCGACGCATCCGCTGCCCACGTTCACCGGCGAACAAGTCAGGTGCGAGATCTCGAGGAACTCAAGCCCGATGCAGGTTCCCACGATGTCCAGAATCGCGTCGACCGCGCCAACCTCATGGAAGTGCACCTGCTCGGGCGGCATGTTGTGCAGTTTTCCTTCAGCTTCAGCCAAACGGCTAAAAACCTTTATCGCGCGTTCTTTGACGCCCGCAGAGAGTTCGCTGTCTCGAATCAGCGCTTCGATATCTCTCAGCTTGCGGCTGGGCTGCTTGCCCGGTACGCGAATCTCCACTCGCGTCCCCACCAAATGTCCCCGCAGCGCGCGCGTGCGCTTGAACTCGTAAAAGCCCAAGGGAATCTTTTTCAAGTCCGCAAACAACCGTTCCAGCGGCAGACCCACGTCGAGCAAAGCGCCCACGAACATGTCACCGCTGATTCCGGAAAAACAATCCAGGTACGCTTGTTTCATAAGTGCAGGAGTCAGGAGTCAGAAGTCAGGAGCAAGTTTTCCCCGCGTAAAGTGCCAGGTGCGCGAACTGGGCCGCCGCATCACGGACTCTTGACCTTTGATTCAGCCAAACAATTTTGCCTAAAATTGGATACTATGCTGTAGTCTCAGAAGTTGTCAACACGACAGGAGTTGGGAGTCGGGAGTCAGAATGTAGAATGCGGCCACGGGTCGCCAACAATGTGATGTCGCGGAATGGCCGTCTGAGCTGCACGCAGTTGTTCTGACTCCTGACTTCTGACTCCTGACTTCTATTCGACGAGGTAATCATTTATGAGAACACTCGACCGACGCGATTTTTTGAAAGTCTCTGCTGCCGCAGGGGCTGCGGGGCTAATGTCCGCGGCGCCTGGTGTTCCGGCCCGAAAAGGCATGCGCCTGGGCATCATTATCGGCATGGGCAAGAACCCTGATGCAGCCTTGCAGAGGGTGCATGACCTCGGAGTTCCCACCTGCCAGGTATCGACCGAGGATTTCTCGGAGCAGATGGAGAAGGGCATCCGCGACGCGGTTCATAAATTCAACCTCGAGGTGACCGCCCTCAACACCAGCGGACCCGGACCTGACGTCTACGACTTTTACCAAGGGCCGCTGACCATTGGCTTGGTGCCCGTGAAATATCGGGCCCAGCGCATCGCGCACTTCAAGCAAGCGTCGGATTTTGCCAAGAAGCTCGGCATTCCCGCTCTGCACACGCACTTCGGGTTCATCCCCGAGAATCCCAACGATGCCGCGTACAAGGACGTGTTGCCGGCCCTTCGCGAAGTTGCAACCTATCTAAAAGGGAACGGCCAGATGATGCTGTATGAGACGGGGCAGGAGACTCCCATCACCTTGCTGCGGGCGATCACCGACGTGGGCGTTGATAACCAGTTTGTAAACCTCGACACCGCCAACCTGATCCTCTACGGCAAAGGCAATCCGAACGACGCCCTGGATGTGATCGGTAAGCTGGTGCGCGGCACCCACGCCAAAGACGGTCTCTTTCCCACCGACCCGAAGAAGCTTGGCGAAGAAGTCCCGATCGGCGAAGGAAAGGCAGACTTCCCAAGGCTCATTGCCCGTCTAAAGCAACTCGGCTACGACGGGCCTCTTACCATTGAGCGTGAGATATCGGGTCCGCGCCAACTCGAGGACATTCGGAAGGAAAAAGTGTATTTGGAAAAGCTGATCGCCTAAGAGAACTAGGGGCGGTTCGCGAACCGCCCCTGCCGCGGTGTTACTTTTTGCCGTACACGGGACCGAAGTTTGCGCAGGCGCGATAGTCCGCTCCCTGCGGATCCTGAGCTCCAAAAGCCGTCCAGGCGCTGGGGTGGAACACCCGCTCTTCCGGCACGTTATGCATGCAGACCGGGATGCGCAGCATCGAGGCGAGGGAGATTAGCAGATCGCCAATGTGGCCGTAGCTTATGGCGCCGTGGTTGGCGCCCCAGTTGTTCATCACCCCGTAGACGTCTTTGAAGGCGCCTTCACCGGTGAGAATCGGTGCAAACCAGGTGGTGGGCCAGGTGGCATTGGTTCGCTGGTCGAGCGTGCCGTGCACGTCCTTCGGCAACTCAACCGTGTAGCCCTCGGCGATCTGGAGCACCGGTCCCAAGCCTTGCACCAGATTGAGGCGCGCCATGGTCACCGGCAGTTCTCCCTTGGTCGCAAACGTCGAAGAGAACCCGCCGCCGCGGAAGTACTCGGTGATTGCCGGGCTCCACTGGGTCGCATCCAAGCACCGGCCTACTTCCTCCGCAGTGATCTCCCAGAACGGCTTCATGACCCTGGCGCCATCCTTCATCTGTTCACCCGTGGCATCGAGAGTCGCCGCGCCGGAGTTGATCAGGTGGATGATCCCTCCCCCGGCCTTTCCGGCCAGACTCTTTCCGGTGACGCGCTTCACCGCTTCCGGACTCCAGAAGGTGCGCACGTCCGCAAAGATTTGCGCGGTGTCGGTCAGCAAGTGGCCAAACAACATCGTGGCGCCGTTGAGCGAATCGTTTTCGGTGGCGAATACAAAGGGTTCCCGAATGCCGTTCCAGTCGAAAGAGGAATTGAGGATGGCTTCCATGAAATCGCCGTTCGGGAAGTGGTCCGTCCAATGCCGCTGGCCTTGAAATCCGGCCAGAATCGCGTTGTGCCCCAAAGCCTCTTCGCCGAATCCCAGTTCCGCCAGCCTCGGGTTCCCAATCAGCAGGTCGCGCGCGATCAGCGTCATCTTTACCACGGTGTGCCAGTCGTCGTACTTTCTGGTCCGCGACATTTTCGGAACGTTGTAATCCTTTCCCTCGGGGCAGTTCGCCTTCACCCATTTAGCGGCGCTCAGGTATTCTTTCGGGTCATAGATTTTTTCGTCGATGCGCCGCACGAACTCCGACATGTCCACATACTCATTGCGCATTCCCAGGAAGTTCTGGAAGAAAGCCGCATCGACCATAGAACCGGCAATGCCCATGGAAACCGAGCCTAGGGAAAGATAGGACTTGCCTTTCATCTCAGCCGCAGCCAGCCCGGCCTTGGCGAAGCGCAGCAGCTTTTCCTGGACGTCCTTCGGGATACTCGTATCGCCCGCATCCTGCACATCCTTTCCGTAAATGCCGAATGCCGGGAGTCCCTTCTGATTGTGCCCGGCCAGCACGGCGGCCAGGTAGACCGCGCCGGGCCGCTCGGTGCCATTGAAACCCCAGACCGCTTTGGGGATGAGCGGATCCATATCCATGGTCTCCGAGCCGTAGCACCAGCAGGGCGAGACCGTGAGAGAAAGGCCCACGCCTTGGCGGCCAAACTTGTCCGCGGCCTCCGCAGCCTCCGCGACGCCGCCGATGCAGGTGTCGGAGATCACACATTCCACAGGCAGTCCGTTGGGGTGGCGCAAATGCTCGTGAAAAAAGTTAGCGGCCGTCTTGGCCATTTCCATCGTCTGGTTTTCCAGAGATTCCCGGACCCCTTTGCGCCGCCCGTCGATGGCCGGCCGGATTCCGATCTTCGGCAGGGTGCCGCGCAAGCGCTGCGCCGGTTCGTTCACCTTCAGATCTTTGACATTTGCCATGATGCCTCTCCTTTTAGCGTGATTGATTAATAACCCATCGTTCGTCGCACGTATTCACGACTCATCTTCAAGCTCTCGCGCAGGGGCCGGGTTCGCGCGAAGTTCCTCTCGTGCGCAAGCTCGATCGCCATATCACCAGCATAACCCATTTTGTGAAGTTCTTTACCGACGGCGGCGAAGTCGGTTATCCCTCCACCCACGGCCTCCGACCAAGCGCCGTCCGCCTTCTGGTCGCGGAGATGCATAAACACGATGTGCGCGGAGTGTCGCCGGATAAAATCCACGGGGTCGACGCCGGCTCGAACGAGCCAATTGAGATCCGGACCCAGTTTGGCGTCAGGAATCCGCGCCAGCGTTCCATTCAGGTCGTATTCGTTGTTCTCTACCTCATAAGTGTGATTGTGAAGGTTCAGCACTACGCCGTGCTCGTTTCCGACGGCGATGATCTTGCGGAGAATCTCCGCCTGCGCGTCGAGCTGTTCCGGCGTTTTCTTCTGCGGCGCCTTACCGACTGATGTCCCCAGGGTCCGCCCCTTAAGCTGTTGGATGCGCGTGATGATGGTCTCTGCGTAATCCATAATGGCGGCGTGCTTCGAGCGGTCCCACAGGTCGGCGCCAAACGAGGCGCCGAGCACCGGCAAACGGTACTTGTGTGACAACGCGCCAATGCGTTCCACTGAATCCGGATGCCGAAGCGCTTCATGCATCAGTTCAATCGCCTCGATCCCGGCATAGCTCATGTCGGAAAAGACCTGCTCCAGCACGGGTGTGATGTCGTACTCCGGGAGCGGCGCTGCGTACACCCAGGGATGCGCCGCCACGACCACCTTTTTCTTCGGACCCGCGCCAGGTTGCCCGGGGGGGAGAGAAGCCAGCGATCCGACGCCACTTCCCATCGCTATGGCCACGCTTGTCAACTTTAGGAAATCCCTCCGTGATGAGCAATCTGTAGGCTTGTGCTGATGAGGTTTTAGCATGCGCACTCCTTCCTTCGCCGCGAAAGTATAGCTCCGGACTGCGTCAACTACAACAATCTCAAACTTGAATCGACAGCGCTCCCCCGTGGGAAGAGGGTCGTCTTCCTAATCTCACCCCACGGCCCCACTGGGGATTGGGACTCACGGGTGTGTTTTTACTAGTAGAAGTTGTAAGGCACGCAATGCGAGAGACGACGGAACGTTGTATCATGGTGTACATGCTCCGGCGTCGAATTCTTCGCGCAGTGGTCTACACGTTCGTCCTGCTCGCCGGTGTGTATGCAGCGTGGCCCGCGTCTCCAACGGGTGTAGCCACTGGAGATTCCAGTACCCTGCAGGCTGCGCCGCCCCGCAGCGTTCTGCTGATTACCATCGACACGCTGCGCGCCGACCATCTCGGTTGTTACGGATACCGGCGCGGTGCGACCCCGACAATCGACGCCCTGGCAAAGCAAGCGAGGAAGTTCGAGCATGCTTTTACCGCTGTTCCGTTGACGTTGCCCTCTCACACAGCACTGTTCACTAGCACCTATCCGTTCTACAACGGCGTGCGAGACCAACCGGGCTTTCGTCTGTCGGACAATATCCCCACGTTGCCGGAATGTTTCGCTCGGGCCGGTTATGCGACTGCGGCAGTGCTGGGCTCACCGGTGCTCTCCAGGCGCTTCGGGTTGAGCCGGGGGTTCGACCAATACGACGATTACTTCGGCGCTTCAACCGAAGAACTGGAAGCGGTCTTCACGCAGACCAAGCGGCCGGCTGAAAGCGTGGTGCGGGTGGGGTTGGCATGGCTCGACTCGAAGCCCGCGGGCAAGCCGTACTTTTTGTGGCTCCACTTTTACGATCCGCACATGCCATATGTCGCCCCTGAACCGTTTCGCAGCCACTTTGCTGATCGTCCCTACGACGGGGAAATCGCCTACACAGACTCGGCCTTGGCCACGCTCTTTGCAGGTCTGCGCAAACGCGGATTGTTTGAATCGACGGTCATTGCGTTGACCGCCGACCATGGCGAAGGATTGGGGGACCACGGCGAGTCGACCCATGGTTACTTCATCTACGACTCGACTCTGCACGTGCCGCTCCTGGTGAAAGCGGCAAGTGAAGCGTCGGGGGCGCGGCAGCCCCATGGGACCGACAGGCCGGGGAAAGCCCCGGCCTTCAAGGCAGCCCCTCCCGCAGACGTCAAGACGCCCGTAAGCCTTGTTGACTTAGCCCCTACGCTGCTTCATCTGGTGGGGATTAAAATCCCGGCGAGCATGCTAGGCGTAGATTTGAGCGGAAGCGTACTGGCCGGAGAGGAGCCTCGGCCGCATCCGGTGTACGCGGAGACGATGTATCCACTTTTGCATATGGGCTGGAATCCGCTGCGGGCGCTGGTCACAGAGACGCCTGGGCGGGAGGTGGAAAAGTATATCCAGGCGCCGCATCAGGAACTCTACGACCTGAGCAGCGATCCCGGAGAGACCCGGAACAAGTTTTCCTCAAGCCCGGCGGAGGCGGCGGCACGGCGCGAGCAACTCGAGGGATTCGTTAAAGCGCACACACCGGCCAGGCCTGCACCAGGGAGCGCGCCGGTGAGCGCCAAGACGGCGCAGTTATTTGCCAGCCTCGGCTATCTCGCCGCGGCGGGGGCGCCGGACCCGGAGTTCACAACTTCGCGGCGCGATCCGAAAGACTGCATTAGCGAAAACGAACAACTGCTGCGCGCCGCCCACGCCTATCAGGCGCTTCACTACGATGAGGCGACCCGCATCCTCGAGGACGTGTTGCGCCAGGACCCGCAGCAGCCGCACGCGCTCGATTACCTGGGTAACATTCAGTTCTTGCGCCATGATCTGGCGGGCGCGCGCGCCACCTACACACGCCTGGTGCAAGCGGCGCCATACTACGCCACAGCCTACATTCAGCTCGGCCATGTGGAATCCGTGCTAGGCAACCGCAGCGAAGCCGAAGGGCTCTTCCGTCGCGCCGCGCAGGCCGATCCTTCCAACCCTCGCCCGCTGCGTGAGCTCGGCACGCTTTTGCTTGCGGAGGGCAAGACCCGGCCGGCTGAGGAGCTGCTTCGTCAGGCGCTCCAACTCGACCCGGGCGATGTGCTCGCGCTCGCCGCTCTGGGCGAGTCGGCAGCGCTCGAGCAGCACTACGAGGAGGCCGCCACTCTCCTTCAGCGCGCCCTCGACGCCGAGCCCGCCAGGCCAGACCTCACAGACATGCTCAACCTTGGCTTCGTCTATCTAAAGCTGGGACGCTTCGCGGAAGTCGAACGGCTGATGATGGCGAGTATTCAACTCGATCCGCGCCAGGCGCAGGCCTACGCCCTGCTCGGCGCTGCACGCCACGCGAGTGGCGACAACGCCGGCGCACGCGAAGCATTCCAGCACGCGCTGGCGCTGGATCCCCATAACCGCCTGGCGGCCCAAGGAGCTCGTGCGCTGGGCTTGGTCCTTCCACCCTGACCTCTGGCGCTCGGCTGTTGGGGACTGGCACGCCCGAGGGTCAACTCGATTCGTACAACACCGTGTCGGAATCTGCTATATTAGACGAGTCGCCACGAAAGGCAACTGAGTCTAAAACTGAGACCGTTCAAGTGGTAGGGGTTTCAGGCAGGTTCCTTCAGATTGAGACATCGCCTTTGGAATCCTTCGTATAAAGGCGTATTCTGGGCCGGTAGCTCAACGGTGGAGCACTGCCCTTTTAAGGCAGGGGTTCTGGGTTCGAGTCCCAGCCGGCTCACCAGGCAGGCAAGCAGAAAGCAGAAAGCATTCACTACTCCCCGCTGCTCGCTGCCTTCGATTGGCTTGCTCTTGGACGCTCCTTCTCGAACACAATCACTCTCCCGCCGATACGCTCTTCTCCTGAATCCTGACTCCTGACTTCTGACTCCTGTACTTACGGCAGGTCCGCAAAGGGCATCATAAGGGGCGGACGCGCCATGAAGGGCAGGCGGGTGATTTCGGCGACAGCTTGCGACACGTCCTTCTCGCGCCGGGGCTCGAGGGTCATAACAAAAGGGAGTTGGTTCTTGGGCATGGAGGGCTCTTGCAGCACGGAGTCGATGTTAATACCGTGCCGCGCCAGCAGGGCGCAGACGCGCGCCAGGATGCCGGGGCGGTCGTGAACCACAAGGCGCAGGTATGCGGAAATGATGGTGTCGGAAGAAGGGGCGATTCGGGAGGGCTGCCAAGTCTCGTAGCCCAGCGGAGTCGCGCCGGTTCCGCCCGCCACCATGGCGCGGGCGATTTGAACTACGTCGGAGAGCACTGCAACGCCGGTGGGTTCACCGCCCGCGCCGCGTCCTGTGAGCGTGGTGTTTCCGCCCTTGTCCCCGACCAGCAGGATTCCGTTGAGCGAGCCCAACACGTTGGCCAGTTGGCTGCTGGCGGGGATCATCATGGGCCGCACGAAAATCTCCAGGCGGTTTCGGGAGCGGCGGCGCGCTGAGGCGATCAGCCGAATAGTGCGGCGCAAGCGCCGGGCGTAGGCAAAATCCACCTGCTCGATGGCGGTGATCCCCTCCGCCGGAATCTCTCCCACGCGCACGGCCTGACCGAAGCAGAGCATGGCGAGGATGGCGATTTTGTAGCGCGCGTCGTACCCTTCGACATCGAACGTCGGGTCGGGCTCGGCATAGCCTTTTTGCTGAGCCTCGGCCAGCGCTTCGGCGAAGCTGCAGCCGCGGCGCTCCATTTCCGTAAGGATGTAATTCGTGGTGCCGTTCAGAATGCCATAGACGCCCACGAAGTGCTCGCCTGCCAATCCCTCGCGGATGGCATGCAGGATGGGCGTGCCTCCCGCCACGCAAGCTTCGATGCCCAGGCTGACACCCGCGGCGTGGGCGTGTTCGGCAAGTTCCACGCCGTATTCCGCGACGAGTTGTTTGTTTGCGGTCACCAGGTGCTTACCGGCGTCGACGGCTGCGAAGGCGATGGCACGGGCCGCGGGGAGAACCCCGACCATTTCCACCACAATGTCAATCTCAGGATCGCGCACCACGTCGTGCCAGTCCACCGTGGTCTTTACTTGCCCACCGAGCCAGGCCACATCCTTCTTGCGAATACCGAGCGAACAGATGGTCTTCAGTTCCAGCTTGCAGCCCAGCCGCCGCTGGATTTCACTTTGATGCTCGACCAACACCTTGACTGTGCCTGTCCCCACCGTACCGAGCCCAATGACGGCCAGCCCGGCGGTCCTGCGCGGCGCTCTCGAAGCGGCAAGTTGGTTCACGAATTGAATTCCAGGTCGGCTCATACTGGTTGCAGCAGACATCAACGCTCGCAATCTATTCAATTAACACGCAGCGCGCCGTGGTGGCAAGAGGTTTGTATGGCCACCCCACTCCTTGTAAGTTGGCTGCACTGAGTTTAGACTATGAGGTAGAAGCCGACAGGCTTGGCTTTAATTCGGCACAAGGGGGGTGGCTTAAAGAGCAGGACGAGGGGCCAGAATCCCTCGGCCTTCAACCCCTTTTAGCACATTCTTATGAACGAGAACCAGGCCCACATTTCCCACAATCATGTCCAGCCCGCCCACGGGCCGGCCATAAGCGGCGGGACAACTCCTCCGGCAAATGAATGGAACAAAGTCAGGAAGTTGGCGGTACGGCACCTCAACCGCTTCATATCCTTGGAGGCGAAGGTGTTGAAAGGCGATGATCCGAACGCCATTCACGACATGCGTGTGGCCAGCCGGCGCCTACAGCAAGTGCTGGAATTGATTTTTCCCACTCCACTGCCCCGCGAAGCGCGCCGATTGCGACGCAAGATCCGGCGATGCCGGCGTGCGCTGGGAGACGTCCGGAACTGCGACGTGCTGCTCGAGCTCGTGGAGCGGCGGCTGGCACGGCGGCGCAGCTCGCACCGGGAAGCCTGGACGGCCGTCCAGCGGCATCTCCAGGAACGCAGGACCGAGAGCTTCACAAGGGCCAGTCGGAAGCTAAGCAGATTGAACTTAGCTGTCTTTTACATGCGCACTAAATCGATTCTGGACCGACTTGGAGCCAAAGCTGACCAGGGGCAAATTGCGCAGCCTTTGGCACATCCCGGCGGAGCCGTTCTTGAGCCCTTCCCGAAACGGCTGGCCCAGGTGCTGGTCGGGGTGTGGAGCGAATTTGAGAAGCAGGTTGCCACCTCGCACAGTGAACCCAGCGCGACCTCCATCCATGCCGCGCGCATCGGCGCCAAACGACTCCGTTACCTGCTTGAGGTGGTGAACCAGTTCGGAATACCGGGCAGTTCCCAGTCCCTCGCCTGGCTGCGAAGAATCCAACAGCATCTCGGCGATTGGCACGATATGGAAGTGCTGGAAGAGATGATCATCGAGATGATGGCCAGGCCGCAGTTCTTGCGAGATCATTTGCCGCTGGCTTTAGTCACCGGCAAACTGATTTTGCGCAATCGCGCCAGCAAGCGAGGATTTCGGGATAAATACTTTCAGATGACACTGAATCCTCCCACCCATCAGGAAATCAAGAGTTGGATGGAGGGTCTCCAGGCCGCACCCGCTTTGGCCAAGGTTTGAAGTATTTGAAAGAGAGTCTTCAAGCGGAGTCTTCCAGATCGCCTGTCGGCTTTTCTGCTGCGGGGCGTTTCCCCTTTCCAGCACCCGTTGCCTCGCTAGGACCGGAGTCTGCGACGGGCGGCTCCGAGGCAGGCACCTCAAAGAGCGGCTCCCGAGGTTCACCCTTGAGAACGCGCAAAATGCCGGTGCGTAGCCGCTCAAAAACAGTCCGGATATCCGAAGAAGCGTCAATCACTGTGAAGTCGTATTCCTTTGCCATGGCATCAAATTGCGCCAGCAGGGCCGTCTGGTACCTGCGGAAACTCTCGTACATGTCCTCGCTCGGATAGAGATCCACGCCGGATTCCCAATAGTCAAATCCGGTGGAAAAGACCACGCGGGGAATCAGGTCGTCGACGCCGATGCGCAGATAGAACGTAGCGTCGGGCTTGAGCGCGAAGCTGTGTACGCTATGAATCCACGCAGGGTCGAGGCCACGCACAATCGCTCGAGCCATCAACGAGTAAATGTATCGGTCCGTGAGGACCACAAATCCTGCGCGCAGGGCGGGAATAATCTCGTTTTCGAGGCGGTCGGCGAAATCCGTGGCGTAAAAGAGGCTCAAGGTAATGCGTCCCAGAGTATGCCCCTCTTTGGCTTGTTGGATTCCTCTCGCCGCCAACTGTGACCGCTTGATGCCGGTGTCCAGCACGGCGTGTCCCTGCTGCTCCAGCCACGGCCTTAGTAGCTTGATTTGCGTGGAGCGGCCGACGCCGTCGGTGCCCTCAACGACAATTAAGCGGCCGGTGAGCTCCGCCAGGCCCATCTTGGGCAACGGTACTGAATAGGTTTCTCTCATGGGGCTACTCTGAGTCGCTTGGCCTGCGCCAGCTTAGCCTTAACAATCTGGCGCATCTGGGCCTGTTGTTCTTCAATGGGAAGTGTGGCGTCGACCGTCGTGAGGTCGAATTCCGTGATCATGCTCTCGTACTCTTCCAGAATCTTGCCTTGAAAAATGTGAAAGCTCTGCTCCGGGTCTTCATGCAACCCCAGATCCATGCCGGCCTCATAGAACTTTACGCCGCTCCGCCCCACCAGGATGCGTTTCATGGCGACATCGAGGGGGACGCGAAAATAGAATGCGGCCGTGGGCTTGACGGCGAAGCTGTAAAGCTCCCGAACCCACTTGCGGTCCATCCCGCGCACCACGTCTCGGGCGAAGGCGGTGTAAATGTATCGGTCGCAAAGCACCACCGCCCCCGCTTTCAGCAAGGGGAGAATGTTGTGCTCCATCCGGTCCGCAAAATCCGTAGCGTGAAGCAAGCTGAAGGTGGCGGGGGTGAGCATCTGTTTTTTCTTCCCCCGCCGCGTGGTGTCGCGGACGAGGGGGGAGGAATTCCATTCGCTGAAAATAACCCCGTAGCCTTCTGCATGCAGCCACTGGTCCAAGAGCATCAACTGGGTGGACTTGCCCGAACCGTCGATCCCTTCAACCACGAAGAGTTTTCCCGGGAAACGATGTTCGCCATATCGTTTCATGCTGCCACCCCTGGGTGCTTTAGGCTGCGCATCCTTGGTTATTTCATGCTCACGAGTTTCCACGGCTTTTCCTGTTTGTCCAGCTTCTCGGCTTTGATAATTCCCGAGCCTTCTTTAATGGTGAGAATCTGGTTGGGTTCCACTTTAGTAAATTTCTCGCTCTTCTGGGTCGTCGGCCATTTGATCTCTATTTCGTCGATCACTTTCGCGTCGCCGACGCCGAAATGCAATCGCAGATCGCTCTGAGACATCACGGAAGTTCCGCAGTGGACCTCGTCGATCTGGGCGTGTTTCCCGGTTCGTACGCGGGCGCGCGCGCCGACTGCGGTGCGGTTGCACTGCGTGCCGATGAGTTTGAGTTTGATCCAGTTATTCTTGTTTCCGCCGTCATTGCGCAGGAGGGAAAACCGATCGTTCATATTGAGGACCAGGACGTCCATGTCCCCATCGTTGTCGTAGTCCCCAAAAGCGCAACCACGGCTGGAGAATTGCTCCGTGACACCGGGTCCCGCCTGTTTGGAGACATCTTTGAACTTGCCGTTGCCGAGATTCTTATAGAGCAGCCGTGGTGACTTGAAAGTCGCATCGAGATGATACTTCTCGATCTCGGGATAAACATGGCCGGTGACGTGAAAGATATCCGTCCACCCGTCGTTGTCGTAGTCCATGAAGCCCGCGCCCCAGCAGACGTACTGAGTGTTCACGCCCAGGCCGGCGACGAAGGTGACGTCGGTAAAAGTGCCGTCGCCATTGTTGTGGTACAGGTCAGGTGTATCGTCGGTGAAATTGGTCTTGAAGATGTCCAGCCAGCCGTCGCAGTCGTAGTCTCCGACGCCTACGCCCATCCCGGCCTGTTCCTGTCCGTCCTCGTTATAGGCGCAACCGGCCATGACCGAGATATCCGTGAACGTTCCATCGTGATTATTGTGGAAAAGGATGCTCGGTTCAGAATCAACGGCCACATAGATGTCAGGCCAACCATCGTTGTCAAAGTCATACGCGACGGCGGTGATAGAATACCGCTGTCCGGGTCTCAGAATGCCTGACTTTTCCGAAACGTCGGTAAAGGTCCCATCCTTGTTATTGTGGTAAAGGAGGTTCATCCCGCCGGGCAGGCCGCGCGGCCCGCACATCACCGGGATGCCCTTCCACTGGCAATAGCCGGTCGCGCCCGGCACCGGCACCTTGGTGATATCCAACTCAATGTAATTGCAGACGAAGAGATCCAGGAATCCGTCGCGATCGTAATCGACCCAGGTACATCCGGAACCCCAGCGTACGCGGTCCTCCCAGAGCCCCGCTTTCTTGGTCACATCCGTAAAAGTCCCGTCCCCGTTGTTGTGCCACAGAATGTTGTGACCCCAATAGCAGCAAAACAGATCGTCCCATCCGTCATTGTCGTAATCGCCGACGCATGCCCCGGTACCCCAGCCGGTGACGCCGATGCCGGCCTTGTCCGTAACGTCGGTGAAGGTTCCATCGCGATTGTTCTTGAACAGATGTTGGATCGGCCCTTTTCCGGGTGGGTAGGGCAGCTCCTCAAAGCGCACTCCATTCGTCAAGTAGATATCCAGCCATCCATCGTTGTCGTAATCGAAGAAGGCTAGGCCGCTCCCCTTGGCTTCGACGATGAACTTCTTGCTCGCCACTCCGCCCCAGACGTTGGGCACGGTCAACCCTGCCTCTTCCGCCACGTCTACGAAAGTGACGGGCGACGTTTCCTGAGGATTGGGAACCGTGGCGGCCTCGAGTGCCGGTGTGCCGTTCCAGCGCCAGAGAGGAGTTGCAAGAGCGTCGAGCAGCTTTGAGCCCAGCACGACCGTGGAGGAACCGAGGATCTGACGACGAGAGAACTTCATTGCCTGGTCTTGTTGTTCTGCGGCCCGTTCGAATGCCGAAGGGCATGTAGCCGGGCGCTCGCTGCATAGAATCGCAGCGCGCAGAAGTTAATCAGCCATTATACTACAGAGATAGCGCCTCCGGTTGACTTGGCAGTAGGCAGATGGGCAGATCGGCAGATCGGAAGCGGGCAGCAGGCAGATGGGCAGATCGGAAGTAGGCAGTAGGCGGAAGGCAGAGAAGCCTGGGGCGCAATGACATAATGTCCGTGGTGAGATTGACCGGACAGATTGTCGTTGGCAGGACCGTGCCGAAACCACAAACCCTTCTTTCCCCTTACCTGTCTTCCTTTGTTTTCATAAACATTCTCGCTTTGTTCTGTCGAATTCGAGTCGAGCAGTCGAGAGTTGAGAGTCGAGGAGTGACAATCCGTCGGTGCCCGGCCCGATCCGTCTTGATTTGGCTTTGACTCCTGAACTCCTTGACTTCTCAACTCCTCGACTCTTTGTTTTCATAGACATCCTCGCTTTGTTCCGACAAATTCGAATCGAGCAGTCGAAAGTCGAGAGTCGAGGAGTGACAATCCGTCGGTGCCCGGCCCAATCCGTCTCGATTTGGCTTCGACTCCTGAACTCCTTGACTTCTCAACTCCTCGACTCTTTGTTTTCATAGACATTCCTGGTTCGTTCGTCGAATTTCTTCATTTGGGACCCGTGACGGGTTCGGGATCCTCTTGGCTCACATCCACCCGCCTCAAGCAGCCTGCCACGCCATGCCTTCTCTGGGCCGAAGGTCGGGTGAGTCCGGCGCTTTGGTCCATTCAGCCCGTCGGCCGCCAGATTCCAGCCTAGACTCTCAGCCGGTAGCTTGCCAAGGGAATTCCACGTATTGGGAGAGTTTGATAGTCGAACCGCGAGATTGGCAGTCCGGCGCGGACTCCGGCAATCTGGGGAGGGAAACGGCGTCAAAACCTTCGCGTGACAGAATCGGTTTTTTCAGGGAACAACCCCGGCATCCATCGGGAAGCCAGCGCGGCCGGGAACACCAGCCGCAGCGGGGCCCGCGAGCTATCAGAAACCAGTACGCCCCGCTCCACGAGTGCCGAGACAACGCGGCGAGCATGTCGCTCCTGCGTCCCGACAATCCCAGCTACATCGCCACGCGGCAACTCTCCCCGGTACAAGACCGCTTCCAGCACCTTCCCCGCCCTGGGCGGCAGATTGTTGAGTCTGATTTCTTCTTCCGCCCACAGCAGGATGCGTGTCCGCAAGCGATTCGGCTCCATCAGATTCTCCATGAAGCTCACCTGATCGATGCACACTCCCAAGAAGAATTCAGCGAAAGCCGCGAGTGCTTCCTCGCTTAAGTGCCCTCGCCCGTCAAGATCGTTGCGCCGGGTCACGTCGCAGGCAGCAAGATGTCCCTTGTATGACACCACGTTGCGCGCCAGCCCTCTTGCAACTGACCACACAGCTCCGGTATCCAGCGTCTCCAGCAGCATCGCGTGTGATATCAGGCGCGCCACACGCCCATTGCCATCGAGGAACGGGTGAATCCACAGCAGCCGGTGATGTGCCGGCGCGGCAGACAGAATTGATTCCGTCTTACCCAAATGCCCGTAAACCTCTTCATAGCGCCCAAGAAACCTGGGAAGAGCGCCGGGACTGGCCGGGACATGCCCGCCGACCTTTATATCCCGTCTGCGCAACTCGCCGGGGACGACCCGGACACGCGCTTTCGTCTCAGGATCCTCCACCCATAGCAAATCCTCCGGTAACAACTCGCAGAACCGTGCGTGGACCTCACAGATTCCCTCACGGCTCACCGTGCGTCCCCGCAGGCCCCCCTCATCGATCCATCTCTCGACCGTGATATGCGCTTTCGCTTCCAGTTGCAGATCACGGTTTCGCGTATCCTTGCTGTAATCGTTCTTCAGAGCGCGTTCGATGTCGATGGGGTGCGTGTCATGCCCTTCGATGAGATTGCTGTAATAGCAGTTCATGGCCCGCACCAGGCTGGCAAGCGACCCGAGCATGCTTTCGGGCAGGCTCCTCCGAAATCCCGCCGATTTCTGCGCCAGTTCCAAGGCCAGATCGGTCAGAGTGGGCCGATGGCGCGACGTTTCCCCGATGCGCATCGGCTCCATCAGTGAAACCATTTCTTCCCGATCAGCGACCGCTTCCATGTCCGCTTTCATATCCTCCTCTAGAGTTAGACAATATATTTTATAACATAGACTTAGACAGTTTTCAAGGGAATTATAGACCTAATAAAAGTCCGCTTCTAGGTCCGCTTACAAAGCCGGTCAATATCCAGGGAAAAGGGTCGCGGTAGGGACGGTCATTGCTGACCGCCCCCCGCGCAGACCCGTACAAGCGGCAGTACCGCGTACGGCTCTTGTCTTGGATAGTAACGGCAGGCGCAACTCCGCCGACCGCACACCCGTCGGCCCCTGGAACACGCATGATCCCGCACTGTGTCGGGCGCGTGTGAGGCGGACCGATGTTCTCCTTGACTCGCGCCCTTCCCTCCACCACCTCCGCCGAGGCTTGCGCCCCCTTGTTCGGCGGCTTCATTGGTACTGCGGCGCGATCCGACTCCTCTCCGGCGTACACGTCCGGCGCGCGGCTCTGGGCCTTCCCCGACCGGTCCTCATGAGGGAACACCGAAGAGGTCTCCCGGTTCTCGTGCATGCAGTTTCTCAGCGTACCTGGGGTCTACGACTACGCGGGACCACCCGCCGGCTCGCGTTTCCGTCGGCGCGTGTGTGGCCTTCCCCTTCAGGTAACAGGGTCGGCATCCCGATTTAGGATTTTCGCAGCTCCCTACCCTGCCCACTGATGCCTCTGTCTACGCTTCGACGGCAGCCTCGCGACTGCCTCCGCAAGACTTGAGGCCAGGCGGTTCGCTACTCCTTTCCTGTAAGACTCTCTTATTCTCGACTGCATGCCGGTTTAGCCCGGCGCTCTACCTGGCCCCGATTGGCGCACAACCGCCACTCCCCGAACCGGAGCGACCCGCGCAGCGTTCCGATGAGGAAGAAGATTTAGGCTGACCGCCCCGGCAGCCCTTATGTTCTTCTTGACAGAAGAATTCCTCTTGTATAGTGTAGCGATACGCGATACACTCGAAAGGAGGGCGCGTGATCGAGAGCATCAAGCACAAAGGCCTCAAACGGCTGTATGAGAAAAACGACCGCAGCGGCATCCGGCCCGATCTGGTGGACAAGGCGCAGAAAATTCTTTCCGCGCTGGAAGCGGCGGACGGACCCGGCGACATGGCCCTGCCCCTCTTCCGGTTTCACCCGCTGACAGGAAACCGGCGCGGCACCTACGCAGTCACGATTAAGGCCAACTGGCGCGTGACGTTCAGCTTTCGGCAAGGAGCCGCTTGCGACGTGGATTTAGAGGATTATCACTAGAGCCTAGGACATCAGACCACAGGAGCACAAAACATGCCGATGAAAAAACCCAACCATCCCGGCGATCTTATCCGGGATTGCCTTGATGAGCTCAAGATCAATGTTACGGATGGGGCCAAGGCCCTCGGCGTCACGCGCCCGACGCTTTCCCGCATTCTCAACGGCAAGGCCAGCGTATCCCCGGAAATGGCCGTCCGTCTCGAAAAGGCGCTCGGCAGTTCGGCGGGCTTCTGGCTTCGGCTCCAACTCAACTACGATCTGGCGCAGATACACGCACGAAGCGGGAAAATTCAGGTGCGCCGCCTTGCTACGCCTGCCCACCTGGCAGTTTGACCGTTTTAAGGAGAGAGTACCCCCCGTGTTACCAGTTGCCCTGCAGCCGGTGTTGCAGTACCTTCAGGATACAATGGACGAAAAAACCACGCTTCCAGCATCCAAGAAAACAAAGGGCAATCATTGGTTGCTTTGGTGGAAGATTGAACCGGAGGAATTGCAAAAGCAGATTGCTGAGTATGACACCCTAAAATTCTATCAGTCAGCGCGGGGAATAAGCCTCTTGTGTTTGCTGTTCAGCGTGGCGATCACGGTTGCTTGGGAGAAAAGGCGTACCTGGAACGTGTGAAAAAATGTGTTTTGAGAAGCGCGAAGTGGGGATGATGGTCGGGAAGTAGATCAATCACATTCGTCGCTTGGCAAGCTCCCGGCGGGGAAGTATGGCCTCCGCCTTCGTTCGTTATCTCTGCATTCTCTTATCCCTCACTCTCATTATTCCTTTCACCCCAGTCGAGACCAGGGCCGCTCGCTTTTTACTCAGGCCAACGCGAGCGCGGCTTCGGGAAGGGTGGCTCGTCGCCTTAAGGCGAACCAGCGGGTGACGTTGTAGCTCAGCGCCGCCCACGTTGCCTCCAGCGTGGCTTTCAGGCGGCCGCGACAGCGGAACTGGCGCAGGCCGCAGCGTTCTTTAATCCAAGCGTGGGGGAACTCGGCGACGCGCGAGCGTTGAGCGTAAATTTGTTGGGCTTCTTCCGTGGCCATCTTGGCTTTGAAGGCCAGGGTCGCCGCAGGTTCCTCGCTGCGCGTCACCGACCGCATCCAGGCGGCGCGGGCTTTCTGCGGGGCGCACTGGCTGCGCCATGCGCACCTGCGGCAAGCCCGCTTCGGGGCGCGATAAACGTGGATGCGAACCCCCGCCTCGCGGTTCTGAGTCGCCTGGTGCGCCAAGGTTTCTCCCGCTGGGCATGTAAAGCAATCCTGCTCGGCATGGTAGGGGAAGGCGCTGCCCAGAAACGCGGCGCTACGACCTTGGGCGTCGCGCTCGCCGGGCTTCCAGCTCTCCTGCCACGATCCATAAAAGTCCACGCCGCAGTTTGCCGCAGCCTGCACCGAAGTGTGATTGGTGTAATCGCCGTCGGCCACCACCTGCTGGGGAAGCCGTCCCAGGGTTTGTTCGCAGCGCTCCAGGGCCGGCGCCCGTTGCTGGTGATCGACGGCCTCGCTGGTCGCCTCCACATTCACGATCAGCCCCTGCGCGGTGTCGGTCAGCAATTGCACGTTGTAGCTGGGGACCGTGCCTCCCTCGCCATTTCTCATGACCTGAGCTTCCGGGTCGGTGCTGGAGGCGCGGGCCACAAAACTCTCGCGATCGTCCTTTTTCTCTTGCTGCAAGCGCTCGACCTCGCGCACCGCCGCCTCCCAACGGCTCTGGCGTTGCCGTGCGGCCCTCCGCCGCGCCGCCACTTGCCGCTTGGCCATCTGTTCCTCTTGGGCCGCTTGTTCCTCCATCTGCCGAACTTGCTCGCCCGCCAATTGCAGGTGCGCCTCCAGCTTCTCCTTGCGGCGGAACGTGTTGCCGCCCGCCTTGGCCTTGATCTTCGTGCCGTCCAGCGTCACGCGCTCCAAGGTGATCAGGCCCTCGGCACTCAGCCTCCCCAGCACCTGCACGAATAAATCGTCCAACGCTGCCTTTTGATCGGAACGGAAATCCGACAGCGTGTGATGACTGATCGGCTCCAGCGCGCACAGCCACTGAAACGCCGGTTCATATTCGCACCGCCGCGCTACCTCGCGTGCCGAACTGATCCCCCGGCTATACGCATACAGCCAGAGACTGATCAAAACCTGCGGGTCGGTATGATCTCTCCCCGCCCGGCCCTCCCCCGAGCCCATCTCGGCATAATACCGACTCCGATCCAGTCGCCCCACCAACTCCCAAATCGCCCGCGCGCTGTGATCCTCCTCAATCAGTGACTCCACATCCAGGGTCCGCATCACCAGTTGACGCCGATTTACCGCCGCCAATCGTGGTCGGGTGACCAGAGTGTTTTCGCTCATGCTTCCAATCTGCTTCACACCAGTTACCACAGCTACGCATTGTTGCTAATTTTTTCACACGTTCCGGGTACTCTTTTCTCTGCCTCATTTTTTGAGCTTGGGCTGACTCGCCCTTTCCGCTGCGGCCTGGGACTCCTTGTATCCAGTATTGCAGTACGGGGAGAAAAGCGTGTCAGGAAGCTGTGAAAAAATCGTCTGTCATTCTGAGCGAAGCGAAGAATCTGCTTTTATCTTCTTGAAAACAAACAACTGCAGATTCTTCGCTTCGCTCAGAATGACAGGAGTTGGTGATTTTTTCACACGTTCCTGGAACCGTTTCTCCTTACCGCGCTTGTTTCTTTGCAAAATGCACGCTTGACATTGTGCTTATTGCAGCGATGCCTGCGAAGAAAATAACATGTGCTGAGTCGTATCCGCTCGAAACCTTTCCGACCCGAAACAGGAGGTAACCGACGACCAGATTAAATAGTGCCCAGACAACGTTCACCGTTGGTGATGACAATCCTTTTCCGGGAGGGTGAGCGAATGGCGTCGGGAAACGGTCACCAGAAATGCCATGAACGAAATGAGGCACGACATTAGCGAGAAACATTCCGGCGAAGAAACAAGCGATGTAGTCATACCAGTTCATTGTGGTTTTTCCTTTAGGCTGAAGTCATTAGAAAGCCATATTGCCGACTCGGGCTCGTCGGAAATCAGATCTATGTCGTGCGCAGGCAGCAGCCCCATCTGCTGGTAGATTGGCCGCATGATCGCTCTGATTTTTGGCAGCTCGAGCGTGAACCATAGCGAACCGGCGACGCAGAACGAACCCGTAACGATGACGGTGTGGGGTGCTCCCATCCGGTTAGCCAGCGTGCCGGCCAGCAGGCTGCCGAACGGCGCCGAGCCGAAAAAAGCCATGGTGTAATAGCTCATCACGCGAGCGCGTTTGTCCTCCGGCACCAGCGACTGGACGATCGTATTGCTGACGGCCGCAGCCTGAATCAGGCCGAAGCCGACAAAGACCATCAAGGCAAGCGATATCCACAACGTATGCGACAGGCCAAAAAGAATCAGTCCTCCTCCGAGCATCGCGGCTGCGATCTGGATCATGCGTGAAAGCCCCACGACCGACTTGCGGATCGCAAGGGAAAGCGCGGATAAAAGCGCACCGATTCCTGAAGCTCCGGTCAGCCAGCCGAGAGTAGCCGCGCCGCCGTGCAGCACTTGGCCGGCGAAGACCGGCAGCAGCACACCGTAGGAATAGCCCATCAGGCTGAGAAGCGAAAAGAGCAGAAGGATACTGCGCATGGGCCGAAATGTACGGACGTAGTCCCAACCCTCGCGCATCTGTTCAAACATGCTGGCCTTTTTGCGGTGGATATCCAACGGCTTGATCCGCATCAGCAGCAAGGATGCGACCACGGCAAAATAGCTAAAGCCATCGATCAGGAAACACCAGCCTTCGCCGAAGGCTGCAATCACGAGGCCGGCGATCGCCGGGCCGATCAGCCGCGCGCCGGTTGCCATCGAGGAGTTGATGGCGATAGCATTACTGAGGTCTTTGCGATCTTCGACCATCTGGACGAGGAAGGATTGGCGCGCAGGCATATCGAAGGCATTGATCACGCCCTGCAAAGCGGTGAGAGCGATGATATCCCAAAGGGTGATGGCATGTGCCAGCGTGAGGCCTGCCAGGGCGAGTGACTGGACGGCGGCAGCAGCTTGCGTGCACACGAGCAGCTTGCGCCGATTGAGGCGCTCGACCCAGACGCCCGCAAAGGGCCCCAACGCAAAGGAAACAATCTGCCCCGAGAAGCTGACGATGCCCAGCAGCAGCGCCGAATGCGTGAGCCGATAGACCAGCCAGCTTGTCGCCAGCCGCGTCATCCAGGTGCCGATCACCGAGATGCTCTGGCCGGCGAGGAAAAGCTTGAAGTTGCGGTGTCGCAGCGCTCGCCAGGCGTGCGAGACCGAAGCGAGGAGAGAGGTCTCCTGTGTGTCCGAGTTGTTTGCGGGCTCGTTCACAATCTGCCTGCTTCCCTCATGGCTGGTCACCTTTCCGCCAAACGCTTGACGATCTCGCCAGCCTTGAACAGCGTGTCCCGTTCCTGTTCGTCGAGCTGGGCGATGGCCTGCGCCAGCCACGTCCGCTTCGCATCCTTAGCGCTCTTCCGCACCGCGGCGCCTTCGGCGGTTAGCTCAATATTCACTTGGCGGCCGTCGGTCGGATGCGGCTTGCGCTCGACGATGCCCCTTTCCTCTAGCGCGGCGATGGTCGCTCCCATCGACTGCGGTTTCATGCCTTCCGCGCGCGCCAGGTCGGCGGTCGTTGCAGGCCCGTGCCTAGCCAAGCGCGCCATGACGGCAGACTCGGTCAATGAAAGCTCATGCGAGGCGGCCGCGGTGCGCACGCGGCGCACCAATAGTCCCATGGCGTGGCTGAAATCGATTATGGCGGTGTCGAGGTTTTTCCGTGACATGGCAATTCCATGTATACCAAAAAACAGGTAAACTTGCAAGCTAAACTTGCAAGGTTAACTGCGTACTGTAATCGAACGGAGCAGCCTGTCACCGCCCGCCGGTTGGCGTAGGGCGAAGCACTTTGCTTCCGCACACAATCAACCCTGAAATCGCAGAACTTCGCTCTGCGCCGGCCAGGATTTGATGGGGTATCCGCGAGATCCTACCTTGGAGGGTCGCGGTGGGCAGGGGACGGATCGTCAGGCGGGCAGGTCGGCAGTTGGCGGTGACCGCCGGTGCGAGGTGTTCATCCAGTGGGCTCGAACACCTTGCCACCCTTCACGGTCGTGACGGCCTCAAGCTTTTGGCGTCCCGTGCGGGTCTTGCCGTCAGAGTCGGTGAAGGTGAACTCTCCGTCTTTCAAGTCCAGCACGCTCACATCGGCCTCGGCGCCTGGCTTGAGAGTTCCGATCGCAGCGCCGAAATTAAAAACCCGTGCAGAATTTAAGGTGGTGCGCGCAGTGAGGTCGTGCAGACTCATTCCTAAGACCAGGAACTTCGAAAGGGTCGTTAACTGGTCGTAAACAGGCCCGTTGATGTTCGCCGAGTACAAGTCGCTGGAAATGGTGTCCGGCGCGAAACCCTGTCCCAGGCACTTCTCCATCACCTCGAACGAAAAGCTCCCCGCCCCGTGTCCCACGTCGAACAAAACGCCTCGCCCACGGGCCTCGACCACGTCCGGTGTAAGCTTGCCGCTCGCGTCCAGCAATCCATGGGGATGACTGTTGAACGAGTGGGTCACGACATCGCCCTTCTTCATGAGCGCGAGGAATTCCTTGAGGGGCGTGTAGGAACCGCCAATGTGAATCATGATGGGCAGGCCGGCCTCGTCAGCGGCAGCGCGAGCGCGCCTCATGCCTTCCAGATCGTTCGGCCCCGTGTAGTGCTCGGAGAAGCGAATCTTGAATCCCACGATCAGGTCCCGATTCTGATTCGCCGTTTCGACGGCGAGTTTCGGGACGCAGTAGCGCAGGTCCTCGAGTTCTCCCATGTTGGGAGTGCTGCCCGCCACCATGCCGATCGAGACCACGTGCAGGAGAGCTCGAATCCGAGTTGCCGCGCGCTCGATGATAAAGCGCCGAAAGGCGGGAAAGGTGAAAGCCCCGGAGGTCCCCGCATCAATGACGGACGTGACGCCTCTTCTGACGCAGTAGGGGTCCGGCTCGATGCCGTACGGGCCGACATAGGGGAAAACATGGGTGTGAATGTCAATGAGCCCCGGCGTCACGATCTTCCCCTGGGCGCGGATGACTTGCCCTGCCTGCCCCTCGGGAATCGCGGGCGCCACGCTTGCTATCTTCCCGCCGCGCACCGCTACGTCAAGCTCCGCCTCCAAGCCTTGCGAAGGGTCGATGACCTTGCCGCCCTTGATCAGCAGGTCGTAGGGTTTTTGTTCGCCGGTTTGCGGAGAACTCCCGGCGGCCGGCCCCGGCACAAGAGGCGAGGCACACAGGACTAAAGATTGTCCGGCAGCGGTGAGTATGGTGCGGCGAGTCATAGGAAACCAGAAATCAGAAATTAGAAACTGGAAAATGGAAAATGGAAACTGGCGCCCACTTACCCGTTGTTATTTTCCATTTTCTATTTTCCAGTTTCCATTTTCCTGTTTCCAGCACATCACAGTTTACGATACAACAGCGCTTTTTTCACTTCCCCGATGGCGCGGGTCACGTTGATGCCGCGAGGGCAAGCTTCGAGGCAATTGAACACGGTGCGGCAACGCCAGACTCCATCCACGGAATCCAGGATTTGCATTCTCTCCGCCGCGCCTTCGTCGCGGCTATCGAAGATGAAGCGGTGGGCGTTGACGATGGCCGCCGGGCCCACATAATCCTGATTCGCCCAGAAGGACGGGCAACTTGTGGTACAGGCGCCGCAGAGGATGCACTTGGTGGTGTCGTCGAATTTCTCCCGGTCCCTCGGCGATTGCAGTCTTTCCTTCTCGGGTTCCGGCGTGTGAGTAATGAGATAAGGTTTGACGCTCCGGTACTTGGCCAGGAACGCGTCCATATCCACCAGCAGGTCTTTGATCACGCGGAAGCCACGCATCGGTTCGACCGTGATATGCTCGCCCAGATTCCTCAGCAGTTCCTTGCAAGCCAAGCGATTCGACCCGTTGATGACCATGGCGTCCGAGCCGCAGATGCCGTGCGCGCAAGAGCGGCGAAAGGTCAACGATCCGTCGTGGTACCACTTCACATGGTTCAAGGCGTCCAGAAGCCGGTCTGTGGCCTCGGCTTCGACCTTGTATTCGCCCCACCACGGTTCTTTGTCCGTCTCAGGATTGAAGCGCTTGATTTTGAGTGTTACTTGCATCAATACTTCCGCTCCTTCGGTTCGAACTTCGTAATCGTCACCGGCTTGTATCTGAAATCGACCTTCTTCTCGCCCTTATACGCCAACGTGTGTTTCAGCCAATTCGGGTCATCGCGTTTGGGAAAGTCCTCGCGAAAGTGCGCCCCACGGCTCTCCTGGCGGACCAGCGCGCTTTCTACCAGAACCTCAGCAAGGTCCAACAAGCCGCCCAACTCGATCACTTCCAGCAATTCGGTGTTGTAGCAAGCGCTCTGGTCCTCGATCTTGGCTTGCCGGTAGCGGGCGCGAAGTTCGCGCAGCTTTTCGCGCATCGCGGTCAGACCTTTGGCGTCGCGGAAGACCGAGGCTTTTTCCATCATCTCGTCCTGGAGCGCATCCCGGAGATCGGCGGGGCGCTCCTTGCCGCCGGAATTCTTCAGTCCACTGATCAGCGCCCGCGCCGGCTCATCGGCCTTGGCTGGCAGCGGCGCCCAGTCGTTCTCCTTGATGAACTTCGCAGCGTGCCGCCCGCCGCGCCGCCCGAAGACGAGAATGTCCACCAGGGAATTGGTCCCCAGGCGGTTCGCGCCGTGGACGGAAACGCAGGCTACCTCGCCCGCCGCGTAGAAGCCCGGCAGGGGCGTGTTCTTCTCGTCAATCACCACGCGTCCCTCAACGTCGGTGGGTATTCCGCCCATGGCGTAGTGGGCAGTCGGCTGAATGGGTACGAGTTCCCGCAGCGGTTCGAGGCCCAAATAAGTGCGCACAAATTCGGTGATGTCCGGCAGTTTCTTGTCCAGCACATCTTTTCCGAGGTGGGTCAGATCGAGGTGAACGTAATTCTTCCCGTCAATGCCGCGTCCCTCACGGATTTCCTGGTAGATGGCGCGCGAGGTCATGTCGCGGGGGGCAAGGTCCTTGAGCGTGGGAGCGTAGCGCTCCATAAAGCGCTCACCCGAAGCGTTGCGCAGGATGGCGCCCTCGCCGCGCGCCGCCTCACTCAGCAGAATGCCCATTTTGTAAATGCCCGTGGGGTGAAACTGGAAGAACTCCATGTCCTCGAGCGGAATCCCCCGCCGGTAGGCCACCGCCATGCCGTCCCCGGTCAGCGAATGGGCGTTCGAAGTTACGCGAAACATCTTCCCGCATCCGCCGGTGGCGAAAAGCACGGCCTTGGCGTGGAAGGTGTGAATCTCGCCGGTGGCCAGGCACATCGCCACCACTCCCGCGCAGCGTCCCTGTTCGATCAGCAAGTCCAGCACGTGATACTCATCGTAGAAATGCACCTGGTTCTTGATGCACTGCTGGTAGCAGGTTTGCAGAATCATGTGTCCGGTGCGGTCCGCGGCGTAACAGGACCTGCGCACGGCTGCCTTGCCGTATTCCCTGGTGTGCCCTCCGAAAGGACGTTGCGCGATCTTGCCCTCCGGGGTGCGGCTGAAGGGCAAGCCCCAGTGCTCGAGGTCATAGACGGTTTCTATGGCCTCGCGGCACAAAATTTCGGCTGCATCCTGGTCGACAAGGTAGTCGCCGCCCTTCACCGTGTCGAACATGTGCCATTCCCAGTGGTCTTCCTCGAGGTTCCCGAGCGCCGCTCCAATTCCGCCCTGGGCGGTCCCCGTGTGCGAGCGGGTAGGATACAACTTGCTCAACACCGCCACCTGGCCGTGCCCGGCGAGTTGCAACGCCGCCATCAGGCCCGCGCCCCCCGCTCCCACAATTACCGCATCGTAGCGTTGTGCCATGGTAGTTCTCAGTTATCAGTTTTCAGTTCTCAGCCAAAAGAACGAGTCGACAGTCAACAGTCGAAAGCTCAACCTCTTCAACAGTCGACTGTCAACTTTCGCTTTCACTGCGGACGGAACGTCAAAATCGTCAGCGACCCCAGAGCCAAAAGAACAAATCCAAAAACGTAAAGCGAAGCCAGCGTGGCCACCTGCCAGCCCTTTGCCCGCACGTAATCTCCAACCAGAGTTCGAATGCCGTTCAGCCCATGAATAAGAGCCAGCCAGAGCATCACCAGATCGTATGTTCTCCAGAACGGCGTGGCGTAGCGGCGCGCCACAAACTGAAAGTCGATATTATCGACGTTGTGGATCAGATGCATGATCAGCAAGTGCCCCAAGGCCAGAAAAAGCAGCACCACGCCCGACACGCGCATGAACATCCAGGCGTAAAGTTCCAGCCCGCTTTCCGGTCTCGATCTGCCCGCTCCGTTCATCGGCTCCTTCTTTCTCCTGTGCGATCTTCGTCGGTGCGCACGGCCATGCGCCTCTACTTCATGATGGTGCTTGCCATGTAGATCGCTGTGGGAACGAAGACCACCGCAAATACGATCCCGACCGCGTAAACCAGCTTGCGATGGATCACGGTGGCTTCCGGCCAGAAATCAATCACGCAAATCCGCAGGCCGTTCAGCGCGTGATAAAGCACTGCTCCCACCAGTGCGATCTCACCCACACGAAAGGGCGGATAACGGTAGAGGAAAAGCAGCTTGTTGAAAATCGCAGGACCCCACCCCACCAGAGCGATATCTACGATATGGACCAGCAAGAACAAAAACACCCCCACACCGGTCACCCGGTGCAGAATCCAGGACCAATGCCCGGGTCCTCCTCGATAGGTAAAGTACTGCCGGAATTTGACCATGTCTGTCCGCTTCTCTGTGAGATCAGCCCTCAAGACTTAATTCTACTGGAATAACGGGTGGAAATTCAAACCTGCGAAGGAGTCAGCAGATCAGAACCGGACACCCCGTTACATCTTACTCGGCTTGCGCGAAGATCTCCGCGAGTGGGATAGACAGTCCGGGCAACATTTCAGGCTCTTCAAACCCATGGCCTGCATCGGCGCTTCGGACTTCAGGATCGAGCCTTGCGGGAATGTAACGGTAAGCGAGGCGTGTGCGCGGATAAAAGAGCCAGACGGCCTTCGTTCCGGCGGTGAGGTATTGCCTTACCTTCAGGATCAAGTCGTCGGCGCGGTCGTTCTCGGAGACGACTTCGATGACGAGATCCGGGGAAAGCGGCAATGGGACTTTGTGAAGATCAACTCCGCGCAAGCGACCAGCGCTGATGAAAGCCACATCCGGACGCCGGACCACATCGTGCGCGAGTTGCACGTCGGTTTCGCTGGTTACGCCCCCCAGTTTGCGCGCTTTGACAAATGATCTCAAGCGCGAATTCATTTCACCTCGGATTTCGTTGTGAAAGTAATTAGCGGACGGCGTCACGATGAGTTCCCCCTCGCTTAGTTCGTACCGCACGCCCACGGGTTCCTCGAGCGCGAGATAGTCGTCGATGGTAAGCAAGGTCTTGGTAGCCATTCACAGCCTCTATAGCTTGAGAATATCACAGGGGAGAAGGTTTTTCAGCACTGCTAGTAAAGTGTGTACAAGTGCCATCCGCAAGACATGGGCACCCCAAGTCGCAGCCATTCCGGCGAAAGCACAAATTCAATGAAAACGTATTAAACCGTCCTGGCCGGCGCAGCGGGGACGTTGGGAAGCGGCTTGCCTTGGCCCGGCCCGTGCAATTTCTGGCACGGTTTTTTCTTTCCAGACAGGTGGAGATAATCCAGCACCAACTGGCGCTTGAGAATCTGGATAGCCTTGGCCGGATCGACGCCCTTGGGGCAGGCGCGCGAGCATTCGCCAGCGTAGTGGCAGCGGAAAGCGCCGCTCGCGCTGCCGGTCAGTTTGTTGCGCTCGCGCCGGCCGTCGTCGCGCGTGTCGCGGTTATAGCGCTCGGCTGCCGCTAAAGGCATCGGCCCCAAGTACCGCGCATCGGTGGCCAGGGTTGGACAGGCAGCCATGCAGCAGCCGCATTTGATGCAGTAGGTGAATTGCAGGTAGGCTTCGAGTTCTTCCGGTGACTGATAAAACTCACCCGCCGGATCGTTGATCTCGTCCTCGTCGGGGCGCATCACGTAAGGTCTCAGCGCGCGGTGCTTGTCCAACATCGTCGTCAGATCGGGGACCAGATCGCGCACGATATTGAAATTGGGCAGCGGTCCGACGGCGAGGTCCGTCGTGGCAATGTGCAGGATTTGCGTGTTGCAGGCCAGGGTCGGTCTCCCGTTCAGCAGCATGCCGCACGAGCCGCACACGCCCATGCGGCAGGAATAGCGCCAGGCCAGCGTTGCGTCCAGGTTCTCTTTGATGTAGTGCAACCCGTCCAGCACCGTCATGCCCTCGCGCACCGGTATGGTGTAAGTCTTCACGTAAGGTGTGCGGTCGTCTTCAGGATTGTAGCGCGTGACGTGAAAATTGATTTGTCGTACGGCTTGGCTGCTTTCCGGCATAGCTACCCCCTGGCTCCCGCGATGGCGACGGCGTGCGCGGCGATGGCTGCCCACGTGCCCAATCCGAACAATCCCAGCCCTACTAACACGAGGACCACAGTGGTGAGCTTTTCCACCGCAGGCTTCAGCGTCAACTCGAACAGGATCGTCCGCAGGCCGTACAGGCCGTGATAGAGCGCGACTCCGAGGAGAAGGATGTAAGTGACGGTGAAAAACAGCGTGCCATCGCGAAACAGGCTGTTCGCCTTCGAGACCGCTTCGCCGCCATGCGGGGCAAACAGATGCGTCGTCCCGCCCAAGTGCATGATCAGCATGTGAAGGCCAAGCAGGAAGAGGATCACCACTCCCGCCGCCATATGCCACGTCCAGTATTTCGTTTCGCGCATCGTGCCTCCTACTTTGCCAGTCCGAGGAACTGATACCCCCCGGCCGCAAGAAACACCGCTGCCAAAATCATCATGGCGATAAGCAGGGGCCGCTGAACGTTCAACGATGTCTTGTAGGGATAGACGGGTTCGATGGGCTTGCCCACCGCGAATCCAAGTTCCACGAGCACCAAACGCACACCGTTGAAAGCGTGGTAAGCAAAAGCCGAAAAAACCAGAAACTCCCCGACTTTGAAAGCGGGCTGGTGAAGCACGCCCCCTTCGACCCACAAGTAAATGCCCGTCGCGCGCAGGCTCGTTACCACCACGTGCATCAAAAAGTAGCAGAGAATGCCCAGGCCAGTCAGGCGGTGCAAGATGTAAGCGTAGCGCTCCACGCCCCATCGCCCGCCCCCCAGCCATCCCCAGATTCCGAGCCGATTGTCGTGCCGTTGGATTTCGGCCATGCCGACCTCTTTCCGACGAATGCCGATTGTCAGTCGCCGATTGATCTTTCCGTGCTAACCGACCCCTCACCCGTCCCGCTCCGGCTGATGACGGCGCCGGCAGCGGGACACCCTCTCCCCGAGGGAGAGGGCCCGCACCGCGAACTACTCTTTATCATTTAGAATTCTTAATTCACTATTCACCATTCCTCAATACTTCCGCTCCACCGGCTTCCAATTCGTAATGGTCACGGGCTTATATTCCAGCCTCGGTTTGCCGCAGGTGTAATAAACCATCGAGTGGCCAAGGAACTTCTCGTCGTCGCGTTTCGAGAAATCCGTCCGTGCATGGGCGCCCCTGGATTCCTGGCGCGCCAGGCCAGCGAAGAGCAGCACCTCGGCGAGTTCGAGCATATTTTCGGTTTCGAGCGCTTGAACCAAGTTGGTGTTGTAGACGCGGCTTTTGTCTTGAATCGTAATTTGGGCGAAGCGCCGCTTCAGCTCGGCAATCTTCAACAGGCCTTCATTCATGGATTCACCCGAGCGGTAGACGCCCGCATGTTTATCCATCAACGTGCGAAGCTCGCGGCGGATTTGTGCGGGTTTCTCGGGGCCGCTTTGTTTGAGCAGGCCGTCGAAGATCCGCCTCTCTTCTTCCCGGGCCTGGCTCTCCGGCATATCGCTCAGCTTGGGGCCTTGGGCCAGGTACTTGGCGATCCCGCCGCCCGTAATCCCGCCCCAAACCAGACATTCGGCGGTGGAGTTGCACCCCAGGCGGTTGGCCCCGTGCATCGAGTGGCACGCCACCTCGCCCGCGGCCCACACGTTCTCCACTTTCGTCCGGCCGTCGATATCGGCTTCGATCCCGCCCATCGAATAATGCGCCACGGGCCGGATGGGAATGGCTGTCGTGATAGGATCGATTCCGAGAAACTTCATACATACTTCGCGGATCAAAGGCAGGCGCTTGTTGATGCGTTCGGCGCCCAGATGGGTCAGATCGAGGTTGATGTAATCAAGGCCGTCGGGACCCGGGAAACCGCGTCCTTCGAGGATTTCCGTCATTTCGGAGCGGGAAACGATGTCGCGCGGCGCAAGCTCCATCATTTTGGGCGCATACTTCTCCATGAAGCGTTCGTTCTTGTTATTGCGCAGGTAGCCGCCTTCACCGCGGCAGCCTTCGGTCATCAATATTCCCGAGGGCACGAGCCCGGTGGGATGGAACTGGAGGAACTCAGGGTCCTCGAGTGCCAGCCCGGCGCGGTAGGCAATGGCCTGGCCGTCGCCTGTTACGGTTTGGGAATAGGTCGTGAAACCGTAAAGATTCCCCAGCCCGCCGGAGGCAATCAGGAGCGCCTTGCCCCGCAGGGTCAAAAACTCGCCCGTGGGCAGATCGTAGAGCGTGAGTCCGGCGAAGCGCCCGCCTTCGGGAAGCAGGGAAGTCACGAAGCATTCGTCGTATCGCCTGAAATTCTTGTACTTGAGAAGCGTGTCATAGAGAGCCTGCATTTCAAAAAAGCCTGTCTTGTCGGCCGCCATGCAGGCGCGCGGAAACGAATGGCCGCCGAACGGCCGCTGCATGATTCGCCCATCCTCGCGGCGCGACCACGGGCATCCCCGGTGCTCGAGCAGGCGGATTTCGTCCGGCGCGGAGTTCACAAAACGGTCCACCACGTCCTGGTCCGCCAGGAAGTCGGCGCCCTTGACCGTGTCCCAGGAGTGCAGTTCGAGGCTGTCGCCTTCCTCGGGGCGCATCACGGCGGCCGTTCCCCCTTCTGCGCACACCGAATGCGCGCGCATGACCTGCACTTTTGAAACGATTCCGATGTCGGCGCTGCCGCGCGTCTTGATGCAAAGCTCGACCGCGGCGCGCAGCCCGGCAAGTCCGGTTCCGAAGATCAAGACATCATGAGTGATCTGCTCCATGCTACAAGTGCTCCTTGGGCTCCGCATTGTGTCACTGGCGCCGCTGCATGTCGAGAGACACAAAGTCCATTGTTGCTCCGGGGCGGACTTCCTGTCTCTTGACAACGCTCCACAGTAGGCTAGAATGGTTTCTTGGACCCGGACTGAAGGCCGCGGACTTGCGGAAACAAGATCCGGGACCGAAACGGCTTTTGAATGAGAAAATGGGTTAATCGCTTATGCCAAAACTCGTTCTGCTGGTCACGCGCGAGGGTCTGGGCCACGTCGATCCCAACGACAGGCAATTTGGCTTGGAGATGTTCGACCGGCTTCTGCACGCGTGGGAGAGTCAACCCGTTAAGCCTCACGCCATCTGCTTCTACACTGATGGCGTGAAGTTGGTCTGCAATGGGTCACCGGCGCTGTTGGGCCTGAAGATACTCCACGGCCAGGGCGTCCGCCTGATTTCCTGCCGCACGTGCCTTGAGCACTTTGGCCTGACCAGCCAGGTGGCAGTAGGGGAAGTAGGCGGAATGAACGACATCGTGGGACTCCTGGCGGAAGCCGACAGCGTGGTGACCGTGTAGGTGAAAGGCGAGGCCCGTGTCATCCTGAGCGAAGCGAAGGATCTCTGCAGTTGCGCGTAAATCGTTGAACTCGAAACCAACTACGGAGATCCTTCGCTTCGCTCAGGATGACACAGACTGGGTCACAAGGCTGTGAAAGCGGCAGCCTTGCGCGCGGAAGTGCCGGACAGCGGTATTAGGATTCTCGGCTGGCTTGGGCTACAAGAACCCGTTCGCCTTCATGATCCAGTCGCTTGACCGCAGCCTGAGGCGCCAACCAGTGGATAGACAGCACTTCTTCCGAACTTTCAAACCGGGATTCGCCGATCGGCTTCATATTCCAGAATCGAACCACCTTGGTAATGTCCCCCGTGTCATAACACACCCAACCCGCGTGGCTCTCGACCTCGACATCGAAGCCCGTTTCTTCCTGGACCTCCCGGATGGCGCACTGCAGCCATGATTCTCCCGGCTTGACTTTGCCTTTAGGGAGCGTCCAGTCCTGATGGCGCCTGCGGCGAATGACGATCAACTCGCGGCCATCGCTCGTTTGCCGCCAGACAAGGCCGCCCGCGGCGGCTACGATGTTCACCGGTTGGTTGGAAAAATTCATGTCTTCACCCTGAGCAGCAGGTACGACCCCGCCAGTCCGAAAAGCACGTCCGGGGACCAGGCGGCGACCAGGGGCGGCAACTGACTCAGGTTGCCCATGGCTTCGAACAAGCTGGAGATGGACCAGTAGAGAATGGCGATGCCGATACTCAGTGCGACTCCGGAAAGTGCGCCCTTGGCACCCGTAGTGAAAGAGAAGGGAACACCGAGTAAGGCCACGACGAAGGCGATAAGGGGGTAAGAGAACTTTCGATAAAATTGGACGGAGAGGCGCACTACGTCGAATCCGCTCTGGCTGAGTTCGCGGATGTAATGCCGCAGCTCGAGTGCGCTCATCTGTTCAGAAGGTCTCACTTCCTTTTTGAAGTAGGCGGGTTCTTCCGACATCTCGGGGAACATGTCAACCGAAAAGGGGAAGTACTTTTCAACCAGTTCTCCTTTCAGGTCGCGCACCCAGCCGTTCTCGAGCACCCAACCTTGGATGGCCGGTTCCCAGAATGCCCGCGCGGCGTAAATCCTGCGAGTGAGGCGAAAGTCCTTAGGATTGAACTCGAAGCAGGTGAAGTCTGCAAAGACGTTCTTATCAGGGTCAAAAAACCTGTAGTTGTAAATGCGATCTGCCCGCCCGAATATCCATTGCCGCTCCGGGCGGTAGAAGGTTTGTGGCGGTTTTCCCTTGATCTGATTGCGGTAGGCATCCTGCTGCTGGTTGGTTTGCGGCAGGAAATCGTCGGAGAGGAAAAACATGCCAAGGCTCAGGAGCACCGCCACCAGTAGCACGGGAGCGGAAATCCTGTAAAGGCTGACGCCCGCTGCTTTGATGGCAGTAATCTGGTTGGACTTGGTGAGCAGGCCGAAGTTAACCAGCGTGGCGACAAGGATACTCAGAGGCAGCATCAAGTAGATGACTTGAGGAAGAAGAAAACGGTAATAATTCAGCACCAGGGCTGCCGAAGCGTGGTTGCGAACCATGTCTCCCAGTAGTTGGAAGAAGTCGAAGATAATGTAAATGCCCGTGAACGTAACCAGCAGCATGAAGAAGTAGAAGAACCAGCTCTGGATAATGTAAACGTCGAGAATCTGAAAAACCCGACTCCCGGGCGTGCGAGGTTTCAGCGAAGGTTCCGAGACTCGCCCGCGCCGCGGCCGCGCCTGCCGGGCTTCCCAGCGGCGCGCCAGGTCGTCCATCCACTCCTGAACGAATTGCAGGCGGCTCCGCACACTGCCGAGTTGAGCCAACATCATTACGCCGGCAATGGCGAAGATGACGTTTGCAATCCAAAGCCCGATAGCAGGAGGGAGGCGGCCTTGCTTGGCGAAGCTCAGGCCGAAAACCATGACGATGTAATAGATGAAGACGAGCACCATGGTCAGGATCAGTCCCACGGCCTTGCCGCCTTTGCGCGTCGACAGGCCTAATGATATTCCTACCAGCGCTAGCACCAGGCTGGCCACCGGCAGGGCAAACCGATAATGGAGTTCCACGAGGGCGGCTTGGCGATCGCGGGGCGAGTGTGTCTGGGCCATCAAGTTGTGGAGAGAAAGCAGCGGAGCGGGGAAGCTTTCGGGACCGGAAGCGGATGCCTGATCGAGTGGAACTGGGATGTCGGTGTTAGTGAAAGTGACCACGGAATACTGTGCCGGGTTTTGCGGGTCGAATTCGTGGGTCATGCCTTGATTCAGGTGAATGACCAGCCGGCCGTTGGCGGCTTCGTTGACAAGCACACCGCTTTCCGCTAAGGTTACTTTGACTTGGTCACGCTGAGTGGTGTCTGCAATGAAGACACCCCGCCACCTGGCACGGGAGCCCGTTACATCCTCCAAGTAAAGAAGTAAATTGGGGAACTGTTCAATAAACACGCGCGGTTGGATCTCGTATGGCGCCTGGCTGGCCTTCAGCCCGGTCTCCATGCGAATCAGACTGCGGCCGGCCTGGGGCGCAAGGAAGACACTCATCCACAGGGTGAGGGCCCACCCGCCAAATGCAAAGAGCAGCACCGGCCTGACGAACTGCGCGAGCCCGATCCCCGAAGCTCGAGCCGCGATCACCTCGCCGTCCGCCGCCATGCGGCTGAGGCCGATCAGGGTTCCAACCAGAACCGCCATGGGAACCGTGAGCACCAGGATGCTCGGGATGGGCAGCATAAACAGGGTCAGCATCTGGGAGAGCGGCAAGCTATGGCGCACCACCAATTCCAGCAGATGTCCCAAACGCGGAATGAAGATGGCAAAGGTAAAGACCAGCAATCCGAGGAGTGAGTGAGAGGAGATCTCTTTGAAAATGTAGCGGGTAAGTATCCGCATGTTTCCTTGCGGGGGCGGAGCGCGGGCCTGAAACGGATGTCCCTGATGCCGTCCTCGCTTTCATCGTAGCATACGGGTTGGTAGTTTTGTAGCGGCGCGTTGACCTTGTTGTTCGTAGCCGGTTGCGGGAAAACGCGTTTGACTGTCATCCGGAGGAGCCGCAGGCGGTCCTGAGTGCAACGAAGGAAGGATCTCGGTAGTTCCCTGATAATACAACTGCCGAGATTCTCCGCGGCGCTCAGAATGACAGTGTTCAAGGGTTTTCCCGCAGCTTCGTAGGGGCGACTTAATGCCGCTTTTACTCGAAACTTACTGATTGCCGATTAGTATCTTATGTCCCAGACCTATCTAATGTTGCTTTGGCACATGCACCAGCCCTTCTACAAGGACTTGGCAGAGGGCCGCTACACCATGCCTTGGACGCGACTCCACGCGTTAAAGGACTATTTCGGCATGGTGGCGATGCTGCGGGATTTCCCGAGCGTCCACATGACTTTCAATCTGGTTCCTTCGCTGGTGGTGCAGGTCCAGGACTACGCGCAGCAGACGGCAGTGGAGCGCGCCTATGAGGTCGCATTCAAGCCTGTCGAGGGCTTGAGTAAGGACGACCGGCTCTTTCTTTTACAGAGCGCTTTCCAGATTAACCACCAAAACCTCCTCAGCCGCTACCCGCGCTTCCGTGAGTTGTGGGACAAATCACGAAACGCCGGCCTCGAGTCGTCGGCGCGCTTCTTCTCGGCGCAAGACCTGCTCGACCTGCAACTGCTTTCGCAGCTTGCTTGGTTTGACGAAATCTACCTGGCTGACGATCCGCAGATCCGAAAGCTCGTGGCGCAGGAACGCGGCTATAGCGAAGCCGACAAGTCTCTGCTGCAAGAGAAGGAAGTGGAAGTATTCCGCAGAGTTCTGGGTGAGTACAGGGCCGCCAGCGAACGGGGGCAGATTGAGATCTCGACGTCGCCCTTTTACCATCCCATTCTTCCCCTCCTCTGCGACTCCAATATCGCGGCGGAATCTCGCCCCGGGGTTCGTTTGCCGCGCCATCATTTTCAGCACCCGGAAGATGCCCGCGACCAACTTCGCGCCGCGATTCGCCTTCACGAGCAAGTCTTCGGCGGCAAGCCGCGCGGGCTTTGGCCGAGTGAGGGAAGCGTCTCGGATGAAGTCTTGCGGCTTGCCGCTGACGAGGGGTTCGCGTGGGCGGCTACTGACGAAGGAGTATTGGGGCGCTCAATCCAAAAGGGATTCCAGCGTAGAGGCGATGGGACCACGGACGGTGGTTCGGAACTCTACCGGCCGCATGTCCTATCTTCCGATGGACGCAGCATCTCCCTCTTCTTTCGCGACCACCAGCTTTCTGACTTGGTGGGGTTTGTCTACTCCCGCATGAATCCGCAGGATGCCGCCGCAGACCTGCACCAGCGGATCAAAGCCGCAGGCCGTAGCGTCTGGGACAAGCCTGCCGTCGTCTCTGTGATCTTGGACGGCGAAAACGCCTGGGAGTATTACCCGGCCAACGGCAGGGAATTCCTGAAGAGCTTCTACAACCGATTGGCGTCTGACCCCGAGTTGAAGGCGGTGACTGCCAGCGAGGCCCTAAAGGTTACAGAGCCAGGACGCTTGACCCATATCCATCCGGGATCGTGGATTAATGCCAATTACGACGTGTGGATCGGAGCGGACGAAGACAACCGCGCGTGGGACTTGCTTTCGGCAGCGCGTGATTTCTATTCTCTACACAGCGTCAAGGCCCGGAAGAAAGACGCTGAGCTCGCGCAACAGGAGTTGTGGATTGCCGAGGGAAGTGATTGGTGTTGGTGGTACGGTCCGGAACATTCCACAGCCAACGACGAAGAGTTTGATCTGCTGTATCGCAAGCACCTCAGTAATCTGTACAAGATGCTGGGAGGTTCACCGGCTGACGAGTTGGCGGAACCGATCAAGCGCCCGCGCGCCACAGCAATGAGCGTTCCGCCTACGGGACTTGTCCAGCCGCGAATCGATGGCGCGGTCACCAACTACTTCGAGTGGCTGGGCGCCGGCCTCTATCTTCCCGACCCGCGCTTCGCGTCTATGCATGGAGCCGCCAGGGTTTGGGAGGCGCTTTACTACGGGTTCAGCCGGGAGGCGCTTTTCCTGCGTCTGGATCTCAGCGAGGCGTTTCTGAAAGATCATGCGGAATTCGAGATTCGAGTGAATGTCGTGGACAGTTCCCGCGTTCGCGCCAACGCTTCCATCCGCAACTCCGGTCTGAGCGGAATAACTTGGTGGAAAAACGATGAACCGTTGGTCGCTCCGACGGGAGAGGCCGTCCAGCCCCAGGTTGCGTTCCAGCGCATCTTCGAGTTGCGCCTGGATTACCAATTGCTCGGTTACGAACCCCACCAGGAAATCCGCTTGCAGGTTTCAATTTGGGCGAATGCCCTACCCATCCAAATCATCCCCCAAGAGGGTTGGCTGACTCTCCGGCTCTCCGAGGAACTCATTAGCTGGTGAAGCATTTGTGATTTGCGATTTGTGACTGGCTTCTAAATCGTCAATCACAAATCACAAATCGCAAATCACAAGTAGTTCACTCGCTCCCGTCACTGAATTGTCCACCCGGGAACAACTACATCCACGGGCTTGGCGCCGACGGGGAAGGTTGTGAGGAGGATTGTGGGATTAGTCTGGAGGACCGCCAGCGTCGATGCGGACGTGTCCGCCACCGCAAGAAACCGTTCGTCGGGGGTGAGCGCCAGGGCGCGCGGTTCGATTCCAATGTGGACTGCCGCCAGTAGACTTCGGTTCTGTACGTCCAGGGCCATCACGGAACCATCGCCGGCGTTGGCGAGGTAAAGAACCAATGGGTCTCGCTCGAATACTCCAGCGACCGGCCTATGGCCGGTGGGGTAGTTCTGCTCCACGTTATCCTGCTCGGTATCCACGATCACCATGCGGGTTCCCTCATCTTCAAGGACGAAGAGTTCTCCGCCGTCTGGTTTGAGGACCATCGCCCCCGGCCGAATGGCCATTTCGATATTGGCCAGAAGCTGCTGCGTGCTCAGGTCCACTGCGGATATGGCAGGCTCCTCGGTGTCACACACGAAGATCTTGGAACTGTTGGGAAGGGCAACCATCGGACCGGGCCCTCTGCCGACTTTGACGGCACCGAGCACCCTCCGGCTATCGACCTTCACGAAAAAGAGCTGGTCCGTAGCGCGGGAAGAAGCCACCAGCGTGTTCCCGTCGGGCGTCAAAGCAAGGTCGCTGAGCGCGGCGCCCAGGGTGAGGCGAACTGCTTCCTTGTAGTTTTCCGTGTCGATGAAAACGATCTGCCCTTTTCCAGGTTCGAGGATGAAACCTTGGCGCCCGGACGGTGAAAAAGTGAGGTCGCGAGCGCCTTCTCCAACGGTGAGCTTCCTCACCACCCTCAGAGCCGGAAACTCCACGATGCTGATTTCGCCGGAGGCTGATACGACCCAAAGTTCGTTGCTCTGAGGCCTGGCCAGGACCCGCTCTGGCCGGGCAGCGACCGGCACGCTGGCGCGCACGCGGAAACTCGCCAAATCAACTTCCGCCAGAGTCGAACTCTCATTATTGGCCACAAAGGCGGCGTAGGCTTTCGGAGCGCTGTGACGCCGTCCGCACCCCCCGGTCAATAACGCTGCAACGGCCAAGACAGACAATAGATGGAGGAGGCTGTGGGCGTAGCGTTGGCCTTTAGAGCCTGCCCTGAGCGGAGTGAAGGGTTGGCAGGTCTTGGCGTGAAGGCCAGCGCCACGCCTGGCGGAATGTCTCTGCATTGCGAAACCTCAGACCATGCTCGCCACGCGTGCGAGGATTCTCCCTAGTCCTTCTTCGAAAGCCGGCCCCTCGGTCAACAAGCTTATCACCAAGTGCCCCTCCGAGCTGAAGTCAAAGAAATGCCCCGGGTGTGCCAGGACGCCGTCCTGGCGAGCGAGTTCTACGGCCCAATCCTCGTCCGTCTGGATTGAGGGAAGCCGCAAAATTGCGTACCACCCTCCTTCGAATTCCAGCCGGGTCACAAACGGCTGGTTCTCCAGTTGCTGGTCGAGCAACTGAAGGTTGGACCTGACTCGTCCCAGTATCTGGGGCTGGATCTTTCGGCGTGTCTCGAGCAACTTGGGCAAGGCCAGCGCCAGGGGCGCGCTCAGCGAGAGATACGTGTCGGCAATGACCTCCAGGCGCGCCAAGGCGTCTTGCAGCAATGGCGCAGTCCCGTTCACGACCACCCAGGCCACCTTCATTTGGGGCAGGGAGGAGATCTTCGACAGGCCGCTCAGCGTGAACGTAAGCGCTTCGGTGGCCGCGGCGTGGCTAACGACACGCGCCGGGTCCGGGGCGAGCGAATAATCGGCAAAGACCTCGTCAGCTACCAGAGCCATCGCCCGCGATTGGCAGAACGCGAGCAGATTGGCTAATTCGTCCCGTCGAACAAACGAGCCTGTGGGATTGTTGGGATGAACCACCAGGATGGCTCGTGCGCGGGCCTCCAGGCGTTTTTCGAGCGTGGCCAAATCAATCGTCCATCCGCGGTCGTAAAACAGCGGATAGGCGATGACCCGAACATCGTTTAGTCCGGCGAGGAAGTCAAAGAGCGGATAGCTGGGCTGCGGCACCAGGATGGCGTCACCGGGATCGGCGAGCAGCCGGAATATGTAGCTGTAAGCTTCGCTGGTGCTTGTGGTGAGGAAGATCTGCGCCTGATCCAGCGCGATTCCACGTTCAGCGTAGTAGTCCGCCACCGCCTGCCGGGCCGAGAGTAAGCCGCGCGGGTCCGGTGTGTAAGAGAGCGCCTGAGGATTGGCGAGTGCGCCTAAGATGCTCTGCTGATCAAACACGAATCCGCAGCGCGTGGGATTCGATTCGGTCAGGTCGAGGAGAGGAACCCCCCTGTGCCTCAGTTCTTCAATCTCGAGAGACAAACGATTTGGACTTAGCGGCCAACTGGTGCGGGAAGAAAACATGTTAAGTGACGAGAGAGAAGTGACTCCTGACTCCTACGCATTGGCCGATTTCCAAACGCTGAGCAACCCTTCCAGGCACTCGCGCGTGGCTTCCAACTTGTCCTTATCGGGGCGTACGTAGGAAGTCTCGATGGACATCGTTCCATCGTAGCCATCATCGCGCAACGCTTTGAATTGCCCCCGATAATCGATCTCGCCTTTGCCGACAGGAACATATCGAAACTTCCCCGCGGCAGGATCTTTGCGCATGTCCTTAACGTGCATATGGCGGAAGAGTCCGCGGACTTCGCGATACCCGTCGGGGTAGGGAGTCTCGCCCAGCCCTAGCGCATTGCAGGGATCCCACATAGCAAGCAGGTTGGGTGAATTGATGTCCCGGACCATCCTTCCCAGCTCTTTTCCCGTCCCCACATTGCAGTCGGTCTCGTTCTCGAGAAGCAGCGTGACGTTGTTCTGAGCCGCCATCGCGGCCGCCTTAGCCAGACGGTCGCGGACCAAAGGGTAGGCCTTTTCCGGATCCTCGACCCGCCAATAACTGAAAACCCTCACTTTGGAAGTCCCGAAAAATGGGGCGAGCCTGAATACCCGTTCCAGCAGATTTTCGGTGTCTTTATCCGTCAAGTCGGCGGCCTTGAAGGTGTCGCCCCAATTGGGGCGCGGTGAAGGCATGCCGGGCAAATGGTACTTGAACAGCGGCGAGGCAATTTCCGAAACCTTCAGGTGATGCTGCTCGATCAATTGCTTGGCGCGCTCCAACTCTTCCTGGGAGAGCCTGGTCACATTCTTGCTCCAGAGTTCACGCACCTCGCAGTAGCCGAGGGAATGTTCGGATATGAATTCCAGGGCTTTATCGAAGTCCTCGCTCAGTTCGTCCGTAATGACACCGATTTTAGGCGCGAGCGACTTCGGGGCCCGCTCCCCGCCTGCGAAGCTCAATCTCAAACCTGACCCTAGCAGCGCCGCTAAGGAAAGAAGATTCCTGCGTGTCAGACTCCAGGCCATGCGATACCCTCCCCTCACTCAAAGGCAGTTTCCGGCAAGCGTGCAAACGCTCAATGACCGCGTTCCAGTCACTCGGCACGAGTTTGGCTCCGCTCTCTTCGACATCGTCAGCCTGTCACTCGTGCCAAGACGATTGTTTCCCGAAAGCCGCCCCGTAAGCAAGTGGGTTCATCACCGGGAGGCCTCTCGGCTGCCCCCTCCGAGGTCCTGCGGCCTACGGTTGCTGCGCCTGGCCATTCGGCTTGCCTTCCTTTTGTTTGTCGATCGCCCGGTGGCACGCGTCGCAGACGCTTTCGCCGCCGCTTGCCGAAACGAGCAGGCGTGGCAGAGTTGAGGCGTGCGAGGCATGGCAACTCAGGCACGATATCTTCTCGCCCGCGTGCAGCGGGTCCGCAACACCGGCAACGGGATGAGCCGGGCGGGGATGTCCGAAACGCAAGCTGGGATCAAGATCAATCTTGGGAGCCGCTTCGAACTCCGCCCTCGAGATTGTTTGCAGACCGAAGAGGCTCACCGTACTCCCCGCGATGAGTTTTGGCCCGTGGCACTGCAGGCAGAGTGAATTCACATCAGCGCGTATCTGGGCCTTGAAATTCGACGCATGAGGCTCGTGGCAGATCAGGCACTGGCCGTTCTTGTAGGGGCCATGGAGTACAGGGTCCAACTGGGGCTGATGGCACTTCGCGCATAAGTTGCCCCCCCCTGCAAACAAGGTGATCGTGGTCTGGTTCTTTCCCGTGACGATGTGGTGGCACTCCGGGCAACCCATCCTGACCGCAGTGTGGACGAATTGGCCTTGCTTCTTCTCAGGATGGCAGGTCAGGCAGGTCTCCGGCTTGACGTCCTTTGGCTCGATGTAGGGGTGCTCGAGTTGTTCTTGGGCAGACACTCCGGTGGAGAAGAGGAGACAAAAAACTGAGAGCGTGACGCCACACTTCCATGACGACCGTGTTGCCGACGCTCGTGGTAGAAGCCTATTAGAGAGAGCCATCCTTTGCAACGGACATCGCGTTCTCGTTTTGCACAGCTTGGGGCTCAGCGGCGCCGCCCATCGACCGCAAATCAGCCTAATCCATCTGCGCCCCAGTGTCCAGCGGCTCGAAACGGCTTTGTCAATTAGTAGGCGTCATCAACGGAACGCCCGCTACCGGAAACGGCAGTGCGGCAGGAAGATTGTCTCTGTGGTGTGCGCCGGGCGACCGAGTCGTCTTCACTCTGTCCGCCGACGGCGCTTGATGAGGGTATTCCGGAATCGAACCGTGCAGCACGCGCGGAGGGCGGGCGTAAGGCCCGCCCCGTCGCATGGACAGCGATTACTGTTCAGCCGGCGTTCCTTCCGGCGACTCATTACGCGAGGGTCGACCACTCTTGAGGGTGTAGGTCGAAGGCACCTGGAAGAGCGAAGCTTGCGGTTCCGCGCGCACGATGTTCGTCAACTGGAATGTCGTTTCGCCAAACTGCGGATTGGTTTCCTTGCGCATCACGACAGTTTGCAGTTGCGGTGAGTACCAGCGCTCCATGGTGATTACAATCGGTGCCTGGTTGCCTTCCTGCCCGGCGGGAATGGTGCGCGTAGTACGGGTCCCTTGAGCCGTCACTCCATTGATCACTTGCGTGCCGAGCGACTCTGTCGTCACGTTGGGGTTCTCAGCTTTCGTACGCTCAGCCCTTTCAGCATTCCCGCGTGCTCCCGCGTGTTCGGGGAAAGACATCTGGCGGGCCATCTGGGTCTGGGGATTCAACATGTAGATTGATTTGCCCACGGGGTCGCCAATCGCTACCATTTTACGCGGGCCGCCTTCGGCGGCCCAGGGGCCAACGGCCCCCAGTTCCTGCTCGCGCCGCGTTCTACCCTGGCTGTCGCGGTAGACGTTTGCGGTGGTCGTGGTATGAATGGTGTTTCCATCCGGCAGAACTTGGGTGTGCTCAGTAACGGCTTGCGCGGAATAGGGCGCGCCGGTCACCACCTTGCCTGCCGAGAAAAGTTCGGCGCCGAAGAAATGTGCCCTCCCGAAGCCGCCGCCCGGGGCCGGCGGGTTTTGCGCTGTGGCGTTCGGCATCAAGGCCGCAGCCAGGCACACGAAGCAGATCCCTGCTGCCCAGATCGTCGCTATTCCAGACTTATTCTTTTTCATATCGTCTCCTCCTGGTGAGTGGTACGTCCAAGGTCGTAGGTGAGAAAGAGCGGCCTCTCAACGCTCCCACCTACCACCTACGACCTGCCACCTACTGCTTAATTCACAAACCGAATCGCAAATGGAACTCCGTTACTTCCCAAGGCAACATCCGCCTGGACCAAGGCGTCCGGAGCATATTCGTTGTCCACCCCTAGCCCGAACGCCAGCAGCGCCTCGGCAGGCAGCGCCACGCGGACCAGCGTGGCCTCCTCCATGCATTGGGAATCGTCGCAAGTCCCAAGGGAAATGAAGTCCGTTGTCGTTTCGCTTGCAGAATCCTCCGGCGCCGGCCGCTGCGGATTCCGGATATGAGCAACCTGGGCTTTAGCGTCGCTCTTCAGGGAGGCGCTTCGCTCGCTCGCGCCCGGCGTCGCGCCGGCCTGCGCAACATCAGAAGTAACCTGTCGCCGGCTGGTGGCGATTCGCGATGCGCCCGTGCTGGCGCCCCGATGTTGGCGCGGCCATTGAATCAGCACGATCCACGCCGTGGCCACAATCGCCGCGAATGCCAGGCCCCAGCTTAACCCACGCCACAAGCGTCTCCATGCCAGCCCCAGGAGCGGCGCACCATCTCGCGGGCTCCTTTCGCGGAATGCTTGCAGCAGTTCTGTTTCTACTCGCAGTGGCGCGCGCTGGCCCTGAAGACTGCCGGCGAACGCTTGCAGCCGTTCCGTCAGCTTATGCTCTTCATCCAGGCGCCGGGCGCACCAAAGGCAGTGGCCGGCGTGGTCCAAAGCCTCGAGTTGCTTTGTTGGGTCAGCCACCCGACGGCTGACAAGCTCGTGAATCGTACTTTCGAAGTCTTTGCATTTCATGCCAAACACCTGCTGCTGTCGATGGCCTCATGGGCGGGTTCCACCTTCACCCCGCCGCTGAGCTTCTGGAGGAGCAAGGCGCGGCCGCGGTGCAAGCGCGACCGCACCGTCCCCACCGAACAACCCAGGGCCGACGCAGTATCCTCGTAGCTCATTTCGTTCAAGTCGCACAAAACCACAGCCTCGCGGTAATGCTCGGGCAGGCTCAAGATCGCCTGCCGCACCGAATGGATCGTCTCCCGGCGGGCCATCGCGGAGTGCGGATCTTCGCCGGACACCAGAACGGCGTCTCCACAATCCGTCCAACCCTTTTCCCCTAGCGGGCCTGCGACGTACGTCTGGTCGCGCTTGAGAAAGCGCAGGGCGTGATGGCGCGCCATTCCGAGCAGATATGCGATCAGGGCACCGCGCGACGGGTCGTAACCTCGGCTCTCACGAATCAGCGCCATGAACACTTCCTGCGTGACGTCCTCCGCGAGCGGCGCGGACCCGCTCATCTCGAGCACGAAACGGTAAATGTTTCCCTGGCGGCGCCGGTACAACGTGGTGAAGGCGTCTTCATTTCCGGCCTGTATCATCCGCAGCAATTGCTCATCGCGAAGGTCAGTGAGTTCGGCCATCATCCTCTGCTTTCATAGTGTATTCAGCCTGCACCGGCTAAAAGTTCCACAAAATCCGCCCGCGGACCGAGCCCGGTTTCACGCAAAGCCGCAAAGTACGCAAAGCCCGCAAAGAAAAGCAAGGACCCTCGTCGCCCCAGTGATATGGACGTACCTGGCCGGAACTAAGTTGCGCCGTAGGGTGGACGGCTTGCCGTCCCCGCATCTCTGCCAGCCCCGTCGAGGGTAGGGCAAAGCCCTACCCCTGCACCAAAGTGCTCCGGTGGTTGATTTCTGACCAGGCGCGGTGTATCTTGTCCCCCGTGACTGAGGCGACTCTGGAAGATCAAGCGAACAGGCGAAACGGGTTTGAGCTGATTTTGACTCGAGTGGGAGGAAACGTGGCTAAGGTGGGCATTCTTGTGCTTGGCTGTCTGATGCTGGCGGCGATGCCGATGTCGGCGCCGGCGCCTGAAATCCCGGAAGTTTACGCTCAGATTCGCGCTGAGGAGACCAACAATTCGAGAATCATGTGGATTATTCACGAAGTGGCCGACGTGTACGGGCCGCGCGTGACGGGAACGCCGAATCTGAAAGCCGCAGATGATTGGGCGGTGAGGACGATGGCTTCGTGGGGCCTTGTCAACACGCATCTCGAGCCATGGACGTTCCAGCCGGAGAGCGCGGCGACCCCTGTGCCCGGCTGGGAGAACGTCGCCCTCGAGGCGGAAGCCGTTTCGCCGTTCCATGGTCAATTGATGGTTGAGCCCTTGGCGTGGACGCCCAGCACCAAGGGAGTCGTGACCGCGCAGGTGGTGTTGATCGATCCGCCGGGCATGGCGCCGCCGAGGGGTGGTGGATTCAACTTTTTCGGGGGACCCCCTCCACCGCCGGAGCCCAAATGGGCTGCGCCGCCCATGCCTCCGCCGCCAAAACCCGCCGATCCGAAACAGCCCACCCAGGCGGAACTCGATGCGTATCTGAATTCCGTCAAAGACAAGGTTCACGGCGCGGTCGTTTTCGTCGGGAAGCACGTCCAAGTAGCCGAAGAAATGAACCCGGCGCCCATGCGCCGTTCCGAAGACGACTGGAAGTCGCGTTTTGACGCGAAGAATCCCCGCCCCTTCCGCTTTCCCGAACAGCCGAAACTGCCGGAGGGGCAACTGACGCGCCAGGAAGTTACGCGCCAGGTCGATCAGTTCCTGGTGGATAACGGCGCGCTGGTGCGCGTGAACGATGCCGGACGCGCCCACGGAGTGATCGTCGCGCAGCAGAATGCAACCTACGATTGGACGCGCGCGGTGCCCACCCTGGTGATGCGGAACGAAGATTACGGGCGCATTTCGCGAATCATGGAAGGCGGCACCTCGGTGACGCTGAAGGTCAACATTCAAAACAAGGAATATCCGGAAGGGACCACCGTCTATAACGCCATTGGGGAAATCCCGGGCAGTGATAAGAAGGACGAAGTCGTGATGCTGGGCGGCCACTATGACTCGTGGCACGACGCCACCGGCGCCACCGACAACGGCATTGGGGCTTCGATGATGCTTGAGGCCGTCCGGATTCTGACGGCTCTGCACGTGCAGCCGCGCCGCACCATCCGTATCGCTCTTTGGAGCGGGGAAGAAGAGGGACTGCTGGGTTCGCTGGCCTACGTACAGCAGCACTTCGGAAGCTTCGAAAATCAGAAACCGGAGTTTGCGACCCTGGATGCGTACTTCAACATCGATTCGGGCACAGGCAAGCCGCGCGGCGCGTCCGTGTTTGGCCCGCCGGGCGCGGCGGACATCGTGCGCGACGCGATGACGCCCTTCGCGGAATGGGGCTTTATGGGCGCGATGCCTTCCGATAGCCGCAGGACCGGCGGAACTGACAACACCTCGTTCAGTAACGCCGGTTTGCCGGGAATCGGGTTGGCGCAGGACGCGTTTGACTACGGCTCATTCACCCATCACACCAACCTCGACACCTACGAGCGAATCTACGAAGAAGACGTGAGAGAAGGTGCGGTCGAAATCGCTTCGGCGGTGTACGCGGTGGCGATGGCGGACCAGATGCTCCCGAGGTTCAAAGCCTCCGACATGCCGAAGCCTGTGCCGCAGCCGGGGCCGGGATCGCAGGCCGCCAAAGTGCGCCACGTTCCGGCCACGCAGGACTAGGGAATGTCGAGAGTCACGTCATTCCCGCGAAAGCGGGAATCCATTGGACGTGGGTCCCCGCTTTCGCGGGGACGACGACGTTTGTGACTTTCAAGTCTATAGGCAGGGCGCGCGCCCGCAAGGGCTCGGAATGACAACCTCCTAAGCTACGCCCTCACCACCGGCAAATTCTCCCTCACCTGCTTTTCGTTCTCCATTTGTGAGATCACTGCGGAAACGTGGGGATTGTTCAGCACGAAGCGGTAGGCCTTCTGGTGCAAATTCATATCGCCGGGAATCGTTTGCTCGAGCAGCGCGGCGCGCTCCGGCACCGGGGTCGATGAACGGTCCGGCTGAAAAATAACCTGCGCGGTCTTCATAGCAATCACGCCAAAATCCTGCTTGTAGGCCTCCTCGACAACCGGCGCCACGTAGTGCCAGTTCAAGATGTTGCAGGCCACCATGGCGAGAGAATAAACGCCCGTCTGCATGGCTGCCTTGAGAACTCCTGCCGGGTCGTTATGCGCCGAGACCCCCAGGTACCTCACCTTGCCCTGCTTGCGGAGCAGTTCGAAAGCTTCATAGATTTCGTGGATTTGCACCTCGGCGGGGGAGGAGCACGCGTGCGGGCACATCATCAAGTCCACGTGATCGGTCTGAAGCCGCTTGAGACTGCCTTCCAGCGAATCGGTGATGGTTTTGACGTAAACTCGCGGCCGGTCGATTTTCGCGCCGTACTTCTTCTCCATCGCATTCGCCAGCGCCGCCTCCTCCACCTGGCGAATCTGGCCGTTGAAATAGTTGCCGAAATAATTCGGCACCGTCACCCGCCGCCGCTCGATGTCCTCGCTGACCTCGCGCAGAATTGCGGCTTGCTCGTCGCGGTTGAGTCGCGCGTACAACATCTCGTAGACTGCGAAGCGCGCTTCCGGAAAAGCGCTGATTTTGGTGTTGACGAACACCTGGTCGCGCTTCGCGCCTTGAATGATCGCGCCGTAGCCCCGCTCGCTCTGGCCCTCCCCGTATTCCGGAGCTGTGTCCAGATAGTTCAGCCCCATTTCGACGGCCAGTTCCACGTGGCGGTTGTTGGTGGGAGAGATGGGATCGCCCCCGCAGACCATCTCCGAAATCATAAAGCCCGTCCGGCCCAGCTTGCGATAGCGCATCTCCGGCCGCTTGTTGCGCCATTCCGGCTTAGCGCCGGCCATGGACGCGTCTGCCTGGCCCACGCGGGCTGCGCCGGCCAGCAGTGCGCTGCCTCCCATCGCTAAGGCGACCGAACCCTTCAGAAAGTCTCTACGTGGAACGCGCTGAATCATGGTTTGCTCCAGCTCCTGGTTGCCCGAAGGGCAACAACATTAGTCCGTCGGCTGACGGATGAAACCTACGGAACCCTTGCCCCCTCGTTGCACCTGCCGACCCCCGCAGGGGTCGAACAGACCGGCTCACGAAGCAGGCGCAGCCGCGGGATGCACATCCCGGTCGATCTCCACGCTAGTTCCGGAGCGTCTTTCGACTTCCAAGTCGAAGAAATTCTGGAGATTGAGCCAGAACTCGGGATTGGTTTTGAAGTAGCGCGCTAAGCGCAAGGCGGTATCGGCAGTAATACGCCGGCGTTCGTGGACGATTTCTCCAATGCGGGTTGCAGGAACGTGGAGGTCCAGCGCCAGCCGGTTGATGGTGAGGCCCAGCGGATTCATGAAGTCCTCTCGGAGGATTTCGCCGGGGTGAACCGGAGGAATCAAATTGGGTGCCTTGCTCATGCTTGCAGCTCCTTAGTGGTAGTCTACAATTTCCACGTTGTAGGCGTGACCTTCTCTCCACACGAAGGAGATCTGCCACTGTTCATTGATCCGGATGGAATGCTGGCCTTTCCGGTCCCCTCGTAGCGCTTCCAGGTGATTTCCGGGGGGCGAAGCCAGGACCTGCAACTCCGTTGCCGCGTGAATTTGAAGAAGTTTTCGCAAAGCCACCCGCTCGAACGTTCGGAAGCGGCGGGCATGATGATATTCAAAAAGCTCTTCCGTTTCCTCGCAGCGAAATGTCCGGATCACACTTGCAGCGTACTACGTATAACGTAGCATGTCAAGCGTTGTCAGGATAAAGGCTTGCGTGGAGCGGCGCAGCGAGAGCATGGCCAGTTGACATTGCCAGTGGTCATCAAGTGGAGTATATTCGGCGGCACAACAATCTACTGAAGCCGAGGAAGGTGCCTTCATGACCGAGAGCCCTTTAGCCCCTGGCCAGTCTGACCGAATCCGTGGCCTGCTTCGTAGTTTCTTTTCAAACCCGTGGATCGGGTTTCTGGGGTCAATATGCAGCGTTGTGGGAGTAGGTCTGGCAGTTTACTTTTATTTCGGGGGTGCGAGGACCCGCAGGCTCACCTATGCTGTGAACCCGGTGAAGACGATTGTCGTGAAGGGCGGCGAGACCTCGGCCTTGCGGGTGCTCCATGGGGACCAGGAAGTGAAGGGGGATGTCACAGCGGCTCAGGTCGCTATTTGGAATGGTGGTTCGGAGTCGATCCGGCCCGAGAACATTCTGGGTCCCGTCCGGCTTGTCCTGCACCCACCCGCAGCCATTCTCGAGGCGAGTGTCCGCAAGGCCAGTAGAGGGGTGATTGGCGCCTCACTTGATACGTCCCGCCTTGCGGTCGGCATCATTAACGTGACCTGGAAGATCCTTGAACGTAACGATGGCGCCGTCATTCAGTTGATTTTTGCCGGACCGGCTCAAACAGACATAGAGGTTGAAGGTATTGTCGAGGGGCAGCCGACGGTGTTTCGCCTCGAACCACCTACTGAGAAGACGACCTCTGATCGATGGCTTACCAGGGTGGAGGGGATTTTCGGGTTGTTCGTGCTGTGTTTGTTCGTCTGGTGGAACTGGCACCGACGGCGCAGCGGGGAGCAACTGGGCCGCTTTGACCGTATCGTTCCGTGGGTACTCGTCCTAACGGTCTCTATGTGGGTTGTGGGCGAATTGTTGGAGTTGCGCCAGCTGGGGCCGCCATTTGGGTTCTGACCACCCGCCCTGCAAGCCCTCCCTTCCGCCCTCCAATTTCCTCCTGCCAACGCTCCTTTCTTCACTACGTCCCAACTAAGACGCCGTGAAGCTTTTGTCTTTCCCCTATTTCAGCGGCTGTCCCCAAGACTGGGCGCCTGAGCTCCTGAAGACTGACCCCCTTCGGAATTTTCGCCTCCTAATTACTGTTTTCTGCCTTCGAGAGATGCCATACTCTTTTGAGAGGAGGAGAACGTGACAAAGCCATGATTTATGGGAGCGCGCAGCGCCGGAGGCAGTACTGTGCGCGCTGCAATCAACTCATGTTTGAGTACTTTCTGTCTCCGGATGGCCATTTCGGAGTGCTGAAGGAAGTGTGCCGCAAGGAAGATGGCCGCAAAGCTGAGGTGGTGTGTCCGACGTGCGGGGCAGTGTACGAACTGCTGGACACCGTTGATGCCACGGGTCAGCCCGTCGCCAGGAAGTTTCGCGGAGCGTAGCCCTGATGAGTAAAGAGCCCATCCGCCTCTCCCCCGGCAATGTTAAGGATTACCTTGCGGGGCAAGGTCTCTGGCCGTCTGGCCTGCCGATGTCTGTCCGCGAATTGGGTGGTGGCGTCTCCAACACCGTTCTGCTGGTTGAAGGGAGGGGGCCAGATGGCGAGGAGAGGCGCTGGGTGGTAAAGCAGTCCCTCGAGAAATTGCGCGTCAAGGACGACTGGCGCTCGGAGCGCAGCCGCATCTTCCGCGAGGCGGAGGCGATCCAGGCGCTGGGTCCGGTGCTGGGTCCGGAGACCGTCCCGCAGATAGTTCATGTCGGCCATGACGACTACCTTTTCGTGATGACCGCGGCGCCGGCGGGGTCAGCCACATGGAAAGAGGCGCTGCTCGAAGGCCAAGTCAACCTCGACGTGGCGCGGCAGGCGGGGAAGCTTCTGGGGCTCATGATTACCGCCTCTCATCACAACCCTTCTTTCCGCACGGCGTTCGCGGACCGCACTGTGTTCGACCAGCTCCGCATCGATCCGTACTATCGGACCACGGCAGCGCGGCATCCCGACGCAGGCCCGGTCATCCAGAAACTGATCGACGACTCCTGGCAAATCCGCAGCGCCTTGGTGCACGGCGACTTCAGCCCCAAGAACATGCTCGTAACGGACACTCACGTTTTCCTGATTGATTTCGAGGTCGTTCACTGGGGCGACCCGGCCTTCGATTCAGGATTTCTTCTGAACCATCTCTTTCTAAAGGCGTTTCACCAACCTCAGTTTGCCGGACCTTACTTTTTGGCAGCCCGCGAGTTTTGGCTAGAACTGGTGAGAGGAGCCGCAGGGGCCGCGCTGGCGGATTTTGAGCGTATGACCCTGCGCCATCTGGGCGCCCTGATGCTGGCGCGTATCGACGGAAAGTCGCCCGTCGAGTACATCCGCGACGAAACGACAAAGGAGCACGTGAAAAGGTTTGCCAAGTGGCTGATGCTGGAGGGAACACACAGTTTAGAGGACACAATGTCTGCGGCCAGGAAGGCGCTCGAAGTCCCGAATCGCGAAGTCAAATAGTTGGGACGGCCTTTGTGGGCACTCTCCACGAGACAGACCCACGCCGTTCAGCCTGGCAAACGCGCCGTTCCAAATTCCAAATCGGCCATTCCCCGCAAACGCCTTGACAAACTGTGCCCAAATTTATAGCCTAGAATCGGGAGGAGATCGGGGTTGGGGGTGGTGCGACTTTGCGACCTTGGCGTTCTTTGCGCCTTGGCGTGAAACCGGGCTTGTGGCTTCGAAAACGGGGGAACAAAGCGAGAATGTCTATGAAAACAAAGGAAGAGGATAAGAAGTCATGGGTTAGCGCAGACGTTGCCATTCAATGTCTGCGATGCGCCGAAGGCGCACGCCGGTCAGATTGTGCGGATGGCCTTGACTTGTGCATCCGGGACGTCGCAGACCCCCAACATCGGGGTCTCATGGCCCAGCCGTGGCGCCACCTACGAAAGATGCCAAAAATCGGGGGAACGAACTCAACAAGTCTTTTAGAATGAATAAAACTTCAAAAAAACGAACTCAAAACGAACTCCAATTGAGGCCAAAAACCACGCTCCGGCGACTCAAATTCGTTCCATTGGGCCGGCTGGCGCAGACGTTGCTTCTGAATGTCTGCGATGCGCCGAAAGCGCAGGTTGGACGAATTCTGGGCTTGTCTGGCAGGTCGCTTCGGGACATCGCTGACCCCCAACATCGAGGTCTGATGCCTCAGCCGTGGAGCCGTGGCGCCACCTACGAAAGATGCCAAAAATCGGCGGAACGAACTCAACAAGTCTTTTAGAATGAATAAAACTTCAAAAAAACGAACTGAAAACGAACTCCAATTGAAGCCAAAAATCACGCTCCGGCGAGTCAAATTCGTTCAATTGGGCCGGCTGGCTGAGAGCTGAAAGCTGACTGCTAGGAGCTGTAATTGAAATGTCGCGATTCTCCCAAATTCGTGCTCGCGAAGTTCTCGACTCGCGTGGCCATCCTACCCTTGAGGTCGAGGTCTTTTTGATCGACGGCGCATGCGGCCGGGCGATCGTTCCCGCCGGCGCCTCCACGGGCAAAGCGGAGGCAATCGAGCTTCGCGACGGTGACGCCAGGCGTTATCTCGGCCGGGGGGTGCTAAAGGCCGTCGCCAACGTCGCTCAGGTCATCGCGCCGGCCCTGCGTGGCGAAAGCGCCATGGATCAGCCTCGGATCGATCGCCGCCTGATTGCTCTGGACGGTTCCGCAAACAAAGGCCGGCTGGGTGCGAACGCGCTTTTGGGGGTCTCGATGGCGACAGCCCGCGCCGCGGCCGCCTCCAGTGGCCTGCCTCTTTATGGCTATTTGGGGGGCGTGACGGCGACCGAACTGCCCGTTCCCATGATCAACGTTATGAGTGGTGGACTTCACGGCGGTGGGAACATTGATTTTCAGGATTACCAGGTGATTCCCCTGCGCGCCGGCCGCTATTCGGAAGCGCTCGCGGACGTGGGCGCGGTCTACCGTGCCGCGAAGGACACGCTGATCTCCCGCGGCGTCTATCGTCCCGGCGTGGCGGACGAGGGCGGGTACGCGCCCGCGCTCAAAACCAATGAGCAGGGCTTCGAGTTGATGGTGGAGGCGATTGAGCGCGCGGGCCTCCGGCCCGGCCAAGACGCAGCCATCGCGATTGATGTAGCCGCGAGCCACTTTTACGAGAACGGCCGCTACCGGATGCTTCGCGAAGGAGCGGAGACCGACGCCGAGGGAATGGTGAAAACGCTCGCCGCATGCTGCGGCCGCTATCCCATCATTTCCGTTGAAGACGGCCTCGCCGAAGATGATTGGGCCGGATGGAAGCTTTTGACCGATCGGATCGGCTCACGCGTGCAGTTGATCGGCGACGATCTCTTTGCCACCAATCCTGCCCGGCTGAAAAGGGGGATCGAAACCGGAGCCGCCAATGCCGTGCTTGTTAAAATGAATCAAATCGGCACGCTCACGGAAACCCTGGAAGTGATCGCACTCGCGAAACGGCACGGATATCGCTGCGTGGTCAGCGCGCGTTCCGGCGAAACCGAGGACGATACGATGGCGGACCTGGCCGTTGCCACAGGCGCCGGGCAGATCAAGGTCGGAGCCATCACGCGCTCCGAACGGCTGGCAAAATACAACCGCCTGCTGCGCATCGAAGAGGAACTGGGAGACCGGGCCGTGTACAGGAATTGGGCCAGAGAGGAAGAACCCTCGTGAGGGGAATCTTCACTGCCATGAAAAGGTGTAGGGGTAGGGCTTGCCCTACCCTCGCGATGGCAGCGGAAGAACGAGGGGACGGCAAGCCGTCCCCCTACAGCGTTGAAAACGGGTAGAATTGAGCATGTCGAGCTGCGAGAAGGGGTCTGAATCGTAAGGGAACCGATGCAATGAACGGCGAATTGCGGCGACGGCCGCTGGTCAAACTCCCGGCATCCATGGCCCTGGCGCCCTTTTTTCTCGCATTGGGCGTGGCGTGGGGTATGGACACCCCGGGCTTCAAGCCGGGCTTCAACCTGTTTAGCGCCCAACAGGACGTCCAACTGGGGAAGGAGAGCGCCGAGGAAATTGACAGGACATACCCCCTTTTAGCGGACCCGCAGGTGCTGCGCTACATCAACGATCTGGGGCGGCAACTGGCTTCCTTGGCGCCCAACAACAACCCGGCCTATGTCTGGACTTTTAGAGTCATCAACAGTCCCGACATCAATGCCTTTGCCTTGCCGGGCGGAACCGTCTATGTGAACCGAGGGGCCATCGAAGCGGCTGAAAATGAAGCGCAGCTTGCCGGGGTATTGGCGCATGAAAGCGGCCACGTGGTGATGCGCCACGGAACGCACCAGGCTTCCGAGGCGCTGCTGGCGCAGGCCCCGCTGGCACTGCTGGAAAGTATTCTTGGCCGGTCGGGGAGCCTGACCGGCCAGTTGACGGCCATGGGCCTCAATCTTGGCCTTAACTCGATTTTGCTGAAAAATTCCCGCGACGCTGAAATCCAGGCTGACGCGGTGGGGGCATACATTTTGTATCGAGCCGGTTACGATCCTCACGCCTTGGCCGAGTTCTTCGAGATCGTCGAAAATAAGTACCCGCAGAAGACGGTGCAGTTTTTCTCTGACCATCCCAACCCCGTCGACCGCGTAAGACGAATCGATGCGGACGCAAGCGACAATATCCTCTTGTATGGGCAGCCCGAGAAGCTTAAGGGCGGGAGCCCGGCATTCGAGGATGCCAAAAAGCGTCTTCTGAGTCTCGCCGCCCCGTCAGACGCAGAAACTCCGCCGCCTGTCGCTGCCAATTTCGCGAGTCCGCCTGCGCCTCCTTCGGCCCGATTAATCAAGTTTGCCGGCTACGGCATTTCCATCGTTTATCCTGACAACTGGCAGGTGCAGCGGAACGAAGATGCCGTGGTTCTGGTCCCGCCCGGAGGAATGGTCGAGGTGCCGGAAACCGGCGCGGCGCAGGCCTACGGCATGTCCATCAGTCGATTTCAGCCTCAAGGCGGCGGGGAGGGGGCGTGGGGACTTGTCGAGGCTACACAAGAAATGCTGCAAACTCTGCGCGGCACGAATCCCAACCTGCGGGTGATCGAGCAAAAAGCCATGAACCTCAAGGGGCGCTCGGCCCTCTCCACTCTGCTCGAAACCGACTCGCCGCTTCCCGGCCAGAAAGAGCGCGACCAGTTGGTGACGACCCGCCAGAGTGACTTCCTGGTTTCGCTGATCTTCATCGCCCCGCAATCCCTGTTTGACGCCTACAAGCCGACTTTCGACGCCATGCTGCAAAGCCTCGAATTTAGGTAGGGGAGGATATGGATAAACGCCGGAAACACTGGGAGAAAGCGTTGGCGGCTGCGGCGTTGTAGCGGCTGTTCGGCCGGAGTTTTGTAGGGGTAGGGCTTGCCCTACCCTCGTCGGCCTAGTAACCAGCCGGGGACGGCAAGCCGTCCCCCTACATTGCCGTCGTTATCGAGGGATTGGGGCGGCGCTGTAACTGGTGTTCGGGCCGGAGATTTGTGATAGCATTGGAGTATGGCGTCACTCAGGGCAAGCGTGCGCGAAACCTGGAGTTGGATCTAGTAGCGGGAATTTACCCCGGCGGTTGTGGGGGTAAAGCCTGTTCAGCTTAAGACTGCGCTGCAGCGTGAAAACCAGGAGGTAATCCAATGAATTCACGAAAACCCAATCGACGTGAGTTTTTGGGCTGTACGGGCCTGGGCATCGCCGCATCAACCGTCGGCGTTCCACTGTTCCAAGCGTCTCCGGCCCCGCCGGCAGCGACCGGAGACATCCCCTACCGCAAGCTAGGGCGCAGTGGCGAGAAGGTGTCGCTGGTCGGGTTGGGCGGTTTCCATATCGGCCTTCAAAAAGACGAAGCGGAAAGCATTCGCATCGTTCGCACCGCCGTGGATCGGGGCATCAACTTCCTTGATAATTGTTGGGACTACAACGACGGCGTCAGCGAAGTGCGCATGGGCAAGGCCTTGCGTGATGGTTACCGCAAGAAGGTTTTCCTGATGACCAAGATTGACGGCCAGGTCAAGGCGCTGGCGGCGCAGCAGATTGACGAATCGCTCCGGCGCCTTCAGACCGACGTGATCGACCTCGTCCAGTTTCATGAAGTCATTCGCCCCGGCGACCCCGACCGTATCTTCGGCCCGGGCGGCTCATTCGAAGCCATGATGGAGGCGAAAAAGGCGGGCAAGCTTCGCTATATCGGCTTCACAGGCCATAAGGACCCGGACATCCATTTGAAGATGCTGCACACAGCTCACAGCCACGGGTTTATCTTTGACGCCGTACAAATGCCCTTGAACGTTATGGACGCGCACTATAAGAGCTTCGCCCAGAAAGTGGTCCCCGTTCTGACGCAGCATGGCATTGGGGTGCTGGGAATGAAGTCCATGGGCGACGGGTTCGTGCTGAAGAGCAATGCAGTGACGCCCGTCGAGTGCCTGCACTACGCCATGAATCTGCCCACCTCCGTTGTCATCACCGGCTGCGACAGCCTGCAAATCCTCGAGCAGGCGATCGATGCCGCCCGCACCTTCAGGCCTCTTACGGAAGAACAGCTTTCCGCACTTCTGGCGAAGACCGCGCCCCTGGCGGCACGTGGCGAGTTCGAACCTTTCAAAACGACCATTGACTTTGATGGGACTGCCCACAATCCGCAGTGGCTAGGCTAAGGCAGGAGCCAGGATCGAGCGGGATGCAGGATGATGAGAATAAGTCCGGCGCGCGACGGCGCCGCAGACTATTTCTCAAAGACCTGCACCTGGGCAGGCGCGCCGTCCGCCTCGTCGATGAAATAGAGCACCAGGCCGTTGGTTACCGCCACGGTGTTGGCGCCCAAGTTCCCCGACCCATTTGCATTGATGGTTAGCAGCGCGCTGAACGCCGACGCGAGCGACAGTCCGCCAAGAGCGCTTTCATCCTCTGTACCAGTAAGGCTGCCGGAGGAAATGGAAGCAACTCCGGAAAGGTCCGTGATCGTGGCGTCCCCCGGTTCCATGCTTCCAAAGAAGAAGAGGTTGCCCGCGAGCGAACTGTTGCCATAGGTTGCGGCGGGCTGCGCGTCAAGTACGCCGAGGCTGGCGGTCGAGTCCGCGCTGATGCAAAAGGCCGAGACGCCGTCAAGCGGACCTGTAAGGTAGCAGATGGGTGAAGTGTCGCTCGAGGCGCCAACTACCGCCAACCGCCCGAAGGACGGGGTAAACCCGTAAGTGCCGGTGAGGTTCTGCTGGCTGGCTGTGCCTCCCGAGTATTGGTCCATACTTCCGGTGACGGCGCCGGATAAACCGCCTGAAAAGCCCGCCAGCCCGATGGCGGTGGCTGCGGCTCCGGAGGAGTTGCCTGTGAAGCGGAAAATATAGCTGGGCAAGACCGACGACGAGCTGAATGAAGCGGGAGCGGCAATCGCCCGACCGCTGAACGCGGCGCCGAGGTCAAGGGAAATGAAGAAGAGCTCCGATGAGTTGATGACGTAAACCTCCACGTTTAAGGGACCCGCGAATGGCGCCGGGAGAAACAGATTCAGGGTTGCGTACGCCAATCCCGTCGATGTGGCGACAGGCTGCATGGTCCCGAAAGTCCCCAGGTTGATGTAGCCCTGTGAATATACCTCACCGCCGCTATTCGCGTCGTCGGCGAGGTTGGAGAGGGCCCCTCCGCTTTGGGAAAACGAGCCCGCGAGGGCAAAGTGAGTGAGGGCGCCGCTGGATCCGCCCGAGCTGCCCCAGCCATCGACACCCAGTACAAAACTCGGCGCGAGGGCGCTGAGAGAGAAGGCGGTTGGATCTTGCCGCCGCAGAATACCCGAGGCGCGCTCAGTAGTCGACGACTGCTGGTTGAAGAAAATGACGTCGCCCTTCGATGCGATGCCATTGGTGATCCCGCCCACCGAGAAGTAGAGCGTAGAAGTAGATTCGAACTGGTCCGTCAGGGTGAGGCAGCCACGATTATCCGGTCCAACGGAGTAGGAACTGGCCGAGGGGATTAGACCAGCGCCCGCGTAGGATTGGCTGAAGTAGGGGTTGAATTGGTCTTGCCCGCCGGTAATCTTACCCGTACCATCGGCGCCGAAACTGGCGCCGAACAGGATCGGCGTGCCTGCGCCGCTGGCGCTCCAACCCTGCAGCATGATGGCGTACTGGCCGTTGAGGACGCTTTCATTGCCGCCCATCTTGCAGGCCGTTGCTCCGTCAAAGATGGTGAATGTGTCCGTAGCAGACTTCGTCGAATCAGTCACGGAAGTTGCTGTGATCGTTGGCGTGTTCGCGGGTGCGGCGGGAACGGTGGGTGGCGGGGTGTAATCCGCCTCGTACGGGATAGGGATCGAAAGCGTGCCGCAGCCAGGCGAGCACGCCACGCCGTTTGCCTTAAGCGACCACGTCACGCCACTCGAGGTTGGGTCGTTCTGCACCGCGGCGGTGAACATGGCAGAGAAGTTCTGCCCGGTCCCCGCCGCCAGCTCATTGACGCTGGGTTGGATGCTCACGGTGATGGCGGCCACCGTGATGCTAATCGAAGCCGACAGCGACGGATTCTCGACCGAGGTTGCTGTGACCAACACCCTTACGCCCGATTGCGAAGCGGGCGCGTTATAGGTGACGGAATTTGTGGTTTGGTTCGTCAGCGAGCCACAGGCCTGGCCTGTGCATCCGGCGCCGGCCGAAAGCGACCAAGTTACGCTCGAGTTGATGTTGGACCCGTTGATGCTGGTAACCGAGGCCCCGATATTAACCGCTTGGCCGATTTCGAGGGTCTGTGGCGAGGCAGGGTTGGTAATGGCGACCTGGATGGAGGAACGCGCGCTGATGCCTCCACAGCCAGCAGAGAAAACACACGTCAGGAATCCCACTAGCGCGCCGAGCGATACCAACTTTTGGTTCATTGCTGTTCCCCTAACGCAGGCTTTCCGTTCGCTCTCGCCCGCCTCGCCAATCCTCTGACCCGGAATTTCCCTCTGCAACTTTCGGACTTGGCGCAATGATACACCTATCGAGTTTGTGTGAGCGCTCTTTTTTGATGTCATTCCGACGAGTCGCAGGCGACGAGGAATCTCGCACTGCGTTGCAAATACTCAGAGCGAGGTTCTTCGCTCCGCTCAGAATGACAGCAGCGAGATTCCTCGTCCTGCGGCCCAAAGCCTTCGGGCGACGGGTCGCTTCGCTGTCTCGAAAGTCTGTCATTCTGAGCGAAGCGAAGAATCTGCATTAGTTCGCCTCGGAACGGAACTGCAGATCCTTAGCTTCGCTCAGGATGACTGCGACTCTCCGCTCGTTGGGTGGGTCGAAGATCGGCCAGCTAGCAACTTGCGGAGCTCCCGCTCCAGGCGAGCCAGGACTTCCTGCCAATCCCCGTGCGCCGATTGACGAAACAGGCGGGCGGTGGGGTACCAAGGGGAATCCTCTCGCTCCAAGAACCAGCGCCAATCCGGCGCGTTAGTCAATAGTATCCAGACCGGCTTCCCCAGAGCGCCGGCCAAATGGGCCACGGCCGTGTCAACCGTTATCACCAGGTCGAGGTTGGCGACAATCGCCGCTGTATCGGCAAAGTCTTGCAGTTCGTCGCGGAGATCGACCAATCGCGCCGGGGCCTCGAGTTGCTTCACCTGCTCGGCCGCCTCACCCGTCTGCAACGAGTAGAAGGTTGTGCCTACCAGGTTCGTCAAAGGCGCGAATTGAGCCAAAGGGATGGAACGCCAGCGATCGAAGCCGTGGTGTGGGCTGCCGGCCCAGACCAGTCCGATCCGCAATGTAGCGCCCTCGAGGCGTTGCTTCCAGACCTCGCGGAGGGCCGGGTCCGGGTAGAGGTAGGGGGTTTGCCCGGGAATCGTGCTCATTTCTGTGCCAAACGCCAGGGGCAGGCTGAGCATCGGGCACTGCCAAGTGAAGTCTGGAAGGGTTTGGCCACGGCTGAGCACTTGCCACCCCCCCTCGATGCCGGTCAAGAGGCGTTGTAACCCGGGCTGGACCTCCAGAATCACCTGTCCTCCCCGAGCGGCAACCAGAGGAACATAACGCACAAATTGCAGAGTGTCGCCCAGACCCTGCTCGGCATAGATCAGGATACGCGCACCTTCTAGCGAATCACCCTGCCATTGGGGCTGGGGAAACGTTCTGCGCGTACGCAGCCCCGCGCCGGTCCGCCAGCGCGTTTCATATTCGCTCCAGCCGAGCGCCAGATGGCCTTCGAGCAAATGGATCGTGGCCAGATAGAACACGGCTTCAGCGGAGTCGGGGTCCAAGGCCCGAACGCGCTCGAAGCATTCTTCGGCTTCAGCCAGCTCACCCAGGGCGAAAAGCACCAAGCCCAACTCGCGGTGTGCGCCCGCCAGCTTGGGTTTCAGCCTGATCGCACGACGGTACGCCTCCACTGAGGAAGCGAGGTCTCCCTTAGCTTCAAAGAGGTAGCCTAAGCTGGCGGAGAGCTCCGCGCTTTCCGGTTGAAGCGCGTGCCCCTTCTGAAGGATCTCAGAGGCCGCCTCGTATTGCCCCAGATCGGTGAGGGCGAGGCCAAGGCCGTTGTGAATCTCGTACCGGTTCGGGTCCAGAGCCAAGGCGCGCTGGAAGCCCTCGGCCGCCGCTTGGGGATCGCCACTTTTG
>Ga0326727_10002664_pt1 | contig 59901 bp, 54 predicted proteins | sample MB2enrmetagenome_FD_207643 | JGI IMG/M metagenome (GOLD analysis project Ga0326727, IMG submission 207643) | Lab enriched peat soil microbial communities from McLean, Ithaca, NY, United States - MB29MY | ecosystem: Environmental > Terrestrial > Soil > Wetlands > Peat | place: USA: New York...
CCGCGGCGGGCCTGCTGGAGCGGCTTTACGCGGCGGGTTGGCGGGGCCAGATCGTCGGGCCCCACGGCTCCGGGAAATCGACGCTCCTGGCCGCGCTGCTGGCCGCGGCGGGGCTCGCGGGGCGACGTTGCCTGGTGGTCGCGCTGCGGGACGGCCAGCGCCGACTGCCGCGAGAATTCCTCGCTGCTGCCCGGTCCGGCCCGCTGGACCTGCTGGCCGTGGACGGCTATGAACAACTCGGCCGCTGGCACCGCTTCCTGCTCGGGCGGTTGTGCCGCCGCCGCCGGCTGGGGCTGGTCGTTACCTCGCACCGCCCGGTCGGGCTGCCGGAGCTGTTCCGCACGGCCGTTGATCCTGCCTTGGCGTGGCGCGTCGCGGAGCGGCTGCAAGGGGGGTTCCCGCCGCTGGTGACCTTCGCCGACGTGGCCGATCGGCTCGCCGCGCACGGGGGGGACCTCCGCGAGACGCTCTTCGACCTCTACGACCTCTTTGCCCGCCGCCGCGGGCCCTAACGCTCCGCCGGCTTGCACGGCCGCAGCGGTTGGGTAAGATTGTAATGGAAGATGAAGATTCACGTTTAGCGGGCGGGCTTGCCCGCCGTTCTCGCCGGAACCTCGCGGCGGGCAAGCCCGCCCGCTAAACCTCGGGGGCTTGTTTCGTGAGAGTTTGCGCCTGGTGCTTCTGCTGGGGGGTGGCGGTCATGCTGTTGCCGGCCGCGGCGGTCCACGCCTGCAACGTCCCCGTCTTCCGCTATGCCTTGGAACGCTTCCAGTCGGACCCCTTTGACTTCGTAATCTATCATCGCGGGCCGTTGGGCGCGGGGGCGAAGGCGGCGGTCGATGCGATGCAGAAGTTGGCCGCCGATTCCAGTTCGCCCGTGCAATTGCAAGTACGGCTGGTCGATCTGGCGGCGCTTGCGAAGCCGGGGGCGCTGCCGGACCCCAGGCTTGCCCCCCCAAGCAAGCCCCCCGCTGACGCCCCTCCGCCTTCCCCGCAGCTCCCCGCTGGCGCCGTGCTGCCCTGGGTAATGGTTGTGCCGCCGGGCGACGAGCAGGCCAGCCCGCTCTGGTCCGGTCCGTTTCGAGCGGCCGACCTCCAGTCGCTTTTGGACTCTCCCGCGCGGCGCACGCTGGCCGAGCGGCTGCTGAAAGGGGATTCGGCCGTGTTCGTGCTGTTGGAAAGCGGTCGCCGCGCCGCCGATGAGGCCGCCGAGCAACTGTTGCGCAAGACGCTGGCGGGCATGGAGAAGTCGCTGCAACTGCCGTCGCAGGACGACGACGCGGGCAACCCCGACAACCAAATCCGCAGCAAGGTTCCTTTGCGGATCGCCTTTTCGGTGTTGAAAGTCTCGCGCGCGGACCCGGCCGAAAAGCGGCTGGTCGAGATGCTGGACCATTTCCTCGAGAAGCCCGGCATGCCGCAGGGCCCGATCGTTTTTCCGGTGTTCGGGCGCGGCCGGGTCTTGGCAGTATTGTCCGGCGAGTCGCTCACCAGCGACGCCCTGCAAGAGGCCGGCGATTTCCTGTGCGGCAACTGTACCTGCATGATGAAGGGCCAGTTGCCCGGCGCCGACCTGCTGCTGGCGGCCGACTGGGAGTCGCTCTGGGAGGGGCGGGCGGTGCGGAGTGAGCCGCCGGGGCTGGTGGGGCTTGGCGCGCTGGCCAAGGCGGCCCAGCAAGCAGCCGCTGACAGCTTCGCCAGCGGGGCCCGGGCAGCCGGGGAGCCCGAGCCCCTGGCGACCGCCGCGGAACCGGTTTCTCCAGGCAGCCCGCTCCGCCAGGCCCTGCTGGCAACGCTGGCCGGCGCCGTCGTGCTCGTGGTCCTCGGCACGCTGCTCGTCCGCACCCGCCGCCGGCAGGAGGCGTAGTATGTCCACCTGGCACCTCGTGCTGCGTGAGATCGGTTATCGCAAGGGGAACTTCCTGTTGGCCGCGGCGGCGGTGCTGGTGGCCGCAGCCTGCGTGGTCGCAGCGATCTCGCTCTTGGCCCGCGACGACCTCCGCAGCGAACAGTGGGCCGCCGAGCAGCAGGACCAGCTCAAGCAGCAAATGGCCGTGCTGGAGGATGATTACCGCAAGATCACGCTCGGCCTGGGCTTCAACGTCCTGATCCTCCCCGAGAACCAGAACCTCGCCGACTTCTACGCCGAGGACTATGCCTCGAAGCTCATGCCGGAGGATTACGCCCAGCGGCTGGCCAAAGCCCGCGTGGTGACCGTCAATCACATCCTGCCGGTCCTGCAACAGAAGATCCAGTGGCCGGAACGCCAGCGGATGATCCAGGTCGTGGGCACCCGCGGCGAAGTGGCGCTGGGGGGCCGAGGCAAGCAGATCGCCTTGCAGGCCCCGGTTCCGCCCGGGCACGTGGTGGTGGGCTACGAGCTGCACCGCAGCCTGAAATTGTCCGTGGGCGACCGGCTCGTGCTCTGCAGCCGGACCTTGCAAGTCTCCGCTCTCCAGCCGCAACGAGGCAACCAGGACGACATCACGCTGTGGATCCCGCTGGCCGAGGCCCAACAGCTCCTCGAGCACCCCGGCCAGATCAACGCCATCATGGCCCTGGAGTGCAATTGTGCCACGGAGCGGCTGGCGAGCGTGCGGGCGGAAATCGCCAAGACCCTCCCCGACACGCAGGTGATCGAGTTCGGCAGGCAGGCGTTGGCAAGGGTCGAGGCCCGCAACCGCGCCGCCGAGACAGCCCAGGGGGCCATGCAGCGCGAAGCCGAGAGTCGTGCCCAACACCGCCAGAATCGCGAGCGACTTTTCGCCGTGCTCATCCCTCTGGTGATCGGCACGGCGGCGATCTGGGTGGGACTGTTGGCCTGGGGGAATGTCCGCAGCCGCGTGGGCGAGATCGGCATCCTGCGGGCCCTAGGCGTGCCCACCCGCCGCGTGCTCGCCCTGTTGCTCGTGCGGGCGGCGCTGGTGGGGCTGTCGGGCGCCGCGCTGGGCTTCGCCGCCGGCTGGCTCGGAAGCTGGCTGGGCGAGGAGCGGTTCAGCGGTGGGCCCCCGCTCGGGCCGCTGTTCGACCCCTTGCTGTTGGCCCTGGTGCTGGTGCTTACGCCCCTTTTGTCTGCCCTGGTCAGTTGGCTGCCGGCGCTGGCGGCCGCCCAGGTCGATCCCGCCGCCACGCTCAGGATGTAGCAACCGGCCGCTTGCGGCTGAGCAACCGGAGAGCAACTGCCGCGAATTCCCAGGACGCGCCCACCCCAACCGACCCCCGAGCCGCCGATGCTTGAAGTCCGCGATCTTTGCAAGCGCTACCCGAGTCGCAGCGGCCGGGCCTCGCCGCCGGTCGTGGCACTCGAGGAAGTGTCGCTCTCGCTGGCTCCCGGCGAGTTCGTGGCGGTCCGCGGGCCCAGCGGCAGCGGGAAGAGCACATTGCTCTTGGCGGCTGGCGGGCTGCTGGCTCCGACCAGCGGGCTGGTGGTCTTCGAGGGGCAGGACCTCTACGGACTTTCGCCCGGCGCCCGCGCGCGATGGCGGGCACGCAGCGTCGGCTTCGTCTTTCAGCAGTTCTATTTGATCCCGTACCTGAGCGTCCTGGACAACGTGCTGGCCCCGGCGCTGGCTTGGCGGCTGCCGCAGGCGCGGCGGCGGGCGGTCGAGCTTTTGGACCGCTTCGCTCTGGCCGACCGCGCCGCCCACGTGCCCGCCGAGCTGAGCGTCGGCCAGCAGCAGCGGACCGCGCTGGCCCGCGCCCTGCTGCACCGCCCCCGGCTGCTCTTGTGCGACGAGCCCACCGGGAACCTCGACGACCAGAGCGCGGAAGTGGTGCTGGAGTGCCTGGCCGAGTTCCAGCGGGCGGGCGGGGCCGTGCTGCTGGTGACGCATTATGCCGGCGCAGCCCGCCGCGCGGGGCGGATTGTGCGGCTGGAGGCCGGCCGCATCGCCGCCGTGGAATCGCCCGCCTGAACGTGCTAAGCTAGCTCAACTTGCAGGAGGGGGCCATGTCCCGAGGTTTCGTCGCCCGACCGTGGCTATTGGCTGCCGGATCCCTGGCCGCCATGATCGGCCTGGGACTGTTGCTCTGGCTGACGACCCGGCCGGGCCCGCGGCAACAGAGCGACGAGCTGGTGCTGTACTGCACGAACGCCTTGCTGCGGACCGCCCGCGACGTGGCCGCCGAGTATGAGAAGGAGTACGGCGTCAAGATCGACATCGACACGGCCAGCTCCGGCGCGCTGTTGTCGAAGCTGCGCCTGGCCGGGGATCGGGTCGACCTCTACCTGGCGGCGGAGGAGTCGTTCATCCGCGACGCCCGCCGGCAGGGCCTGGTCGCCGAAACCCTGCCCGTCGCCCGGCAGCACGTCGTAGTGGGGGTGAGGCCGGGCGGGCACGATGCGGAGCATGGTCCGCCGCGGATCGCCGCCTTTACGGACCTGCTCAAGGACGAGGTCGGCGTGGTGTTGCCGAACCCGGAATTGACGGCGGTGAGCAAGGCCGCGGCGCGGGCCGTGGGCACGAAGCCCTGGGACGCGCTCTTGGAGCGGAGCCGCCGGCCCGACGCCCACGTGGCGTTCGTGGGCACCGTGAGCGAGGCCGCCCAGGCCGTCCGCACCAAGGCCGCCGATGCGGCGCTGGTCTGGGACGCCACGGCCCGCGAGTTCGGCCTGGAGGTCGTCGAGTTGCCCGAATTCCGCAACGCCGAGGAGACGGCGTGGCTGGGCATTGCCTCGGCGTCGGTCCGCCCCACCGCCGCCCTGCACTTCGCCCGCTACCTGACCGCGCGGGATCGCGGCGAGCTTGCCGTCCGCATGCACCACTTCCAGCCGATCGCCGACGCCGACACCTGGGCGGACGTGCCTGCGCTGGTGCTCATGTCCGGCGCCATGCTCAGGCCCGGGATCGAAGAGCTGGTGAAGGACTTCCAGCGGCGCGAGGGGGTCGAGATCACGATCGAGTACAACGGCTGCGGCGTGCTGGTCGGCGAGATGAAGGCGATCCAGGCCGGGAAAGAGAAGGCCAAGCACTTCCCCGATGCCTACTTCTCCTGCGACGTCTCGTTCATGAGCCAGGTCCAGCAGTGGTTCGAGGCCGCGACCCTCGTCTCCCGCAACGACATGGTGCTGGTGGTTCCGCAGGAGAGCCGCGCGGAGGTCAAGTCGATCGAAGACCTGGCGCGGCCCGAGCTGCGGGTCGGCCTGGCCCACCCCAAGAACTCCGCCCTGGGCGCCCTGACGGACGACCTGCTGGCGAAGCTCAATCTCCGCGGCAAGGTCTACGACCCGGGGCGGAAGCACGCGATCGTCCACGCCAATGCCGGCGACACCTTGGTGAACCAGATGCTCGCCGGGGCCCTGGACGTGATCGTCGTGTACCGCAGCAACGTGCTGGGCACCCCGGAGAACGCATGGAAGCTCAAGATCGTCGAGATGAACATCCCCGAGGCCGTGGCCCGCCAGCCCTACGCCGTGGCCAAAGACTCCGACCACAAATACCTTATGCGGCGGCTGCTGGAGAAGATCCTCGCCTCGCGGGAGCATTTCCAGAAGAAGGGCTTCCAGTGGATTGCGGAGGGCCGTGGGCCATGAGCCGTGAAGCGCCGGCCCCCGCCGCCAACGCCGTCCCGCCCCCGGCCGCTGCCGGTCTGGCGGGACTGTCCCGCGACGGCCTCTTCCTGGCAGGCCTCGGCACCCTGCTGGGCTCATACGTGGCGCTGATCCTTGGCCTGCTCTTGGCGCTGGCCATGTTCACCTCGCCCCAGCACCTGCTGGCCGCCATCCGTAGCGAGGAGATCCGCTTCGCCCTGAAGCTGAGCCTGCTGAGTTGCACGTTGACCACGCTCTTGTCGCTGTGGATCGCCGTCCCGGCAGGCTACGTGCTCTCGCGGTGCCGCTTTGCCGGCAAGAACCTGCTGGATGCCCTTTTGGACATCCCCATTGTCCTGCCGCCGCTGGTGTTGGGGCTGGCACTTTTGATCTTGTTCAACTACACGCGGCTGGGACAGGCGGTCGAGCGGGTCGTGCCGGTGACCTTCGCGGTGCCCAGCGTTGTATTGGCCCAGTTCAGCGTGGCCTGTGCGTTCGCGGTGCGGACGATGCGGGTCACTTTCGACCAGATCAGCCCCCGCACCGAACAGGTCGCCTGGACGCTCGGTTGCAGCCGCAGCCAGGCCTTCTGGATGGTCCTCTTGCCGCAGGCGCGGCGCGGCGTGCTGACCGCCGCCACGCTAGCCTGGGCCCGCTCGCTCGGCGAGTTCGGGCCGATCCTGGTCTTTTCCGGGGCCACGCGGATGCGGACCGAAGTCCTCCCCACCAGCGTCTTCCTGGAGCTGAGCATCGGCAACATCGAGGCGGCCGCCGCCGTCTCGCTGATCATGGTCCTGACCGCGCTGGTGGTGCTCGTTGTGGCCCGCGTGTTCGGCCTGCGGGGAACGGGAATGCTATGATATCTCTCTGCGGGATAACCGTTCGCCAGGGTGCGTTCTCGTTGCAGGACGTTACGCTGGAGGTCCCCACCGGCGCCTACGGCGTCCTGATGGGGAAGACCGGCAGCGGCAAGACGACGCTGTTGGAGGTGATTTGCGGGCTGCGGCCGGTCGCGGCGGGGGCGGTCCGCCTGATGGGCCGCGACGTAACGCGGCTCCGGCCGGCGGCCCGGGGCGTGGGCTACGTGCCCCAGGACCTGGCGTTGTTTCCGACGCTTTCGGTCCGCGACCACCTGGCGTTCGCGCTGGTGGTTCGCGGTTGGGGCCGCCGGTCGGTCGAGGCCCGCGTCCAAGAGCTGGCCCAACTGCTGGGCATCAGCCATCTGCTCAGCCGCTGGCCCGCCGGGCTGAGCGGCGGCGAGGCGCAGCGGGTGGCCCTCGGCCGGGCCCTGGCCATGCGGCCCGAGGTCCTCTTGTTCGACGAGCCGCTCAGCGCCCTGGACGACCAGACGCGGCAGGAGATGCACGAACTCCTGCGCCGCATCCGCAACGAGATTACTGTCACGGTCCTGCACGTGACCCACAACCGCGCCGAGGCCCACTCCCTGGCCCAGCAGTTCTTCGAGCTCCGCGACGGGGCCGTCTCGCCTGGCCGCGGCGAGTGACAGCCTGTCCGAGAACCGCCTGTGTCAAGGGCGCCTCAGGTGCCCCGGGGTTCAGCGGGCGTGTCCCTCTTCGCCACTCGCCCCCGATTCGCTGGATCTCACCCCCTCCTCATCCAGCTCTATCTGGCGGCCTCTTTCGAGGAAGGACAATAACTCCCGCCTGTCAATTTCACACTCGCCTTTGATTTTCCATTCTGCGTCCAGGTGGAACGAAGCATACCAGCTATAGCGATCTGCACCTGCGAGGTAAAACATCAGGCTGCCGGCGCTATTGGCCACGGTGTTCCCGCTATACCAGACGAAAGCGGCGGACGCGGAAAAGCGGCTCAAGGGGCGAGCAAGGTATGATCGCCCCGGTTGATTGGCGTGTAGGGCCTTTCCGGGCCCGTCGTATCGCCAGCAGGTGCCTATGGTGTCCCACGTAAAATGCTTCTGAGCGCGAACGCGACGGGGCGTGAACGGCGGGATCTTTAGCTCCTTGCCCGTCCAACTCCAGAAACCGCGCCATTTGAAGTCGAACCAACTGGCGGTCTGGATCAGAAACAATTCGCGTGCCCCCAGGGCGGCGAGGGCACCGTTGATGATCCGCTGGATCAAGAAGAGAAAACGCGGATCATCGCCGTCTGAGGGGACCAACTTGATCATCGTCCGGCTCCGCTTGTCGGCGCTGGATCCCGGGTGCAGCGAACAGAACCCCTGGCCACCGTGGTGGCCGAACGAAGGGCCAGAACAGGCCGCCCAGGAAATCCAGGCCCGCACTGGCAGCCAGCATGGCGCATCGTACTTCGGGGGGAGCCTGGGAAGAGGGGTCATAGTCGCTGCGGCCAGGGATCGCCGGCGGCATTTTCACGGACCCCCGAAGCTCTGGACTACTACGGCAAATGAAGTTGCGCCACGCTGGAAGCCTGTATGCCTGGTGAGCCCCGGGCGTCAGCCCGGGGATCGCCTGAATTCTTCGCAGGAGGGCGGTTATCTGGATAACGATCCCCGGGCTGACGCCCGGAGCTCAAACACCCGGGGCTCCAGGGCCGGCCACTCCCGGAATCACGGGGGGTTGGCTCACCTCACGGCTTGCCGAGGGCCCGGGCGGCCGGGGTGGGCATGGTGGCGGGAGCCGACTGGGCGTCGGCGGGGAAGACCTGCCGATTGACAACTTCCGGATCGTAGGGATCGAGCCCTTCCATGGGCTCGGATTTCGCGGCCGGGCGGTCCAACGGTCGGGCCGGGCGCGGCGCTCGGGCAGCCTTGGACGACTGGCCGGGTGCCCCGGCGTCGGCGTGGTCCGCCGCTGCCGCCGGTGCCGTCGCGGCGGCGGGCACAACGGGATTGCTGCCGCCCGGCTGACGCGTTCGCGGCATGGGCCGGGCGGAGGAGAGTGGGGTTACAAGGTTCCGCGGCGCGTAGGGGTCTGCAAACCCGCCGGCGGCTGCCGGACCAGTGGGTGCCGGACCCGGAAGGTACCCCGACGCCGCCTCGGCCGGCAACGGCTTCTGCGCCACGCGATATACCCACTCGGCCAAGCGGCGGTACTGGCCGAACTGGCGGTCGGTGAAGACGGCCGCGGGCAGATGGCCGTGCGGGCTGCCGGCCGCCGTCAACAACGGGCTATTGCCCGGGTTTTCCCAGTCGATCCAGCGGAGCGTGGCATAGAGGTTGCGTTGCGTGACGCGGCGGCTGGGCGGCTGGCTCAGCGGAGTGCGGATCCATTGCAGGCGATCTTCCGCGCGGCCGCCGTGACAGCCGGACGTCATGCAGTGGTTCAGCAAGATCGGCTGGGTGGACTGGATGAAGGTCTCGACCGTGCCGGGCGGCATGCCCCGCACCATCCGATCCAGCTCTTCGTTGGTAGGGCCTGCTACCACCGGCCTGGCGGGCGGCGCGGGATCGCTCCGGACCTCCAGCGCCATCTGTAACCGCCGCTGGAGCGCGTCCACCAGCGGATTGCTCGGGTCGAGCTGACGGGCAGCGTCCAGTTCCGCGGCCGCGGCCCGCAGCAGCCCTTGCCGCTGGCACCACTGGGCCAACTGCAAGTGTGCGGAAACGTCCTGCGGGGCGAGCGTCGCCCGCTTCCGCTGGTAGCCCTCTTCCAGGTCACGGCAGACGAACTGCACTTCGGACGCCCGGACCCGGATCTCGCCGTCGGCCTGCGAGACGCGGTAGCACTCGCCGAGCTTCTCGACGCGGCCTTGCAGGACCCGGCCGTTCTGCAAGAGCACGAGCCCCTGCTCGGTTGCGGCGGGCACGGCCGGCTCCTGTGGGGCCGCCGCCCGCGCCGCCAGGATCGCCCCGGCCACCGCTGCGAGGATCCATGCGTGTCTTAGGAACATAGGGGCAAAGGGTACGTAGTCCCCCGGCCGGAGTCAAGAGAAACTGGGGGACCCGGCCGCGGTTGTCCGGCCAACCGGAACCTGTATACTTTCCCATCGGGGAGGTTGCAGGCGGTGGCCCAAGCCGGTCTCCAGCAGCGAGAGGTTGTTTTCTCCGGCAGCGTCCAGGGGGTCGGGTTTCGCTATACGGCCCGGTCTATCGCCCGCGGCTTCGACGTGCGGGGCTACGTGAAGAATCTCTCAGACGGCCGGGTGCAAGTGGTGGTGGAAGGCACCCCGGCTGAGATCGAGGCATTCCTGGGGGCCTTGAAATCCCAGATGCGACACTACATTTCCGGCCAGGAGGAGGCCTCCCGCCCGGCCGCCGGCCGGTTCGCGGGGTTTGAGGTGCGTTTTTGACGAACCAACCGGCCGGCGACTGCGTAGACAGTGCGTGCCGGCTGAGCCTCGAAGCCGTCGGCGGGAGGAGCCGTGGGTATTGTGCCGCATGATCTACTGCTAGTTGGGTTTGTAACCCCCGTTTGGGTGAAGCCGCTATGGATCGTGGCGGTCGGTGCGGTGGTTGCCACCACGCTGCTCGTGGGGATCCTTTACCTGCTGCGGCTGGCTGCGCCAAAGCTGGGGGCCATTGCCTGGGCCACCGGCAAGGAGGCCGTCGCGCAGCCCATCTTCTACGTGCTCTTGGCCGCCGGCGCCATGGCGATGGTGCTCTTCCTGTTTCTCCCGTACTTCACCTTCGGCGAAGACGTGAAGGTGGTTGAGGAGAACGGCTTGACGCTGATCATGATTCTGGGGGCCGTGCTGGCCCTGTGGATGGCCAGCACGTCGATCGCCGACGAGATCGAGGGGCGGACCGCCCTGACCGTTCTGTGCAAGCCGATCGGGCGGCGCGAATTCATCCTCGGCAAGTTCTTGGGCATTCTCGGCCCGGTGGTCATCCTGTTCATCGTGCTGGGGGCGATCTTCTTGTGCAGCGTCTCCTTCAAGGTGTCGTATGACGCCCGCGAAACGTCCCTGCCCGACCCCACCTGGCTGCAATGCCAGACGGAAATGATCCAGATCGCGCCGGGGCTGGTGCTGGCGTTTCTGGAGGCCGTCGTGCTGACGGCCATCGGCGTGGCCATCTCGACCCGGCTGCCGATGCTGCCCAACCTGATCCTCTGCGGCTCGATCTACGTCTTGGGGCACCTCGTGCCGATGCTGGCCCAATCGGCCGTGGCGCAGCGGCTACCGCTGGTGCCGTTCATGGCGGACCTCTTGGCCACGGTCCTGCCCGTGCTGGACCACTTCAACATCTACGGGGCGATTGCGCGGGGACAGACGGTGCCCGCGTTCTACCTCTTGTGTGCGGCGGGCTACTGCGTCCTGTACAGCACCGTGGCGATGCTCCTGGCGCTGTTGCTGTTCGAGGACCGGGATCTGGCGTGAGAGGATCAGCCCGCTTTCCGCTCGGCGCGGACGGGGTCCGCCGCGGGGCGATCGAAGGGGATGGCGGCGGGGCCGGCCGGGTCGCCGGCCGTGTTGTCCCAACGGTGGGCGGCGATTTGCTGCAGTATCTGCTCGGCGACGGCCACCGCGTCGCGGCCCGCTTCGCCCGGCACGCGCGGTTCGCGCGGCGTGAGAATCGCTTCCACGAAATCCTGGAGTTCCAGGGCCAAGGCGTCCACCGCCTCGAAGCGCTTCTGCTCCCGCGGGAGGTGCTCGTCCAGCAGGTGTTCCTTGTAGTGTTCGACCTCGTCGGCGGAGAGCTCTTCCGCGTGGAAGCCGCGGTCCAAGAGGGTCTCGCTGGGCCGCACGAGAGTCGTGGTGCGTGTGGCCAGGTCGATGCTGGCCATCGCCCGCGGCGACCAGACCTGCAGCCGCCGCACCGCCTCGTAGGCCACGCGGGAAGCCGCCAGCGTGGCTACACAACCGCAGGCGAACTCCAGCCGGGCGTTGGCCACGTCCTCGTGCCCCCCGAGAATTACCAGCCCTAACGCCTCGACCTTGACCAGCGGCGCGCGCACCAGCGAGAGCACCAGGTCGATGTCGTGGATCATCAAGTCCAGCACGACGCCGACGTCCAGCGAGCGGAAGGTGAAGCCCGAGGTCCGCACCGCGTCGATGTAGCGGGGTTTGCGGAGATGGGGGGTTGCGGCGGCCAGGGCCGGATTGAACCGCTCGACGTGGCCCACCTGGAGCACAAGGCGGCGGCTGCGGGCCTGGCGGATCAGCTCCTCGGCCTCGCCGGCCGTGGCGGCCAGCGGCTTCTCCACCAGCAGGTGGGTTCCGGCGTCGAGAAAGTCGCGGGCAATGGCGTGGTGCAGCCGCGTGGGCGCGGCGATCACCGCGGCGTCGACCTGCCCCAACAGCGGCGCGTGCCCGGCCAATGCCGTGGTGTTGCACTCGCTGGCCAGGCGGTTGCGGGCCGCCGGGTCCGGATCGACCACCGCCAGCAGCTCGACGTGCGGGAAGCCGACCAATTTATGGGCATGGAATCCGCCCAGTCGTCCGGCGCCCACCACGGCCATCTTAAGCTTTTTCATGGCCCGTCACGTGAATTTCAGAGGCGGAAATCCGAAATCCGAAGCAGCAAATCCCAAACAAATCCAAAACACGAAGCACAAATCTTCCAAACGAGAATAACATGGCCACCGGGAGTTACCGGCTCCGCGCCGACGTTTTGGTCATTGGCGGTTTTGGTTATTCGAGATTGTTTGGGATTTGCGGATTGGTACTTGGGATTTTTCGGCCGAGCGGCTCCCGGCAGCGAAGTCCTGCCCTTACGCGGCGCGGCGGCGCTCCCGGCCCCGCCCGTGCATGCCCTCGTGTTGCCCTTGGACGAAGCTCAGCAGGTGGTTGACTTGCGGCACCAATTGCCCGTTGCTGCGGAGGATTTCCCAGGCGTTGTCCAGGCCGACGCGGGCGCGGTACAGCAGGCGGTGGGCCTCGGCCAGGGCCTGGATCACGTGCGGGGGAAAATTGTTCCGCTTCAGCCCGACGGCGTTGATGCAGCGCGGCCGGGCCGGATAGCCCTCCACGAGCATGTAGGGCGGCACGTCGTGGCGGACCGCGCTCACGCCGGCCACGAAGCTGTAGCCGCCGATGGTGGCGAAGTGGTGCACCGCCACCGCCCCGGACAGCGAAGCGTGGTCGTGGATGTGCACGTGCCCGCCCAACAGCGACCCGTTGGCGATGATGATGTGGTCGCCGAGCTGGCAGTCGTGGGCGACGTGGCTGCACGCCATGAGGAAGTTCGCGCTGCCGACGCGGGTCACGCCGTCCTCCTTCTCGCTGGCGCGGTTGATCGTCACGCACTCGCGGATGATGTTGTCGTCGCCGATGACGACCTTGGTCTGGGATCCGCGATACGTGATGTCCTGGGGATCGCCGCCGATCACCACGCCGGGGAAGATGTGGTTGCGGCAGCCGATGGTGACGTCGCCCATCAGGGTGACGCTGTTCTCCAGGCAAGTCCCGCTGCCGATGCGGACTCTGGGCCCGATGACGCAGAAGGGGCCGATCTGCACGTCATCGTCGATTTCAGCTTGCGGGTCGATTGCGACAGGGGCGGCAATGCGGGTCGCCATCGCCGGGGCTCCATGGGTCTAGGTGACGTTTCTGCACGATTTCAGGCACAGCGCTTCCAGGTTCCGCACGATTCGGTTTGCTGTTGGGCCGCGATGGCGCGGACCAGCTCGCCGTTGAGGCGGTGTCCGCTGCGGTAGGCGGCGAAGCGGCCCACGAGGTCGCAACCGGCCAGGGCCAGGTCGCCGACCAGGTCGAGAATCTTGTGGCGGACGCACTCGTCGGGGAACCGCAGGCGGTTGCCGATGGGGCCGTCGGCGTCGAAGACCAACAGGTCCTGGAACGTGGTCCGCAGGCCCAGGCCGCGGTCTTGAATCGCCGCCGCCTCGCGCTCCAGCATGAACGTGCGGCTGGGGGCCAGGTTCCAGGGGAACAGGCGGGGCGAGAGCAGGACTTCCAGCGACTGCCGGCCGATGGGGTTGCCGCCGCCGTAGTCCAGATCGTAGCGGATCACGGTCTTGCCGCTGTTGCCCGGCCGCATTTCGATCCAGGCGTCTTCGTCCCCCAGCCGCAGCGGGCGCTGCGGGGCGAAGGCCGCCCGCGGACAATCCTGCTCGACGATGCCCGCCCGTTGCAGCACGGTCACAAACGGCAGCGCGGAGCCGTCGCAGCCGGGCATTTCGGGCTGGTCGACCGAGACTTCGCAGTTGTCGATGGCCAGTCCGGCCAGGGCCGCCAGGATGTGCTCGACCATCTCCACCGCGGCCTCGCCGCGGCGGAGCACGGTCCGCCGCGTGGCCTCGACGCGGTTGGCGATGGTGGCGGCCACGCGCGGCGCGCCGGGCAAGTCGCGGCGTACGAACACGATGCCGCTTTGGGCCTCGGCCGGGTGGAACTCGACGCGGACGTCCCGCCCGCTCCAGTAGCCTATCCCCTCCAGCGCGCCGCTGGCGGCGATCGTTCGCTGATTGCGTCCAGGTTCCATCCCGCGGTGTCCGTCGTCCATGACGAAAGAAGGTGCTAGAGAGACCAGGGCGGCCGGGCATCCGTGCCCGGCGCCGCCCCGCCAGGTGCGGCGGGGCTTACCTCGGCGGCGCTACGACGCCCATCGGGCCGGCCGGCCGGTTGGCCGTCTCCGGCGCCAGCCGCCGCAGGATGTGAGGCGTAATGTCCAGGTCCTTGTGCGCGAAAACCACGTACTGGTAGATCCTGCCCAACACCTCATCCGTGTTTTCGGGGTTGATCCGGTCGCCGTTGAAATTGACGACCATCGCCACCCCGCTCGCCTGGCAGTAATACTGCACCTCCTGCAGGATCTCCTGGTAGGTGTTGTAGCGGATCTTGGCGTCGCGCTGCTTGAACTCCTTCTGGCTGAGCATCATGCGGGCGTCCAGGTCCGAGCGCTTGCGGTAGAGCTCTTCTTCGGCGCCCTTGTACTCGGGCGTGCCGGGGCGGTAGCCCTGCACGTTCTCGGCCATCTTGGCGAGCCCCTCCATCTCCTTCCGGTATTCTTGCTTGAGCCTTTCGAAGTCCCCCTTCATTTCGTCCATCTGCGCCTTGAAGCGGGGATGGTGGTGGAAGATGTAGTTGACATCGACCACGGCGATGGGCGGGGGCCCAGCCGCCGGTCGATAGGGCGCCGACTGGGCGGCGGCCCGGTTCTCCGCAAAGGCCATCCAGGTCACGACGGCGGCCAGACCGGCCACAAGACAAGACTTTTTCACGTTCGAGCGCTCCTTGCTGTTGCGAAAGGTCTTCCCTGAGCGGCGCGGCCCTCCCCCAACGACGCGCCCTGCCGACTGAATCGTTCCGCAGATCGCAAACGGCCTCGAGGGAGGGCGGTATTCTGCCGACTTGGGCCGTTCGGGTAAAGAGCGATTCTGGAAGTTTTCGCGGGCGTCCGCAAGACTTTGCAGGACAATGAGTTACGACCGCGGCGGCTCGAGCTTCGCCTCGAAGGTCTTGGAGGCCTCGCCCCGGCGGACGACCACCCGCACCCGCTCGCCCGCAGTGTATTTCCCGATCGCGTCGTCGAAATCGCCCGGACTGCCGATGCGGCTCCGCCCGAAACGCACGATGATGTCGCCGGGGAGCACGCCGCAGCGCGTGGCCGGGCTGTCGCCGATCACACTGGCCACCGGGCAGCCCGGCTCCTCCCGCGTGCCGTCTGTGATCGTGCCGAAGAAGGGCGGCTCGACGTCGCCGCGGCGCTGCATCACCACCGCCACGAACTGCGGCCGGCCGCGCGACTCGGCCAGCGCCACCGCCACGTCGGCGACATATTCCGCTACCCGCCGCATGCCCGGCACGTTCAAACCTTCGAAGACGTCCGTCGGCCGATGGTAGTCGGGGTGCCTGCCGGTGAAGAAGTGCAAGTTGGGGATGCGCTTGGCGTAGAAGGATGCCTGGTCGCTGCGGCCGGAGGCGCCGGAGACCTTGCTCAGTCGGAACGCATAAGAGGCATTGGCACGCTCCAACAACTCGTCGAACCCCGTGCCCGTGCCTACGCTGTTGACCGTCACCCGCTCGTCGCGGAGCCGGCCGACCATGTCGAGGTTGAGCATGGCCACGGTCCTGTCCAGCGGGAACAAGGGGTGGTTGACGTAGTAGCTGCTGCCGAAGAAGCCCCGTTCCTCGCCGGTGAAGGTGATGAACAGAACGCGGCGATGCGGCCGGGGGGGGCGTTGCGCCAGACCGCGTGCGATTTCCAGGACCGCCGCTACGCCCGAGGCATTGTCGTCGGCGCCGTGGTAGATCTCACGCTGCTTCGTGCCGGGGATCCGCGCGCCCAGCCCCAAGTGGTCGTAGTGCGCCCCGACGACGATCGTCTCGTCGGCGTTGGGGCCCAGGCCGGGCCACTGGGCCACGACGTTCTTCACTTCGCAGGGAATCTCGCGGATGTCGGTCCGCCCCACGATCCGCCAGCCGCCCAGCTCGCGGGACGCCGGCGCCAGGCTCCGCTCGATCTGTTCCTCAAGTTTGGCCAGGGTGACGCCGGCGGAGCCGGCAGCGGCGGAAGCGGCCAGGATGCGATCGATCACCGCTCGCCGGCAGGTGAGCACCGGCAGATCGGCGTGGGTGTGGGTCGTCCCGGCGAACAGGAACGGCAGCAAGGAGTCCTCGCGTCCGGGCCGCTTGAGGGTTTCGCTCTTGTCGTTGGCGAAGATCACGGCTGCCGCGCCGTGTTCGTAGGCGTTGGATGCCTTGTGGCGGAACAACATCTGGCCGATGCTCTTCAGGCCGGCCGACTCGGCGTCGCTGACCGACTCCCGCGGCTCGTGCCGCAGCACGATGACCGCTTTGCCGGCCACGTCCAGGCCGGCATAGTCGTCGTAATGGGCCGCGGGTGCGGTGATGCCGTATCCGGCGAACACCAGCGGCAAGTCCAGCACCGCCGAGCCGCCGATCGCCAAGGGCGTGAAGTCCTTGCCGAGCACCAGCTCGCTGGTTTCGGGTTTACTGCCCGGCCGTGCCGCGGGGGCCACCAGCGCCAGGCGGTTGTCCGGCCCCAACTGGGCATCGATCGACACGTTGAATTTCTGGAAGGGGCCCCCGTCGCAGAGGTTCGTTTGCAGGCCGTATTGCCGGAATTGGGCGGCAATGTAGTCTGCGGCCAGGTCGAGCCCGTGGGTCCCCAGCCCGCGGCCTTCCAATGGGTCCGAGGACAGGTAACGGGTCGTGTCGGCCATTCGCCGCTCGGCGGCCGCCGGGTCCGCCGCCGCGCCCCATGCGGTGCGGCCCAGCAGCGCCGGCAGGAGCAAGAGTGCGAAGCCGCCAGCGGCTGCGGCCAAACGGAGTCCAGCGGGAGAATCAGGCCGGCAGGGTGGGCGGGGCAACCTCATGGGATCAATCCGCCGGGGGTGGCGCAGGCGGGAGCGTCGCGGTAGGGGGGATCGGGTCGGGCGGTCCCACTCCTAGATATTTTATCCGCAATTTCGCTCTGTGCAAGGAATAAGGTGTTACAGTCGCCAGGAGTCCCCCAGCTTGCCACCGGGGCGCAAGAAACTCGCTTTGACACGAACGCGCTGGACCGCTATCCTCTGGCCCGCGCACCGAATCCCGCCCCTGCCAGCCACCAGCCACCGGAGGATGCCCTTGAAGAGCCAACCAAGCGTTCTGATCGTGGATTCTTCGGAAGAGACCCGCGAGGTGTTGCAGACGGCCCTGGAGCGACGGGGAGTGCGGATCCTGGCGGCGCGTTGCACGCGGCAGGGGCTGGAACTGGCCCGAACCCACCACCCGGACCTGATCGTGTTGGACTTGGAGTTCGAGGAAGCGGTGGCGGAGCCGCGTGACGTGTCGGGCCCATTTGCCGTGCAGTCGCGTGCGGACCGGGCCCCGCTGATCGTGCTGGGGAGCGTGCGGCGGCCGAGCCGGGCAGCGGGCGCGGCCACGCCGCACACGGCGCCCGGGTCCGCCGGCGCGGAATTCGTCGCCAAGCCCTACCACTACGGCCCCCTGATCCGTAGAATTGAAGAATTGCTCGGATCTGGGTCTCGGGGGCCGCGACCGTGCCGTCGCTGTTCGTGATTCGCGGGAACGACCAGGGCAGGCGGTTCGAGTTGGAGGAAGCGATCGTCCGTCTCGGGCGCGACTCGTCCAGCCCGGTCCAGCTCCACGACACCGAGGTCTCCCGCCATCACGCCGAGCTGCGGCAGAGCGATCGCGATTACGTCCTCTCCGACCTGAACAGCTCCAACGGCACCTTCATCAACGGGCGGCGGGTCCGCCAGCACCTCCTGGCCAGCGGCGACCAGATCCAGGTGGGCAGCACGCTGATCCTCTATACCGGGCCGGCCGAGGAGGCGGACGAGGATCTCCGCCGCTCGGTGGACATCGCGGCCGCGCCCGCCCCCGACGACCAGTCCCGCATCATCCACTCCGTCACCCAGGAGGAGGGGAGCCGCATCTTCGAGATGCAGGCGGACCTGCCGCAGAATTCCTGGCTGGCCCGGGCGCGGAGCAACCTGCAAGTGATGTACCGCACGGCCCTGGCGGTCAGCCACACGCTGGACATCGAGCAGTTGCTGCTGCGGATCATGGAGCTGATCTTCGAGTGGGTCGAGGCCGACCGCGGCTGCATCATGCTGCTGGACGCGAAGACGGGCCGCTTGGAGCCGGCCGTCCGCCGCTCGCGGAAAGGGACCGACCCCAACGACAAGATCAGCATCAGCAAGACCATACTTGATTACGTCCTGGGGCGGAAAGAGGGAGTGCTCACCAGCGACGCCCGGCAGGACGACCGCTTCAGCCCCGCGGCGAGCATCCTCAAGCTGGGCGTGCGCGAGGCGATCTGCGTGCCGATGCAGGGCCGCTATGACGTGGTCGGCGCAATCTACGTCGACACGCTCTCGTCGCCGCAGCAGATCGTCGAACGCGGCGGCGCCAACCGCTTCACCCAGGACCACCTCAAGCTGATGATCGCCATCGGGCACCAGGCGGCATTGGCCGTCGAAGATACCCGCTACTACTCCGCCATGGTCCAGGCCGAGCGCTTGGCGGCCGTCGGCCAGACGATTGCCACGCTCTCCCACCACATCAAGAACATCCTGCAGGGCATCCGCGGCGGCAGCTACCTGATCGAAATGGGGCTGGCCGAGCACGACGAGTCGCTGGTGGGCAAGGGCTGGAGCATCGTCGAAAAGAACCAGAACAAAATCTCCACCTTGGTGATGGACATGCTCACGTTCAGCAAGGAACGTGAGCCCGACCTGGCCGCCGCCAACATCAACGCCGTCGTGGGCGACGTGATCGAGCTGGTTGAGGCCCGCGCGCGCGAAGCCGACATCGGGCTGGCCTGGCAGCCGGCTGAGGTCATGCCGGAGCTGGTCTTCGACGCGGAGGGCATCCACCGCGCGGTGCTGAATGTGGTCAGCAACGCGATCGACGCGACGGGCGAGCTGGAAGGGGGCGGGAAAGTGGAAGTCCGCACCCGCTACCGGCCCGAGGCGACCTTGGCCGAGATCGAGATCCGCGACAACGGGCCGGGCATTCCGCCCGAGGCGATCGACAAGCTCTTCAGCCCGTTCTCGTCGACCAAGAAAGGTCGGGGGACCGGTCTCGGCCTGCCGGTCAGCCAGAAGATCTTAAGCGAGCACGGCGGCCGGATCCTGGTCCGCAGCGCGCCGGGCGAAGGCGCGTGTTTTGTCCTCGAGCTGCCCGCGGTGCTACCCGCCGCGCTGCCCGCCGACCATAAGACGGAAACGGCAGAAGGATGAAAAAGGGATGAAGGAGGATCGTTCCTGCCTTCATCCTCAACAAAACGGCCGTCGCCGGCTTGGGGGGAAAGGCCGGCGACGGCCCCGGAGAGAAGACGTTGCGGCGGAGGGCCTCTTGGCCGCCCGCGGCCGGCGCCGGCTTACGGCGTCGGCTGGATACCCAGTTTCTCTTCTTCCTCCTCCTGGATGATGATCCGCGGCGTGACCATCAACAGCAGGCTGGACGTGGAGCGGCCGATGCCCACGTTCTTGAACAGCCGGTTCAGGTACGGGATCTTGTCGAGGATCGGCACGCCGAATTCCTCGCGGTCCTCGCTGAGCCGCTTGACCCCGCCCAAGAGCACCGTGCCGCCGTCGGGGACGCTGACGGTCGTGGTCACCGTGACGAACGAGAACGTCGGCAGTTGCACCGACACGCCGGAGTTGCTCGTCGTCCTTTGGTTGTTATTGTTGTTGAAAATGTTGTTGGCCGGCAGAAACCCCTGCCGCGTGGTGTCGGTGGTGGTCGTCTGCGAGCCCTGGAACTGGAACGTCTGCACGTTGCCGATCTTGCTGAAGAAGGGCACGAGCGTCAGGCGGACGAAGCGGTGGTCGTTGGACACGACGGCCTGCACGGTCATGAACGTGCCCTCGGACAAGACGACGATCACCGGCTGTTGGGCGGCCACGAAATCGGCCACCACCGGGATCACGCTGATCACGAACGGCGTCTGCGACGTGTCGGACACGAACGCCTGCTGGCCATTGAAGAGCGTCACCTTCGGGGCCTGCAGCACGTTGGTCCGCGTGTCGCCCTGGGCGGCGTTGATGAAGAAGAACGCCTCGATGTCGCTCAGCACGGCGAACCCCATCTGCGCGCCGGAGGCGAAGGCCGCCGCGCTGCCGCCGAACTGCGGCACGGCCTGGCTGTAACTGCCCTGCTGGAATGGAATATCCAGCGTGGAGGTGAAGATGCCGCCACCGTTCTGGAAGTTCGCCGGGTTGTTGCCCGTGTTCGTTATGCCGACCACCGACGTGCCCGAGTTGGGGGGCGGGGGAATCCAGGATTGGCCGTTGGCCAGCGGCGGTTGCAACGGTCCGGTCCATCCCGCCGCCGCCGGGTTCAGCGTGTTCGAGCGGACGCTGAAGTCGAAGTCCACGCCGATTCGCTCGAAGAAATCGTCGCTGAGCGTGATGAAGCGGACCTCGATGGTCACCTGCAGGTCTTGCATGCGGCGGAGTTGCTCCAGCAGGTCGACGATCTGCTCGTGCACCTCCTGCGTCTGGCTGACCACCAAGCTGAGGTTGGTCGGGAAGGGGGCGATGGTGCCTTGGCCGCCGTTCTGTTCCCACGACTTGGGGGCCACGGTCTGTGTGATCAGGTCGATCAGGTCGTCGAAATCGGCGGACTGGGCGCCGCCGGCGCCGCCGGGGCCCATGCCGCCGGGCATGCTCTGCTGCGTGGCGTTGCCCGCCGCGACCGGCCGGCCCGTTACCTGCGCCAGCAGGCCCGGACTGATCGCGGCCCCCTGCGAGCGGCCTTCGCGGTTGGCGACCACCGCCATCGGTGCGGCCACGGTGCCCAGCGGGCCCCCGCTGCCGATCCCCGCGTTGCCCATCGCATCGTGGTACGCGCCGGCCAAGCCCATCCGCGGAGTCGGGCCGAAGTTCGGGATGGGCATCACCAGGTCGCCCACCGTGTACTTCCGCACGATCAGCTTGCCGGACCGCATCTCCTTGCTGGTCACCTTCAGCACCTCGTCCTCGACCAGGAAGCACAGGTTCCGGTTCTCCAGGATCAGGTTCAGCACGCTCCGCAACATGATGGGATCCGTGAGGGGCAGATTGACGGGCGTGTCCGGCGACAGCCCCTCCTGCCGCAGCCCTTCTTCATCCAGCACGATGTTCACCCCCGCGATCTTCGAGAGCTCCGCCAGCGCCTGGCTCAGCGGCTTGCCCTGGAAGCTCACCGACACCAGCATGTGCAGCTTCTTGTCGATCTCGACCTCGCGGGGCGAGCGGTGCCGGTCCGCATCAGCCCACTTCTTGCGGTGCTCCGAAAGCGTTTTCCAGTCCATGGGCTTGGGCATGAGGTACGGCTCGCTGCTCTCCGGCGGGATGGCCGCCCTGTCGACGTCCAGCATCGAGCCGATGAAACCGTCCTCCTGCGCCTCGATAATCTGCTGGCTGGTCCGCAGGTTGTGCTCGATTCTGTATTTTGTCCGCAGGAGCGTGACGACCGGCTCCTCCGGCGCCAGCGCCGTGGCCTGCTTGACCACCACCTCGGCCTCGGGGTACCGCTGCTCGCGCATCAACTCGTTGTACTTGTCCACCAGCTCGGCGATCTTCTTTTGCGTTTCCTCCTTGGCGCGGGCCTCGCGGGCGAGGTCCTCGCGGGTCCGCTGGTTGTTCTCGGCCAGCTCGATCCGCGGGCGGTTCTGCTCGACGTACTTCCGCAGGTCGGCCAGCGTGCGGTCCACCCGCTTGAGCATCTGCTCGCGGGCGGCCGGCTCCAGGGCCGAGCCGGCGATGTTCCGGCGGATCTCCTCCAGCATGGCCAAGGCCGCCTTCGGGTCGCTTTCCTTCATGGCCCGCGCGCTGCTCTCTGCGTGGGCCAGGTCCGTGAGGATCTGCTTCAAGAGGGCCTGCTGCTGGGCGGCGGCTTCGTCCACGGCCGACCCGGGCGCGCCGGGATGCGCGGCCGGCTTCCGCGGCACGGAGAGCAACTGCAAGTGGTCTTGCAGCCGCTGGGCGGTGACCGGGTCCAGCTCGTTCATGTAGGCCGCCGCCTGGCGGAAGAGCTGGTATGCCCGATCGCCCTGGTGCGCCTTCAGAGCCGCTTCACCCTGTTGGAACAGGCTGTAGCCGGTCGACGTGGCGGGCGTCTCGGTGCCCGAGACTGGCCGCCCTACCGGCGTGGGGATGGGCTCAGGCGGGGGCGCGGGGAACTGGAGCCCGTCGCCGGCCGCTTGTTGGCCGGCAGCAGGGATGTTGTGCGTCGGGTCCCGCGCGGGGTCGTAGTAGGCCCGTGTGACCCCGCCATCCGCGCCCACGACGCCGCCGGCGGCCACTACCGTTCCCGCCCCGCCGTGAATGCCGCCCGACCCGGAGAGTATCCCCATGCGCTGCCGCGCCTGGGCCAGATCCATCAACAACAATGCGGGACGGTCTTCGGTGGGAGCGAACGCGGACTCGGGGACGTGGAGCTGCTCGGCCTGTCGGGCCAAGTATTCGGCCCGCTCGAGTTGACCGGCGGCTAGGGCCTGCCGTGCCTGGCGGAGCAATTCTACCGCCTGCTGCTTGCCGCCCGCCGCGGAGTCGTTCTGCTGCCGCAGGCTGCCGATGCGTCTCAGCAGATCTTCGGGCCTGGCCTCCATTGGGCCGTAGGCGACCTGCTGCCGCGCCGCCACGACCGCCAACTGCTCGGCCGGCCCGATCTCGCCCCACTGTAATAACGCCTCCGCCTGCTCCATCAACATCCGCGCGTAGGCCCGGCGGTTGGCTTCCGAACGCTTGTCCAGAGAGCGGACTTCCAGGTACTTGGTGATGGCCGCGTCCACTTTTTCGGGGCAGTCGTCGGCCGGGGCATAGCGTACGTGCAGCCGCTTGGCCTGGGCCACGAAGTCCGCAGCCTGGCGGACGTCCTCCACGGCCAGAGCCCGGCGCGCGGCGCGCAACAGGGCGTCGCTGCGGGCGCGGTCGCCCCCGGCAGCGGGCGCGACGCGCGTCGCGTAGTCGGCCTGGTCGGGGGTTATTGCCGCGGCTCCCGGCGGCGGCAGCGGCACGACCCGCTCGGCGTCGGGTGGAGCGGGCACGGCCGGGGGGTCGGCGCCGCCTGTCGCCGCCGTGCGGCCCGCAAAGGGATCCGTGGCCGGCGGCTTGTTGCGCTCGCCCGCCAAGGGCGCAAAGAAGCGATCGGCCAGCGACGGATGATCCCCGGCGTTCTGCAGGCGCTCCAGGTCGCGGCGGACCCGCGCCGGCGTGTCGCCCAAGTAGATTGCCGGGTACTGCACGTTGAGGGCCTCGGCGCGCGAGACGAGCGTGTCGGCAGCCGCCAGGTCGTTTTGGGCCATGGCGTCGCGAGCGCGCTGGAGCAACTCGTCCGCCTGGTGCCGCCGCTGCAGGGGCCCGGCGTCGCTACCGTCGGCCGGGATCGTGCTCGCGGCCCCCGCAGGCTCCGCGGCCGCAGTCGGCGACGGCCCGATGGCGGCTATGCCCGCGGAAACACCCAGTGCGACTGCCATCCAGCCGGTAAGGATTCTTGCGGTCGTTTCCAAAACGAACCTCCTTTTCCTCGAAGAGCTGCCGACCCTGCCCACCGGGCCATTCGTGGGGCCGCTCTTTCGGCACTACTGCGACAAGATCACGCCCATTGAGCAGAAGGGAGCGGTTAAATACTCCGTCGGCCCAGTGGGGTCAAGGGCAGTTGGCGAGATTTCGCGGCGCTGCCCGGCCCGCCGCCGCCGAACCGGCAGAAATTGCCGGTCGGCGGGGGCAGCGGATTGGGAATTAGGGGGTGAAGTTTAGCGGGCGACCATGCTTCGCACAGTGCCCTGCCCGCCGCTGGGCCGCGCACTGAACTCCAATCCCCGCTCCCCGCGACGCAGTCGCGGGGCTTTTCCCTGACGTCTGCTCCCCAAATCCCTATAGCGTCTTGTGGAAGCGGCGGACGGCCAGGCCCAGCGTGACCACCCCCATGAGCCCCAAGACCAGCATCTCGCGCCACAGCAGCTCCGGCCCCACCCCTTGCAGGAAGATGCTGCGCACCAGGATCAAGAAATAAGCCAGCGGGTTGGCCAGGGTGAGGCACTGGACGGGCACGGGCATGTTGGCGATCGGGAACGAGAAGCCCGACAGCAGCATGGCCGGAAAGAGAAAGAAGAAGGTCCCCATCATGGCCTGCTGCTGCGTCTGGCTGATGGTGGAGATGAACAGTCCCACGCCCAATGTCGTCAGCAGGTACAGCGCAGTGGCCAGGTAGAGCAAGGGGATGCTGCCGCGGATCGGCACCTCGAACCAGAAGACGCCGATCAGCGTGATCAGCGTGACGTCGACGAAGGCGATTCCCGCGACCGGCAGCGTCTTGCCGAGGACGAACTCCAGCGGAGTGATGGGCGTGACGAGGATCTGCTCGATCGTGCCGATCTCCTTCTCGCGGACCACGGCCATGCTGGTCAACAGCAGGCCCATCAGGCTGACGACGATCACGATCACGCCGGGCACCATGTAGTTGCGGCTTTCCAGGTTCTCATTGAACCAGGCGCGGTAGCGCAGATCGAGGCCGGCGGGCAGCAGCTCGGCGCCGCGCTCGCGGGTGAAGCGGTCCACGAGGACCTGCTGCGAGTACTGCGCGGTGATCCGGCCGGCGTAGCCCAGCGCGATCCCCGCCGTGTTCGAGTCGCTGCCGTCGAGGATGAGCTGCACGGCGGCGGTCCGCCCGCTGCGGAGGTCCCCCTGGAAGCCGTGGTTGATCCGCAGCACGATTTGCACCGCGCCGCGGTCCAGCAGGTCGCGCATGCGGCGGTCGTCGCCGATCTGCTCGGCGACCTGAAAATAGCCGGAGCCCGCGAAGCGCGCCACCAGGTCGCGGCTGGCGGGGCTGGCGTCCAGGTCATAGACGCCCGTGCGGATGTTCCGCACGTCCATGTTCACGGCGTAGCCGATCACCAGCACCTCGATGCAGGGGATGGCGAACACCAGGAAGCGCATCCGCGGGTCGCGGAACACCTGGATGAACTCCTTGATCAACATCTGGCGAATCCGCTCGAACATGACCCGCCCTCAACTCCGCCTAAGATGGGGCGCGCCGACCATGCTGCGCACGGTGCCCGTCGACCCACCCTACTTCTGCAAAACTATGCGCTTTTCGCTCACGACAGCTTCTTCTTGAATTTCCAGCCGGCCAGGGCGATCATCACCGCGGCGAAGACGACCAGCAGGGCCGCGTCCACGGCGAGAATCTCCAGGCCCACCCCTTTGAGGTAGATCCCCTTGAGGATCGTGATGAAGTAGCGGGCCGGTACCACGCGCGTAACCCACTGGATCGGCCGCGGCATGTTGACAATCGCGAAAATGAACCCCGAGAGCAGGAACGACGGCAGGAAGGTCAGCGTCATCGCCAGTTGGCAGGCTACGACCTGGGCCTTGGTGATGATGCTGATGGTGATGCCCATCGCCAGCACGCCGAGCAGGAAGATCGAGGCCAGGGCGAACAACAGCGCCACGTTGCCCCGCAGCGGCACGTGGAACAGGAACTGCCCCAGCAGCACCGCCAGCAGCATGTCGAGCATGCCGATGATGAAGTAGGGGATCAGCTTGCCCAGGATCAGCTCGCTGCCGCGGACCGGCGTGGCGATGAGCTGCTCCATCGTGCCGCGCTCCCACTCCCGCGCGAAGCACAGCGACGTGAGCATCGCCGCGATCACCATCATGATCACGGCGATCAGGCCGGGCACGATGTAGTTCCGCGATTCCAGGTCGGCGTTGAACCACACGCGGCTGCGGACCTCCAGCGGCACGCGAACGTCCTCCAGGCCGCGCTCGCGGAGCTGCCGCACGGTCTGGTCTTGCGAAAAGCTGTCGGCCACCGCCACGGCGTAGCCGATGGCGATGGTGGCCGTGTTCGAGTCCATGCCGGCGACGATCAGCTCGACGGGGGCCTCGCGGCCGGCCGCCAACTGCCGGCTAAAATCGGAGGGGATCACCAGCACCATGAGCACTTCCCGCGCGTCGATGGTCCGGTCCAGGTCGCGGCCGTTGTCGACGCCGCCGCGCAGCGAGAAGTAGGGCGATCCGGCAAAGCGGCTGACCAGCTCGCGGCTGGCCGGCGTGCCGCTCTGGTCCCACACGAGCATCGGCACGTGGTCTACGTCGAGCGTTAGCGCGTAGCCGAACAGCAGCAAGAGGGTCAAGGGGACGGCGATCGCCATGCCCAGGCTCCGCGCGTCGCGCAGCACGTGCAGGAATTCCTTGCGGGTGACGGCGGAAACGCGGCGGAGATTCATCGCGCGACCTCCTCCTGCGCCGCCCCGGCCCGGTCCCGCGCCTCGATCAGCGATACGAACACGTCCTCCAGCGAGGGGGTGATGGGCTCGATCCGCTGGAGCGCATGGCCCTGCTCGGCGAGCCGGCGGCGGATCTGGGTGGCGGCCGACCCGGCTGCGCCGGGTGCCTGTCCGGGCTCGGCCACCACGTGCAGCGTGCGGCCGAACAGTGCCGTTTCTTTCACCCCCGCCGTCCCCGCCAGCGCCGCCATGGCCTCCTCCGGCCGGTCGCAGAGCACCTCGAACACGTCCTCCCGCATGGCCTCGTGCTTCAGCGACCCGGGCGTGCCCTGGGCGATCAGCTCCCCGCGATAGATCAGCCCCAGCCGGTCGCAATACTCCGCTTCGTCCATATAGTGCGTGGTGACGAAGATCGTCATGCCCTCGCCGGACATCTGATAGATCAGCTCCCAGAAATGGCGGCGGCTGATCGGATCGACGCCAGAGGTGGGCTCGTCGAGAAAGACGATCGGCGGCTGGTGCAGGATCGCGCAGCCCAGCGCCAGCCGCTGCTTCCAGCCGCCGGAAAGAACCGAGGTCGGCCGGCGGCGGTGCTCCCGCAGACCCGCCATGGCAAGCACCCACTCCTTGCGCTCCTGTTTCCGCGCGGCCGGGATGCGGTAGATGCCGCTGTAGAAGTCGATGTTCTCCTCGACGGTCAAGTCCTGGTACAGCGAGAAGCGCTGGCTCATGTAACCGACCTGGGCCTTGATGCGTTCGGGCTGCGTCGCCAGGTCGAAGCCTGCGACCGTGCCCCGGCCGGCGGTGGGCGCGAGGATGCCGCAGAGCATGCGGATGGTGGTCGACTTGCCCGCCCCATTGGGACCCAGGAAGCCGTAGACCTCGCCGCGGCTCACCTGAAAGCTGATGCGGTTGACGGCCACGAAGCTGCCGAAGCGGCGCTCCAGGTTCTCCACCACGACGGCCTGGGCGGCTGGCGAGGGGCCGCCGGCGGCTTCGCCGGGCCCGCCGCCGGCTTCCGCGGCCGGGTGCCCTTCAGGTTGCCCCGCGGTCCCGCCGCTTGTCGATTCCCGTCCCCCCAGCACGGAAACGAACACGTCCTCCAGCGAGGGCGGGGTGGCGCGGACCGACTGCGGCGGCAGTCCGGCCGACCCCAGGATGGCCTCGATCCGGCCGGCGGTTGCCTCCGCGGCGGCGGCGACGACGTGGACGCGGTCGCCGAACAGGCCGACGGCGCAGGCCGGGCATTCCCGGCGGAGGACCGCCGCCGCGCGGCGCGGCTCGCCGATCCGCACCTCCAGAATCGTGCCCCGCATCAGCCGCTTGATTTCCTCGGGTGTGCCGCAGGCCAACAGCCCGCCGCTGTGTACCAGCGCCAGGCGGTTGCACCGCTCGGCCTCGTCCAGGTAGGCGGTGGAGACGAAGATCGTCACCTTCTCGCGGAGCAGTTGGTAAAGGATTCGCCAGAAGTCGCGGCGCGAGACGGGATCGACGCCGTTGGTGGGCTCGTCCAGAAACAGCACCCGCGGGGTGTGGATCAGCGTGCAGGCCAATCCGAGCTTCTGCTTCATCCCGCCGGAGAGGTTCCCCGCCAGCCGCCGCCGGAACGGCGCCAGGTTGCTGAAGGCCAGCAGCCGCTGGGCCCGCTCCTGGCGCTGGCGGCGCGGGACGTTGTAGATGTCGGCGTAGAAGTCGAGGTTCTCCATCACGGTCAGGTCGGCGTAGAGGCCAAAGCGCTGGCTCATGTAGCCGATCCGCTGCTTGACGGCCTCGGCCTGGCGGACGACGTGGCAGCCGGCGACCCAGGCCTCGCCGGAGGTGGGCTCCATGATCGAGGTCAACAGCCGCATCGTCGTAGTCTTGCCCGCTCCGTCCGGCCCGACCAGCCCGAAAATCTCCCCCTCCGCCACGCTAAGCGTCAGGTCCCCAATCGCGGTCAGCTCCCCGAAAGTCTTCGTCAGTCGGTCGGTGCGGATGGCATCCATGGAGGGATTCAAGGATTTGGGGATTCAGGGATTGAGGATTTGGGATTTGGGGTCGCTCGCGGCTTCGCACGGCTTTCGATCGTCTCCAATTTGCGCTCCGACCCCAATCCCTAATCCCCAATCCCTTTGTTCTCTCCCCGCACCGTGGGCAGGAGCCTGGCGTCGGCGGGCATGCCGGGCTTCAACTCCCGGTCGGGATTGTCCACGTTGATCTTGACGCGGTAGACGAGCTTCACCCGCTCCTTCTCGGTCTGCACGTTCTTGGGCGTGAACTCCTCTTCGGAAGCGATGAAGGAGACCCAACCTTTGTAGACATGACCTGGCCGGGCGTCAGTGAGGATTTCGGCCTCTTGCCCCCACTTGACCAGCTCCGTGCCCACGTCGGACTCGTTGACGTAGGCCCGCAGCCACACGTTCTTGATGTCGGCGATGGTCACCACCGCGGTGCCGGGGGCGACGTACTCGCCCGGCTCGATGTTCTTGGAGAGCACTACGCCGCTCAGGGGGGAAACGACCGCGGCGTAGCCCCGGCGGACCTGGGCCAACTGCCGGGCAGCCACCGCCTGTTGCAGCTTGGCGCGGGCCTGGGCGATGGTCTCCACTCGCGGCCCCGCTTCCACCAGCCAATACTGCGACTCGGCTTGGGCGAAGGCCGCCCGGGCCTGGTCGATCTGCTCCTGCCGCGGCCCCTCTTTGACCAGGTCGTAACGTTTGCGGGTTTGGATGGACTTCTCGAAGGCCACTTGATAGGCCGCGCGGGCCTGGTCGTACTGCTCGGGGGTAATAGTGTGCTGGCGGTAGAGTTGTTCGTCTCGCGCCAACTCCGAACGTAGCCGTTCCATGTCGGCTTGGGCGGCCTTGGACTCGGCCTCGGCGGCGGCGATGTCCTCGGGCCGGCTGCCGTTGAGCAACTCCTCCAGCGCGGCCCAGGCTCGCTCCATCGCGGCCCGGGCGGCATTGATCTCCTCGGTCCGCGAGCCGGCCAGCAGCTCATCCAGGGCGGCCTCGGCGGCCCGCACGTCCGCCTCGCGGCCCGCCAGGTCGGCGTCCAGGTCGCCGGTGTCAAGCCGGGCCACGACGTCGTCCTGCTTGACGTCCTGGCCCTCGTCGAACAGCCGCTGGACGACGCGGCCGGGAATCTTGAAGCTGATCGCCACTTCCGTGGCCTCGATGTTGCCTGACAGCCACAGCGCTGCCTCGCCCTTGCGCGAGAACTCGAAAGCGTACCAGGCGCCGAAACCGCCGGCCCCGGCCAGTAGGAGGATGGGGAGGAACACTTTCTTGCTCAGGATTGCCATCGTATGGCTCCAAGTGAACGGCGCATCACACCGGACACGCTAGCGCCGCGGCGAACATCTCCCAGGCCCGTGTGGCATGTTGCGTTACGTCGAAGCCCCCATCGGTGAGGTGCCAGAGGATGCCGGCTGGCACGACCATGCCAAAGAACATCAGGGCGGCGCAGCCGGGCGCGATGTCCCGGCGGATGGACCCCTGCTCCTGCCCGTCGCGGATGATCTGCTCGACCTGGCCCAGATACCCGGTCAGGATGCGGCGGACCTGGCCCTTGCGCTGGACGTGGCCGGTCAGGTCGTCGGAGAAAATGATCCGCGGGAAGGCCCGGCCCTCGCGGATGAAGCGGACGTGCCGCACCAACAGGCTGCGGAGCCGGCCGAGCGGGTCCGGGCTGTCGGCCCGGGCGGCCTCGACGATCACCCGCAACTTCTTCTCCAGCAGATCCAGTACCGCATCGAGCACTTCGTCCCTGCTCTGGAAGTGCCGGTAAATGCCGGAGGGCACCAGTCCCACCCGCCGCGCCACCGCAGCGATACTCAGCCGTTTGAGCCCTTCACCGGCCACCAATCCCAGGGCGACCTCGGCGATTTGCTCGCGGCGGACTTGGGTTTGCAGCTTGGCCTCGGCCATCGCTCGACCCTCCGTTGTGATTATACATTCACAATCGGCGTGTGGCAAGTGCAACCGCCGGGGTGGCTGCACGCCCGCGGGGCTGCGTGTCGATTGCCGCCCCCCCGCCAATTCCCTAGAATGGCGGCTTGCCGGTCACGGAAGAAGCCTTACCGGATTCAACCTCTTAGAGTGATGCCCGATCCTGAATCCTACCTGCCGCGGTTCGGGCTTTCCGCGTTCCGCGAGGGGCAGAAGGAGGTCATCGCCGCGGTCCTGGCGGGGCAGGATTGCCTGTGCGTCATGCCCACCGGCGGCGGCAAGAGCCTGTGCTATCAACTGCCCGCCCTGGCCCTGGACGGCCTGACGCTGGTGGTCTCGCCGCTGATCGCCCTGATGAAAGACCAGGTGGATCAGCTCCAAGCGCTCGGCCTGCCGGTGTCGCTGATCAACAGCACGCTCTCGGTGGGGGAGCAGTATGCCCGGCTGGACCAGATGGCGGCCGGGCAGTTCCGGCTGTTATACGTGGTGCCGGAGCGATTCCGCAGCGGGCGGTTCCTGGAGGCGGTCCGCGGCGCGGGGCTGAAGCTGTTGGCGGTGGACGAAGCGCATTGCATCAGCCAATGGGGGCACGACTTCCGCCCGGATTACGCGCGGCTGGGCTACTTCCGCCGCCAACTGGGCAACCCCACCACCATCGCCCTGACGGCCACGGCCACCGACAAGGTCCGCCGCGACATCGTCGAGCACCTGGCGCTGCGCAGCCCGCGGACCTTCATCACCGGCTTTGCCCGCCCCAACCTGTTCTACGAAGTGCAATGTCCCGGGCGCGAGGCCGAGAAGCCAGAGCTGCTCGTGCGTTTTCTCGGCGAGACCCCGGGGGCGGGGATCGTGTATGCCTCCAGCCGCAAGCGGACCGAGGAGATCGCCCGGGTCATCAGCCAGGAGACGCGGCGGCACGCGACGGTCTACCACGCCGGCCTGCCGCCCGACCAGCGGCGCGCGGCCCAGGAGGCGTTCATGGGCGACCGCGCGGAGATCGTCGCCGCCACCAATGCCTTCGGCATGGGCATCGACAAGGCGGACGTCCGCTTCGTGGTCCACTACAACCTGCCCGGGAGTGTGGAGGCTTACTATCAGGAGGCGGGCCGGGCCGGCCGCGACGGAAAACCCTCTCGCTGCCTGATGCTCTACCACGGCTCCGACCGCTACATCCAGGAATACTTCATCGAGAACGGCTACCCCGGACGCGAGTACGTGGAACAGGTCTACGACCTGTTGCGCTCGCTGGCGGACGACCCGATCCAGTACACCCAGGCTGAGGTCAAGGAGCGGTTGGGGTTGCCGATCAGCGCCGAGGGCGTGGGCAACTGCGAGCAGATTCTCGAGAACGCCGGCGTGCTGGAGCGGCTGCTGGCCGCCAAGAACATGGGCGCCGTGCGGCTGGACAGCGACCTGCCCACGCTGGTGGACCTGCTCCCCAAACAGGCCAGCGTGCGGCGCCGCGTGCTGGTCGCGATCGAGCGGCTAGTCGGCTCGCGGCGGAACGAGCTGGTGCCCTTCCACCCCAGGAACCTGGAGACCGCCTTGGAGTTGGACGCGGCTGCGATCGCGCGGGCCTTGCACGAGCTGAACGAACTAGGCCCGTTCACCTACGTACCCCCGTTTCGCGGCCGGGCCATCCGCATGCTCCGCCGCGATCTGGCCTTCGACGAGCTGGAGATCGACTTCGCCGCCCTGGAACAACGCAAGGCGGAAGAATACGAGAAACTCAACCGCGTGGTCCGCTTTGCGCTGAGCGGGGCCTGCCGGCAACAGGAGATCCTCCGCTACTTCGGCGAGCCGAGGCCGCCGCGGTGCGGGCACTGCGACAATTGCCGGAGGGCGGGTGCGAAGCCCCCGGCGGCCGCAGGACCGCCAGCCGCTAAAGAACCGCAAGCCGCGACCGGCCAGCACGTGCTGGAGGCCGTCCGCATGGTCCTCAGCGGCGTTGCCCGCACCGAGGCCCGTTTCTCCTGCGGAAAAAATCTCATCGCCCAGATGCTGTGCGGCTCCCAGTCGGCGCGGGTCGCCAAGCTGGGATTGAACAAGCTCAGCACGTTCGGCTTGCTGGCGCAGTTGACACAGTCGGAAGTCGTCACGCTGATCGACGTCCTGATCGCCGTCGGCTGCCTGGTGCAGGCGGAAGTGAACAGCTTTCGGCCGGTGGTGCGGATGACAGCCTTGGGGGGGGACGTGATGCGCGGCAAGCTGGAACTGCCCTGCCCCCTGCCGCTGCCGGCCGATCTGGCGTTGAAGCTTCAGCGGCACAAGGCGAAGGGTGGAGGAGGGAGAGCGGAAGACCGCCGGGAAGATACCCGAGCAAAGATGGAAGATCGAGGGCCCTGCGAAGCCGCGAGCGGCTCCGTGCCGAGCCCCCATCCTCCCATTCCCTCATCCCCTCATTCCCTCATCCCCTCAGCCCCTCATTCCCTCATCCCCTCAGCCCCTCATTCCCTCATCCCCTCAGCCCCTGTCCCCTGTCCTCCGACCCCCGGTCCCCCCTCCCCTGCCCCCGACCGCCAGCCGCCGCATTACTGGACCTGGCGGCTCTTGGCGGCGGGCTTCTCGATGGCCGAGTGCATGGCCGTCCGCGGCCTTGCAAGAGAGACCGTGCTGGACCACGCCATGCGGGCGGCGGAGAGCGGCTGGCCGGTCCAACCCGCATGGTGCCTGCCGCCGGATCGGCTGGCGGCCCTCGAGTCGGTCGTCGGGCAAAGCAATCCCCGCCAGATTCGCCCGTTGTTGGCTCAATTGCCGCCCGGCACCCTCTACGAAGAGGTCCAGTTGTACCTCCAATGCCGGGGGCCCTCGAAAGATACGGCCCAGTGACGTAGAATTGTCGGATGCCGTAACGATTTCGGGGGATTTCAATGCCGGATCCAGTTGGCGATCACAAACCGCCTGACCAGGGGGAAGCCCCTGAGAAGCTCCCCCCGCCGCGACGCAACGCATCCCCCTGGTGGCTGCTGGTCGTGTTGGGAGTGGTGTTCACGGTCCTGTATTGGGCCCACAATTCGGAGTCGCGGTCCGAAATCTCCTATGGCTTTTTCCGCAGCCAGTTGGACGCGGGCAACATTGACAAGGCCAAGCTCCAAGGGCTGCAGGCGACGGGCGAGTTTAAGACGCCCCCGGTAGATCCGACCGGCAAGACGGACCGCAAAGGCGACCCCCTGCTCCTGGAAAAGAAGTTCTCCTCCACCATTCCGGTCCTGGCCCGCGAAGCCTTGGACGATCTGCTGTTCAAGAAGCTCGGTCCGAGCTATAGCGCCAGCGAGCCCAACGACAACACGGGCATGCTGCTGGCGGCGTACGTGCTGGTGCCGCTGGGGCTGTTCGCGGTGTTGTGGTTCATGATGCGGCGGACGCGGGACTCGATTTTCGGCGGCGGCCTCTTGGGCGGGTTCGCCAAGAGCCCGGCCCGCCGCTACGAGCAGAGCGACCGCCGCGTGACTTTCCAGGACGTGGCGGGCCTGGAGGGCGTGAAGCGCGAGCTGGAAGAGATCGTCGAGTTCCTGAAGAACCCCCGCAAGTTCCAGCGGCTGGGGGGCCGCGTCCCCAAGGGCATCCTGCTGATGGGGCCGCCGGGGACGGGTAAGACCCTGCTGGGCCGGGCCGTGGCCGGCGAGGCCGGCGTGCCCTTCTACAGCGTCAGCGGCTCGGAGTTCATCCAAATGTTCGTGGGCGTGGGGGCCAGCCGGGTGCGCGACCTCTTCGCCACGGCCAAGGAGAAGGCCCCCTCGATCCTGTTCATCGACGAGATCGACGCGGTCGGGCGGCACCGCGGGGCCGGCGTTGGCGGCGGCCACGACGAGCGCGAGCAAACGCTCAACCAAATCCTCAGCGAGATGGACGGCTTCACCCAGACCGAGTCGGTGATCGTCATGGCGGCCACCAACCGGCCGGACGTCCTGGACCCGGCCCTCTTGCGGCCGGGCCGCTTCGACCGCCACATCACCGTGGACCGCCCCAGCCTCAAGGGCCGCAAGGCCATCTTCGAGGTCCATACCCGCGACGTCCCCCTGGACGAGAGCGTCGACCTGGGGCGGCTGGCGGCCGGCACCGTCGGCCTGACCGGCGCCGACATCCGCAACCTGGTGAACGAGGCCGCGCTCTGGGCCAGCCGCCACGAAAAGACCTGCGTCGACATGGCCGACTTCGACTACGCCCGCGACAAGGTCATCATGGGCGCCAAGCGCGAGGAGGTGCTCACGGGCAAGGAGAAGTCGATCGCGGCTTACCACGAGTCGGGCCACGCCCTGCTGGCCTGGCTCATGCCCGGCATCGACCGCGTCCACAAGGTCTCGATCATTCCCCGCGGCCGCTCGCTGGGGGCCACGCACCTGTTGCCCGAGGAGGACCGCGTCAGCATCACCGAGAGCGAGCTGCACACGCGGCTGCTGTACGCGATGGGCGGCCGGGCCGCCGAGAAGCTGGTCTTCGGCGAGTTCAGCGGTGGGGCGGAAAGCGATCTGGACCATGCCACCCAGATCGCGCGGCGGATGGTCACCCACTGGGGCATGAGCGAGCGGCTCGGCCCGGTGGCGTTCCGCGACACGGAAGAGCACCCCTTCCTCGGCCGCGAGATCGCCCAGCCCCGCCAGTTCAGCGAGGCCACCGCGCAGTTGATCGACGAGGAGGTCTCGCGGATCCTGCGGGCGGCGTCCGAGCGGGCCTGTGAGATGCTCACCGAGCACCGCGGCGAGCTCGACAAGTTGGCCCACGCCCTGGAGCAGGAGGAGACCCTCGACGACGTGGCCATCGAGGCCGTCATCGGCCCCTCCGCCCCGCGGACCACCGCCAAAGAGGCGTAGCCTCAACTGCCCAACTGCCCGGCGCCTTACTATTCCGGCACGACCGCCACCAGCTCGCGGCAGACGGCCTGGAAATGCCCGGCCCCCAAGCTTTGCCGCTCCTCGGCGAAGCCGATCAGCAGCGCCAGGTCGCAAAGGCGATTGATCTGCCGGGCGACTCCGCGCGTCAACTCGTGCAAGGTGGGGATGGCCTCCGGCTCGACGATTTCCCGGGTGGCGCCGGCGGCGCGGAGCCGATGGGCCACGTAGTCCGCCGTCTCCTGCACGGTGAACGGGCGGAGCAGGCACTTCACGCCCAGCCGCTCCTCCAGTTGCGGCATCCGTTCGAGCATGGGCAGGAGGCCCGGCTGGCCCGCCAAGACCAGCGTTACCGCCGCCGCGTCGCTGGTGCCGAAGTTCAACAAGAGCCGCAGCGTCTCGAAGGTGTGGCGGCTCTCGATCAGGTGCGCTTCCTCGACGAGCACGACCGCATGTCGCCCTTGGCGGGCATTTTCCGCAAGCGCGTGCTCGATCCGCCGCACGCTCTCGTGCAGGCCCCCGCCGGACGCCTTGGGCGAGCCGTCCAACTCGTCGGCCAGGTAGGCCATCAGCTCGGCGGTGGACATCTGCGGAAACACCAGCCGCACGAAGGGGGAAAAGGTCTCGCCGAGCATCGTGCGGAGCATCGCGGCCAGCAGCGTCTTGCCGGTTCCGGCGGCGCCGGCCAGCAGGGCCCCGCCCCGGCGGTTCTCCACCGCGTAGCGGAGTTTCAACAGGGCCGCCTGGTGCGACTCGCCGGGAAAATAAAACCGCGGATCGGCCGTCGTGTCGAACGGCTTCTGCCGGAGCTGCCAGTAGGATTCGTACATATGTCACCCAGCGACGAAGTTCTGGACAATCCCCGCCACCGCAATGCCGGCCTCCGCCAGCTTCCGCTGCAGCGCATCGATGCGGTCGGGCGTGGTCGCGCGAACGCTGTGGACCAGCAGGACCGCGTCCACTCGCCGGCGGACGGCCTGCCGGACCGTCCCGGGGCATCCTGCCCGCGGAGCGGGGGGCGGCGACGCAGTAGCGTCCGCTTCCAGCCCTCCGAGGTCCAGCAGCACGGCATCGTAGGTTTTCGCCAGGGTTTCCAGGTCGGCCGCTGCCCGCGCGGCTTCCGCCCCCTGCCCGCCCGGCTCGGCCGGCGCCGCGAGCAGCGGAACCACGGTGAGCCGATCGGTGATCGACTCCACGGCCACTTCCTCCAGCGGCAGGCCGGCGGAGAGCGATGCTTCCCAGCCCACCTCCGGCAGGAGCCCCAGGGCTTGGGCCAGCTTGGGATCGGGCAGGTTGGCATCCACCACCGCGACGCGGAGGCCTTGGCCGGCCAACCGCCGCGCGGCGACCAGCATGAGCGTAGTGACTCCCTCGCCGCTGGACGAACTGCCGAAGCCCAGCACTTTGCGACCCGAGCGGAGCGCGCCGTTAACGGCCTCGGCCCATGCATCGATCGCCCCGCTGGCCGTGGCTTCGAGCCGGTTTGCGGTGTCCGGCCAGTTGAGGCGGTCCACCTGCAACACGGGCCGCCAGGGGGCCGACGGCGCGGCAGGGCCGGCGGGCACGGTCGCGGGGGGCGGCAGCGGTTGCTCCGCCGCAGCCGACCACCCCGGCGCCAGCGGCGCCGCTGCCGCCTCAAGCTGCTCGGTTAGCTCCGACAAGAGACTGGCCGAGGGCATCATGGGCGGAGGGGTATCGGCGACCGCAGCGGCCGCCGGCGCAACCAGGGGAGCCCCCGCGGCGCGTCGCGCGACGTTCCGCTGAGGCGGAAGCCCCCGGACGCGGGCACCAGGCGCGTGTGTGTCTTCTGCGCCAGCCGGGTCGCGGGGCTTCGCAGTTGGCCCTCGGGCGGCGCGGGCGCCAGATGAAGCCTGATCGCGGGGCTTTGTTCCCGCCGCCTCCACACCCCGCGAGGCGTCCCCTTGAAACAGCTTCCGAATGATTGTTTGCTCCAGTGCGGTCATCGTCTTCCCTCAGAGGGGGGGCTTGCAATCGTGCCGTCCAGTCGCGCCACCCCAGGCTCCGCCGCCGGCGGGGCTTGGTCGGATGCGGCCGGCGCCTCGACGGGAGGCGCGGGCACTGCGGGCATCAACGGATTGCCTTGCGGGGCGCTGGCGTCAGGATGGCCGTTGCCAGGGGCAGGGTCGTTACGCCAGTCGCCGCGAGGGTTGCTGGGGGGATCGCCCCGAAACGCCGCTGCCGGATCGCTCCGCAGATCGGCCTGATAATCCTTGCGTGGGCCGGCCAACTCGCCCGGCCGCTGTCCCGCGGGGTCGCTGACGCGGTAGTCCACGGGCTGCCCGGGGTGGTCATTGGCCTGGACGACGGTGGCGCCACTGGGCCCGGCCGGCGGCCAACCAAGCTCGCCCGGCGCCGTTGGCCGGCTGGCGCCAAAGGGTGGCTCTGGAGACAGGCAGGCCGGCGTGCTCGCAGGCGACGGGCGGCTGATCGAGCAATTCGTGCCCGCGGGGCCCGCACTCGCCGCGTTCTGGGCGGAATCGGACCACGCCATCGCACTGGCACCGCTGGACGCGGCGTTGTCTTGCCAGGCGGGCAATTCGTCGGCGACAGGCCGCGTCGAGTCCTTCTGTTTCAGCGTGAAGGGCAGAATCGCCGCTATGACGAAGAGGACCCCGCTGCCCAGCACGACTTTCCTCCAGAATCCTTGGCTCCGCATCCGCTGCCCGGCGTCGCCATTCCCCGGGGTGATTGGGATGCAACCGAGGTCCGGGATTTGGGCCACCAGCGGGGCCTTGACGCAGGGCGGGCTGCCAGCGGAGGCAGGTGTCACGCTTTGGGAATGCCGCGGCGTGCGCCCCCCGGCAGCCGTGCACAAGTCGATGTTCGATAGGGACATACGCTTTTTCCTTATACGACCAGAAGATGCAGGCCTCCGGCGCGCATCGAGGGAGGGATGGTCCGTGTTGGGGTGTTATCGGTTCCGATTGTACGGATCTTGAGCATTAAATTGAGTGTGCCGACTGGGAAAGATGGGCAATCCCCTTGACAGTAGCGGCAAGAGCGATAGCATGGGGCTGATGGTAGTGGCCGGTGACGAGTGGCAAGTGACGAGTGGCGAGTGACCAGTGACCAGTGACGAGTGGCAAGTGACAAGTGGCGAGTGACAAGTGACTGGTGAGGTCGCCGCACGAGCAACGGCTGCTTCGCCACCAGCCACTGGCCGCCAACCATAGCACTGTCCCGTTTTGTTTCAGCGCAACTCCGTTTTTGAAAGGACACCAAGATGCGGCGTCTCGTTTCGCTCCTGTCCCTGCTCGGTCTGATATTGTTGGCGTGCTGCTGCGGCGTGACTGCCGCCGAGCAGAGCCCCGCCAAGGTCCGCGTGCTCCTGATCACCGGCGACGATGTCGGCGTGCACCCGTGGAAAGAAACGACCAAGGCGACCGTGGCTGCCCTGAATGCCTCCGGGAAGTTCGACGTGACGGTGACCGAGGACCTCGGCGTGCTGGATTCGGCCGATGGCTTGAAGCCTTATGGCGTCATCTATCTGAACCGTTTCAACGCCAAGAAGCTGCCGCTGAGCGAGCAGGCCCAGCAGAACCTGCTGGATTTCGTCAAAGGCGGCAAAGGCTTCTTCATCCAGCACCTGGCCAGCGCCTCGTTCCCCGCGTGGGACGAATTCGGCAAGCTGTGCGGTCGCTACTGGGTGATGGGCAAGTCCGGCCATGGCCCGCGCAGCATCGTCGAGGCCAAGATCGCCGACAAGGAGCATCCCATCACGCGGGGCATCGAGGACTTCAAGACCGACGACGAGCTTTACGCCAAGCTCGCCGGCCAGGGGCCGATCCAAGTGCTGGTCCAGGCCCACTCGGAATGGAGCAAGAAGACCGAGCCGCTGGTCTTCTGCCTGACCTACGGCAAGGGACGGGTGGTACACAACTGCTTTGGGCATGACGGCAAGGCCCTGGCGACACCGGAGGTGCGGAAGATCATCGTTCGCGGCGTCGAGTGGGCCGCCACCGGCCAGGTGAGCGGCGAGTGACTTCAACCGTTTAGCGGGCGGGGCACCGTGCGGGAGCACGGTCGCCCGCCATTGGCAACTGTCAAGATGACGCAGATCGAACAGGCCCGCTCGGGCGCCGTCACCCCCGAGATGCAGGCGGTCGCCCGCTCTGAGCAGCTCGACGCCGAGTTGGTGCGCCGCGAGGTGGCCGAGGGGCGGATGGTCATTCCCGCCAACCCCGTCCACCTGGCCAAGGGCCTGGCGCCGATCGGGATCGGCGTGGCGGCGCGGACCAAGATCAACGCCAACCTCGGCAAGTCGGCCCTGGGCAGCGACGCCCAGTGCGAACTGGAGAAGCTGCGGCTGGCCATCCGCTGCGGGGCCGACACGGTCATGGACCTTTCCACCGGCGACCAGATCGACGCGGTGCGGCGGCAGATCATCGACGCCGCGGCCGTGCCGGTCGGGACCGTGCCGATCTACCAGGTGGCCCAGCGGTTGGACGACATTGCCGACATGCGGCCGCAGGACTTCCTGGATGTCGTGGCCGAGCAGGCCCGCCAGGGCGTGGACTACATGACCATCCACGCGGCCCTGCTCCGCGAGCATGTTCCGCTCACGCGGGGCCGGGTCACCGGCATTGTCAGCCGCGGCGGGTCGCTGCTGGCCAAGTGGATGGCGGTGCACCGCCAGGAGAATCCGTTCTTTACCCACTTCGACGAGCTGTGCGACATCATGCAGGCATACGACGTCACCTGGAGCCTGGGCGACGGGTTGCGGCCCGGCTCGCTGGCCGACGCCAGCGACGAGGCGCAGTTGGCCGAGTTGCGGGTGATGGGCCAATTGGCCCGCCGCGCCCGGCAGCGGAATTGCCAGGTGATGATCGAGGGCCCGGGCCACCTGCCCATGGACCACATCCAGCGGAACATCGAGTTGGAGCGGGAGTGGTGCGACGGCGCCCCGTTCTACGTGCTGGGGCCGCTGGTGACGGACATTGCGCCGGGCTACGACCACATCACCAGCGCGATCGGGGCGGCGCTGGCGGCCTGGTACGGGGCGGCCATGCTGTGCTACGTTACGCCCAAGGAACACCTGGGGCTGCCGGGGCTGGAGGACGTGCGGCAGGGGGTGATTGCCTACAAGATTGCGGCGCATGCGGCCGACGTGGCCCGGCACCGCCCGGCGGCCCGCCAGCGGGACGACGCCCTCAGCCGGGCCCGTTTCGAGTTTGATTGGCCGGAGCAGTTCCGCCTGGCGCTGGACCCCGAGACGGCCCGGCGGATGCACGACGAGTCGCTGCCCGCCGAAGAGAATAAGCAGTCGCCTTACTGTAGCATGTGCGGCCCCAAGTTCTGCGCGATGAAAACGACCCGCGAAGTCCGCGAGGCCACGTAAGTGGTTTAGCGGGCGGGCTGCAAACTGCTCCCCTCTCCGGGCACCGACCGAAGGTTGGTCGGGAGAGGGGCAGGGGGTGAGGGCCGCAGGAAGCATGACCTCGTCGATTCCGACTCTGCCCTCGCCATCGCCCGTCCCCGGCGCCCGCTGGGCCTTGGCGCTGTTGCTGTGCATGAACCTGGCGAACTACATCGACCGCCAGGTGCTGGCGGCGGTGGAGCCGGAGATCGCCGAGTCGCTGTTGTTGTCCAGCGACCCGGACGACCCCAACGTCCAGGCCAAGATGGGCCTCTTGGCATCCGCATTCTTGTTCTCCTACATGCTGGCTGCACCCATTTTCGGCCTGCTGGCCGAGCGCTGGCCGCGCTGGAAGCTGATCGCCGTGGGGATCGCCGTGTGGAGCCTGGCCAGCGGGGCCAGCGGACTGGTCACCGCCTTTATGGCGCTCCTGGTGATGCGGTGTTTCGTCGGCATCGGCGAGGGGGCCTATGGGCCGATCGCCCCCACCGTCTTGTCCGATTACTTCCCCATCGCGGTCCGCGGGCGGATCATGGCCTGGTTCTACATGGCCATCCCGGTCGGCGGCGCGATGGGATATGCCCTGGGCGGCTACTTCGCCGGGCTGGACAAGGCCGGCGAGAGCTGGCGCTGGGCGTTCTACGTGGTGGCGCCGCCGGGCTTGCTCTTGGCGCTAGGATCGCTCCTGTTGCGCGAGCCGGCGCGGGGGGCGGCGGAAGGCGTGGCCGCGCCGCGCCGCCGTGTCGCCCCCACAGACCTGCTCCTGCTGGCCCGCACCCCCTCCTACGTGCTCGCCACGCTGGGCATGACGGCCATGACCTTCGCCATCGGCGCCTTCGCCTTCTGGATGCCCCGCTATCTGAAGTCGCTCGACGTGCCGCCCTGCCTGGGTGTCGAGCCGCGCATGTTCTTCGGCATCGTCGTGGCCGTGGCCGGCCTGATTGGGACCATGGCCGGCGGCCTGTGCGGCGACGGGCTCCGCCGCCGCTGGGCCGGCTCCTACTTTCTCGTGTCGGGTGTGGGCATGCTCATCAGCGTCCCCGCCGCCTTGCTGTTCGTGTGTACCTCGTTTCCCGCGGCCTGGGCGTTCATCTTCATAACCGTGTTCTTCCTGTTCTTCAACACGGGGCCGACCAACACGATCCTGGCCAACGTGGTACACCCCTCGATCCGCGCCACGGCCTTCGCGGTGAACATCCTGATCATCCACTCGCTGGGCGACGCGCTCTCGCCGACTTTGGTCGGGGCGATCGCGGACCGCGCGAAAAGCTTGAAGCCGGGGTTCCTGCTCGTGGCAGCCTTCATGGCCGTCGGCGGTCTGCTCTGGCTGTGGGGCGCCCGCTATTTGAAGCAGGATACGGAACTGGCCGCCTCGCGGCTGGAGTGAAAAAACATGGTCAACTTCCTCGGTATCGAAATCGGCGCGACGAAACTGCAACTGGGCATCGGCCGCGGCGACGGCAGCCCTTCCGTGGCCTTCCAGCGGTTGGAAGTCCAGCCGCTCTCGGGCGCCGAAGCCATCCGCCGGCAGATCGAGGCGGCCGCCCGGCCGCTGATCGAGACCTACGCCCCGCGGGCCGTCGGTATCGGCTTCGGCGGGCCCGTGGACGCCGCGGCGGGCAGGACCGTCAAGAGCCACCAGGTCGAGGGCTGGGACGATTTCCCCCTGGCCCAGTGGTGCCGGGAAACCCTGGGCCTGCCGGCACGCCTGTCCAACGATTCCGACGCGGCCGGCCTGGCCGAGGCCCGCTTCGGCGCCGGCCGCGGCCGCCGCGTGGTCTTTTACATGAACGTGGGCAGCGGCATCGGCGGCGCGCTGGTGCTCGACGGGCAGGTCTATCTCGGCGGACAGGGCATTGCCTCCGAGCTGGGCCACCTGCGGCCCGGCCCGCAGGCCGACCGGCCCGACCACACCGTGGAGTCCCTCGCCAGCGGCTTCGGCCTGGCCGCCCGTGGGCGGGCGATCCTGGAGGAGCGGCCCCACGACCCGGCGGCGGCCGCGCTTTGGGAGCGATGTCAGGGCGACCTGGAGCGGCTCAGCGGCCGCATGGTGGTCGACGCTGCCGCGGCGGGCGATCCGTTGGCCCAGGATATCTTCCACCGCGGCCTGGAAACGCTGGGCTGGGCCATCGCGCAGGCCATTACGCTTGTAGCGCCCGAGGTCGTGGTGGTCGGCGGCGGCGTGCCGCTGGCCGGCGAAGCGCTCTTCTTTGCGCCGCTGCGGCGCGAGGTGGCCCGCTACGTCTTCCCTCCCCTTGCGAAAAGCTACCAATTAGTCCCCGCCGCGCTGGGCGAGGAGGTCGTGGTCCACGGGGCGCTAGCGATCGCCGCCGACATGCCATTGGGCTAGAGCCGGTGGCGTGAGTCGCCGTAACGAGCCGGTGGCGTGAGCGACAATGAGCCGGTGGCGTGAGCGACAGTGAGCCGGTGGCGTGAGCGACAGTGAGCCGGTGGCGTCAGCCACCGGATGTGCTGGGTTGCACGACGTTCATGCCTATCCGGGGGCTGACGCCCTCCGGCTCCCTGTTGAGGCGGAATTCTTGGTCGAGAGGAGAACGCCATGAGTGCCTGTTGGCTATTGACCTCCACCACCTACGGAACGTGGCTGCCCGGCGACGCAAGGGGCTTCGTGAGCACCGTCACCGAGGTTGACGGGCAGCGTGTTCGCCACAGCCAATACGGCGAGCCCTACGACGCCGACATGCCCGGCCTCGAAACAGCGGTGAGAGAGAAGATGAAAGGTTCGCCAGTTTATTTCTCGCTGGAGCAGGCGAAGACGGTGTTTGCGCAGTTCCGCGAGACGGCTGAGCATCGGGGGTGGCTGCTTTTCGCCGTGGCCGTCATGAGCAATCATTTCCACGTCGTCGCCGACGGTGGCGACGCCAATCCCGAATCGATACTCCGCGATTTGAAAAGCTATGCTTCGCGGGCTCTGAACCGCCAGTGGGGCAGACCAGCGAGCGGAACCTGGTGGACGACCTCCGGATCGAAGCGCAGGCTGACGGGGGAGGCGGCCGTAACCGCCGCCGTGCGATACGTTCTGCGGCAGGCGCATCCACTCGTGGTCTGGAGCCACGACACCAAATCTGAGCGACAGTGAGCCGGTGGCGTCAGCCACCGCAACGAGCCGGTGGCGTGGGCCGTAGTGAGCCGGTGGCGTGGGCCGTAGTGAGCCGGTGGCGTGAGCCACCGGATGTTGCGGGTTGAACGAAGTTCAGGCCTATCCGGGGGCTGACGCCCCCGGCTCACTGACGCCCCCGGCTCACTGACGCCCCCGGCTCACTGGCGCCCCCGGCTCACTGGCGCCCCCGGCTCCTGGGACGGCTCCGGCGCCGCCGGCTTTTTGGTCGCCGTTTTTCGGAGCGGTTTGACGTTGGCATTGAGCCTGTTTTTCACTGGAGGTCTGCTCCGGGGGCATGGGCCGCGATGGTTTTTTGGTCCTAGTTTTTCGAGTTTTCCAGGCCGGCTCCCTCTTGCGGGGGGCATGGCCTGCCAGCATTGGATCAACAGACGTCGAGATTTCCCCATGTGCCGTTCCTCTGGGGAGCCTCTCTTGCCAAGTTGTCAAAGAACGCCGCCGGTGAGCACGCTTCGGGGAGAAGGGCTCCGGCCACCGGATCTTAGCGGAGCGGCTGGCCCGATTTCAAGCCCGCAAGGCCCAGAGCTACCAATTGGTCCCCGCCGCGCTGGGCGAGGAGGTCGTGGTCCACGGGGCGCTGGCCATCGCCGCCGACACGCCGTTGGACTAGAGCCGGTGACGTGAATCGCCGCAACGAGCCGGTGGCGTGGGCCACCGGATGGTGTGGTGGGTTGCACGAAGTTCATGCCAATCCGGGGGCTGACAGCCCCGGCTCCCTGCCGCCCCGAGCTCGGGGACACAGATTGTAATTTCCGGCGGCGCGTGGGAGTCCCTGAATTCCAGACGCGTCACCGCTGATTGATAGTCTTGCCGGCGCCGGGAGTCCCGCCTGCAAGGACCAGTCGGATGGCCGGCACGGGTCGGGCAGCTCGCTGGGGGAGCAACGCGCGAGAATCATGGGCAGGGGTCGCAACTCGCGCTTGAGCGGATCGAGTGCAAGGGCGAGGGCCTCCAAGGTGAAGGCGCCCAGGAGTGTGCTGTCGCCTTCCTCGCCGAAGATCACGTCGGCCCCCCCGACTTGATCTTTGTACTTGAACACCGCCGCGCCCTTCTTGCGGGTAATCTTGGAGCCGTCGGCGAGGCGAAACGATTGGTCCGCCAGCGGCCGGATGCCGAGGTCGTCCAGGATGGCTGCACCCTTGGCCTACAAATACTCCATGCGGTTGACCATTCCTTCCGCGGTTGCACTGAAGATGAAATGGGCGAGCCGACGAATCTTTTCCCCGGTAGAGCAACGTTGGTCGGGCAACACGATGATGCCCGTATGGGCGATGCCCTGCAACAGATGCGCGCGATGCAGTCGAGCAAAATCGCCCACGTTCAACGTGTAGATGGTTCGCCCCTGCCGGACCCCAAACGCGAGTTGATCCTCGTCGGTCGCCCCGCACTGGTGCGCCTCGATCGTGGTCAGGACGTCGAAACCGCGGGCGCGGAGTCCTTGTACGACGGCGCTCTCACCGGCGTCTTCGTCGACGTAAAGACGCACTTCGCTCATGGCGTGCCGCTCTCAGGAGCGGCTTGCTCGCTCAGTGTATCGTACTGGGCATCGGCAGCGGCCAGCGCCGATTCGATCTCGGCGCGATTCGCATGATAGTAAGCCAGGGCAGCATATACCTGGCTCAGCGAGAGGTGCGGGTATGTTTGCGCGATGTCTTCGGGACTCTGCCCCTGTTTGTAGAGAGTGGCGACGCGATGGACGGTAATGCGGGTTCCGTCGATGTGCACCCGCCCCCCGCAAATGTCCGGGTTCTTCGTCAGCATTGCGTCCAGCGTTACCGGCACAATTAGGTCTCCTTGAGGCCCACACCGAAATTCTACCGTCCAAGCTGGGGGCTTGCAACCCTGGGAGAACCGTAGGGAGATCGCAAGAGGGGAGGAGGAAGAGGACCGGGTGGGAACCCAGGCGGCTGCCCTGCCCGTGGCTCCCACTAATAGAAATCTTGATCGCATCAGAACCCCAGCACGTCGTCCATGCCGTAGAGGCCGGGGGGCTTGCCGGCGAGGAACTTCGCGGCGGCCAGCGCGCCCAGGGCGTAGCAGTCGCGGTTGGAGGCGCGGACCGAAAGCTCGATCGTCTCGCCCAACATGCCGAAGAGGATCGTGTGCTCGCCCGGGTTGTCGCCCACGCGGATGGCGTGATAGCCGATCTCCTCGTGGGGGCGTTTTCCGGGGCGGCCGAAGCGGCCGTGGCGGTGCCGGGTGTGGCCCATCGTCGCGGCGAGGATCTCGCCGAACTTCAAGGCGGTGCCGCTGGGCGAGTCCTCCTTGTAGCGGTGGTGCCGTTCGAGGATCTCGACGTCGGCGTCCCTGTCGGCCAGGGCCTTGCCGGCCAGCTCGCAGAGCTTCATGGTCAGGTTGACTGCGAGACTCATGTTGGGGGACCAGAGCAGCGGGATTTCGCGGGCGGCCGCGCGGAGCCGCTCGACCTGCTGCGGTTCCAGGCCGGTCGTGGCGACCACCAGCGCCACCCGCTGCCGGCGGCACGTCTCGATGATCGCTTCCGCGGCGGCGGGCAGCGAAAAATCCACGACGACGTCCGTGCCCTGCGGGAGTTCCACGGCCAGCAGAACGGCCAGCGGCCCGACGCCGGCCACGGTCCCGGCATCCTGGCCGAGCTGCGGATGGCCGGCCGCCTCCAGCGCGGCGATCACTTGAAGCTGCGGATCGGCCGCGGCCAGCGCGACCAGCCGCCGGCCCATCCGCCCGGCGGCCCCGTGGATGGCAATGCGAGTAGGGTTCATAGGCTATGAAGCACCAAATCTCAATATCGAAATCCCAAACAAATCCAAAATTCGAAACCCCAATGTTCTAAACCGGCCTTACCCGGCCTTCTGGAGGATTGCGCTAAGAATTCGCAGCAGTTCGGTGCTTTCCTGGACGAGCGCGTCACGTTCTGTCTTGAGTGCCGCATCGCCTTGCGTATCCAGGAGTCGTAGCCAATAGCGGGTCTCTTTCGATTCCTTCCTCGAAATACGCAGCCGCATCCGAAAGTCTTTCGTGCTCAGAGCTTCATTGGCTTCGATGTAATTGGCGCCAATCGAACCGGAGGAGCGTGCGACCTGTTTGACGTCTTCGATGTTGCAGATCGTCCGCGGAAGCGTCTTGACAAACGCGCGCACACGGCGAGCTAACTCGAACGTGCGGTCTTCCAGGTCGTACCGGCCAGGCCCGGGCGTTTCTGTCATTGGGACTTCCGGTGATTGGAATTTGTTTGAGATTTGTGTCTTGGGGTTTGGGATTTATTCGCTCAGCCGGCCTCTTGTATGGCTGCCACGATGGCGTCCAGGTCGTTCGGCACGGCCACGGCGTGGTTGGCGAAGGCCGCCCGCAGCACGCCACGCGAACGGAGCACCTGGTCGAACTGCGCCGGGTCGGCCGCGTGGTAGGCGATGGTGGCGGTCGGGTCCTTGAGTTGGTGGCCGGTGAGGATGCAGACGACGCGCTCGTCGGGCCCGATCACCCCTTCGGCGACCAGCAGTTTGGCGCCGGCCACGCTGGCGGCGCTGGCGGGCTCGCAGCCCATGCCGCCGGCGCCCACGCGGGCCTTCGCATCGAGGATCTCCTGGTCGCTCACGTTGCGGACGACGCCGCGGCACCATTCCAGGGCCCGCAGGCACTTCAGCAGGTTCACCGGGCGGTTGATCTCGATCGCGCTGGCGATGGTCGAGGCGCGGCGGTGCTGGGCGTCCATATCCCGGTAATACCGCTCGATGCGGCCCGTGTCGGGCGTGCCGCCGTTCCACGAGACTCGCTGCCGCTGGACCAAATCGTAGAGCGTGGCGGCCCCGGCGGCATTGATCACGGCCAACCGCGGGATGCGGTCGATCAGGCCCAGCTCGTGCAGCTCGAACAGCGCCTTGCCGAACGCGCTGGAGTTTCCCAGGTTGCCGCCGGGACAAACGATCCAGTCGGGCACCTCCCAGCGAAGCGCTTCCAGCACCCGGTAGATAATGGTCTTCTGGCCCTCCAGGCGGAACGGATTGACGCTGTTGACCAGGTAGATGCCCAGGCGGCGGCTGACCTCCTGCACGCGGGCCATGGCGTCGTCAAAATCGCCCTGGATCTGCAGCGTCAGGGCACCGTAGTCGAGGGCCTGGGAGAGCTTGCCGTAGGCGATCTTGCCGGAGCCGACGAAGATCACGGCGCGCATCAGCCCGGTCGTCGAGCAGTAGAGGGCCAGCGAGGCGCTGGTGTTGCCGGTCGAGGCGCAAGCGGCGCGGGTGGCCCCGACGAACCGCGCATGGCTGAAAGCGGCTGCCATGCCGTTGTCCTTGAAGCTGCCCGAGGGGTTCATCCCCTCATATTGCAGGAAGAGGCGGCCGGGTTTCAGGCCGGCGTATTCCGCCACGCCTGTGGAGGCCCCGAGCAAGGTCTGCCCCTCGCCCAGGGTGACGCACTGTTGGCGCGGCACGAAGGGGAGCAGTTGGTGAAACCGCCATACTCCACTGAAGCAGTAGGGATCGCTGCGGCGGGCCCAATTGTCCTCGAACGCCGCCAGCGACCGCGGCGGCTGGAGCCGCGACCAGTCGTAGGCCACGTCCAGCAAGTTGCCGCACCGCCCGCAGGCCACGCGGACCTCGTCGATCGCGTAGGTGGCACCGCAAGCGGGCGAGATACAGCGTTGAAAGGCGGCGTCGGAGGGGGAAATGTCGCACCTTTTTCCAGTTCAAGATACTAGGATACCTCGCACGCGCGACTTTGGGTAGGGTAGACCATCGCACCCTCCAAAGGGAGGGGAGGACCACCCTTTGACAATGCCTTGCCGGCCATCTACAATAGATGGTTTGCGGGATCGCCGATGGTTGCCAACCGGGGTCAACTCACCTAGTTTCTCACCCAGAGAGGATGCGATGAACCGCGTGGAATTGAACGGCTACAAGGAGCGGTTGCTGATGTTGCGGGCACGGCTACAGGGGGACGTGACCCAGTTGGCCGATGCCGCCCTGAAGAAGAGCCGCTCCGAGGCGAACGGCGACCTGTCGAGCATGCCGATCCACATGGCCGACATCGGCAGCGACAACTTCGAGCAGGAGTTCACGCTCAGCTTGATGGAGAATGAAGGCGCGGCGCTGGAGAAGATCGAGGCCTCGTTGGAGCGAATCGACGAAGGCACCTACGGCACGTGCGAGGAGTGCGGCGTGAAAATCCCCAAGAGCCGCCTGAACGCCATTCCGTACGCCACGCTGTGCGTCAAGTGCGCCGGCCGCCGAGAGCAGAGTTAGTTACTGGTGCCCGGTGCCGGATAGTTCAGGCCCTTTCCTCCCCCGAAGGAACAGCCATGAGGGCGGTTCTGCTAAGCCGGTACGCCGCGTTCTTTTCCCTTGTCGCGGGCGGCTGCGCCCTGGATCTGGCGACGAAACAGTGGATGTTCGATTGGCTCGGGGTGCCTGGGCCCGGCCGTCCGGGACCGGTCTGGTGGCTCTGGACCGATGTCGTCGGCTTTCAGACGAGCCTCAACGAAGGCGCCCTGTTCGGCATCGGGCAGGGGGGCTGGGTGCTGTTCGCGGTGCTGTCGCTGGTCGCCCTGTTGGGTATCCTGGGCTGGCTGTTTTGGGCCGGGGCGGCCCGCCAGTGGATGCTCGCCCTGGCGCTGGGCAGCGTGACGGCCGGCATCCTCGGGAACCTCTACGACCGCCTGGGCTTGCCGGGGCTAATCTGGAAGGATAATACTCCGCTGCACCACGCCGGCCAGACCATGCACGCCGTCCGCGATTGGATCCTGGTGATGATCGGCAAGTGGCCCTGGCCGACGTTCAACGTGGCCGACAGCATGCTGGTGTGCGGAGCTGCGCTGTTGGCGTGGCATGCGTTCTGGGCGAAACCGGAAGGAAATCCACAGGCGTAGGTCATGCTTCAGGCGTAGGTTGTGCTTCAGCATAACAGGCGTCCGGCGTCATGCTACGGAGGTTCGCGATGAGTCTCGATCCTGCGGAGGTCAAGTCCCGCTTGCTGTTGGCGCTGCAGGCGGCGCGGGAGGCGGGCCAGATCACGCTGGACTATTTCCGCCGCGAGGACCTTGCCGTCCAGCGCAAGGAGGACGACTCGCCCGTGACCATCGCCGACCGCCGCGCGGAGGAGCACCTCCGCGAGCGCATTGCGGCGGCGTTCGCCGGCGACGCCATTCTTGGTGAAGAGCTGGCCGACCGCCCCGGCAGCGGCCCCTTCCGCTGGATCCTCGACCCGATCGACGGCACCAAGTCGTTCATCCACGGCGTGCCGCTTTACGGGACGCTGGTGGGCATCGAGCACGAAGGGGAGCCGCTGTTGGGCGTGATCCGCATCCCGGCCTTGGACGAGTGCGTCTATGCCGCCCGCGGACAGGGGGCCTGGTACGTGCAGGGTCAGAAGCCCCCCCGCCCGGCCAAGGTTTCCCAGCGGGCCAGCCTTTCTCACGGGCTGTTCCTCACCAGCGAGGTTGCCTCGTTCGACGAGATCAGCCGGCGTGATGTCTACGACCGGCTCCAGAACGCCGCCCAACTCTCCCGCACCTGGGGCGATTGCTACGGCTACCTGATGGTGGCCACGGGCCGGGCCGAGTTGATGGTCGATCCGGTGGCCGCCGTCTGGGACCTCGCCCCGCTGCTGCCCATCCTGGAAGAGGCGGGCGGCACCTTCACCGACTGGCAGGGCCGCCGCACCATCCATTCCGGCCAGGCCATCGCCACCAACGGCCGCATCCACCCAGAGGTGCTGGCGGTGGTCGGGGAGGGAGAGATTTAGGGACTTGCGGATTTGACACGGGTAAGGGTTTAGCCGCTTGCGGCTGCGCAGGCTTACTTTGCCGCGACCGCGCCCGGCCAGGGCACCTGTTGCTCCCAGAGCAGCCGGTTGCCGCGGAGGAACCAGACGAACAACTTGCCCCGCTTGGCAAAGATCTCCGGCGGAAGATCGAGACTCAGGCGGTCGTCGGCAACCGCCCAAGAGGCCAGGTGCAGGAAGACGATGTCCGCCCGCTCCTCCGGGGGCTGGCCTTCGTTGTGCGCGAGCACGTACACCGCCGGACGCCCCAGAGAATTCCGCTGGCCGACGATGCGGAAGCCCAGCTTATCTCTCTCGAACGTCTCGGTCTGGCCCGCGTCGCCGGCGCGGTCGAGGCAGCGGTAGACCTTCCGCTGCAGGCCCGTATCGTAAGACCTCGGCTTGTCGCGGCTGCTGAGGTACTGGCCGACGAAGTCCAGCGGCAGGACGAAAGTTCCCTCGCCGCGCTCCGCCGGGACCAGCCGCACTTCCACCGACGCGTTCTCGTGGACTTTCCAACGGTACTGGATGGCCAGGGTTTGCCGCCCACCGTGTCCCGGCAGGACGGCGACCAGGCTGGGATGGGTTTTCAGATTCAGCTTCCCGGCGCGGGGAGCCGGGGCGATCGAGTCCTGCGGCGCAGCCGCCGGGTTCGCGGACGCCGCGGCCGGGGCAGCCGCCGGATCCGGCGGACGGGCAGCGGGCGCAACCTGGTCGGCCCGCTCGGCCCCCACCGCGATCAGCAGAGATGCCTGGCAAAGCAGGACGGCAGCGAAGTATGGCAAGCGATGCGACATAGGCAATACCCTTCCGCGTTCAGCAGGCGAGCCAGCGTGCGAAGCCGAGTCGCCGCGTGCCGCTGGCTCTGCCAGTGCATCGGCGGGCAAGCCCGCCCGCTAAACGATATCATCTTATTTTATTATTGTAATCACAAATCGGCAGGCGGGCCCCCGTTTCCCCTTTCCGCCCTCATCCTCCCGCGTTCGCGTCCCCCCCTTGCGTCGCAGCGACCCGAATGGATACAATAACTGGTCTTTGTTGCCGACCTTACGGGAGCGCTGCGAGATGGCCCAAGCATGTGACATCTGTGGGAAGAAGCCCGTCACGGGCAATCAAGTCACCCACCGAGGTAAAGCCAAATACCTCGGAGGGGTGGGAACCAAGGTTACGGGGATCTCCCGGCGGGTGTTCCGGCCGAATCTCCAGCGAGTCCACGTCAGCACGGCCAACGGGACCCACAAGACGCTCCGCGTCTGCACCCAGTGCATTCGCAGCGGAGCCGTGAGGAAACGGGTCCGCGCGGTCCCTTTCCGTCTCCCCAAGGCGTCTGCAACCAAGTAGCGTTGGTGCCATGGCCATCTCGCGGGCTGAAGTGGAGAAGATCGCGCTGCTGGGCCGACTGTTGCTCTCCGAAGAAGAGATCGGCCGCATGGCGGCGGAGTTGGGAGACATCCTGGGCTACATGGAGCTGCTGGGCGAGGTGGACACCAGCGGGGTCGAGCCGATGGCTCACGCCCTGGACGTGGCCAACGTGCTGCGGGACGACCGTGTGCGGCCGAGCCTGGACCGGGAGGTGGCCTTGGCGACGGCCCCGCACCGCGACGCGGAGTGTTACCTCGTGCCCGCCGTCCTGGGCGAAGTCTGAACGGAAGGGCGGAAGGCGGAGGGCGACCGGCGGGCAGGCCGCCGTGCGCGACCATGCCGCGCATGGTGCCCGGGTCGCCCGCTAAATTGCATCCCCTAATCCCCAATCCTTCCTCATGGCTCTTGTCGATCGCACCGCCACCGAGCTTCTGGCCGAGCTGACCGCGGGCCGCGCCACCTCGGTCGAGTTGACGCGGGCCTTTCTCGACCAGATCGAGTGCCACGACGGACAGGTCCGGGCGTTCTTGCGGGTGGACCCGGCGGCGGCACTGGCCCAAGCCGAGCGGATCGACCGGCGGCGCCGAGCGGGCGAGTCCCTGGGGCGCCTGGCCGGCCTGCCGGTGGCGATCAAGGACGTGCTGTGTACCCAGGGCGAGCCGACCACCTGCGGCTCGCGGATGCTGGAGCATTTCCGCCCGCCCTACGATGCCACGGTCGTCGGGCGGCTCAAGGCGGCCGACGCGGTCCTGCTGGGCAAGACGAACATGGACGAGTTCGCCATGGGCGGGTCGAACGAGAACTCCGCCTTCTTCCCCACCCGCAACCCGTGGGACCTGGCGCGGGTGCCGGGCGGCTCCAGCGGGGGAGCGGCTGCCGCCGTGGCCGCCCGCATGGCCCCGCTCTCCGTCGGCACGGATACCGGCGGCTCGATCCGCTGCCCTGCCGGCCTGTGCGGGATTTCGGGCATGAAGCCGACCTACGGCCGCGTCAGCCGCTACGGCTTGGTGGCCTTCGCCAGCAGCCTGGATCAGATCGGACCGCTGGCCAAGACCGCCGAGGACCTGGCCCTGCTCTTGGAAGTGCTCGCCGGGCACGACCCGCTGGACTCGACCTCGATCGACCTGCCCGTGCCCGCTTACACCCAAACCGTCCGCCAGCCGCTGGCCGGGCTGCGGCTGGGCTTGGTGCGCGAGCATTTCGCCGAGGGGCTCGACCCCCAAGTGGAAGCGGCCGTCCGCGAAGCGATCCGCGTCTACGAATCGCGCGGGGCCCAGGTGAAGTGGCTCTCGCTGCCGCACAGCAGGTACGCCGTGGCCACTTACTACGTTATCGCCCCCTGCGAGGCCTCCAGCAACCTGGCCCGCTATGACGGTGTCCGCTACGGCTACCGCACCGATGAGCGGCGCATGGCGGCCGAGCTGGACCAACAGCGCGAGCGGCTGCAGAAGGCCGGCGACGCCGCGGCTGCCCGGGCCGCCCTGGAGGACCTCGACAACCCCCTGGTGCGGATGTACCGCCGCACCCGCGCCGAGGGCTTCGGTCCCGAGGTCAAACGCCGCATCATGCTGGGCACCTATGCTTTGAGTGCGGGCTACTATGATGCGTACTATAAGAAAGCCCTGCAGGTGCGGCGGCTGGTGCGGCAGGATTTCGACCGGGTCTTCGCGGAAGTGGACCTCGTGGCCGGACCGGTCACGCCCACCCCCGCCTTCAAGATCGGCGAGAAGATCGACGACCCGCTCTCGATGTACCTGTTCGACCTTTACACGGTCAGCGCGAACCTGGCCGGCTTGGCGGCGGCCGCCATCCCCTGCGGCTTCAGCTCCGGCGGGCTGCCCATCGGGCTACAACTGCAAGCCCCGCCCTTCGAAGAGGAACGGCTGCTCCGCGCCGCCCACATGTTCCAGCAGGCCACCGACTGGCACAACTGCAAGCCGGAGCTATAATGGCAAGCGAGCATGGAGCCCGCTGGAGGGCAACGAATGAGTAATGAAAAGGTTTCTTGGGCGGAGGCTCTGTCCGGGATCTTCGGCAGGGAAAATCGGTTCGCGTTCCCTATTCTTTCGACGCTCGTCCTGGTGATTCTCCTTCTGTTCTATAAGGAACTCTGCCCGTGGTGCCAGGCACGACTGGTCCCGGCGCTGGTCGCCTTGTGTTTGTGGAACGCGTTGATAGCGCATCTGTGCGGGATGGCCGTCATACGCAAGTGGCCCCCACAGCCATGTGAGAACATCCTGCCAGCATGGTTGTTCTGGCTGTTTTTCGTGGCATGGACAGTCGGGTACCTCTTGTTCCTCGCCTACATTTTCGCCGTCTTCCCTCCGACGACTTAACTAGAAAGGCTGATGCGATGCCACCCAGCCAATACGACGTAAGCGAGTCCGCGTTGCGGATCATCGAGGCGCGCCGTTCTTGCTGGCCGGGGGAGCTGCTCTGCCAGGTGTTAACGGACGAGGTCAACGCGAGCTCGCACCTCCTTTCCTGCCCCTCGGTGGGCACGAGGCGGAAAGTTGAACCAGCGGACATAGTGCAATGGTGGATTGGGCGGGTTGAGTCGCTGCTTCGAATCGGTGCGGACTACAACACCTGGACCTCCTCGGACTTTGGGGGCTTCTTCGGCAGGAAGGGCGAAACGAGCCCGGTGCCAGCCGGGGCCATGGCAATACAAATCCCGGCAGACGCCCCGTCGGACAGCATCCCCCGGATCGTCTCCGTGGCGCGCCGCCTAGGCGCGGTCTACCGCCAGGCCATCGAGTGGTCGCACTCCGTCCGCAACGCGGACGTACACCCGCTCTTCCGCGAGCTGACGTACGAGCTCTCGTTCTACGCGGAGTCGCTCCTTCGCGCCGCCGAGGGCTTTGGGCCGGCTATTCTCCGAATGTTGGACGCCCACAGGGATCGCACGAGGGGCGGCGCGGCGGCGGCACCGGGGGATCGCCTTGATCTTGCGCCGAAGCTCCCCGACTTCGAGCCGCTCTTTGAGAAGTTCAGAGAGCTTTGCGGGCGCTTGCAAAGCGGCGTTAGCGACGAGGATGGCTTCTCCGTCCCCGGAAAGGCCGGCTATCTGTACATCCTCACCAACCCTTCGCTGGGTAGCACCGTCAAGGTCGGAAAGACGAAGCGAAGCCCCCGCGACCGGATCAGCGAGCTGTCGGCAGCCACCGCGATCCCCACGCCGTTTGCCCTGGCGTTCGATGCGTATGTCGAGGATTGCGACTGGGCAGAGGCGTACGTCCACGCCCGGCTTGAAAAGGACGGCTACCGCGTTGCGAAGAACAGGGAGTTTTTCAACGTCGACGTCGGGACGGCAATTGCCGTGCTATTGGAGGCGCAGGCGGAAGCGCGGAGGGGGAGCGGGGAGATCAGCGCCCGCCGGTAGCGGGGTTGCCCTGCGGCGTCCGCGTCTTCCGGCGGGCCATCGACTGGCACACAAGCAAGCCGTCCATATGATAGTTCGCCTTTGGAAACGGCTGCGGATCGAGCGAGGGGCTAGATGAACGGATGCGATTTTGCGTACGTCGGCAGGTGGTGCGGTTCGAAGGGTTGCGCACATGTGGTGCTGATCGCAGAGAATTGGGTCGTCACAGCCGAACACGTCGCGAGGAACAAGGTCGTGAACCCCGGCGCCGTCAATGTCGAGGTGCGTTTTTCCGACCTTGGCGGCAACGTGTCAATCGCGAGGGTAGCGGAGGCCTTTGCGAGCCGAATCTGTGTCGGTCCAGCGTTCAACTGGGAGGTCGCGCTCGCCCGGCTGGACCATCCCATCGAGGGCGTCTCATGCGTCACCCTGGCGGAAAACGGTCCTCCGGATGGCCGCGAGGTCAAGGTCGCAATTGTGGCCACGGAGCTAATCACGCCCGCGTACTGCCGGCTTAACCAGGCGGGGCATCTGGATCGCAACCCGAATCGCGGTAGTGCTATCCCGGGAGTGGGTGGCGACAGCGGCGGCGCGTGGGTCGCTGAGGGCGCGAACCGGGGGCGCGATGTCCTGCTCGGCGTTATCCAGGGGGGGCGCGGCCAGGGATGGGGGGCTGCCTCCCAGCCCTCCGTATTTCGTGATTGGATCGACCATACGATGAGATTGCACGGGGCCATCGCGACTTGGGCCACCCTCGGTTATGCGTGATTCCTTATAATGGAGCGGGAGACCGCGGTGTGCGACGCATCCTGCGAACCGAACGCGAGCTTGAAACCACCCGCACGAAACTGCAGGTGCTGGAGGACCATTACGGCGCGAGATGGCCCATGGGGCCGCCGAAGGCTCACGTCGAAGAGCTAACCCGGCGGTCCGTCAAGCGGACGATCAACCAACTCGTGGAAGAGGTCATTTGGTGTGAGGGGCATCTGGCGGCAGGGGAGAAAACGCAAGGGGCGCCGGTTACGAGACTTCGGGGTATTTGTCCCCGGGAGGGGTGTTTCGCAGTGCTTCCTGAACTCGACGAATACGGAAACCTTCCGCCCGGTGTGCACCGGGCCACGCTCGCGGAGGTCGAAGAGCGTTTTGGCAGGAGCACCGAGGTCCGGCGCGCGGAAATACAGTCCTTGCGCTGGTTAGTTGAGCTGGCGAAGAAAGCGGGAGCCGAGCGGCTCATCGTCAACGGGAGCTTCGTCACCGACGTCTTCGAGCCGAACGACGTGGATTGTGTGCTCCTGATGGGCGCGAGTTTTCCCCGGGACGCCCGGGCAGCAGAAGAATTGGAAACCGGCCTCCCGTATATCCACCTCCAGCTTGTGCACCGGGAGCGCTTTGATTACCTCGTAAATCGGTTCTTCGCCACAGATAGCCGCGGCAGTCCAAAGGGAGTTGTTGAGGTGCCATTATGACCTTGAATAACCTTCGGGAGTTGGAAAACACGCGGGCCAAGCTCAAGGAATTGGAGCAGCAGTACGAGGCGGCCCGGCGCGAGCCGAACGGGAACGCGCATGCGCGCGATCTAGAGCTGCGGTCGCTGAAGGGGCTGATCAACCAATTGAAGGAAGAGATCGTCCGCTGCGAGGCGCACGTGGCCGATCGCGCAAGACCGGCATCGCCATGAGCAACGACCCTCCTGCAACCGTCGTCATCGGCCTGGAAGTCCACGTGCAGCTCTCGACCGAGAGCAAGCTGTTCTGCGGCTGCAGCACGAAGTTCGGCGGCGCGCCCAACACGCAGACCTGCCCGGTGTGCATCGGCATGCCGGGCGTGCTGCCGGTGCTGAACCGCAAGGCGGTCGAGCTGGCGATCAAGGCAGCCCTGGCCCTGAACTGCACCATCGCCCGCTCCACCAAGTGGGACCGCAAGAACTACTATTACCCCGACCTGCCCAAGGGCTACCAGATCAGCCAGTTCGACCTGCCGCTGAGCCACGACGGCTGGCTGGCGATCAGCGACCCGAAAGGCCGTTTCCAGCCCAAGCGGATCGGCATTATCCGGGCGCACCTCGAAGAGGACGCCGGCAAGAGCATGCACGACGAGGTGGCCGGCAAGGCCGATAGCCGCATCGACCTGAACCGGGCCGGCACGCCGCTGTTGGAGATCGTCAGCCAGCCCGACCTCCGCTCCGCGGACGAGGCCAAGACCTACCTCACCGAGCTCAAGCTGTTGCTGGGCTACCTCGGCGTCTCCGACTGCAACATGCAGGAAGGCAGCCTCCGCGTGGACGCCAACATCAACCTGCACCTCGACACGCCCCAAGGCCGCATCGCCACGCCCATCGTCGAGGTCAAGAACATGAACAGTTTCCGCGCAGTCGAGCGGGCGATGGAGTACGAGGCCGGCCGCCAGCTCGAAGTCTGGCGGGAAACCGGCCGCAAGCTGGGCGACGTGCCCAAGTCCACTCGCGGCTGGGACGAAACCTCGCAAAAGACCTATCTGCAGCGGGCCAAGGAGGAGTCCAGCGATTACCGCTACTTCCCCGAGCCCGACCTCGTGCCCGTTACGTTTGCGGAGGCCCAGGTCGAGCAGGTGCGGGCCGCGCTGGGCGAGCTGCCCGCCGCCTTGCGGACGCGGCTGGAGCGGACCTACGGCATCACGCCCTACCAGAGCGAGGTCCTGGTGAACCAGGGCCGCGCGCTGGTGGATTATTACATCGACCTGGCCGACCGCCTCGGCGACGGCAAGCTGGCCGGCAACTGGGTGCAGCAGGACGTGCTGCGGGCCCTGGGCGAGCAGCACCTCGGCATCGAGCAGTTCCCGGTCGGGCCCGCGGCGCTGGCCGAGCTGATCGAGGCCGTCCGCGCCGGCCGGCTCACCACCAGCCGCGGCCGTGAAGTCCTCGCCCGCATGATCGCCGACCGCCAGCCGTTTCCGGCCGCGATCGCGGCCATGGGCATCGGCGCGGTCGATGCGTCCGAGCTGGAGAACCTCTGCCGCGAGGTCTTGGCCGCCAACCCCAAGATCGCCGCCGAAGTGAAAGAGGGCAAGCTCAAGGGCCTCGGCTCGCTCATCGGGGCGGCCAAGAAGAAGAACCCCAACGTCAACCCCAACCAGGTGCGGGAAACGTGCCTGCGGCTGATCGTGAAATGCCCATCATCACCCTGACCACCGATTTCGGCGCCGGCAGCCCGTACGCGGCCGTCATGAAAGGGGTCATCCTCTCGATCAACCCCGCGGCGACGCTGGTGGATATCAGCCACGCCGTGCCGGCGCAGGACGTCCGCCGCGGGGCGCTGCTCTTGGAGAACGCTACGGTCTGGTTTCCCGACGGCACGATCCACGTGGCGGTGATCGATCCGGGCGTCGGCACGGACCGCCAACTCGTCTATGCGCGGATCGGCAAGCAACAGTACGTGGCTCCGGACAACGGGCTGCTGAGCCGGCTGCTGGCGAAGACCCCGGCCGCCGAGCTCCGCCGGCTGGCCAATTCCGCCTACTGGCTCGAGCCGGTCTCGCCCACGTTTCACGGGCGGGACATCATGGCCCCGGTCGCCGCCCGGCTGAGCCTGGGGCTGGACCCGCGGGAGCTCGGGCCGGCGACCACCCCCATCGCCGCCTGCGACTGGCTGGAGGCCGAGTTGTCCGACCGCAAGATCCGCGGCGAGGTCATTGAGATCGACTCTTTCGGGAACCTCGTCACGAACATCGCGGCCGAGTTGTTCGCCGGCCGGCCGACCGACACCCGCGTGTGCATCGTCTGCGGCATCTTCGAGACCTTCGGCATCTACCGCAGCTACGCCGAGCAGCCCGCCGGCATGTTGGTCGCGCTGGTCGGCTCGACCGGCCGGCTGGAGTTGGCCCTGGTGGGCGACAATGCCGCCGCCCGGCTCGGCGTCGCCGTGGGAGCGCCGGTGGTGGTCGCCTGGGAGTGAGCGCGGAAGGATGAGGGTAAAGCATAAGGGATGAAGGCGGGGGGCGAAGAACAGCCGGCGGCCAACCGTCGCCGGAGGCGGAGGCGCCGCTTGCGAGGTCGTTTCGCTCCTCGCTTGGCGTGATTGACGCCCCCGCTTCGGCCCGGTAAGATGCACGAGGTGAGGCATGCGCAGAATCCGCGTGTACGTTGATACCTCCGTGTTCGGCGGCACGGCCGACGTTGAGTTCGCCGCCGCGAGCCGCCAATTCTTTGATCGCGTTCGGGCGGGTGATTTTGTCGTGATGGTCTCTCCGGTCGTCGTGCAGGAGATCGCGCGTGCCCCATCAGCCGTCCAGGACGTGCTCAAGGAGTTGCCGAAGAGCGCCGTCGTTGAGGTTCCCGCTACGCCAGACGCTACGGCCTTGGCAAAGGCGTACATTGAGGCGGAAATAATTGGAGAGGGCAGGATGGCCGATGCCCTGCATGTCGCCTTGGCGACTGTGTCCGGTGCGGATTTGATCCTGAGCTGGAACTTTAAGCACATCGTGAACTACGATCGCATCCACAAGTATAACGGGGTCAATGTGCTTCGTGGCTATCCCGCGATCGGCATCTACAGCCCCCTGGAGTTGGCCCATGGCGACGAGAACCAAGACGTTTGACTGCGTGGAAATGAAGAACCGCATTCAAGCTGAAATCATGGCGGAGTACATGGCCCACCAGCACGAATTCGCGAGCTTTCTGGATTTCGTGAACGCCAGAACGAAGGACTCCGAGTTGCTCAGAATCGTACGGGAAAAGGCCGCTTCCACACACCGATTGGCATGATTGTTGTTTCCGCGATTGTTAGCCTAAGGAGTACGGCGTGTGTACCCGACTGCTTGCCATCTGCCTGACGTTTGCGCTTCTGAGCTGTGAAAGCAGGTCAGGGGGGAAGGGAACCGGGCCGGGGACGCCTTCCGTGAGACCCGATCAACTAGCAGAGCCCGGATCGAAGAACATGGGCTTCCAAGTAGCCAAAGAGAGCGGGACTGCGGAACCAAGCGTGATTGGCATTGCCGTGGTGAAGGTCAGCGTTTTGTCCACCGGGGACATTTCAGCGGATGGCCAAAAGGTCACGATTGCCGAGTTGGCGGCAAAGCTTGCGAAAGTTAAGGCGGCCAGTGGGCAGGTGTGGTACTACCGCG
>Ga0326727_10002665_pt1 | contig 59854 bp, 48 predicted proteins | sample MB2enrmetagenome_FD_207643 | JGI IMG/M metagenome (GOLD analysis project Ga0326727, IMG submission 207643) | Lab enriched peat soil microbial communities from McLean, Ithaca, NY, United States - MB29MY | ecosystem: Environmental > Terrestrial > Soil > Wetlands > Peat | place: USA: New York...
AGACGGCCGAGCTCATCCAGGAGATATCGGCGGCGTCGGGGGAGCAGTCGAGCGGGGCGGAGCAACTCGCGAAGGGCGTCTCTCAGATGGACACCGTAGTGCAGCAGAACGCCTCGAGCTCCGAGGAACTCGCCGCCACTGCTGAGGAACTGGCCGGGCAGGCCATGAAGCTGTCTGACGTGATCGGTTTCTTCGAAATGGGCGACGACGTCTCGCGAGAATCGAGCGATCGTGGTGCGCGCAAGGAAACGCAGACGCCGCGTATTCAGCCCTCGGCGAGCCCTGTAAAACCCGCGTCAAACGTCGGCGCAGTACGGACCAAGGCGAAATCGAGCACGGCCATTACGCCCGTACTGAAGAACGCACCGAAGGACGCGTCGGATTCCGATTTCGAGGAATTTTGAAAGCCGAGCCTGTCGTTATCGAACTGCCCGCGCCGTCTTTTAGCGGACCATCCGATCGCGCGGGCTTGGCAGTAGTAAATATTAACATCTCCGTTGACAAGCTAGCGAAGTCCCATAAGCTTTTCCATCGGAGTTGATAAAGCCATGAGAGCCGCGGTGGCCGCGGCTGACTCGCGATGTCGTCCCCCTCTCTTTGTGGACTGCTGTGGCTTGTACCGGCCGATTCAAGAATAAGGAAGTTTCACATGTTTAAATGGCAATCACATCTCTCGATCAGGGTAGCTCTCATCGTTATGGCCCTCGTTACCGGTGTATTGGCGATTTCCGCGGTAGCCGTCGGCATAGTCGCGCATAATGTCACCGCTGCTATCACTACTCGCGACGCCAAGTCGATCATCGGCGCGCGAGCCGCCGAGCTCGGTCGCCTCGCCGAAAAGGCATTCCTTCAGCTCGATTTCATGGCGAACGATTCCAATATGAAGGGGGGCACCTCGACCATCGATGTCTTTACCCGCGAGCAGAAGGCGGGCCTGCCCCCCGAGCTGTCCTACGTTTTTTGGGCGGACGCGGCCGGACGCTACTATACTTCCGACGGTGTCATCGGAAACGTGGCCGATCGCGACTACTTCAAGACTATCGTTCGGGACGGGAAGGAGAGAGTAGTCTCCGACGCTCTCGTCTCGAGGGTCGACGGAAAGATCGTGCTGGTTTTCGGCCGTCCATTCTCGGGAGCCAAGGCGAAAATCGGGGGAATGGTGGGCGCGGTCATTTCGCTCGATTATTTTAATACGTACATAGCAAGCATCACGATGGGCGAGAACGGCTATGCGTTCATAATGGATAAGCGCGGTTTCATCATCGCCCATAAGGACAAGAGCCTGGTACTCAAGCTCAACGTCACCGATTCAAGCAAGGACGGGTGGGTCGGCCTCGACGCCGTCGGTAAAGCGGCTCTCGCGTCCGACGAATCGATGGGTGAGTATAAGAAGCCCGACGGCACGAAGATAACCCTGTTCTCTAAGGCTGTGCCCGGTGTCCCCGAATGGCATATGGGCGTGACGATTCCTACGAGCGAGCTCGACGCGGCGGCGTTCCAACTCGTGAGGACGCTCCTTTATATTTTCGTGCTCGCTATAGTTATTGCGGCCTTCGATGCGGTCTTGATCGCGCGCAGCATTACCGGGCCGATCAAGATCGTGACCGCGACTATAGAGCGTCTGGCCCAAGGCGAGCTCCGCGAGGACCCGCTTATGGCGACGAGACTGCTCAAGGCCACTCGCCGCACCGACGAGATCGGCATCGCCGTGAACGCCGTGAATCGTACGAGGGAGGCTCTCGACGAGATCGTCGCCCAGATATCCGAGGCTTCCGCCCAAGTGTCGACCGGCGCGGAGGAGCTTTCCGCGACCGCGGTCAGCGTTTCAAGCGGGGCGAGCGAGCAGGCTGCCGGCGTCGAGGAGCTCTCTTCCTCGACCGAGGAGCTTTCTTCCTCTGCCAAGCAAAACGCCGATTCCTCCGGCGGTGCCGACGCGCTCGCCCGCAGGGTCGGCGTTGAGGCCGAGAGCTCCGGCAAGGTCGTCAAGCAGGCCGTCGAACATATACGCGACATTGCCGGCCGCATCGTGATCATCGAGGAGATAGCGCGCCAGACGAACATGCTGGCGCTGAACGCCGCGATTGAAGCCGCACGTGCGGGCGAGGCGGGCAAGGGTTTCGCCGTTGTCGCCGCCGAGGTGCGCAAGCTCGCCGAGCGCAGCGCGACCGCAGCCCGAGAGATTACCGATCTCGCGGGCCTCAGCGTGAGCAAGGCGGAGGAGGCGGGCACCAGGCTCGATGGTCTACTGCCGGATATTCAAAAGACCGGCGAGCTGGCCGAGGAGATCGCCGCGGCGGCGCGCGAACAGTCGGTCGGGACCGAGCAGATCGCGACCGCCGTGCAGCAGTTCGACCAGGTCGTGCAGCGCAACTCTTCGACCGCCGAGGAGCTTGCCAGCACCGCAGAGGAGCTGGCGGCCCAGGCCGAGCTGCTCAGTTCCGCTATAGCCTTCTTCAAGACCGGCAAAGAGCTGCGCCCCGTCGCGGCGAAGGCGAGGACCGCGCGCAAGCGCGAGGTCTCGCGCGAAGCACAGGCCGAGTCGACCTTGCCCGGAGCGGACGATGGCGAGGAGGCTACCATTGCGGCTCTCATCGAAGGGAGCGCCGCTTCAGTCAGAAAAATGGCATAAGGACCGAAGCCCGCCTCGCTCGCGAGCGGGGCGGGGCGGGGGAATTTACTGATTTGCAGGCGGGTATATACCTCGAAGCTTCCTGCTTTTCGTTCATTTATCAACGATGCGCACTGCTTGAAAAACTGATATATCACATGTATACTCGTCACAATGGACAGTGAAACGGCGAGCGAGCTCGACATAACCTCTCTTTCCACTATGGTATACGAAGACTTGAAGCGCCGCCTCAACTCTGGGCTCCTCAAGCCTGGGCAATTCATAGACCTCTCGGCCTTGGGCCGGGAGCTCGGCATGAGCCGCACTCCACTTCGCGACGCCATGATCAGGCTCGAGCTCGAAGGCTTCGTCACGGTCTACCCCAGGCGGGGCGTGATGGTGCGCTCCCTCGACCTCTCCGACATCCGCGACATCTATCAGATCATCGGCGCCCTCGAGGCCTCGGTCGTCGAGCACATGAGTCTGCGCTTTCGTACTTCTGATGCCGACCGCATGGACGGCTTTCGCGATACTATGGCTTCATCCCTCGCGGCGGACGACTTCGACGCGTACTATGCCGCCAACCTCGCCTTCCACGACGTCTACCTCGACCTCTCGGATAACGCCGACCTCGTGCGCACGGTGCGTACTCTCAAGGAAAGGCTTTACGATTTCCCTCGCCGTTCGGGCTACGTGAAGGAATGGGAGCTCGACTCGAACTCCGAGCATACTGAGACGGTTAACCGCCTGCGCTCAGGCGACTTTAAAGGCGCCGCCCTTTATGTCCGCGATGTGCACTGGAACTTCGAGGTCCAGGAGCGCTATATCCGCACGTACTATTTCGCTGCCGGGGGGACGGGGCGATGACCAGCGGCCTGGTTTTCGACGTCCGGAAGTACTCGGTCCACGACGGGCCGGGAATACGCACGGCCGTCTTCCTCAAGGGCTGCCCTCTGCGCTGTCTGTGGTGCCATAACCCCGAGGGACTCAAGGCCGGGCCTGAGATTTTGCGTCGCCCCGAGCGCTGCATCGGTTGCGGCGCCTGCGTTCGCGCCTGCCCGCTGTCCTTGGACCCGCGAAAGGACGCAGGGGGCGCGCTGTGCGCGACATGCTCGTCCTGCGCCGAGGCTTGTCCCGCCGAGGCCCTGCAGCTCGTGGGCAGGCGCATGAGCGTCGGGGAAGTAATGGCCGCTATCCGCGAGGATCTGCCCTTCTACGACGAGTCCGGCGGGGGCGCGACCTTCACGGGGGGCGAGCCTCTCATGCAGGGGCCCTTCCTCCTCGAGCTTTTGCGCGCCTGCAAGGCCGAGGCAATACATACGGCCCTCGACACGTCTGGCTACGCGGAGCGCGAGCTCGTCCTCGAGGCGGGCGCTCTCGCGGACCTCGTGCTCTTCGACTTGAAGCTCGTGGACGATGCGCGGCATACGGCGGCGACCGGCGTGAGCTCCTTTCCCATCCTGGCGAACCTTGCCGCCTTGGCCGCTTCCGGAGCGGCCATAGCCCTCCGTGTGCCCCTGATCCCCGGAGAAAACGATGAGTTAGGCGACCTCGAGACCGCGGCCAAGGTAGCCGCCTCCTGCGGGGGCGCGATACGGAAAGTGCACATACTGCCTTACCATAGCGCCGCCAAGGGCAAGTACACCCTGCGCGGCCAGGCATACGCGATGGGCGACGCCATGCCGCCCGGAGATGACGCGGCCAGAGCGGCCGCCTCAGTGTTCGAGCGCGCGGGAATGAGCGCGACTATCGGAGGATAAAGATGAACGAGAGCGAGACGCGGATCAAGAGCGAGCGCGTTAGGCGCCTTCGCGAGGAGAGCTTTAACGCCCGCCCCAGTTTCTCGGCCGAGCGTGCCGAGCTCACGACCGATTTCTACAAGGAGTGGCTGGGCCGCGTCTCGACCCCGGTCCTGCGAGCGATGAACTATCGCAACCTCTGCGAGAAGAAGACCATCTATATAGGTAAGGACGAACTCATCGTGGGCGAGCGCGGTCCCGCTCCCAAGGCGGTCTCCTCTTTCCCCGAGCTCACCTGCCACTCAGAAGAGGATCTGCGAATCCTCGACTCGCGGCCCATGGCGAGCTACTCGGTCGCGCCTAAAGACCTCGCCGTCTACAAAGCGAAGGTCATCCCCTATTGGCGGGGCCGAAGCATGCGAGACCGCGCCTTCGCCCAGATCCCCGAGGACTGGAAGGAGCTGTACGAGGCCGGGCTCTTCACCGAGTTCATGGAGCAGCGGGCTCCCGGGCACACCTCGCTCGACGGCTCCATCTACCGCAAGGGCATGAACGCACGCCGCGCGGCGATCGCGGCCTCGCGCGCGGCGATCGATTGGGAGCGCGACGCGGATGCCCTCGCGAAGGACGAGGAGCTCCTGGCCATGGACATAGCCTGCGAGGCCGCGATCCTCTTCGCCCGCCGCCATGCCGCATTGGCCGAAGCCATGGCCGCTTCCGAACGCGATCCCAAGCGAAAGGCCGAGCTCGAGAGGATAGCCGAGGTGTGCAATCGCGTACCCGCCGAGGCGCCGTGCGACTTCTGGGAGGCCCTGCAGACTTATTGGTTCGTCCATCTTGGCACGATCACCGAACTCAACGGCTGGGACGCCATGAACCCGGGCCACCTCGATCAGCACTTAGGGCCGTTCTACGAGACGGACCTCGCCGCCGGCAAACTCGATAGGGAGGGCGCCAAGGAGCTTCTCTCATGCTTCTGGATCAAGGTGAACAACACGCCGGCCCCGCCCAAGGTCGGCGTCACCGCCGCGGAGAGCGGGACCTACAACGATTTCACGAACATCAACTTGGGCGGCCTCAACGCGGACGGCTCGGACGGCTCGAATGAGATCTCCTACATCGCCCTCGAGGTACTCGACGAACTGCAGCTCCTCCAGCCCCAGGCCAACCTGCAGGTGAGCGCGAAGACGCCGGATAGGCTCGTGAAGGCCGCGGCCAAGGTCGCGCGGCGCGGCTCGGGCTACCCCTCTTTCTTTAACGCCGACGAAATCGTGACGGCCCAGATTGGCATGGGCAAGACCCTGCGCGACGCTCGCGAGGGCGGCACCTCCGGTTGCGTCGAGACTGGCTGCTTCGGGAAGGAAGCCTACCTCCTACACGGCTACCTCAACTCGCCCAAGATCCTCGAGCTCGCACTGAATGATGGCGTCGACCCGGGATCGGGCAAGCGGATCGGTCTGAAGACCGGCAACCCCGAGAGCTTCGGAAGCTACGAGGAGCTGTACTCGGCCTACGAGCGGCAACTGGGATACGTCGTCGGCGTGAAGGTACGCGTGTCGAACTTCCTCGACCGCATGTTCGCCGAGTACGCCCCCGCGCCCTTCCTCTCCGCCGTTGTAGCGGATTGCATAGAGCGCGGAAAGGACTACTACGACGGCGGCGCGCGCTACAATACGGATTACATCCAGTGCTGCGGCCTGGGCACGACGACGGACTGCCTCTCCGCCATCAAGACCCACGTCTACGAAAAGCGCGACGCACAGTGGAAAGACCTCCTGTCCGCGCTCGCCTCCGACTGGCAGGGCGCCGAAGCCCTGCGCCTCCTGTTCGCGAACAAGACTCCTCGCTTCGGCAACGACGACGCGTTGGCTGACAACATCGCGCAACGCGTATTCGCGAGCTGGATAGCGGCCATCGAAGGCAGGCCGAGCCCTCGCGGCGGCGTCTACCATGTCGACATGCTCTCGACCACTTGCCACGTATACTTCGGGCTGCGCACAGGGGCCACTCCGGACGGTAGGCACGCCACGCTGCCGATCTCCGACGGGACCTCGCCGGCTCAAGGCGCGGACCGAAAGGGCCCGACCTCAGTCGTGAAGTCCCTCGCGAAGATCGACGTCGCGCGCACGGGAGGCTCGCTGCTCAATCAGCGCTTCCTCCCGCAGACTCTCGCCGGAGACGATGGCATCGACAAGCTCGCGGGTCTCATTCGGACCTACTTCAAACTCGGCGGGCACCACATCCAGTTCAATGTGGTCGACACGGCGACATTGCGCGAGGCCCAGAAGAAGCCCGAGGACTACCGAAGTCTCCTCGTGCGCGTGGCTGGTTACTCGGACTACTTCGTCGACCTCGACAAGAACCACCAAGAAGAGATAATAAGCAGAACCGCCCAAGAATCGATGTAGTACAGGAACATATGGAGGGGGAAATCGAGGTTTCGCGAAGCCGATAAGCGGCTTCACGAAGCCCCGATGTGCTTCATCTCGGCATTGACATTTGAGGACATTCCTTAATACTTGGCAGCATTGTCCATTCTACGGCATTATTGCCTATCGGAGTTTTTTCGATGCAATTGTCCGTCAAAGATGCTGCGGTTATTCTAAATGTCTCCGAGAAAACGATTTATCGCTGGATAAAACAAGAATCCATCCCCTGCTACCGCATCAACGAGCAATATCGCTTCAATAGGGCCGAGCTCCTCGAGTGGGCCACTTCTCGCCGCATCCAGGTATCGCCGGAGATTTTCGCGGAGAAGGACAAGCTCGCTCTTCCACTGCCGACCCTCGCCGAAGCGCTCCGCTCGGGAGGCGTCTTCTATAGAGTCGGCGGCGCGGACCAAGGCTCGGTGCTCCGCTCGGTGGTAGAGCTTCTGAACTTGCCTGAGGAGGTTGACCGGCAATTCCTCTATCAGGTGCTGCTCGCGCGGGAGACCCTGGGCTCGACGGGCATCGGCGACGGGATCGCTATCCCTCACGTGCGCAATCCTGTTGTGCTTCATGTGTCGAGGCCCACTGTGTCCCTTTGCTTCCTCGAGAACGCGATAGATTTCAACGCGATCGACTCGAAGCCGGTCGACACGCTGTTCACGCTCATAAGCCCGACGGTGCGGGCTCACCTCCACCTCCTCTCGCGCCTGGGGATCGTCCTGCGCGACGAAGGGGTGAAGGCCGCGTTGCGCGATCGAGCTACGCGCGAGGTGCTCATGCAGTCTTTCGCCGAGGCCGAGGCCAAGCTGCCGGGCCCCGCGGACAAGAACGTGGAAGTGCAGTGAAGGAGTGCCTATGTCCTTCTATCTGATCGCATGGGCGATCGTCCTTTCGGCGGCGAGCGGCTTGCCCTTACTCTTCCTCAAACGGCGGGGGAGGGCGGCGCGGGCGGGGCAGTTGGCGGGCACGGGCATTCTCGTTATCGCCTGCGTCGCGGGCTTCGTGGGGGCGGCGTCCGCCCTCTTCGAGCCTGCTTCGGTTTCGTACATCTTGCCTTGGCCCTCGGTCGGCGACGGTCTTTTGGGTCTCGACCCCTTGAGCGCCTTCTTCCTTGTCCTTATCTTTTTCGTGGCGCCGCTCTCCTCGGTCTACTCCCTAGGCTACGCTCAGGCCGGGCGGAACCCGAGGACCTCCAGGCGCATGCAGCTTTTCTTCGGCCTCCTCGTCGCGGGAATGTCCCTTCTGGTCATCGCCCGTCACGCCTTGGTCTTCCTCCTGGGCTGGGAGACGATGGCGCTCTCTGCTTACTTCCTCATCGCCTCCGAGGACGAGAAGCTTGAGAACCGGAGGGCGGGTTTCGTTTACCTCGTCGCGACCCACTGCGGCACCCTGGCCCTCTTCGGTATGTTCGCGCTCTGGCGCATGGCCACCGGTTCTTTCGAGCTTTCGCCCGTGTCTTCGATGGAAGGTGGCGCGTTATGCGGCATTGTTCTCCTCTCGCTTTTCGGCTTCGGGGTCAAAGCGGGCTTGATGCCCCTCCACTTCTGGCTGCCCGGCGCGCACGCCGCAGCACCGAGCCACGTCTCGGCCCTGCTCTCCGGCGTGATGCTGAAGATGGGCGTCTACGGCATCATCCGCATGCTCGGCCTTCTCCCCGTCCTTCCTGTCTTCTGGGGCGTCCTCGTGCTCGCGCTCGGAATAGTCTCGGGCATCCTTGGCGTGGCCTACGCCCTCGCCCAGCATGACCTTAAGCGGCTCCTCGCCTACCACAGCGTCGAGAACATCGGCATCATCCTGATGGGCCTAGGCACTGCCCTCTTGGGACGGGCTTGGGGGAGGTCTGACATCGTCGCCCTGGCCATGGGCGGATGCCTGTTGCACATCTGGAACCACGGGCTCTTCAAGAGTCTCCTGTTCTTTGGCGCGGGATCGGTCTTGCGCGCGACGGGGACAAGGCAGATCGACAAGTTAGGCGGGCTCATTAAATCCATGCCGTGGACCGCCGCTTTCTTCGCACTCGGCGCCGTGGCGATCTGCGGCCTGCCGCCCTTGAACGGATTCATAAGCGAGCTACTTATCTATCTAGGCATCTTCGGCGGCCTCTCCCAGTCCGGCACTCTCGCCGCCCTTACTTCTCTCGCGGCACCCTGTCTCGCGATGATCGGCGCCCTGGCCGTGGCCTGCTTCGTGAAGGCCACGAGCGCGACCTTCTTGGGCAGTGCGCGCGCACCCGAGGCCGGACGCGGCCGAGAGGCGAGCGCGAGCATGCTTCTGCCGATGGGCGTCCTTGCCGCAGCATGCGCCGCGATAGGCTTCGCGCCCGGCCTCGTGGCGAGCGCCCTCGACGCGGCGGTCGGCTCGTGGAATGGTAAACATGCGCTCGCCCTGCCTGGGATCGCCACGCTCGCACCGCTCAACTACATAGGCTACGCCGGCATCGCCCTTGTCTCCGCGGCCGCCCTCATCTCGCTGGCTATCGCCCTTCGCCGCCCTAGACGGAGAAGGGAATTGGGCCAGAGCGGTATATGCCGCTCTGGCCCAACGTGGGACTGCGGCTACGCTGCGCCGACGGGGAGGATGCAGTACACGGCTTCTTCTTTCGCTCGCGGCTTGGTAGGCATGTTCTCCTGGGCGCTGAAGCCTTCGCCCGAGCCCACGAAGCTCCACGGCGCTTACCCCGCGCCCGTGGTGCTCGAGACCGAGGTCGTTGACGGAGTGCTTGGCCGCGTCATCGGGCCCTGCGCTCGCGTGCTTGGCGCCCTGTCGCGACGGGCGCGTCGCTTCCAGCAGGGGCTCACGCAACAATACGTTCTGTACATCCTCCTCGCCCTCGTCGTGCTCCTTCTCACCCTGATTCCCGCAGGCGGCCTTTCGGGCCTCGCGGCTGCGAAGTGAAAGGCGCATGAAGACGCAAAGGATCATCTCATCATGTTGATCATCCATCTCGTCATTCTTCTCGCACTGCCTCCTCTCCTCTTGGGCGTGATAGGCAAGACGAAGGCCGTCTTCGCCGGCCGCAGGGGGCCGCCTCTCCTGCAGGCCTATCGCGACATAGCGAAGCTGCTGCGCAAGGCTCTCGTCATCTCGGAAACGACGAGCTGGATATTTCAGGCGGCGCCCGCGGTCACGCTAGTCGCGGTCTTTCTGGCCGGCCTTCTCGTGCCCTTCGGCCCCTCTCCCGCCCCCCTGGCCTTCTCGGGTGACATGATCCTCTTCGCCTACCTTTTCGGGCTTTCGCGTTTTTTCACGACTGCGGCCGCTCTCGATACCGGCTCAGCCTTCGAGGGCATGGGCTCTGCGCGAGAGGCGACCTTCGCCTGCCTTACCGAGCCCGCTCTCTTTCTCGTCTTCATCGCGCTGGCGAAAGAGACCGGATCGCTCTCTCTGACGAAGATGCTCCGATCGGGCTCGCTCTTGTTCGACGCCGCGGCCGCCCCTCCTCTCGTGCTCGTCTGTATAGGCCTCTTCATCGTCCTCCTTTCGGAGAACAGCCGCATCCCGGTCGACGACCCTTGTACGCACCTCGAGCTCACCATGATCCACGAGGCGATGATCCTCGATCATTCAGGGCCGCTCCTCGGCCTCATCGAGTACTCGGCCTCGATGAAGCTCCTCGTGCTCGAGTCGGTCCTCGTCACTCTGGCACTGCCCTTCGGCTCGGGCGTAGCGGCGATCGATTCATGCATCTTCGTCGCCGAGACCCTTGTCCTCGCTATGGCGATAGGCGTCGTCGAATCGGTGATGGCGCGGCTGCGCATGCGGCGCGTGCCCTATCTATTGACCGGGGCTCTCCTTCTGTGCGGCTCCGGCTTCATTCTCATCGTGAGGTAGGAGATGTCATGATGCCTGATTTGATCAATGCGCTGCTCGTCGTGGTGCTGGCCCTGAATCTATTCGCCCTCGGCAACAGCCGCATCCAGTCGGTCGTCCATATTGTTGCCGTTCAGGGCGCGCTCCTGGGTGTCATCATGCTTCTCATGCACGAGCATCTCACCCTGCCCGTCGTCCTCTCGGCCATCGCCGCGGTCGGCATCAAGGGGATCGTCATCCCGGTGATCATGATCCGGAGCCTCCGGGCCGCAGATATCAAACGGGAGGTCGAGCCCTTCATCGGCTTCTTGCCTTCGATCCTCCTCGGGGCCATCGTGACAGCGGTCGCCCTCCTCTTCGCGCCCGGGCTGTCTTCATCGGGACCTTCGAGCCCTGTCGGGAACGCGGTCTATCTCGTCATCCCTGCCTCCATCGCGACCGTTCTTGTCGGCTTTATCATCCTCGTAAGCAGGTACAAAGCGATCTCGCAAGTCCTGGGCTACCTTGTCTTGGAGAACGGCATCTATATCTTCGGCATGCTCCTCATCGAGGCGATACCTCTGGTCGTCGAGATGGGCATGCTACTCGACCTTTTCGTCGCGATCTTCGTCATCTCGATCATCACCAACCACATCAACCAGGCTTTCTCCTCGATGGACACGCGCCGTCTGGCCTCGCTCAAGGAGTGATCGCATGGCGCTCGCATTGATATTCTTGCCCCTGCTATTCGCCGTCATCGCCGCCCTGATCCCTTCGAACCGGGCAAGGCCGGTCCTCCTGCCCGCTGCAGCGGTCTGCCACCTCTCGGCGACCATCCTCCTCATCGCCAGACCGGAACTAGCGGCCTGGCCCGCGAGCGATTTCGGCCCCGGCTCTTGGTTTGGCATCGATGCGCCCGGGAAGCTCGTCCTCCTCGTCGTCAGCGTCCTCTTCTTCTTCTGTTCGATCTTCTCGGTCGGCTATCTCCGCTATAGGCAGGAGCGACCGAACCGAGTCTTTGTCTCCTGCCTCCTCGTCTTCCTTGCGGTGATAGGGCTCGTGACCTTCTCGAGGCACTTGGGGCTCATGTGGGTCGCGATCGAGGCGACGACCCTCTCGACCGCGCCCCTGATCTACTTCAACCACTCGAAGAAGAGCATCGAGGCGACCTGGAAGTATCTCCTCGTCGGCTCGGTCGGCATCGCGCTCGCGCTCTTCGGTACTTTCTTCCTCGCATACTCGGTCCAGAGCGCGGGCCTTAAGCCGAGCATGATGATGGGCGAGCTTCTGGCCGGCGCTCCTTCGCTTTCCAAGCCCTGGTTGCGCGCCGCCTTCGTCCTCCTCCTCGTCGGCTACGGCACGAAGATGGGGCTTGCGCCCATGCATACCTGGAAGCCTGACGCTTATGGCGAGGCTCCTGGCGTGGTCGGCGCGATCTTCTCGGGCGGGGTCACGAGCGTCGCCTTCCTCGCCTTCCTCCGCGTGTATCGCGTCTGTATCGCGGCGGGGGAGGCCGAGTACGTCTCGCATGTGCTTCTCGCGATGGGCCTCGTATCGATGGCGGTCGCGGGGCTTTTCATGATAGGCCAGCGCGACTTCAAGCGCAGCCTCGCCTACTCGAGCGTCGAGCATATGGGCATTCTCGTCGTGGGACTCGGCATAGGTGGCCCCGCGTTATACGGAACCATGCTCCATATCGCGACCAACAGCATGACCAAGGGAGTGCTATTCCTCTCGGCCGGAAATATCCACCGCGCCTACGCGAGCAAGTCCACCGATGACGTCCGTGGCGCGATGAGGCGGCTGCCCTTTTCGGGCGCCCTCTTTCTTGCCGGCTTCCTCGCGATCACGGGCTCGCCGCCCTTCGGCCCCTTCGTGAGCGAGTTCTCGATCCTCACGGGAGCCTTCGACTCGCGCCTCTTCCTCGTCGGGGGCCTCTTCCTCGTCTTCCTCTTCGTGGTCTTCCTGGGCATGGGCAAGACGGTGCTTAAAGTGACGCTGGGCAGACCTCCCGTCGAGGTTTTCGAGGAACCCTACCGCGACGGTTTCCTAACGATAGCGCCGGTCTTCGCCCTCATGGCCGTGGTCCTCATGCTCGGCGTCTACATACCCGGTCCGCTCGATGCGCTCCTGCGCGATGCGGCGGCCGGCCTGGGGGCGGGTGTATGACGCGCGAAGACATACCCTTCGCCAGCCTCTCCAATGGCGGCGTCCTTCCCCTCGATCGTGTGCCCTCGTTCTCGGCCGAAGATCTTGGGCGCATGGCGCGCGAGTGCATAGGCCTGGGCCTGCGCGTCTCGGCCTACTTCGGCGCGATAGTAGGCGACGCGAAAGATTCCGCCGGCTCGCCTGAACTCTTTATCGTCCTGGCCGACGACGAGCGCTCGCGTCTCCTCGCCGCCCGCGCCCCGACCGACGGCACGAGCTTTCCATCGATCGCGGCCGACTGCCCGCAGGCTCAGCTCTTCGAGCGCGAGATAGCCGAGCAGTTCGGCCTCGTGCCCGAGGGGCACCCTTGGCTAAAGCCAGTGCGCTACGTGGAATCATGGACCGGCCGCGATGCCTGGGGCCGCGACCGCGACGCGCCCATCCTCCCAGGGGTAGGCGACTTCTACCGCGTCGAGGGCGAGCAGGTCCACGAGGTGGCGGTCGGCCCCGTGCATGCGGGCGTCATAGAGCCCGGCCACTTCCGCTTCCAGTGCCACGGAGAGAGGGTCATGCACCTCGAGATAGCCCTGGGCTACCAGCACCGTGGCGTCGAGGAGGCGCTTGTAGGCGGACCCGGCAAGCGATCACTGCACTATCTTGAGACCGTGGCGGGCGACACGAGCGTCGCCCACGCTAGCACCTATTGCCAGCTTCTAGAGGCTTTGGGCAAGCGCAACCGGCCCGCGCGCGCGCAGGCGATAGGTGCCATCGCCCTCGAGCTCGAGCGCCTGGCCTGTCACATAGGCGACCTGGGCGCGATAGCGGGTGATACGGGCTTCCTTCCCACCTCTAGCTACTGCGGACGCATACGCGGCGACTTCCTCAACTTGACCGCCCTCATCTGCGGCAATCGCTTCGGCCGCAACCTCCTCGCTCCGGGCGGCCTATGGCTCGACCTCGAGGCTTCGCGCGCGGCGGAGCTCGAGAAGCGCATCGCGATAGGCGAGCGCGACGCGAAGGGCGCCATCGACCTCATGTGGGAGAGCCAGTCCGTTCTCGCGAGGCTCGAGGGCACGGGAGTCCTTCCTCGTGACGAAGCGATCGAGCTGGGCGTCGTGGGGCCCGCGGCGCGCGCCTCGGGCCTGTCGCGCGATCTGCGTTTCGATCAGAGCTCCGGCATGTACCGCCTTGCGCAGATACCCGTATCGACCTCCGAGACCGGCGACGTCCTCGGCCGTACTTTTGTCCGCTCGCTCGAGATTCAGAGGTCCATCGAGTTCATCAAGGAGCAGCTCGAGTGCCTGCCCGGAGGGCCTGTCCTGGACGGCGACGGGGGCTCCTCGAGGTCGCATCACGCACCAGGATTAGCGCCATACAGCCTTGCCGTGGCCCTCAACGAGGCTTGGCGCGGCGAGGTCTGCCATGTCGCGATCACGGACGGCGAGGGCGCTTTCGTCCGCTACAAGATAGTCGATCCCTCCTTCCACAACTGGCCCGCTCTGGCCTACGTACTCCGCGATCAGGAGATATCCGACTTTCCGCTCTGCAACAAGAGCTTCAATCTCTCGTACTGCGGCCACGATCTATGAAGGGGATGCTGCCATGCTCAAGGTGATACTGACACGGATGCGGCAAGGCTACCGCACGATGAAGTTCCCTGCGGGGGCTCCTCCCGCCTTGCCGGACCGCTTCCGCGGAAGGCCGCGCCTCGATCTCGACGCCTGCCTGGAGGGCTGCGACGAGTGCGAGCGCGCCTGCCCGATCGGCGCGATCATGCGCGCGGCGGGAAGCGCGGGCCCGACCTTCGACCTTGGCAAGTGCCTCTTCTGTCTCGACTGCGAGCATGCTTGCCCTAAGGCGGCAATGCGCTTCAGCAAGGACTACCGCCTCGCCGTGCGAAAGCGTGACGACCTCGTCATCGCACCCGATGATCAGGAGCTTAAGCTCGCTCGAGAGCTCGAGTGGAGGATGAAGAGGCTCTTCGGCCGCTCCCTCAAATTGCGGCAGGTGAGCTCAGGCGGCTGCGGCGCCTGCGAGGCCGACGTCAATGTGCTCTCTACGATCGGCTGGGATCTCGGGCGCTTCGGCATCCAGTTCGTTGCCTCGCCTCGTCATGCCGACGGGCTCCTCGTTACGGGACCGGTCACCAAGAATATGGAACTCGCCCTGCGCAAGACCTACGATGCAGTGGCCGATCCCAAGATCGTGATCGTCGCGGGCTCCTGTGCCATATCGGGCGGGCCCTACATAGGCCACAAAGACGCGAACGACGGCGCGAGCGCGCTCCTGCCCGTGGACCTCTTCATCCCCGGCTGCCCGCCCCATCCCTTGACGATTCTCGACGGCCTCTTACGATTGGTCGGAAGGATCCAAAATACGCCGGCCGGTCGAAAACGGCGACGCGAGGAGGAGCTGTAGGTGAAATACTTCCCCAAGGTCTCGGGTGAAAGAGTCTATCTCTCGCCCATTAGCATGGAGGACGCCGAAGTCTATACGGAGTGGCTGAACGATCTCAGGACGGCGCGATTCCTCACCGTCGCGAGCATGAATATCTCGCTCCAAAGCGAGCGGGAAGCTCTACCCCGCCTTTCCTCCGGCCACAACTACGCGATAGTGACGAGGGCATCGGACGAGCTCCTAGGCAACTGCGGGCTCTCCGATATCGAGGACGCCAATCGCTCGGCCGAACTCGGCATCTTCATAGGCTCGGAGGCCTATCGGGGCCAAGGCTACGGGACCGAGGCCTTGCGCCTCCTCTGCGATTACGCCTTCAACGCCCTCAATTTGCGCAGTCTCATGCTGAGGGTCTACGACTACAACGAGCGCGCCATGTCCTGCTACCGCAAAGTCGGCTTCAAGGAGATCGGCCGCAGGCGCAAGGCTCGCTTCTACGCGGGCGCCTATCATGACGTCGTCCTCATGGACCTCCTCTACGGGGAATTGAGCGCGAGCGTCCTGCCGCCGGCGGATTGCCAATAGGAAAACTTGGGCATGCTTGACATTTTAGCGGGATTCCGTGTATAAACTCCTCCGTTCCACGCGGCGATGGTGGAATTGGTAGACACGCCAGCTTGAGGTGCTGGTGCCGAGAGGCATGGAAGTTCAAGTCTTCTTCGCCGCACATGGGAAAGGGCCCGATCGAAAGATCGGGCCCTTTGAATAGATGACGAAGAAAACACAAAACTGCGCTTCGCAAAAGGCGAAACTGTGCAACCCTGGGCGGATCGCCACTTCCCACGAGGGGGCTATCCTGAGGCCTTTGGGGCTGTGAAATAAGGCTCGCGGGGCTATACTGGGACGAGTCAGCCATGCCATCCGAGGAGCGTCCTTTGCCGTTCGTCGATATGCAGCTCTCGCCCGAGCTGCTTCGCGCAGTCGCGGAACTCGGCTATACCGAGCCTTTCTCCATCCAGTCCAAGGCGATACCTCCGATACTCGCCGGCCGCGATCTCTGCGCGCGCGCCAAGACAGGCTCGGGCAAGACTCTCGCCTATGCTCTGCCTATCCTTGAGCGCCTCGGCAGTTCCGCCTCGCAAGGGGGAAGCTCGGTCTCCGCACTTGTCCTCGTTCCGACACGCGAGCTCGCCGCTCAGGTAGGAAAAGTCTTCGTGGACCTCGTTCGCGGCTCTCGCCATCCCTGCGTCGTCCGAGTCGTCCACGGTGGCACTTCGATCAATACGCAGATGCTCGCGCTCCGGGGCGGAGCCGACGTCCTCGTAGCCACACCCGGACGTCTCCTCGATCTTGCGTTCAAGAACGCGGCCCGGCTCGGCGCGGTGCGTTTCCTCGTCCTCGACGAGGCGGACAAGATGCTCGACCTAGGCTTCAGCGAGGAGCTCGCCGCTGTCCTCGCCCTCCTTCCCGAGCGGCGCCAGAGTCTCCTCTTCTCGGCGACCCTGTCGGAGAAGCTTGAGGACGTGGAAGCCGCCTGTCTGCGCGATCCCGAGCGTATCTGGGTTGACGGCATAGGCGGTGAGACCGCAGCGCCTCCCGGCGCAATCGCGTCGCAGTCCGGCATAGAGGAGCTCGTCTACGCGGTGCCGAACGAGGGCAAAGGTCCCCTCCTGCGGCGCCTCATCTCGGCTGGAGGCTATGCGCGGGTCCTCGTGTTCGCGTCCTCCACGCGGAGAGCGGACAACGTGTCGCGAAAGCTCAACGGCAACGGCATCGTCGCCTCTCCTTTTCACGGGGACTTGAGCCAGGGCGCGCGGAGCAAGGCTCTCGCCGACTTCCGCTCCGGGGCTTTGCGCGTCCTCGTGGCGAGCGACCTTGCCTCGCGCGGCCTGGACATCGAGGGCCTGCCTTGCGTCGTGAACTACGAGCTCCCTCGCTCGCCTCTCGACTATGTCCATCGCATCGGGAGGACGGGCCGAGCGGGTGAGCGTGGCCTCGCCATCACCCTTGTCTCGTCCGACGAGGAAGCCATGCTCCGTCTCATCGAAAAGAGGATCGGCAGGAGGCTGCCCCGCGCTCAGGCGGATTAAAGTCGTCGGCCCTTGTTTATACGGCTCATCCTCGTACAAGATAGAGCCAATGCGAGCCATTACCAGTGCTATCGCCGCCGTCGTTTTGGGATCAATGCTCTTCTCCTGCGCTTCGTCCGCGCCTCAAGCCAAGTCTGAGATACGTCAGGCGGTGAGTGTCGTCGCGCCTCAGACGCAGGCGAGGCCTACGCCCTCATGGTCGCCCCTCGAGCGGCAGACTGTCGAGCTCTCGTTCATAGCGCTGGCGGGATGCTGGAATACGGACCCCGCTAAGGTCTGCGAGGCGGTGACCGACCTCTTGGGCGAGATGTTGCCGCGCCAGGAGATCGTCTGGGGGCCTGCGGTCCATCAGCCCAGGCCGGGCTTTCTCGACAGCGAGTCCAAGCTGACCGACGCCTTGGTCTATATCTGCCGCGACCGCGACACGGGGGAGTACAGCGTAGTCTTCCGCGGAACCAACACGGTGTCCGCGACCGAATGGCTGCTCCAAGACTTCATGGTCCAGAACCAAGTACCCTGGCTCAAGGTTCAGGCAGGGGCCGCCCCGGCCGACGCCTTGGTCTCCGAGGGGACGGCTACCGCCGTCGCGCTTCGCCGCGACCTGCGGCCGGAAAAGGGAGAGAAAGGGGAGGGGACGAGCCTCGAGGACGCGCTCATAGGTATCTTGGAGAGCTCGAGTCCGCGCTGTGTCATGCGTTTTACGGGCCACAGTCTGGGCGGTCTGCTCGCTCCGGTGATGGCTCTCTGGCTCGTCGATCGCCTGGCAGAGACTCATCGGGACGACCTGACGGCTAAGCTCGATCTCGAAGTATACGGCTATGCTGCGCCTACCGCGGGGAATAGAGCTTTCTCCGCCTATCTTGAGTCGCGCATTCATCCAATCAGGCGTTATGCGAGCTCTCTCGACATCGCGCCCATGGCATGGGACGAGTCGAGCATGGAGAGGATGCCTTCGACGTACGAACCCGGCATCCGCATGCAGAGCCTTACGCACTCGCTCTACGATCTGTGCAGGAACCTCGCGCGCGGCAAGGGCTATGCGCAGCCTGGGCCCTGCATCTCCGTGCCGTCGAAGATAGTCCCGACTCGCGGCGATCTCTTCCTTCTGGAGGCTGCCTATCAGCATGCCGCGCCCTATTTGGGCATGCTGAGCCCCGACAGGAGTCAAATGATCGTCCATAAAGTGCTCGATCCCCTGGCTGAATCGATCTCAGTGATGGGCTTCAAACCCGTGGAGATCGAAAAGCTCTATAGTCTTGAGCCCTGAGCCTTTAGGTCCGGACTAGTACGCGTAGCTGTGCAGACCAGGCAAGAGTAAGTTAACGCCGAAGAAGGTGAAGAGAACGATGGCGAACGCGGCTATTGCGAGGGCTAAGGCCTTTCTTCCCTTCCACCCGCGTGATCGCGTGAGGTGGAGGTAGGCGAGGTAGGCGAGCCAGGTGACGAGTGCCCATGTCTCCTTGGGGTCCCATCGCCAGAAAGAGCCCCAGGCGTACTCGGCCCAGATCGCCCCGGTGAGGATAAGGAAGGTGAGGAAGGGGAAGGCCGCTGCGACGAGGCGGTTCACGAGGGCCTCTAATTGAGAGGTTCTGTCTGCTTCCGATTTCGCTGTGTTTTTCGGTCTCGCCGAAACCAGGCCGGCCAAAGCGAGCGCGGCGCTCAGCGCGAGGCAACCATAGGCGATCACCGCGGAGGCGACATGTACCCCGAGCCAGGCGCTCTTCAGGGCGGGCGCGAGCGGCCTTGCCTTCTGGAAGAAGAAGAGCATGATCGAGCCGAGGACGAAGGCGGCGGCAGATGCGGAGAGGGAGAATGCCCGCTCTTCGTATCGCAGCGCCACGAATACGAGAAGGCCATCCAGGACGATGCAGAGAAGGAGTCCGAACTCGTACATCGAGGCGAAGGGAAGCCTACCCGCCCCGGCCGTCCTGACCGCCGTCGAGGCGAGGACCGTAGCGAGTGCAAGCACCGCGGCCGCCACCTTGGCGACGCCGATGGTCCGGCCCCTCCCGGTCTTCCGTGAATCGCCAAACGCGCTCGCCATCATCGAAACGAAGAGGAACCCCAGCTGGGCGAGAAAGAGGATAGTCTCGGCCTGGCCGAAGAGCGTACCGAATCCGTTCATGTCGTCTTTCCTTCCTTGTTTTGCGACGGCCCCAGCTTCGCGGCTTTAGCCGGATCGATCAAGAGGCCGCAGGCCGAGACGGCCAGGAGGGCGAAGCCTGCCCACAGGAAGGCGATGCCCGGCGTGCGCCTGAGGATGAAATTGCCGTATGCATGGCTTTCGGCTAAGGTGATATCGATGCCCGTGTCGCCCAGCGCGAAAGTCGAGCCTTCCGAAATCGTGGCCTTAAAGAGAGCCTTGTCCCCGGAGACGAGGGCGAGCTCGACCGACCGCCCTTCTTCTCCCGCCTCTGGGCGCGTGAGGACTATGCCTATGGAGCCATCCTTGGCGAGAGGAAGAAAGGCTTTCTCCTCGATCTCTACCTTTCTCTCGACGCCCTCTTTGGGAAGCGCGAGGATGAGCGAATACCTGTGTCCGTATCCGGTCTGCATGATCTTCGTGTCGCCGGTGCGCAGGGGATGATTGACGCGGATCTCGGCCTTCTCGTTATCGGGGCCGCTCACCCTGCACAGCCATTCCGAGACCGATCCGTCGGTGTAGCGCTCGGCTCCTATCGAGTCGAGCTTGAAGCTTCGGCCTTCGACTTGGAAAGCCTCTCCCTCGGCGACGTCGATGCGCTGGGTCGTGAACGCGAGGCTCGCCCATAGGCCAGCCGCCGCGATGACGAGGACGGACAGGTGGATTGCGAAGACGCACAGCGCGCGCAGTCTCGCCTTGCCCGCGGTTTTTCGCGCGCGATCGAGGCCTGGCCGCCTCGCGATCGCGCAGGCGAGAGTATTCGCAGCGAGGAGGACGAGCAGGGCCTCGAAGGGCCAAGAGCTATAGATCACCTCGGACAGGGCCGGCGAGAGGCTGCCGGCTATCGCGACACAGGCGACGAGGGCGAAGAGCGAGAGACCCGCCTCCATCGATGAGGCGGCGCGCAGACAGGATTCGAAAGCGGACATGAAAATGAACCGTTGGCGGCTTTTGCCGTCGCTCCCACCCATGCGCGGTACTTTAGACTGTAGGATGAGCTTGTTCAATCCGGGTAAGTCGTCCTGAAATTCCCATCACTCTGCGTTCCGCTGGGCGGGGCGTTGACAGTGTACGTCGAGCGGGCGAACAATGGCGCAATGTGCAGGAAAGCCTCCGCCATCGTCGCTGTCCTTGTCGCCCTCGCTCCTCTTGTCTCGTGGGCGGCTCCTCCTGATGCCGATACCTCCTCGGAGGAGGATGCGCGGCAGCGGATCGTCGAACTTGCCGTCTCGCTCAAGGGCGTGCCCTACGTCTATGGCGCCGAGTCGCCGTCAGGCTTCGACTGCTCGGGCTTCGTCCACTACGTCTATGCCAGCGCCGCCTATATCGACCTCCCGCGCAGCTCTCGCGCCTTATACGCTCAAGGCAAGCCCGTGGCGGTCGCGGTCGCCAAGAGAGGCGATGTCCTCGTGTTCGGTCCGCCGGGGGGCGCGCCCGACCACGTCGCGATTTACCTAGGCGACGGGACCATGGTCCACGCGGCATCCGACGGGCCGCGCACGGGCATCATCGTATCGGGCCTCGGCGATTCGTATTTCGGCGCGCGAATTCTCGGAGCCCGATCGTTCATAGCGTCATCCGATGCAAAACCAGAGCCTGCCGTCACCGAGATAGGCTTTACTGTCTCGTCCAAGCCCGTCGTTATATCCGACCCAATTCCCGCGGCCGTGGGCTCGGGCCTGGCTTTCACGATCACGAACGGCACAGGCCAAGATGACGTCTTCCGTATCCTCTTCTGCAAGGCGGACGCCGGCTCGTCGAAGGCCGTAGTGCTCCGAGAAGACCGGGCTGTCCTCAAGGCCGGCTCCTCGAGCGAGCTGGCTGCTTTCTCCTTCGTCGAGGGTGGGGCCTACCGTCTTATCGTGACGAGCGCCGATAAGGTCCAGCTTATGCAGCGGAACTGGAAGGTCGTCGACCTGTCTCGTTGACAGGCCGGTCGGGGGGGGCAGAATATGAGCTGCATGAGAAGAAAGAATGGCGTCCTCGCCGCCTCGGCGCTCGTCGTCGCGGGCGTCATAGTCCTCGTGGCCGCCCTTTCCGAAAGCGAGCAGCGCAAGAAAATCGTCGAGACTGCGCAATCTTTCAAAGGCGTCCCCTATGTATACGGCGCCGAGTCGCCCGAGGCTTTCGATTGCTCGGGCTTCGTCCAGTACGTGTATTCCCACGCCGCAGGCATAGTGCTCCCGCGCAACTCCAAGGGGCAATGGGCGGGGGGAAAAAGTATAGGGAAGGAAGAGGCCAAGCCTGGCGATCTTTTTCTCTTCGATACCGCCGGTTCAGGCGGCCCGAGCCATGTCGCCATCTACCTGGGCGATGATTCCATAATACACGCGGTATCGGAGGGGCCTAAAACGGGCATCATTGTATCGTCCGTCAACGACCGCTATTTCGCGCCCCGCTTTATAGGGGCGCGAAACTTCATCCTTCCCTCGTCTTCCGTGGCCACGTCGGAAGGGAACGCGCCTACGCCTATCGCCTCACAGCTCGAAAAGGTCGAGCAAGGGGAGATGGCTGTCGATCAGGTCGGCTTCACCGTGACTTCGACTCCTTCGGTAGTAATGGACAAGATCCCCGCCGCCGCCGGCAGCGCCATAGCCTTCACGATCACGAACGGGACGGGGAGTGACGCGGTCTTTCATGTCGTTTTTTACAAAGCGAGCGTTGATTTCTCGAAGATCCGTATACTCCGCGAGGACCGCGCCCCGATTCGATCGGGCGCCTCCGTCGAGATCCCCTCTTATGCCTTCCTCGAGAGCGGCATCTATCGTCTCAACGTGAAGACCTCGGATAACACCCAGCTCATGCAGCGGACGTGGAAAGTCATCGGGGCGAAGCCTTAGCGCCTGGCGGCGCTAAGGCCGCGTCAGGACGGATTTGTGCATTGACGGAATTTAGGCTCGATGATAGAAAGAATGCGCCGTGTACGGACACGGGATAATATATGTATGGAAACGATAGATGAATACAGACCGTATTACCGTTAAGGGGATTGCCCATCTCGCGGGCGTTTCCATCGGGACTGTAGACCGGGTCCTTCACGATAGGGGAGGGGTTTCTCTCGAAACCAAGGAGAAGATCGAGGGGATCATCACGGACCTCGGCTTCACCCCGAATATTCTCGCTCGCCAGCTTTCCTTAAACAAGACCTACACCTTTCGCGTCGTTCTTCCTCGGGCGGACCAAGACTCCGGTTACTGGGAGCTCTGTCTTTCGGGCATACACAGGGCCGAGCGCGATCTCGAGGCCTACCGCGTTCAGCTGCGGATAGACGATTACGATCGTTACGATGCGGCTGCTCGTCGCAAGGTCCTTGAGGACGTGGCCTCCGATCCCTGCGACGGTCTCCTCCTGGCCCCCGTCATGCCCGAGGAGCTTATGCCAATCCTCGAGCTGCTCGGCGACGAGGAGCGGCCAGGGGGGGCGGTCCCCTACGCCTTCTTCGACGGCGACTTAGAGGGCGCCTTGCCCGTGGCCGTAGTGGCTCAGGACCCCTTTAGGGGCGGCTATCTCGCGGGCCGCGTCATGTCCCTCCTTGCGCCCGGCGAAAAGAGGCTCGTCGCCCTCTCCGCTCACGCGGGAGACCAGCACATCGAGCGGCGCATCGAGGGCTTTCGTGCCTTCTTCCGCGACGCGGGCCGGGCGACCCGCGTCGCGGCCTCGTCACGACAAGTCGTGGCGGTAGAATGCCTTGGACTCGAGGACGCTTCGTCGCGCGATGCCTTCCTCTCCGCTCTTTTCCGCAAGTCTTCCGAGATCGCAGGCATCCTCGTCGCCAATTCCTCGGGGCACTTCGTTGGCGATTGGCTTTCCGACCAAGATATGAAGGCGCATTGCGCGGTCGTCTCCTGGGACACTGTGCCGGCTAACCTGCGCGCCCTTGCCGCGGGCTCGATCGACTGCGTCGTCTCGCAACGTCCTGCCGAACAGGCCCGAGAGGCCATGATAAGGCTCTTCATGGCTACAGCCCAAGGAGCGACAAAATCTGATCCCGTTACGATTCCCCTTGAAGTTTTTTTTAAGGAAAATTTACCCTGAGGGCGGGAGAGATGTACTAGCGGTGGCGACTTGCGACTGTTTCGCCATCTATATTCGTTGCGCGAAATATTAGATTAATTGCCAAATACTTCATAGTGAGATCTTGACTTTTCTCTGATTTTTCCGTTGAATTGACTTTCGAGGAAGATAGTTAGTATCAAAGCCGGTTCTAATCTTGAGTGCTTTAATAACGTTATCAGGGATTCTGGCAGATAAGTGTGAACTTCCTGGTTTTGAAAGGACAGCCTGTGTTAACAGAGACGATATGGTTAGAAAAATACCCCCTAACCTCTCTATGTGTCATCTATTGCGCAAATCGATGCAATTGGAAGTTTATATACGATGCTAACCTATTGCATAATTTGTCTGGAACTGAAAATGGCTAGACAGAAACGAGTTACGATGCAAGACATCGCCCAGGTTTCTGGGTATTCCATAACGACGATTTGCCATGTCATAAATCGAACTCGTCATGTCGACGCTGAAGCGCGGAGTATTATCCTTAAAGCCGCTGAGAGTCTGGGGTACAATTTCAACCGGAATAATGCGAGCGACAAGAATAAGACAATCGGCATGGTGATCGCTGATATTCGGGTTGATTATTTTTCCGATGTCACCAAAAGCGTTGAAGAAATCGCGAGGTCCGCAGGCTACAATCTTATTTATTGCGATTCGGCGGAGCGGGATGAGGATGAAAGAGTATGCATAGACATGCTTTTAGCCCATGGGGTGTCCGGTATGATTCTGGCACCTTGCAATACCGATGCGGATTATTCCCGCCTCATCGAGCAACAAGTACCGGTGGTGCTTCTCGATCGAAACATCGACTCGAGGAAATTTGATTTCGTTGGCATCGACAACGCAAATAGTGCGACACGCTTAACTAAGTGCCTGTGGAATCAAGGTTCCCGTGATATCGGCTTCGTTGGATATAAAGGTCCTCAGTTCACGACGCGCGAGCGTATCGAAGGCTACCGTAATGCTTTATTGGAGCTAGGGATCTTCGATCCGAAGAGAATCTTGCTTATTGACTCCCATGCCGATAACGTTGGCCAGGAGCTCGCCGATTTTGTTACCCAACGGAACAAGCTTGACGGCATCATCTGTCAGTCCTCGAACGCTAGCTTCGATATTTTAGATACTCTCACTGAACTAGGTAGCGAATACGCGGAACGAATCCGCCTTGGGACATGGGATGATAACAAATGGTTCAATCTATTAAAGTATCCGATTAGCGCGATTTCGCAGCCGACCGGAGACATTGCCGCCGTCGCCACCGAGCTGTTATTCGATAAGATAGAAAGCTCCAAACGCCAAACTATCCCCAAACGGATCTTCCTCGACTACGAGTTGACCGTCCGCCCTTAGTTCAATCAAGCCTGGAATTCCTCCTACCTCCCCCTGCCTCCTCCTTACAAATTTAGTGTACGCACCAAGGCGTATTACGACGTTTCAAGGGATCGAGTCGGGGATCGATATATTTTGCGCGATAAATTGCGAAAAAATGCGCAAGATTTTTCTTGACAACTCAACTAAACGGATCAATGCTTTTTCAATTCCCGTCGGGAATATGGGAACAATTCTCTAGGAGGAATCATGAACGTGAAAAAGATTTTGCTGGCAATGGTTGCAACCGTTGCTCTTACCGGGATGCTGAGCGCGGCCCCGGCGGCCGACAAGAAACTCGTAATCGGTATGTCTTTCCAAGAGATGAACAATCCCTATTTCGTAGTCATGCGCGAAGCTCTGACCGAAGCATGCAATAGCCTTGGGGCAACGGTCATCACTACCGATGCGCGTCATGATGTCAGCAAGCAGGTCAGCGATATCGAAGACATGATCCAGCAGAAGATCGACATCCTTCTCATTAATCCTACCGATTCCGTCGGCGTCAAAGGCGCTGTGGAAGCCGCTAAAAAAGCGGGCGTAATTGTCGTCGCCGTCGATGCTCAGGCCGAGGGCCCGCTCGATTCTTTCGTCGGTTCAAAGAACTATGACGCCGGCCTGAAGGCAGGCGAGTTCATGGGCAAGTACCTTAAGGGGAAGGGCAAGGTCGCCATCCTCGATGGCATCCCCGTCGTGCCCATCCTTGAGCGCGTTCGCGGTTTCAAGGACTCTATAAAGAAGTATCCCGGGATCAAGATTGTCGATGTCCAGAACGGTAAGCAGGAGCGCGATGTTGCCCTTGACGTCACTGAGAATATGATTCAAAAGACTCCTGACCTCGATGGCATTTTCTCGGTCAACGACGGTGGCGCCCTCGGTTCCCTCGCGGCGATCCAATCCTCCAAGAAGAATATCGCTCTTGTGTCGGTCGATGGCGCGCCCGAAGCTGTCAAGGCTATCCTGGACAATACGGCCTTCAAGTGCACTGTCGCCCAGTATCCTCGCGACCAGGTTCGTATCGCTATCGGCATCGCGCTGGCCAAGTACTGGGGAGCCCATGTTCCCTCGTCTGTCCCCGTCGATGTCCTGACTCTCACTGCCGACAACGCCCAGGGATTTGCCTGGTAAGTCGTCTCCCTATTCTTCACTGATCAAAGAGAACCTCGTTTTTTAGGCGGGGTTCTCTTTTGAGACACAGGAAATCATTAATGGCACACCAGAATGATTTGGAGCTTCGAGATATAAACAAGCATTTCCCTGGAGTACAGGCCCTAAGCAAGGTGGATCTATCCTTGTCTCCAGGAGAGGTCTTGGGTCTTCTCGGGGAAAACGGCGCCGGAAAATCTACCCTCGTGAAGATCCTTACGGGTGTTTATCAGGCAGATTCCGGTTCCATCTACCTCGATGGGCAGAAGGTACAGCTCGATGGTCCGAAACATGCCCGAGAGTTGGGTATCGGCATCATTTTCCAGGAATTCAGCCTAGTGCCCTACATGACAGTGGCCGAGAATATCTTCCTTGGTCGCGAAGTCCAGAAATTTGCCGGAAGCCTCGACAAGAAAGAAATGCGTAAGCGATCCATTGAACTACTCGATCGCCTCGGGGTCCAGCTTGATGCGGATGGTATTGTGGCCGAGCTCAGCATCGCCGACCAGCAATTCGTCGAGATAGCGAAAGCGATTGCCTCCAACGTGAGGTTTCTGATCCTGGACGAGCCGACCTCGACGCTGACTCCGCGCGAGACGGAACGTCTGTTCAACTTGATGCGTGCGCTCAAGAAGAACGGTGTCGGGATGGTCTTTATTTCTCACCACATGGAAGAGTTAAGTGAGATTACAGACCGAGTCATGGTACTGCGAGATGGTCAGTACATCGGCTGCTATCCCACCGCGGAGTGCACCTACGATTCTCTGGTGAAGATGATGGTTGGCAGGGAAATAAATCAGAGTTATCCCAAGAAGGCGGCGCTCTCTTTTTCGGGCAGTACCCCGGTTCTCAAGGTGCTTCGGCTTAAGCGCACCGCAAGCACGCCGGAAGTGAAGTTCGAGGTATACAAAGGCGAGATTCTGGGCATTTCGGGACTCGTGGGGGCAGGCCGTTCTGAAATGGTACGCGCCACGATTGGGGCGGATCCGGCCGTAGTCCGCGAGATCGAAATCGATGGGAGAAAGGCAATTATCAATACGCCTCAGGACGCCCTTAAGTTGGGCATCGGGCTGTTGCCGGAAGATAGGAAACACCAAGGCTTAATCACTTCCTTTTCCATTGAGCACAACGTGGTTTTATCGAATATAAAGCGCGTCATGAACCGTATGCATATGATCAGTAATGGCAAGTCTTCGGATCTGGTCGAAAGACTAGTCAAGGAGAACCGTATCAAGACACCCGGGATCAGCCAACTCGTCAATAACCTCAGCGGAGGGAATCAGCAGAAAGTAGTCATCGCGAAATGGCTGGCTACCGATTGCCGAGTGTTGATCTTCGATGAGCCGACCCGCGGCATTGATGTAGGCGCCAAGCGTGAGATACACGAATTGATGAGAAGCCTCACCGATAAAGGCCTCTCGATCATCATGATTTCTTCGGAACTTCCCGAGGTAGTCGGGATGAGCGACCGGGTCTTGGTCATTCGCAATAATGACATCGTCAAGGAATTGGACGGCTGCGAAATCGACCCGGAAACCATTATTGCATATGCTTCGGGAGGTAGAAAATGAGCGGAGCTCTAGGGGCTGAAGGGCAAAGCAAAAGGCCCGGCATCAGCATAGCCCAGAGGATATTGAAGCGTCCTGAGCTGTTTTCTTTCCTTGGACTCGTCCTTCTGAGTCTTTTAATGATTGTTGTCTCCGATCGGTTTTTGACGAGCGCGAACCTCAGTAATATCGCCAGACAGATTTCTATCAATGCCATCATGTCGGTGGGAATGACCTGCGTCATCCTTACAGGAGGAATCGACCTGTCCGTGGGCGCGGTCCTGGCGTTGAGCGGGACGACCATCGCTGGCTTAATGCTCCATGGCATCCCCATGGGATTGGCAATCTGCGGCGGCCTTCTCGTCGGCATCATAATCGGAATGATCAACGGCACTCTTGTCTCTATCGGGCGGATGCCTCCGATCATCGTCACCTTGGCCATGACTGAAATACCGAGGGGCATCGCGCTCATCTATACCAACGGTTACCCCCTCTCCGGCTTGCCGGACAAATACGCTTTCTTCGGCCGAGGAAGTGTTTGCGGTATCTTTGTCCCGATTATTTTCATGATCTTGGTCTATGTAGTGGCTTATCTGTTGCTCTCGAAATGGCCCTTTGGCCGTTACGTCCTCGCTGTCGGCGGCAACGAGGAGGCGGCTCGACTTTCTGGCATCCGGGTCAAGCGGTATAAGCGTCTGGTCTATGTAGTCTCCGGTTTTACTGCGGCCATCGCAGGCGTGATCATGTCTTCCCGCTTGATGTCCGGCGAACCTAACGCTGGAACTGGATTCGAGATGGACGCCATTGCGGCAGTAGTCCTCGGCGGCACGGATATAGCCGGCGGCAGGGGCCACATAATCGGCACCTTCATCGGCGCCATGATGCTCGGCGTCTTGAATAACGGCCTCAATCTCATGGGTGTATCGCCATACCTGCAGAGGATCATCAAAGGTGCCATCATCATCGCCGCCATTTTAGTGAGCTCGACTAGGAACAGGAAGAAGAATTGATGCCTTGGGGTATTTGAAGATGGAATCGCTACGAAACAATATATGGAGGAAAGAGCTATGTCACTGCCTGCAAAAATGAAAGCCGTCGTCTGCCATGCGCCTGGGAAATATCTCTACGAGGAGATTCCCCGGCCAGTGGCGGGGCCGAATGAACTCATCGTCAAGAATCACGGTTGCGGCATCTGCGCCGGAGATATCAAAGCCAACCACGGTGCTGCGATGTTCTGGGGTGGGGCTTCTCCTTGGCTCAAGGCTCCGGTGGTTCCCGGCCACGAGTTCTTTGGCGAGATCGTGGAGATGGGGCCCGGAGCGGCCGAGCACTTCGACGTTAAGCTCGGTGATCTTGTCATCGCGGAGCAGATCATCCCCTGCGGGAAATGTCGCTTTTGCCGCGACGGCAAGTACTGGATGTGTCAGCCCCACAATATATTCGGTTTTCAGAAAGACGTGGCGGAGGGTGGCATGGCCGAGTACATGCGCTATCCCACCAATGCTCGAGTCCACAAAATCCCACGGGAATTGACTTTCGAGGAGAGCATCCTGGTCGAGCCCATGGCCTGTTCACTCCACACGGTGGAGAGGGCTCAGGTCGGTTTCAATGACGTTGTAGTCCTGGCCGGCGCTGGAACCCTCGGACTAGGCATGATTCAAGCCATAAAGTTGAAGACCCCCAAGACTTTCATCGTCTTGGACATGAACGACAAGCGCCTGGCGCTGGCCAAGAAATTCGGGGCCGATATCGTTATGAACCCCGGGAAGGTCGATGTCGACGCCGAAGTAAAGGCTCTTACCGACGACTATGGATGTGACATCTATATCGAGGCTACCGGTAATCCCGCCGCTGTCACCCAGGGGCTGCAGATGGTTCGCAAGCTGGGGCGATTCGTGGAATTTAGCGTCTTTGGCAAGGAGACCACTGTCGATTGGTCGGTCATCGGGGATCGTAAGGAACTCGACATCCTCGGTTCGCACCTCGGACCCAACTGCTATGAAACGGTCATAGATCTCTTCCACAGGAAACTCATCACAGCGGAGGGCATCGTGACCTCGTCTTTCGCTCTCAAAGACGTGGACGAAGCATTCAAGGCGGCCGAGACTCCCGACGCGATAAAGACCGTGTTCAAGATGGTGTAAGGCGGAAGAAACAGCCATAGAATGTCTAAGCAAATGATACTGAGGGCCAATCCTATGCAGGCATAGTCTGGAAGGGATTGGTCCTTTTTGTATATTCGAATCATTTCTCGAGATACGGCGAGGAAAGGGAGTCATGGTAGATTATCGGCTTGGCTTGTATGAGAAAGCGATGCCTAATGACTTGGTCTTTCCCGAAAAACTAAGGGAAGCCAAGCGTGCTGGCTATGATTTCATGGAAATCAGCATAGACGAAAGCGAGGGAAAGCTTTCGAGGCTGAAATGGAGCCTCAGAGAAAGACAAGCGATCGTCGAGACGATGCTCGAAATAGGTATTCGAGTCGAGACTCTTTGCCTGAGCGCTCACCGAAAGTATCCGATCGGAAGCCTTGATGAGGCGACAGTTCGGCGTGGGATGGAAATATTACATGATGTTGTATTCCTTGCCGTTGATTTGGGGATACGTATAATCCAGCTGGCTGGATACGACGTCTATTATACGGCGTCTTCCAATGACACGAGGAATCGCTTCCTGGAGAACCTCCGCCTTGGGGTCGAATTGGCGGCCTCTCACGGGATCATTCTCGCATTCGAGACGATGGAAACAGATTTCATGAATACAGTCTCGAAAGCGCTTGCGATCGTGAGGAGTATCGATTCGCCGTTCCTGCAAATTTACCCAGATATCGGTAATATCACCAACTCCGCTCGGGCACTCGGGCAAAACCCGAGTGCGGACTTGAATACGGGGCGCGGTAGGATCGTCGCGGTCCATCTTAAGGAAACGTCGCCGGGAAGGTTTCGGGAGGTTCCGTATGGCGAAGGTCATGTGGACTTTCGCCAGTGCATTAGCGAAGCGCTCGACGAGGGCGTCCGGTTGTTTGTCGCGGAATATTGGTATGACGGGCAAGATGATTGGCGCCGGAAGAATGATAGGTGTCGGGAATTCCTCGAGGCGAAGTTCATACAAGCGATGGATGGGAGGGAATGATGTCAGAATACTTCCTAGGTGTCGACAACGGCGGCACGCTAATTAAGGCCGTGGTTTTTGATGAGCGAGGGAATGCAATAGCCGGTGCCTCCCGGAAAGTCCCGGTGATTACTCCACAGTCCGGTTATTTCGAACGAGATATGGATGTGTTATGGAAGGCGAACTACGAGGCGATCGCCGAAGCAGTCAAATCGTCTGCTCTGCCTTCCAAGAAAATCCGGGGCGTCGCCTGCGCGGGACATGGCAAAGGCTTGTATCTCTGGGGGCGAGACGGCAAGCCTGCGTACAATGGAATAATGTCTACAGATTCCCGTGCATGGGAATATGCCGAACGATGGGCGCAGGATGGAACGGCGGATCGAGTCTTCGAAAAGAACTACCAAAGGGTCTTGGCGAGCCAGCCCGTCTCTTTGCTCAGGTGGTTTAAGGATATCAAGCCGGAGGTCCTTGAGCGGACGAAGTGGATATTCGAAGCAAAAGACTATATCCGCTTCCGCTTGACTGGAGAGCCTTATGCCGAGATTACCGACTATTCGGGCGCGAATCTCCTGAATTTGCGAGACTGCCGCTTCGATGCCGACCTTCTCTCCGAGTTCGGTCTTCGCGATGTCTTCGGAAAATTGCCCCCACTCAAGTACTCCACGGACCTCTGTGGATGCGTGAGCGCAGAGGCTGCGGCTGTCACCGGTCTGGAGCCTGGTACCCCCGTGGCCGGAGGGATGTTTGATATAGATGCCTGCGCATTGGCCCTCGATGTAGTTGACGAACAGAAGCTTTGCGTCATCGCGGGCACATGGAGTATCAACGAGTTTCTGTCGCGAAAGCCAGTGCTCAACCACTCTGTGATGATGAACTCGCTCTCCTTCCTCCCAGGCTATTACTTAGTCGAGGAATGCAGTCCCACATCCGCAGGGAACAATGAATGGTTCATCAACCTGTTCCTCGATACCGAAAAGGAGGAGGCGAGGGTCAAGGGAATCGATTTATACGAATACGTGAGTCGGCTTGCATCGGAGACTCCACCGGACGGGCAGACCATCGTTTTCTTGCCCTATATCTATGGCGCTAATTACAATCCGAAAGCCAAGGCCTGCTTCATCGGCCTCGAAGCTTCGCATACGAGGAAGCAGATCCTCAGGGCTGTCTTCGAGGGGATCGTATTCTGCCACATGGTCCATGTAGAAAAGCTTCTTTCCAATCGTGAAGATCCCAACATCATCCGACTGGCGGGCGGGGCCGCGAAATCGGCGGTTTGGGCCCAGATATTCGCCGATGTCTTCAACTGCCCGGTCGAAACGGTTTACGCGACGGAACTCGGAGCCTTGGGTTGTGCCATGGTTGCATCCGTTACGGCGGGCATATATCCCAATTTGAGAGATGCGGCTGCAAAAATGACCAAGGTCGGTGCAAGATACGAGCCGAATCCGAACTCGGTCGAGATTTATCGAAAGAAGTATAAAATGTATCTCGCTGCATCTGCGGCCCTGGAAAAGTACTGGAGTGATTTCCCTACAGTGACCGCCTAAAAAGCATCCCGAGGGAGTTCCCTCCTCGGGATGCCCGCGCTATCGCAGGGCCTTGACTGCCTCCGCCTCAACCGACAGCCCACGCCTGTAGAGATCGAAGAATGCCTTGAAACCTTCAACATCTCGCGGGTCGGGATGGAAGGGTTTCCCGATGCTGGCGGCGATCCGCTCGTCCAGGTAGTCAGGCAGCGATTGAGACGCGTCCTCTCGGACCATGTACGCGGCTAGGATAGCCATGCCCCAGGCCCCGCCCTCTCCCGCCATCGCGGGCAGGCTGATCGGCGTATTCGTGGCCGCGGCCATGATCCGCTGGCCCGTATCACCGGACTTGAAGAATCCGCCGTGGCCGCGTATCTCCTCGATGACGACTTTCTCTTGCACGGTGAGTATGTCGAGTCCGGTCCGCAGCGCGCAGAGAGAGGTGAAGAGCAGGGACCGTATGAAATTCTCGAGCGTGAACGCGCTGTCGGGTTTGCGCGCGAACAGCGGCCGGCCTTCAGTGAAGCCTGTGACGTGTTCTCCCGAAACGTAGCTGATTGTTAGGAGGCCACCTGCATCAGCTTCGCCTTTGAGCGCGAGCGGCATGAGCTTGGCGTAGAGGTCTTCGCCCCGAACTGGCGATCCCAAGGCTTTCGCTGCCTGTCCGAAGAGATTCAGCCATGCGTCGAGGTCGGAGGATCCGTTGTTCGTGTGGGCCATGCCGACGGGCTTCCCGTCGGGTGTCATGACGATATCGATCTCTTCGTGCACCTTCGAGAGCTTCTTCTCCAGTACTACCATGGCGAAGACCGAGGTCCCGGCCGAGACATTTCCCGTCTTCGGCCGCACACTGTTGGTCGCGACCATTCCTGTGCCCGCGTCTCCCTCAGGGGGGCAGAGAGGAATGCCACTTACCAGCTTGCCCGAGGGATCCAGCAGTCTTGCTCCCTCGGGGGTCAGTTTACCAGCGGGTCGGCCAGCAGGAAGAACCTTCGGGAGGATGTCAAGAAGCTTCCACTTGAAACCGCAGGGGGCGACGAGGGCATCGAATTTTCTCGCTCGATCGGCATCCCAATCGACGGTATCCGGGTCGATGGGGAACATGCCCGACGCTTCGCCGACGCCTATCACTTTCTCGCCAGTGAGCTTCCAATGCACATATGCTGCGAGTGTGGATAGAAAGGCGATATCCTTTACGTGCTCCTGCTTCTCGAGGATCGACTGATATAGGTGGGCGATGCTCCACCGCTGCGGGATCGCGAAGGCGAAAAGTTTGGTCAACTCCGCACAGGCCGGCCCGGTGATGTTGTTCCGCCAGGTCCTGAACGGAGTGAGTTGCTTCCCTTCTTTATCTAGGGCGATGTACCCGTGCATCATGCCGCTGAAACCGATCGCGGCGAAGCTCTTTAACTCCACCGAGAATTTGCTCTGCGCGTCCGCGACGAGAGAAGAGTAGCAGTCGGCTAAGCCCTTCCATACATCGGACAGTTCATACGTCCAGATGCCGTCCTTGAGTTGGTTCTCCCATCCGTAGGCCCCCGATGCTAAGGGTTGGCTGTCCGGCGCGATGAGGGATGCCTTGATGCGGGTCGAGCCGAACTCTATCCCGAGTATCGCCTTGCCGGTTTTTATGATTTCGATATTCTTCTGAAACTGTTTTTCGTCTTGATTCACCTGATCCTCCTCAGCCGTTCGGGGGAAAACTTCGCGCGTGGCCTATCGTTCTCTTCCTCTATCAGTTGGAGTAGAACATTTTCTTCGAAAAACGACATCAAAGCGTTATGGTACCCTCCGCTGTATGGGTTGTCAATTATTTTGCCAAATCAAGCTCCTCGATATCAGTGATTCCCGAATCGGCGAGATACCGTTGTGTTAATTTTCCTCATTGACGTAGTCTATGCCTAATGATAGAAAGTATATATTGTGTACGTACACGAAACAACTGGCGTCCTACGGCGCCTTCGCCGAGAAGGAGTGAGACGATGATCGACCTCAAGAAGTATGAGTTTTATTTCATAGTCGGCAGCCAGGACCTCTACGGCGAACAAGTCCTCAAGACTGTGGACGAGCACTCGAAGAAGATGGTGGCGAGCCTCGATCCGAAGCTTCCATGCAAGCTTGTGTGGAAGCCCGTGGTCCTCGATTCCGACGGGATCCTTAAAGTCATTCGCGAGGCGAACGCCAATCCGAACTGCGCGGGAATCGTTACTTGGATGCACACCTTCAGCCCCTCGAAGATGTGGATCGCCGGCCTCACCGAGCTTAAACGGCCCCTGTGCCACTTCCATACCCAGTTCAACCGCGACATTCCCCTCGATTCAATCGACATGGACTTCATGAACTTGAACCAATCCGCCCACGGCGACCGAGAGCACGGCTTTATCGGCGCGCGCCTGCGCCTGCCGCGCAAGATCGTCGTCGGCTACTGGGAGGACCCCAAAGTCGTCGATAAGCTCTCCGGCTGGATGCGCGCCGCTGCGGCATTCACCGCGGGCAAGAGCCTCAAGGTCGCCCGCTTCGGTGACAACATGCGCGAGGTGGCGGTCACCGAGGGCGACAAGGTCGAGACTCAGATAAAGCTCGGCTGGTCCGTCAACGGCTACGGCGTCGGCGACCTCGTCGAGTACGTGGATAAAATCACCGAGACCGAGATCGAAGAGCTCGTGAAGGATTACGGCGAGGAGTACGAGGTCGCCGCGGACGCCAAGACCGGCGAAGGCGCGAAGCGCGTGCGCGAGCAGGCGCGCATGGAACTCGGCATCAAGAAATTCCTCGAGGCTGGCGATTTCGGCGCCTACACCGACACGTTCCAGGACCTCCATGGCCTTCCCCAGCTACCCGGCCTCGCCAGTCAGCGTCTTATGGCCAGAGGCTACGGCTTTGGCGCCGAGGGCGATTGGAAGACCGCCTGCCTCGTCCGCATGATGAAGATCATGGCTTCGGGCTTGGGCGGCGTCTCTTTCCTCGAGGACTACACCTACAACCTCGATCCCGCCGCGCCAGTCGACCTCAGCGCCCACATGCTCGAGGTCTGCCCCTCGATCGCGAAGGGTAGGCCCAGGCTCGAGGTCCATCCCCTCGGCATCGGAGGCAAAGCCGATCCCGCCCGCCTGGTCTTCTCCGGCGAGAGCGGCCCGGCCGTCAACGCCACTTTGGTCGACATGGGCGGCCGCATGCGCCTCATTGTCAACGAAGTCGACACGATCGACCCCAGACCCATGCCCAAGCTTCCTGTCGCGCGCATCATGCTCAAGCCTCGCCCGAGCCTCGAGACTGCGGCCGAGTGCTGGATCATCTCAGGCGGCGCCCATCACACGAGCTATTCGCGCGTGATCAAGGCCGAGTGGCTGCGCGACTGGGCCGAGATCGCCGGTATCGAGTTCATCCTGATCGGCGCGAAGGCCGATCCCGAAGAGCTGCGCAAGGAGATCCGTTGGAACGAAGTCGCCTACAGGCTGGGGCTGTAACATGGGTAAATACGACGCACTGCGCGAGGAGGCCCTCGCGGCCAACCTCGAGATACCGAAGTTCAAGCTCGCGATACTCACCTGGGGCAACGTTTCGGCCTTCGACCCCCAGGCCGGGGTCTTTGCGATAAAGCCCTCCGGCCTCGACTATGACGAGATGAAGGCCGACGACATGGTCGTCGTCGATCTGGAGGGGAAAGTGGTCGAAGGGAAGCTTAGGCCTTCCTCGGACACCAAGACCCACCTCGTGCTGTACAAGGAGTTCGAGGGCATACGCGGGATCTGCCATACACACTCGCCCCACGCGACGGCCTGGGCGCAGGCTCGCAGGGGCATACCCTGCCTCGGCACGACGCACGCCGACCAGACCGCCGGCGAGATTCCCTGCACCGACATGATCACCGCGGAAGCCTTGGCGAAGGACTACGAGATGGGCACGGGCGAACTCATCGTCCAGACTTTCAAGGGCAAGAAACCCCTCGAGGTCCCCATGGTCATTGTCGCGGGACACGGCCCCTTTACCTGGGGCAAGAGCGCGATGGACGCGGTCCACTACGGCGCGGCCCTAGAGGAAGTCGCGCGCATGGCGATCCTCACATACCAGATTAACCCGGCCGCCGCTCCCCTGCCAGAACACGTTACGCGAAAGCACTACGAGCGTAAGCATGGGGCCCATGCTTATTACGGGCAACCCAAGTAGCTTCAGCTCTTGCCCGCTAGCTTATCGAGGGTCGTCTGGTACATTTCTTCGATAGCCCACGACATCCTGAAGTTCGGCCAGTCGGTCATGATGCGCTCGCATGCATCCTTGAGCTCGGCCCAGCGTTTTTCCTCCTTCATTGGGAAGAGCGCCGAATAAAGACACTCCGGGAGGAAGGGGTCCTTGGGGTAGTCCTTCTCCGCGACCGAAGCAAGGCTCTCTATCTCATCGCGGCAGCGCTTCTCGAGGGCCTCGTCGGAGAAATAGTCTTGGGCCTTGTCTTCCATCTCGAGAAGCAGGACTTGCATGTTCCAGATGGCTTGGATTGGGCTGTCTCCCGCGTAGCCCCTGGGATCGAGTTCGTAGGCCGCCGAGGCAGCCTGCGCGTCCGCGAATCCTAAGTCCTTCGGCTTCGTGACCATGTCGGCGAAGCTGTAGAAGGGGCCGTCTATTCTCGAACGCAGTTTCTGGAGCGATGCCGCTATGACCGCGATCTCGTGCTGCTGCCTCTGCCGCTTGAAGTCCTTGAGGAAACGATAGGCCGCCTCGAGCCCTGCCTGAGGCTTCGCGTAGGCTGGGTCGAGCGCGCTCGCCTCGAGGAAGCCCTTCCTTGCGTCGGCGTAGGCTCCGGTGTCGAGCGCTGCGAGGCCGCGGTAGTAGGCCGCGGCGGCCTCGGGCTCGGAAGTCCCCCCCGAGCTTGGCGCCGATAGCTGCCGGACCCCGAGCTTGGCGAGGAGAGCCGATGCGATTTGTCGCTCGAGCTCGAGTGCGCGGCTCCCTTCTCCCTCCGCGCTGACCGCGCCGAGGACCGCCGCGCTCTGCGCGTCGACAAGGCGAGCTTCGATGCGCAAGCTGGTACCTGAGACGACGTAGGAGCCGTAGACAAGGCGCTGGGCCGCCAGGATCTGTCCGACGCGGACCGCGTCGGATTCATTGGTAGCGCCCGAGAGCTGAAGCTCTTGCTCAGAAAGGACCTTTGCCAGGTTCTCTCGCTCGACCACCGTGACCGCGCCCGAGGAGGCTATATCCGAGCTGAGCATGTCGGAGAGCCCGACGCGCAGCCATTCGTAGTCCGCGTCCTTCGAAACGTTGTCGAAGTAGAGGACCGACAGGGTCCCCTCGGTGCTCGCCTGGGCCTGTTGAGCCGTGAGAGCTCCTGCCACTACCGTCAAGGCAAGCACTACGGCAATCGGGCGAATTGTGCGCATAAATCTAAAGCAACCTTCAAACATTTGTTTTTCAACCACAGATATAAACGTTTATCGACTGTGTTAGACTATAACGTAATCGTCGAATGAAAAGATTGCAAGCGTCAAATTTTTAGTTTCCTGCCGTCGCGCGCTAACCCTATGCATGGGTCCATTCCGGCTCGGTGTCACATGACACGGATGAGTATCATATACAGCGCCGTCCCCCCTAATATCGAAAGAAGCGTGTTGCGCTTCCATAAATGCAGGGCCGCCACAGCAAAGCCCGCTGCAATGCCGGGGACCCAGTCGCGCGGTGCCGCGAAGGATGTCGTCTTGTACGATCCGAGCACAAGGACAGTCATGATCATGGGCGGGATATACCTCTGAAGGTAGTCGACGATCTTGGGCGGGCGGCGCTTCCTGAAGAAGACGAAGGGAGTCGCGCGGCAGGCGACGGTGACCGCGGCCATGGCGAGGACGGCGCCGAGGACGTAGGAATTGATGCCGGCTGCGTTCATGCGAGGGTCTTCCTGAAGGGAAGTATGCCGGCGATCGAGATGAGGATCGCGACGATGAGGAGGTTCGCCGGCCCCACGAGGATTAAGGCGATCGCCGTAGCGACGGTCGCCACGATATACGGCTCTGGGCGCTTTATGGTGCGGATCTGCTCGACGAGGAGCACGATGAAGAGCGCGGTGAGCGCGAAGTCTATGCCCTTCATGTCGAAGGGCAAAATGCCGCCTATTAGAGCGCCGAGCGCGCTGCCTATTATCCAGTAGGACTGGTCGAGGGCGGAGACGGCCGCGTAGAAGGACTCTTTGTCGACTCCCTCGGGCGGCACAGTGGTGGTAAGGATGCCGTAGGTCTCGTCGGTGAGGGCGAAGACAAGGTAGGCCTTAAAGCGCTTGCAGGGCGCGAAGCGGCCCAGGAGCGAGAGTCCATAGACCATGTGGCGCGCGTTAATGACGAAAGTGAGGACGGCGATCTCCGCGATGCTCGTGCCCACTGCGAGGAGCCCGACCGCCATGAACTGCGCCGCCCCCGCGTAGACTATGGCGCTCATGACTACGGCAAGCCACCAAGGCTGGTCCGACTTTACGAGGAGGAGCCCGAAGGCGATGCCGATGGTCATGTAGCCCAACAGTACGGGTATGCTCGCGCGGAAGGCCGGGCCGAACGCGGTCCGAGATCCCTTCCCAGAGGGTTCGCTCGTACTGTTCATGATCGCGAATACTATCTCGTTTTATCGCCGCCTAACAAGGGAGAAGCCTTGGCGCCTTTTCGTGCGTAGTCTCTCTTCGGCCCTCGCTCAGCCGGACGCGTAATCGAGTATCTTCTCGCTCGTGGCCTCGGCGCGAGGCAGGTCGCAAACGATTCGGCCTCCAGCGAGGACGAGGACGCGATCGCACATGCCGAGGATCTCCTCGAGGTCCGAGGAGATGAGGATGATGGCCGCTCCCTTAGTGACAAGGTCGTTCATCGCGTTGTAGATGTCGACGCGGGCCGCCGCGTCGACGCCGCGCGTAGGCTCGTCCATGATGAATATCTTGCATAGGCTCATGAACCAGCGCGCCACCACGACTTTCTGCTGATTGCCCCCGGAATAGCCGCGCATGATGTCGCTCGTGTGGCCCGGCCTTATGTCGAAGCTCTGGATGTACTCGTCGGTGAGCTCTTCCATATATTGCGTGTCGAGCCCCGAGGCGCCCATGAAGCGGTCGAGAGATGCGATCGACATATTCTGGAGGATGTTCTGGTTGTGGAAGACAGCATTCTTGTCGCGGTCCTCCGGCACGAGCGCGACGCCCTTGCCAAGGGCCTCGGAGGGATGGGGGAAGTCGACTTTCGCGCCCTCGACGTAGATGTCTCCCCCTGATGGCCGCAGATGCCCGAATAGGCAGCTCGCGAGATGCGTACGGCCCGATCCCATGAGCCCCGTGATTCCCAGTATTTCGCCGCGGCGCAGCGAGAAGCCAACATCGTTGAGCACGCGGTCCGATCTGAGGTGCTCGACGGAGAGGACCACAGGGCCTCGCTCTACGGAGATGCGCGGGTAGCGCTCGGAGCAGGCGCCCCCGGTCATCAGTCTGATGAGGTTCTCGCGGTCCGTTTTGACATCGGGCAGGCGCGCGACGACCTTGCCTGCATTGAGCACGGTGACTCTGTCGCCTATCGTGTGCAGCTCGTCCAGCTTATGCGTGATATAGAGGACGCCGACGCCCCGATCGCGCACTTCGCGCACGATCGCGAAGAGGATCTCGCGTTCGGGGTCGGTCATGCCGGCGGTAGGCTCGTCGAAGACGATCACCTTCGCGTCGGAGACGCAGGTCTGGGCGGCCGCGACGAGAAGGCGCTGTGTGTACCCGAGGCGCGAGACCTGCTCGTCGGGATCGATGGGGATGCCCAGACGCCTGAAGAGCCGGTCGCAGTCCTCGTGGAGCTTGTAGTTGTCCAGAGTCCGCGAGAAGACGCGCTTGCGCGGGATACTGCGGAAAAACACGTTCTCGGCGACCGACAGGTTGTCAAAGAGCTGGGCGTTCTGGTACTGCATGACCACGCCAGCCTCGCGCGCCTCACTCACCGAGACGAAGTCGACGCTCTCTCCGTCGAGGAGGATATCGCCAGAGTCGCGATGGAAGACTCCGCATACCGCCTGCATGAGGGCTGACTTGCCCGAGCCGTTCTGCCCAATGAGGACGTGAACCTCGGCTGGCATGAGTTCGAGGGAAATGTCGCGCAGCGAGAAGTCGTCCGAGAAGTACTTGCCGACCGACCGAAGCTCAAGCACAGGCGCGCCCATTCTAGTTCCGGCCTCCCTCGAAGGCATTGACCGAAGTGAAGAGCTGGATGTCCATGGCGAAGATGCGCGATTTGTGCTCGTCGGAGAGGCTCGTGTTCGTGACCACCTTGGTCGCGATGGTGAGAGGGCCGAGCCTATAGAAGGCGTTGCGCTCGAAGCGCGATACTTCGCACAGGAGTATCTTCTCCGGCGCGCAAGCGAGGGCTTCCCTGATTAGGTCGGCCTTCTCCTGGCTCGATACGGTCACCTGAAGCTCCTCGCCCAGGCCATCGGCCTCGAAGAAGAGCTTCCCGACGAAAAACTTCTGCATATTGGCCTGTGCGAGGCCGCCGAAGACCGCGCGGCTGTCCGGATCGGGCGTGCCGCCGAGGAGCACGGCGCGATTGGCGGCCTGAGCGGACACCTCGAGGGCGATATCGAGGTCATTGGTGAGGACGGTCACATTGTCCCTCTCTCCGAGCCTCTGCGCGATGCGTCTGGCTATAGGGCCGTTCGCGAGCATGATGACATCGCCGTCGGAGATCATGAGGAAGGCGACCCGCGCGATCTCGTCGCGGTCGGCCTCCTCCTTCTTCTCCTCGGCGGAGAGTCCCTCGATCCCGGTCGCCTGCGGGGCGCCCTCCTTGAGCAAGGCGCCGCCGTGCATCCTCGTAAGGAAGCCCTCGGCCTCGAGCTTCTCGAGGTCGCGCCTGACAGTAACCTCGGAAACGCCGAGTATCTCGCTCATACTGTGGACGTCGAGCCTGCCTCGTTCGCGGAGGTAATTCTTCAATATATTAATGCGCTCGACGGCGAACATAGTGAAAGGCATTGTAGGTTCAGCGACGACAATACTCAAGTTTTTTATTGACGTCCTAACGAACCCGTGTTAGGCTTCGAAAGCAATCGAAGCTAAACGATCAAGGAACCACTTAAAAACAATCATTATCGATCGTTTCTCGTAATTGTGGGCTTTTCCACGGCCTTCCGGGCCGTGAATGTCTTTATATGGAGGTATTTTGATGAAGAAAGCGATGGTTTTCGTCTTTGCCCTCGCCCTGTGCTTCAGCGCGGTCAGTGTGTTCGCTGATCCCCCCCAAGTGGGTGTCTGTATCTACAAGTTCGACGACACGTTCATGTCCTACGTCCGCAACACGATTCAGACGGCCGCCCAGGGTAAGGCTACGCTCTCCGTACAGGATAGCCAGTACGACCAGCCCAAGCAGAACGATCAGGTCGATCAGTTCATCGTCAACGGGATGCAGGCTCTCGCGATCAACATGGTCGACCCCTCGGCCGTGTCCGTCCTCATCAAGAAGGCACAGGCCAAGAAACTGCCCCTCGTGCTCTTCAACCGCGAGCCGGCGGCTGCCGACATGGCCAAGTACAACAAGGCCTACTATGTCGGAGCCAAGGCCCAGCAGTCGGGCACTATGGAAGGCCAGATCGTCGCGAAGTACTGGAAGGCCCATAATGCGGGCAAAGTCCTTCGATACGTCATGCTGATCGGCGATCCTTCCAACTCCGACGCCAAGTATCGCACTCAGTACTCAATCGAAGCCGTCACGGCCGCCGGCATCAAGGTCCAGAAGCTGGCCGAGGATACCGCTATGTGGGACCGCCCGAAGGCTCAGGAGAAGATGGCCGCGTGGCTCGCCGCTTTCCCCGGGCAGATCGATGTCGTGTTCGCCAATAACGACGACATGGCTCTCGGCGCCATCGAAGCTCTCAAGGCTGCCGGCTACTTCACCGGCGACAAGTACATGCCCGTCGTCGGCGTCGACGCCACTCCTCCCGCCATCGATGCACTGAAGCAGGGCACCCTCCTCGGCACCGTCTACAACGATGCGACGAACCAGGGCGTCGCCACCTTCGATCTCGCCTATACCCTCGCGCAGGGCAAGCCGGCTGCTACGTCGGTTGCTCCCCTCGCGAACGCGGAAGGCAAGCCCGATCCCAAGGGCCACTATATCTGGGTCCCCTACAAGATGGTCACTCTCGAAAACGTCGACTCATTCAAGTGAGAAACCGGAGGCTCCAGTCGGAAAAGGTCGGAGCCTCCGTCTCGCGTGCATCGCGGGGGCGCTCGTCATCGTGGCGCGCGCCGCCGCTTTTTTCTCCGCTGGACGCCTTCGCCTGGTGGTACAATCCAAGATACTGGCGCTTCACGCGCTAAGGTACGGAGGTAAGCGCTCATGTCCGACATTGATAACGTTGTAGAGCTGCGCCACATCTCCAAAAGCTTCCCGGGGGTGAAGGCGCTCGACGACGTAAGCGTCAACGTGCGCGCCGGCAGCGTGCATGCGCTGATGGGCGAGAACGGCGCGGGCAAATCGACCCTCATGAAATGCCTCTTCGGCATCTACGAGCCCGACGAGGGCGAAATCGTGCTAAACGGCAAGAGGATAACCCTCTCCGGCACGAAGCAGGCTATGGACTCGGGCATCTCGATGATCCATCAGGAACTCCATCCCATCCCTTTCCGCAGCGTGATGGAGAACATCTGGCTCGGCCGCTACCCTACGCGCAACTTCGGGATCGTCAAGCTCATCAATACTAAGAAAATGTATCGCGATACCAAGAAGCTCTTCGACGACCTCAAGCTAGCGATCGACCCGAAAGTCTGGGTCAAGGAGCTTTCAGTCTCGAAGATCCAGGCCATGGAGATCGCGAGGGCGGTCTCGTACAACTCCAAAGTCATCATCATGGACGAACCGACCTCTTCCCTCACCGAAAACGAGGTCGATCACCTGTTCGGCATTATCAGAAAGCTCCGCGCGGAAGGCATCGCGATTATCTATATCTCCCATAAAATGGAAGAAATCCTCGAGATAGCCGACGAAGTGACGATCATGCGCGACGGCAAGGTCGTCGGCACCTATCCCTCTACAGAGCTCACCACCGACCTCATCATCAAGCGCATGGTCGGCCGTGATCTCACGAATCGATTTCCCCCCCGCGAAAATGTCCCCGGCGAAGTAGTCTTCAAGGTCGAGGGCTTCACGTCGGCGACCCCCCATTCCTTCAAGGATGTCAGCTTCGAACTCCGCAAGGGCGAGATCCTAGGCCTAGGCGGTCTGGTCGGCGCCCAGCGCACCGAGCTCGTCGAGTCCATCTTCGGGCTGCGCCTCATCAAAGAGGGGAAGATATGGATCAATGGTGAGGAAGTCTCGATACATAACCCCATCCAGGCGAAAAGCCACAAGATCGCGCTGCTCACCGAGGAGAGGCGGACGACGGGCATATTCCCCGTGCTGTCGGTCCTGGACAATACGCTGATCGCGAACATCGGGAGCTACATCGGGAGGTTTTTCCTGCTCAACACGAAACGCGGCGTAGGCGACGTCAAGAAGAGCATCGAAGCGCTCAGCGTCAAGACCCCCTCTGCCGCGACCCTCATCCAAAATCTTTCCGGCGGCAACCAGCAGAAAGTAATAGTCGCCCGTTGGCTGCTCACCGATCCCGAGATACTGATATTGGACGAACCGACGAGGGGCATCGACGTCGGCGCGAAATACGAGATATATAGCATCATCGCCGACCTCGCGAAGCGGGGGAAGAGCGTCATCATGATCTCCTCCGAGATGCCCGAGCTCCTCGGGATGTCGGACAGAATCATGGTCATGTGCGAGGGTAGGGCCACCGGCATACTCGACGGCAAGACTGCGACCCAGGAGCAAATCATGGAGCTCGCGACGAAGTTCATGTCATGACAAGGAGTGCGCAATGAAGAGCGTAGCGATAGGCGAGCAAAAGTCCCTAGGGCGATCCATCAAGGATTTCGCGAGCAAGTACACCATCCTCCTGGTTCTCCTGGGCATGGTATTGGTCATCGGCATCGTGCGTTCGCACTTCCTCAGCCCCGACAATCTCGTGAACATCCTTAGAATATCCTCGGTGCGCGCGATCATTGCCCTGGGCGTCGGCGGCATCCTCATCGCGCGCGGTACGGACCTCTCGGCCGGTCGTACCGTCGGCCTCGCAGCGGTCATTTCGGCCTCCCTGGCGCAGCGCTCCGACTACGCCAGCAAGCTTTTCCCCAATCTTCCGCAGCTCGCCCTCTGCTGGCCTTTCCTGGCGGCCCTCGCCGCCGGCCTTTTGGTCGGCCTGCTCAACGGATCGATAGTCGCCTTCCTCAATGTTCCGCCCTTCATAGCCACGCTAGGCACGATGGTCATCGTCTACGGAGCCGAGTCGCTCTACGTCGATCGCCCTCCCATGGGAGCGCAACCCCTCGGCGGGCTGAGGGACGATTTCACCAACATAGGTACGGGCGATTTCCTGGGGATACCGATCATCATCTTGATAGCAATCGTGGTGGCGTTCATCATCTACGTCATCTTAAACAAGACGCGACTCGGGAAGAACATCTACGCGTATGGCGGCAATCCTGACGCGGCTGTCGTCTCCGGGGTCTGCGTGTGGAAGAACCTTCTGCTCGTGTATTCCATCGGCGGTCTCTGCTACGGCCTCGCGGGCGCCCTCCTCGCATCGCGCACGGGCGGCGCGACAAACAACTACGGCATGAGCTACGAGCTCGACGCCATCGCGGCCGCGGTCATCGGCGGCGTGTCGGTCTGGGGCGGCGTGGGCAAAGTCTCGGGCATGATCACGGGCGTTCTTATCTTCGAGGTCATGAACAACGGCCTAGTCGTCCTGGGTGTGTCGGCCTATTGGCAGCAGATCGTCAAGGGCATCATCATCGTCGCGGCTGTCGCCTTCGATATCCAGAAGTACGTCAAGAAGCGATAGCGGCTGAGCCAATTTTATAAGTCGCTTATAAAATTGAGGGGCGCGGGACATTGGGTCTCGAGCCCCTCTTTTTTTTCGCCAGGAATGCCCCTCTCCTGTATAATGCGATAAGGAGCGTCAAGCAATGGATCGCTTCGGCAAAGTCATATTCCTCTCCCTCGCGGCGGCGCTGTTCATGGGGGCCGCCGATCTCGCCGCCCAGAGGACGGTGGGCATCGCGATGCCCACGCAATCCGCCCAGCGATGGATCCAGGACGGCTATTATATGAAAAAGATCCTCGAGGAGCGCGGCTGCAAGGTCGATCTCCAGTATGCCGAGGACAATATCGACGCGCAGGTCGCGCAGATCGAGAATATGATCACCAAGGGCGATAAGGTTCTCGTGATCGCCCCTGTCGACGATGCGTCCCTTACAAATGTCCTCGAGAAGGCCCATGCCGCCGGCCTTCCCGTGATAGCCTACGACCGCCTCATTCGCGACAGTCCCTGGGTCGACTACTACGCCACCTTCGACAACTATAAGGTGGGCGTTCTCCAGGGTGGCTATATAGTCGACAAGCTCGGGCTCAAGGGGGGAACGGGCCCCTTCACGATCGAGCTCTTCGCGGGATCTCCCGACGATAACAACGCGGGCTTCAACTTCCGCGGGGCGATGTCCCAGCTCGGTCCTTATATCAAGAATGGTAAGCTGGTCGTGCGCTCGGGGCAAACCGCATTCGATAAGGTCGCCATACTCCGCTGGGACGGGGCGACAGCCCAGAAGCGGATGGACGACATCCTGACCTCCAAGTACACCGACGTCCGGCTCGACGCAGTCTTGTCGCCCTACGATGGCCTATCCATCGGAATACTCTCCTCTCTGAAGTCCGTCGGCTACGGCTCGGAGGGCGAGAGCATGCCCATCGTCACAGGCCAGGACGCGGAGCTCGCGTCGGTCAAGTCGATACTCGCCGGCGAGCAGACCCAGACTGTCTTCAAGGATACGCGCATCCTGGCCAGGAGAGCCGCGGACATGGTCGACGCCATCTTCTCGGGCAAGAGCGCCGAGGTCAACGACATCCAGACCTACGACAACGGCAAGAAAGTGGTTCCCGCCTATATATGCGAGCCCGTCAACGTCGACGCGGCCAACTACGCGGCCGTCCTCATAGATTCCGGCTATTACGCGGCCGACCGGCTAGGAAAGTGACGCATGAGCGCTATTGTCCGACTGATCAAAAGCAATATTCGCCAGTACGGAATGATCATGGTGCTCGCTTGCCTCATGATCCTCTTTCAGGCGCTCACTCAGGGGATCATGTTCAAGCCGATGAACATCACGAACCTGGTCCTGCAGAACAGCTATGTCCTTATCCTCGCGATCGGTATGCTCCTGTGCATCGTGACGGGCAACATCGATCTCTCGGTTGGCTCCGTCTCGGCCTTCGTGGGCGCCGTCGCCGCGGTGATGATGATCAACTTCGAGATGGGCGTCGCCCCGGCCATCCTCGTCGCCTTGGGGATCGGCGCCGCGGTCGGCGCCTTCCAGGGGCTGTTCATCGCCTTCCTGCGCCTGCCGGCCATCATCGTCACCCTCGCCGGTATGCTCATCTTCCGCGGTCTCACGATGGTCATCCTTAAGGGCCAGACCAAGGCGCCTTTCGCGAAATCCTTTCAGGCCTTGGCGGCCGGCTACCTTCCGGGAAGCGAATGGCGCGTCGACGGGCTCAACGTTGTCGCCCTCGCCGTGGGCATCGCCGCCTCGATCATCCTGGCGTTCGCGATGCTTCATTCGCGCAGAGTCAGGCTGCGGCATCACTTCGAGCCTGTCCCCCTTTGGGTCGACGCCCTGAAGATCGCGGCCCTCGTCATCGCCATCGATTTGCTTACCTACGAGCTCGCTTGCTACGACGGCATCCCGGTCATCCTCGTGATCCTGACCGCGTTGATCCTCATCTACACTTTCTTCGCGAAGCGGACGATCGCAGGGCGCCACGTCTACGCCCTCGGCGGCAACGAGAGGGCCGCGCGGCTCTCGGGCATCAAGACCGATCGGGTAGTGTTCTGGGTTTACGTGAACATGGGCGTTCTTGCCGCGCTCGCGGGCCTCATCGTGGCGGGCAGGCTGAACGCCGCGACGCCCAAGGCGGGGGTCAACTTCGAGCTCGACGCGATCGCGGCCTGCTATATCGGCGGCGCTTCGGCTTCCGGAGGCATCGGCACAGTGATAGGGACTATCGTCGGCGGCTGCGTGATGGCCGTGTTGAACAACGGGATGTCCATCATAGGCGTGAGCGTGGACTGGCAGCAGACGATCAAGGGCCTCGTGCTCCTCCTCGCCGTCTGGTTCGATGTCTTCGCGAAGTCGCGCCCGCAATCGCGCTGAGGCCTGGCCTCGAGGATGCGCCTTACCGGATCCCCAGTTCTTTGAGCTTGCGCGAGAGATTGTTCGGGAGGAGCGCGAGTCTCTGTGCGGCCTTGGCGACCGAACCGCCCGCCTCCTCGAGCGCAGCCTCGATGTAAAAGCGCTCGAAATTTTTCTTAGCTTCGGCGAGGCTCAGCTTCGCCGAGGCCATGCTCTTCTCCGGCGTGAAGCTGAGCATATCCGAGACGAGACCGGCTGGCCTGGCGGCTTCCTCGTGGGCGTCCTTCGCCGCGCTCGCGTTTTCGATCGCGGCGAGATAGTCCGATCCTATGTCCGCGGCGCGCGGCGCGAGCCAGAGCGCGCGTTCGATGAAGGCGCGCAGCTCCCGCACGTTGCCCGGCCAAGGCCTCGATTCGAGGTAGCACAACGCCTCGAAGCTCAGGCGGGGCGCGTCCTTCCCCATCTGCGCGCGGATGGGCTCGGCGAGGAAAAGCGAAAGGCCCCGTATCTCGTTGCGCCTCGAATCGAGCGACGGCAGGTCGACCGTGCTCTGCGCGAGTCGCCAGTAGAGATCCTCTCGAAAGCGGCTGGCCTTGATTTCCGCGCGCAGGTCGCGGTTGGTCGCCGCGACAATGCGTAAGTCTACGCGCTTCGCCCCGCTCGCCCCGACGCTCTGTATCTCGCCCGACTCGACGGCCCTGAGCAGGGAGGACTGGAGGGCGACGGGCAGCTCCCCCACTTCGTCGAGGAAGAGTGTCCCCCCAGAAGCTGCCTCGAAGTAGCCGCTCCTATCGGCAACCGATCCCGTGAAGGCTCCCTTGCGCGAGCCGAAGAACTCGCTCTCGGCGAGCTCTTCGGGGATGGCGGCGCAGTTGACCGCGACGAAGGGCCCCTGCGAGCGCGGCGACGAGAGGTGTATCCAGCGCGCCGCGAGCTCCTTGCCCGACCCAGTCGGTCCCGTTACAAGCACTGAAAGAGGAGACGCCGCCGTCCTCCGGGCCGCGTCGAAGGCCTCGGCTAGCTCCGAGCCGGCCTCGATGTAGACGTGCTCGCCGAGCCACGACGAACGGAAGGCCTCGAGCCGTGCTTCCGTCGCGGACTCCCGCTCGAGGTTGCGCAGCGTAGCCAAGAGCCGGTCGGTGTCCAAGGGCTTCTCGATGAAGTCGTAGGCCCCCCTGCGCACGGCGTCCACCGCGTCTTTCACCGAGCCCTTGCCCGACATCATGATGACCCTCGACCGCGATGGCGAGCGGTTTGCGTCGTCCAGCAGTTCCGCGCCGTATTCGGTCCCGATATAAAGGTCGACTAACGCGGCGCCGAAGCTTTCCTCCGCCAGGGCCCTTCGCGCCGCCGCGAGGTTCGACGCTTCCCCGGCTTCGTAGCCAGAGAGACTGAGGAAGGTCGCTATCCCCTTGCGGACGTTCTCCTCGTCGTCGACGACGAGCACTTTCATTGTTTACTCCCCGTCCCTGCCAGGGGTAGCCTGACGCGCGCGCCGAGCCCGCATTTCCCATCCTCTCCCGTCCCCGAATCGAAGAGCTCGAGGCTCCCCCCGAGGGTCGAGAGTATCCTGCGCACGAGAATGAGCCCCAGTCCAGTGCCCGCCGCCTTCGTCGTCGTACGTTCCCTACCGAGCCTGGGCAGGAGCGCGGGATCGAGACAGCGGTTTGAGTCGATGATCGTCGCGACCGCATAGTCGGCTTCCGTCGACAGCGTGACATCGATGCGCACCCTCCCCTTGTCGCCCGCCTCTATCGAGTTGGAGAAGAGGTTCCAGAGAGCTTGTTCGACGAGGCCGCGATCACCCTCGACTGGGACCCTGCATCCGCTTGCCGGGCCGAGGATCGAAGCCTCGGCGCCCGCTATGCACGCCCTCGCCGCAAGGGCCGCAAAGAGCTCCCCGAGGTCGGCCTCACTCGGCGCGTTGTACGAATTGAGGCCCGCGGGGGCGAGATCGCGGAAGCGATTGATGAGCGCAGAAAGCCTGTCCGCTTCCGAGCGAACGACTCCGAGGTTCTCCTCGGCGAGTTCGAGGCGCCGACCGTCACCGAGCGCCAGGGAGACATTCTGGGCGGCGAGGCGAAGGGCGGCGAGGGGATTTTTAAGCTGATGCGCGAGGAAGGAGGCGACCTCTCTCCATCCCTCGAGCCTCGCCGCCTCCGCGAGGCGCCTCTCCTGTTCGGCCGTCAAGTCCAATAGCGCATTGAGCGACTTCGCGAGCGCGTCGAGGTCTGGATCGGAGCTCGCGGGAAAGCGGCGGGAGCGGTCGGTCCGGACCGCGTAGGCCTGCGTTGCCAGCTCGTCGAGGCCGCGGGTGATTAAGCGCGATAGCAGGAGGAAGGCTATCGCTCCCACGGTGAGGACCGCCCCGAGTATGGCTGCCAGCTCGATGGCCAGGCGTACGAGGTCGTCGCGCGTCATGATGCGGCCTTCCGCGAGGAGCGCCCTCGCCTCGATGAGCGATTCGGTCGCCTTCTCGAGCCGCTCGACCTCGTCCTTCGACGCGTCGATCGCGTCCTTTGCGCCTGCGTCGAGAATGGCCTCCGCCGCGGTTGGCATGCGAGCCTGTGCGTCGTGCCCTACAGCGCCGAAGAGCGCGACGAAGCCCACTGCCATTACTGCGGCGGCGATGCAGATGAAAAGGAGGGCGAAGCGCTTCCTCGTGCGCACTAGCGGCCTCCAGAGCCCTCGGCGCGGAGCGCGGAGGCGGCGCTCGTTTGGGCGCGCGGCGAGCTGTAGTTCCACAGGACCGGGGCGTCGTGCCACGAGCCGCCCTGGTCAAGAATGCCTATCTCGGCGCTGACGACGACCACTGTCGAGGGGCCTACTGAGACGGCGCTTTCGGCGCCGGGGACGACTTTGAGTTCAAGGCCCGAGAGTTCCGCGGCGAGGAGACGGGCTGCCTGAGGATCGACGAGGGAAGCCGCCTTGCCTTCCGCGAAGGATACGCGATAGAAGCCCGTGCGCATATCGTACCAGATCGAGCGCGTCTCCTGTGCCTCTGCTATGCTCCCCTGCGGTCCCTCGAGGCGGACCCTGTAGCGGAGCGCGATGCGCGTCCCCGTCTCGATGAGCTCGATCGCGCCGGCTTCGAAGGCGTTCTCGATCCGCGCATCTACACGAAGGACCGCTCGAGGACCCTCGGCCTGCGCATTCACGATATTCGCGTAGAGGACGGGATCGGGCTGGCCTGCGGCGAGGCCGAGGGCCACGCCTATCGAGAGGAAGAAGCGCCTAAATGCGTCGCCCATCGCTGCCTAGCGGCCCAACTCGTCGTAATAAGCCTTGCGAGCCGTGAGGTAGCGATCGTAGAGCTGTTCCTCCGGGCTCTTCTGGAAGAGGCTGAAGATGGAGCCCGCGATGCACCAGCTCGAGCCGCTCATGGTATTCCAAAGGTTCTTGTCCCAGCGCTCGCCCGAGGCCGCGTTGACGCCCGCGGTTATGCCACCCGCGATGAGGGGCACGGCGAAACCCATGAAGAAGGCGCGCATGCGCCCTTCCTTCCCCCGGTCCGCCTGGTAGCGGAGCGCCGATACTGCCATAGCTTCGCGGACTTCCGGGTCCTTCTCGTTGAACACGTCAGCGTAGATCGCGCGGTAGTCCTTGATCGGGACCGCTGCGACTATCGCGCCGGATAGGAGGATGACGCCTCCCGCGATGCCGAGACCGAGAGTCACCCCGCCCTTCGTGTCGGGGTTCATCGGAGATCCGTACGAATTAATCGAAATAGCGTCCCCCGCGAACCATGTCGTGGCGGAACCGGCAATGCAGAGGGCGCCCAAGCCGAACATGATCCCTTCAGCCGCCTGCTTGCCGCGCGTCTGGTCCGCCATGTAGTTATCCGCCCAGTTAGAGAAAAGTCGATAGGCGATTTGTGGCTTCTCGGCAACGCTCTCGCCGGTCGTTTCGATCGGCGTTTGAGCCGCAAGGGGTAGACATAGAGCGCAGAGCGTCAAAAGGGAAGCAATCATGTTACGCATCGGAAACCTCCAGCACATTGGCTATAGTCTTTTAAGCAAGCTCCATGCCAATCTGCCGTACTTGCCCTCGACGAGGATAAGCGTATATATCATAGTAAAATCGAATGAAGAGCTTCTCGGGCGATGACTCGATACCATGCTCTCATTTTCGATAGCATTATCATTTTTGATACTAACATGGTTCCTATAAACTATCAAATCTGATAGGAACGCAAGGAGAGATGCATGGAACTACGCAAGATCGCGAGCTTTCAGGTCGACCACAGGAAACTTCCCCTCGGGATGTACGTCTCGCGCACCGACGGTGATATTGTCACCTATGATCTGCGCATGGTCAGGCCGAACCATCCGCCCTACCTCGAGAACGCGGCCCTCCACACAATCGAACATCTCTTTGCCACCTATGCGCGCAGCTCAGAGCTCTCCGACAAGGTCGTCTACGTCGGGCCTATGGGCTGCCGCACCGGCTTCTACTTCCTCGCCCGCGGCATGACCCAAGGCGACGCGATTCGCCTCGTGCAGGAGAGCTTCGCCTTCGTCGCTTCCTACGAAGGGCCCATCCCAGGCGCCGCCGAGGCGGAGTGCGGCAACTGGAAAGAGCACGATCTCGCGGGCGCGAGGGCCGAGGCCGCGAAATACGCGAAGGTCCTCGAGCACTGGAGCGAGGCGAAGCTTTCTTATCCTAACTAGCGCCCTGACGAGACGATAGCCGCGGACCGCGGCGCGAATGCGCACGAAACGGCTCGAAACGTTAAAGTCACGGTTCGGCGCATGTTCGCGGTTCCATTCCTCTCTTTCCCCTTCCTGTCGGTCCATTGTGGTTTTTTGCCCCGGCGTGACTTATAGTTTTCTCATGTGAAGAGACGTATGTCGCCTCTCGGTAAGCCAGGGGGGATAAAATGTCGATTACTAAAAACTTATCCGGTATTGTAATGCTGCTGATGCTTGCCCTCGTTATTTCCGCTTCTTGCGCGAAACCCGACTCGCATGGACAGAAAAAATCGCTCAAGGCGAGCTCCTTCTCTTTTCAGGGTACGCCGAGCTCGCGTATCACTTTTTTATCGACGCAGCTGAATCCTGTCGAGGAAGCGGGAAAGATGCGGGGTGTGCTGCTCAAGGACTTTCCCGGCGCGGTCGATTTCCGGCCTAACGACAGTAGCTATATATTCACCCAGATCGCGGTTATGTTGAAGGCAAACCCCTCTGAATCCATCTTGGTCGGCGCCGCGCATGGTGACTTGGTGTCGCTGTACGAGAATGGGGCGCTACAGCCCCTTTCTTCCGTCTGGGGAACGCTCGGCGACAGGAAATTTTCCGAAGCCCTCGTGAAACTGTGCCGGCTGGACGGAAAGAATATCTACTACATTCCCTGGATGCAGGCTTCCTTCGTCATGGTCGCGAACAGGCGGGCCCTGGCCTATCTCCCGGAAGGGGCCCACCTTGACGCGCTGACCTACGAGGAGCTCTTTCGATGGGCGAAGAATATATACGATAAGACCGGCAAGAAAGCGATCGGATTTCCCGCGGGCCAGAACGGCTTGATGCATCGCTTCTTTCAAGGTTTCCTGTACCCGTCCTTCACGGCGAGCACCCTCCTCAAGTTTCGCAGCCCAGACGCGAAAAGCATGTGGTCCTATTTCAAGCGACTGTGGGAAGTCGTGAACCCCGGTTCCTTGGTCTATTCGACCATGGCCGAGCCCCTGCTCACGGGCGATGTCTGGATCGTCTGGGACCACAGTGCGAGGCTCGTGAAGGCGCTCAAGGAGAAGCCTAAGGATTTCATCGCCTTCCCTTCCCCCATCGGCCCCATGGGGCGCGGCTATATGATCGTCATCTCCGGCTTGGCCATACCTAAGGCTGTGAAGGACAATAAAAGTCAGGCGATGCTCATCGACTACCTGACGCGGCCGGCGATCCAGGACAGGACCTTGAGCGAGACAGGCTTCTTTCCCGTCGTGGAAGCGGGGGCGAGCGACGATGTCCCCGAATATCTGAGGGGACTGAGCTTCGCGGTCGGCGAACAGGCGAGCTCGGGGCGTCCCGTGCCAACGCTGATGCCTATAGGCATAGGCGAGCGGGGCGGTGACTATAACAACCTGTTCCTGCTCACTTTCTCGGAAATCGTCCTCGAAGGGAAGGACATAGGGTCGGTATTGAATGAGAACGCGGCCGAATTGCAGTCGATTATCGACGGCGCGAACGCGAAGTGCTGGCTGCCCGACGTCTCGGACGAGAGGCCGTGCAAAATTGAATGATAAACTCCAGCTGAGAACGCTATCGGTATTTTCTTGCATTGTTATATTTTTGTCGTTCTCTGTATCCGCGGCCGGTATATTCATGTTTTCGAATTTGGGCAAATTGAGGACTGAGCTGCCGGTCAAGACTGTCGATCAGTTCCGGAATATCGCGAACATCATGCCTCTAGTGTCCGAGCTCCCGGCCGATATAGACGCGATGCAGGCGGGAAACCAGGTACTCCATAGGGAGAGGCTCGACTTCACTATCAGCAAGATCAGAATAGCGCAGACTCTCGTCTACTCCGATTTCAGCGGCGCGCCTCCGGAAAACCTCGGGCTGATCTTGAACGAGATAACGCTCATAGCGGGGGACCTCTCCCGGGTATCATCTTCCGGCGCGGCGTTCGGCCCTACGAGCGCCATACTCTTCAAGAATAGGATAGACTACATCTACTCGGAGTTGCGCGATTATGTCCTGCGCATCAATAACGACACTCTGTCCGCCTTGGCGAATCAGAAAGAGGATATCGGTATTCTCCGGATCGCCATGCTCGTCTCGTCGATCGTCGCCGCCTGCGCGGTAGTCTTGACCTTCATCCTGCTCCGGAATCGAAAGAAGCTCTTCTCCCAGCTCGAGTCGAGCAGGGAACTCGCTGTCGCGAACAGCAATGCCAAGAGCGAATTCCTGTCGAACATGAGCCACGAGATACGGACGCCCATGAACGCGATCATCGGCTTGTCCTACTTGGCGCTCAAGACGAGCCTTACTCCGAGCCAGAGAGACTACCTGAAGCGTATCCAGAGTTCGGGCCAGCATCTCCTGGGGATAGTCAACGACATACTGGACTTTTCCAAGATCGAGGCCGGCAGGCTGTCGATCGAGTGCATCCCCTTCGAGCTCGAAAAAGTTCTGGACAATGTCGCGAACCTGATAGCGGAAAAGACCAGCGCCAAGGGCCTGGAGCTCATATTCGAGACGGACAAATCGGTCCCGAACAGTCTCATAGGTGACCCCCTGCGCCTGGGGCAGATCCTCATCAACTTCGCGAACAATGCGGTGAAGTTCACCGAAAAGGGGGAGATCTGCATCCGCATCCAGGTCCAGGACGAGTCCGAGGGGAATGTAAAGCTGTATTTCGAGGTAAGGGACACCGGAGTCGGCATCTCCGAAGAGCAGAAGGAGCGCTTGTTCAAAAGCTTCCAGCAGGCCGATAGCTCCATTTCCAGGCGATACGGAGGCACGGGCCTCGGGTTGGCCATCTCCAAGAAGCTCGCCCAGATGATGAGCGGCGAGGTCGGCGTCGAGAGCGAGCTCGGCGAGGGCTCGACCTTCTGGTTCACCGCCTGGCTGGGCAAGAGCGCGGAGAAGCCACGCAGCTACGTGCCCGGAGCCGACATGAGGGGCCGTCGGATCCTCGTCGTGGACGACAACGAGCACGCTCGGGCAGTCATTATGGACATGCTCGTCAGCATGACCTTCGTCGCGACCACGGTCGATTCGGGGCAGGCCGCGCTGGAGGAGGTCAGGCGCGCGGCGCACGAGGGCGACGATTACGATATCGTCTTCCTCGACTGGCAGATGCCGGGAATGGACGGGATAGAGACGGCCAGGAGGATCGAGGCGCTGGGCCTCTCTCCGGCGCCGCACCTGGTCATCATTACCGCCTATGGACGGGAAGAAGTGATCAGGGAGGCGGAGGCCGCGGGCATCGAGGACGTCCTGATCAAGCCGGTGAGCGCTTCCATTCTCTTCGATACCGCTATGCACCTCCTCGGAGCCAATCGGATGGAGCGCAGGGAGGCCGCCGAGGACCCCCTGCAGAGTGTCGAAATCCAAGCGGGTCTGCGGGGCGCCAATATCCTCCTCGTCGAGGATAACGACGTGAATCAAGAAGTGGCCTCGGAGATCCTCAAAAATGCCGGGTGCGCGGTCCGCATCGCTACCGATGGAGAGGCCGCAATACGGGCGGTTCAGGAGGCCGCCTACGACCTCGTCCTCATGGACGTACAAATGCCGGTGATGGACGGCTTGGCCGCGACGCGAGAGATACGGAACCTGCCGCGATTCGCGGCCCTGCCCATAATCGCGATGACAGCTAACGCGATGAAGGAAGACAGACAGAAGTGCCTCGAGGCGGGGATGAACGACTATATCGCGAAGCCGATCGATCCGGACGCGATGTTTTCCACTCTGCGTCGCTACTACTTCAATAGTGATGATCAAGCCGCGCCTCGCGATGTGGAATCATCTGGCGCCGGCGCTCTGCCGCCTATCCCCGGAATAGACACCGTAAGCGGCCTGCGGCGCGTCGTCGGGAACCGGGATTTGTATTTTGACCTCTTGAGACGCTATTCGGAAGGGCAGCGTGACGCCGCGACGAGAATAAAGGAAGCGCTCGATGGAGGCGATCGGTCTCTCGCGGAGAGACTGGCTCATACGCTGAAAGGCGTTTCCGGGAATATCGGGGCCTCGGAAGCGCAGACGGTAGCCGCCACTCTCGAGGCCGCGATCGAGGACGCCGAGACGGGCCCTGCAATCGCGCAGATGCTTGTGCGCCTTTCGGCGATCATGACGGCCTTGACTGGGAACATAGCCGCGAGCCTCGCCGAAGCGGCGAAGAACAGGCCCGCCGCGGCGAAGAAAAGCCGAGTCGCTCATTCGCTCTCGGAAATGACTGGCAAACTCACGCGGTACGCCGAGGAGAGCGACAGCGAAGCGCTCGATTACTTCGATTCGGTGCGAGACGAGCTAGTCGAGCTCTGCGCCCGGGGCGATTTCGATAAGCTGGAGGCGTCGCTACGCTCCTACGACTTTTCTTCCGCGCTCGTCGTCCTGAAGGCCCTATCCGTGCGCCCCGAGGATCTCGGCCAAAGAAGGGAGAGCTGATGATAGATAGTGCGAAAAGGGCGACCATCCTCATCGTCGATGACTCGCCGGACAGCATTGTCCTCCTGAGCTCGCTCTTGAAGGCGACGTATCGGATAAAGGTTGCGATAGGGGGGGACAAGGCCCTTGCGATCGCCGAGAGCGACGACCCGCCGGACCTCATACTCCTCGATATCGTGATGCCTGGGATGGACGGCTACGAGGTGTGCAGGCTTCTCAAGCGGAATCCGCGGACGGCTGAGATCCCGATCATGTTCCTGACGGGGAGAGCGGACGACACGGACGAGCAAAAGGGATTCGAGCTCGGCGCCGAAGACTACATCGTCAAGCCTCCGAGCCCTTCCATCGTGCTGGCGCGGATCGGGACGCAGTTGCGCCTCAAGAGCGTCAGGGATTTCCTCGAGGACAAGAACGCTTTCCTCGAGGCCGAGGTCACGCGCAGGACGAGGGAAATCGGCATGATCCAGGACGTGACCATGGTCGCCTTGGGCTCGCTCGCCGAGACTCGGGACAACGAGACGGGGAACCATATCCGCCGCACGCAATACTATATAAAGACCCTCGCGGAGAGCTTGAGGGAGCACCCGCGCTTCAGGGATCGATTAACGGGCGCTACGATAGAGCTGCTCTATAAATCTGCTCCCTTGCACGACATCGGCAAGGTGGGAATACCCGACAGCATCCTGAAGAAGCCCGCCAAGCTCGAGAGCGAGGAATTCGAAGTCATGAAGACCCATACCGTCCTGGGCCGCGACGCCATCATCGCGGCCGAGAAATGCCTGGACTCTCCCACTTCCTTTCTTTCCCTGGCGCGCGAGATCGCGTGGTCGCATCATGAGAAATGGGACGGATCGGGCTATCCGCGCGGCCTGTCGGGGGACGACATCCCCTTGGCCGGCAGGCTCATGGCGATCCCCGACGTGTACGACGCCTTGATCAGCCAGCGCGTCTACAAGAAAGCGTTCACGCACGAGGCGGCGGTGGAAATAATCGAGAATGGCGCCGGCTCCCAGTTCGATCCCGATATCAGCTCGGCCTTCTCTGCTATCGCCGACCGCTTCAGGGATATCGCCAGGAACCTGCGCGATTACGGAGGGGCGAAACCTTGAACGAGACGAAAAGCACGATCCTCGTGGTCGATGACGTTCCGGAAGACATCCTCATCCTCGAGGAGATCCTCAAGGGAGAGTATCAGGTCAAGGCAGTGACGAACGGCGAGGCCGCGCTCAGAATCGCCCGCGGAGAGAACCCGCCGGACCTGATCCTCCTCGATATCATGATGCCCGGGATGGACGGCTTCGAGGTGTGCCAGAACCTGAAAGAGGACAGCCATGGCGCGACGATCCCGGTGATCTTCCTCACGGCCAAGGTGATGCCGGTGGACGAGAAGATGGGCTTCGAGCTCGGCGCGGTGGATTATATTCGCAAGCCCGTGGACCCCGAGATCGTCAAGACGCGCATCAAGGCGCACTTGGAGCAGAAGGACCAGATCCTGCGCCTCTCCGAGGTCAAGTACCGTCGCCTCTTCGAGACCGCGCAGGACGGCATCATGATCGTGGATGCCCAAACGGGGCGGATCCTCGACGTGAATCCGTCCTTGGCGACCCTGATGGGTTTGTCCCAGGAAGGGTTCCTGGGCAAGAGCGTCCAGGACTTCGAGTTCCTCAGGACCATCGTCTCCCAGCAGAAGAGACTATCGGAGAGCCAGAAGCGAAAATACGTCCGCTATAAAGACCTGCCGCTCGCGACCTTCGACGGACGCTCTATCTACGTGGAGTTCGTCAGCAACGCGTATCAAGTGAACCATCGCGAGGTGCTGCAGCTGAACATCAGGGAGATCACCGACCTCGTCGAGGCCGAGCGCGAGCGGGACCAATTCTCCGCGAAGCTTTCGCACTACCTTGCGACGAGCCCAACGATCACCTACTCCTTCGTGCTCAAAGACGGCCGCGCGCAATGGCAGTGGGTGAGCGAGAACATCGACGCGATCCTGGGCTACTCGAGCGGGGAGGCCCTGGCCCCGGACTGGTGGTTCAGCAACGTGCATGCCTCCGACCGCGCTTCAGCGCTCGGCATCATTTCCGACCTCTCGAGGCGAGAGATCGCATCGAGAGAATACCGATTCATGAAGAAGGACAGGAGCGTCGTCTGGCTTCACGATGAGATGCGCTTCCTGCCCGCGAAAGGAGGCGTCGCCGAGGTCGTCGGGACGCTCACCGATATCAGCGAGCGCAAGAAAGCCGAGGAAGAGGTCCGACTCAAGAGCACGGCGCTCGAAGCCGCGGCCAACGCGGTCGTCATCACCGACCGCGAGGGCGTCATTCAATGGGTCAATCCCGCCTTCGGGGCGCTCACGGGCTACGCGAGCTCGGAAGCGATCGGCAAGAAACCGAAAGCCCTCGTGGCCTCCGGTAAGCAGGATGCTGCCTTCTATCGCGCGCTATGGAATACGATCCTCTCCGGCAAGGTGTGGAGCGGACAGCTGGTGAACCGCAAGAAATCGGGCGAGCTCTACGACGAGGAGCTGACCATCACGCCTGTCTTCGACGAGGGCCGCCATGTAACGAGCTTCATCGCGATCAAGAACGATATTACCGAGAGGGTCCTGGCGCAGGAGCGGCTCGAGGCGGCGTTGCGGGAGAAAAGCGCGTTGCTGCGCGAGGTTCACCACCGGGTCAACAATAACATGCAGGTGATCATCAGCCTCCTGCACATGTCTTCCCATGATATCGCCGACCCGCTCCTGCGCGGCAAGCTCGAGGAGATCACGCATAGGATGTACGCGATGGCGCTCATACACGAGCAGTTCTACCAGGCCAGGGACATGTCGCACATCGATTTCGCCGTCTACCTCCACCAGATCGTCGACAGCGCGAAAGCGGAATTCCCGGGGAGCGCCAAGCGCGCAACCGTATTCTGCGAGTCCGACCAAGCGCTTCTCCCCCTGGAGCAGGCTATACCCGCCGGCCTCATCGTCTCCGAATTGCTTACGAACGCCTGCAAGTTCGCCTTCGCGGACGGCCGGGAGCCGGGAACCATCCGCGTCACGCAGAGGATAGTCGAGGACGGAGACCTGGAGGTGGAGGTGCGGGACGACGGCATCGGGCTTCCGCCCGGCGTGAACTCCCCCTTCGCCGAATCCATGGGCATGATGCTCGTGCGGATACTCTCCGAGCAGCTCAATGGCTCCGTGATATTCCGCAACGAGGGCGGCGCAGTCGCCAGTTTGAAATTCCGGATCAGCCCCGCCGCCTAGTATGGATAATTGACATCGCGACCAAGATTGTAATATTATTATAAACTGAGGCTCTTTCATAATGCTGACTCAAGGATTTAAAAAGCGAATAGGGTCGACCTTTTCCGGTAGAATGTGGGTTACGAGGACCACAGTCGCGAAGAAGGAGACCCAATCCATGACTACAGTAAC